>Ga0209061_1000242_pt1 | contig 168681 bp, 143 predicted proteins | sample Coa_R1_10_FD_187157 | JGI IMG/M metagenome (GOLD analysis project Ga0209061, IMG submission 187157) | Surface soil microbial communities from Centralia Pennsylvania, which are recovering from an underground coalmine fire - Coalmine... | ecosystem: Environmental > Terrestrial > Soil >...
AGCAGATGCTGACCGAGACCCTGCAGCCCTATTGGGACGATCCCGCCAAGCTGGCTCGGCTCACCGGCTATCCTTGGTGGATCAATGCTCTCCACAACATTACGTCACCATGAGATCGAAACGGTATAAGGCTCCCCCGAATTGGCGGGCGCCTTTGGTGACCTTCGCCGCGGAAAGGCGGAGACCGGATTATGCGGGTTCGGCCTCCGCCTGTTGCGGGGTGAGGGGGCCGATGGCGGAGCGGAGCCGCCATCGCTTGCAGTATCCTTCAACATAAGCGAACAGGTCGCGCCGCGCGGCACCGCGATCGGGATATTCGCGCCGGGGAACGAGTCCGGTTGTCAGCGCGCCGAAGAAGCTCCCCCATCGGCGCATCACCCCAGCAGGTTCTCTTGCGACCCCTCGACCGGGTGATGGCAGCGGCCTGCAGGATCGGGCGGCGGATAGGCATGCGCCAGCACGGCCGGCGCGATATGCCGGCGCCAGCCGATCCGGGCCCCACTTCATCCCGGTCCGGCCCGACCCCGTCACCGGCCGCTCGCGCCTGGTGCGGCTGCCTTCGAGGCGAGGATTATACTTATCAAGGAACTCATAACGCCCGCCGCCGCCCGCGCCGACTGCAACCATGGCGTCAGTATCCTTGACGTCGCTCGATTTTTATCATATGGTCGCGCCGCAACGAGGGGCCGGAAGCCCTGCGAGCGCAAGGGAGCTGTGGCATGGCCGGCGGCATCGAGCGCTTGACTCTTGTTCTTCCTTGCAAAGCGCCGGCCACGGCTGCGGCCCTTTGAGGCGCCGGCGCCCCCGGAGATTGCGATGAACCGCACCGTCATCCAGCATGTGCTCGCGCGCCTGCGCGAGATCGGCATCGCCGATGTCTTCGGCGTGCCGGGCGACTATGCGTTCCCGATCGACGACGCGATCTGCAGCGATCCGGCGATGCGCTGGATAGGCTGCTGCAACGAGCTGAACGCCGCCTATGCGGCGGACGGCTACGCCCGCATCAAGGGCGTGGCCGCCCTGTGCACGACCTACGGCGTCGGCGAGCTGAGCGCGATCAACGGCATCGCCGGGGCCTATGCCGAGCACCTGCCGGTCTTCCATCTCGTCGGCATGCCGAACCTGCCGACGCAGGCGGCCCGTTCGATCATGCACCATACGCTCGGCAACGGCGAGTACGACCTCTTCAGGCGCATGAGCGAGCCCGTGGTCTGCGCGCACGCCCTGATGACGCCGCAGAACGCGGCGCAGGAGACCGAGCGGCTGATCGCCGAGGCGCTCTATCACCGCCGCCCCGTCTATATGGCCTTCCCCGGGGACGCCGCCGGCCAGCCGGTGCTCGGCAAGGCCCGGCCGCTGGCCCCGCCGCACAGCGATCCCCGTTCGCTCGCGGCGGCGGTCGAGGCCGTCGCCGCGGCGCTGGCGCGGGCGGAAACGGCCTGCGTGCTGCCCGGCATCCTGGTGGCGCGCGCGGGCCTGCAGCCGGCGCTGCTGCAGATGATCGACGCCTCGGGGCTCCCCTTTGCCACCATGTTCATGGCCAAGTCGGTGCTGGACGAACAGCATCCGAATTATATCGGCATGTATGACGGCGCCCTGATGACCCCGGCGGTGCGCGATTTCGTGGAGGGCTGCGATCGGGTGCTGGTGGTCGGCTCGCCGATGAGCGACTTCAACACCGGCGCCTTCACCGCGCGGCTGGATCCGGCGCGGACCATCACCGTGTACCATCACCGGGTGCAGATCGCAGGCACCTCCTACCCGAATATCGAGATCGGCGACCTGTTGGCCGCGCTGGCGCAGCGGCTGCCGCGGCGGCAATGGGCGCGGATCGCGCCGGACGATCTGGGGCCCGCCGCCGGCGACGGCGGCGATGCGATCGGCGCCGAGGCCCTATATCCGCGCTGGGCCAGGTTTCTGCGGCCGGACGACATCCTGATCGCGGAGACCGGCACCGTTTCCGCGGGGCTTGCCTTTGCGCGCATGCCGCGCGGTGCGCGCTTCCACAACCAGACGCTCTGGGGGTCGATCGGCTGGGCGACGCCGGCCGCGTTCGGCGCGGCGGTGGCAGCGCCGGGACGGCGCGTGGTGTTGGTGACCGGAGAGGGCTCCCATCAACTGACGGCGCAGGAAATTGGCCAGTTCGGGCGGCTGGGGCTGAAGCCGGTCGTGTTCGTGCTGAACAATGGCGGCTATCTGATCGAGCGGCTGCTCGGCAAGCATCCGGCGATGGCGTACAACGACGTCGCGCCGTGGCGCTATGCCAAACTGCCCGAAGCGCTCGGCTGCGAGGGCTGGTTCACGGCGCGGGTGACGACCTGCGGCGAGCTCGACCGGGCGCTGGAGCAGGCCGGGCGGGGGGACAGGGCGGCCTATATCGAGGTCGTGACCGACGCCTACGCGGCCCCTCCGCTGGCGCTCAAGATGCACGATGCGGTGAAGACGCTCTACAAATCCTGAAGCCGCTGCGGGCCCCGGGCGACCGCCTTGGGCGGTCCGCATCCAGTCCCGCAAGGCTCCGCCGCCGCTGCCTGCGGGCGCTGCGGCATATCGCGCGGCATGGCCGCAGGTGCCCCGGTCAGTGCGGCCAGGGCAGGGTCTGGCCGGGATCGGGCTGCATGTCGAAAGCCGCGAGCAGCGCCGCGGTCGCGGCATAGTTGCCCATCAGCGCCACGAGGTCGACCAGCCGCCGCCGGCCGAACTGCCGCAACGCGCGGGCATAAGTCGCCGGCGCCACCCTGCGGTTGCCGAAAATCTCCCGCCCCAGCGCGATGACGATCGCATCGGCCTCGGCAAGCCCCTCCGCGGGCCTGCGATATCTGACGATGTCGCGGATCTCGCGCGAAAGACCGGCGGTCGCCGCCGCAGGCTCGTGCGCAAGCCATATGAAGGGGCTGTCGCACTCACGCGCGGTCACCAGAACGGCCAGTTCGCGGACCCGCTCGCCGAGCCCCGCTTCGTGCCGCAGATAATGGTTGAGCGGCCCGGCATGGCGCGACAGGCCGGGGCTGTGCAAGTGGATGCCGCCCGGCCCTCTGAGCCCGCGCAACGTGCCGCCCGCGGGGTCGGCGAGGCGGTCGTAGAGCCGCTGGCCGATCTCGTCGAGCTCCTCGCGCCGCGGCAGCGGCAGCCGGCACCCGGATTGCGGATCGACATCGGCAGGATAGGCGGTCCGCGCCGGAGCTTGCCGGAAATGGGCGAGGAACAGCGCGACCAGCCTTTCGCAGCCTTCCTGATCGGCCGCGTCGAAGCGCGCGGGAAGCGGGCTGTCGAGGTCGAGCACGCCGGTGACCGTGCCATCCTCGACCAGCGGCACAACCAGCTCGGAGCGCGCCTGCGGATCGCAGGCGATATGGCCCGGAAACCGGTCGACCTCAGCGACCCGCACCGCCGCGCCGCGCGCCGCCGCCGTGCCGCACACGCCGGCGCCGATCGCGATGCGGGTCACGGCCGGTTTGCCCTGGAACGGACCCAGCACCAGCTCCTCGCCTTGGCGAAAATAGAAGCCGGCCCAGGTGAGATCGGGAAGGCCGTGATAGATCAGCGCGGCGGTATTGGCCGCACCCGCGATCGGGTCGGTTTCGCCGGCGAGCAGCGCCGCCAGCCGTTCGGCAAGAGTGCGATAGAGCGCGGGCTTGCCGGTCATGCCGTCACCTCCTGATGCGGCCCGGCGCACGATTGCCGGGAAACGCGTCAAAAGCAACAGGCGATGGCGGCCGCCCTATAGCCGCGGCTCGTAATCCTTGCGCGGATATTCCTCCCAGTATTGGCGCAAGCCCCTGGCCGTCACCTCCTGATGCGGGCGGGCGCGCAGCTTTGCGATATCGATGTCGATCCCCAGGCCGGGACTTGTCGGCAGTTCGATCCAGCCGCCGTCGCGGCGCAGCCCGGCAATCGCGATGTCGTTGCAGACATCCTCGAAATTGACGAAGTACTCGGTGATCTTGAAATTCGGGATGACCGCCGAGACATGCACGCTCGCGGCCAGGCCGACCAAGGTGCTGTTGTAATTGTGCGGCGACAGCGCGACAGCCTGCGGCTGCGCCATCGCGGCGATGTCGAGCAGCGCGGTGACGCCGCCCACCGCGCAGATGTCGGGGTTCAGAATGTCGGCGGCGCGGCGGGCCAAGCACTGGAAGAACGCCTCTTTCGAATAGAGCGCCTCGCCGGTCACGATCGGGATCGGCACCCTTTGCCGCACTTCCGCTAATAGCTCGATATTGTCGGCAAGACACGGCTCCTCATACCATTGGATGTCGAACTCGGCGAGGCGGCGGCCGATGCGGATTGCATGCTCGGGCGCAAAGCGTCGGTGCGCCTCGATCAACAGCTCGAAATCGGGGCCCAAGGCTGCGCGCATCGCTTTTACATAGGCGATTGCAAAATCCTCGTCCTTGCGGTCGACATGGGTGCGCCACGGGCCCGGGAACGGATCGAACTTGGCGGCGGTAAAGCCCATCGCCTTGACCTGCAGGCCGCGCGCGACCCCCTCCTCGATCGTCCTCCCGCGCGCCCAGCCATTGGCATAGACGCGCACGCGCTCGCGCGAGGGTCCGCCCAACAGGTTGTAGAGCGGCAGCCCGGCGCGCTTGCCGATGATGTCCCAGCAGGCGATCTCGATCGCGCTCCACGCCGCGAGCAATTCCATCGAGCCGCGCCGGATCGCGAAATCGTCGAACAGGACCTGGCCGGTATGGCGGATGTTGAAGACGCCGCGGCCGATCACATGCGGCGCCATCGCCGCCAGAACCTCTTGCGCCACCTTTTCACGGCCGTGCGTGACGTAGGATTCGCCCCAGCCGTAAAGCCCGTCCTCGCTCTCGACCCGGCAGAACAGCAGGTCTTTCGAACTGCCGGTGCCGAGAATGAAGCTCTCGATGCGCGCGATCTTCATGCCCCTCTCCCGTTCCGCCGTCGGCCAGGTTTTCACAATAGCACGAAGGCCGGCTTGTCGCGGCCGCCGCCGCAAGGCTATGCTGCCGTCGACAAGGCGGGAGGCACGCGATGAAGACCTTTGTCCGCTGCGGTCGCCTGTTCACCGGGCGTGAGGATGAAGCCCGCACCGGCGAGATGCTGGTCTTCGACGCCGGCGGCGTCATCGCCTATGTCGGCCCCGAGGCGGACGCGCCGGCCCGCGAAGCGGGCGATGCGCTGGTCGATTATTCCGGCCTGTTCGTGATGCCGGGGCTGATCGATGTGCACACCCATCTCGCCTACGGCAACGCCAAAAGCGAAGAGGATATCGACCTTTACAGCCCGCTCGAGTTTCGCGCCCTGCGCGGCCTGTTCTTTGCGCAGAAGGTCGCCGCCGCCGGGTTCACGGCATTGTGCTCACCGGGCGATGCCGGGCGGATCAGCCTGTCGATCCGCGACGCGATCCGCGCCCGCCTGTTTGACGGGCCGCGCGTCATGGCGGCGGGCCCCTACCTGACGACCCATCAGGGGTTGACCGACTGGTACCCGACCTGGATCGGCGCCCCCCAGACCTCGATCGGCAAGCTCGTCACGACCACCGCCGAGGCGATCGAAGAGGTCCGCCGCCAGGTCAAGGACGGCGTCGACTGCATCAAGATCGCCCTGGACGGGATCGAGCGCCGCGGCGACGGCACGCTCGTCGCCGCCTTTACGCAGCAGGAAACCGATGCGATCGTGCGTGAGATCCACCGCCTCGGCCGCAAGGCGGTCGCCCATGCCCGCGGCCGCGAGGCGACGCTTTATGCGGCGCGCGCCGGCGTCGATCTGATCCTGCACGCCAACCACCTCGACGAGGAATGCATCGCGGCGATGCTGGCGAGCGGCAGCATGCTGTGCCCGACCCTGACGCATCCAAAGAACGTCATCGAGTTCACCCAGCCGCATGAACCCGCCTTCCACAAGGGCCGCCCCGAGGCGGTGCGGCGCGAATATGCGCTCGGCTGCGACAATTGGAAAAAGGCGCGGGCGCGCGGCGTGCCGCTGCTGACCGGCACCGACACCGGCTTTGCCGTCACCCCCTACGGCGAATGGCATGCCCGCGAACTCGAACTGTTCGTCGCCGATCTCGGCTTTACGCCGGCGGCGGCGTTGCGTGCGGCGACCGAAACGAATGCCCGCTTCATGACCGGGGGGCATGAGATCGGCGTGCTGGAACAGGGGCGCGCCGCCGATTTCATCGTGCTCGACGGCTCGCCGCTTGCCGATATCCGCCTGTTGCAGGACCGCGCGCGGCTGCGCGCGGTCTATATCGCCGGCCGCGAACTCCGCATCCCCGAGCGCGATTACGATCCGCGCCAGGTCACCGATTTCGCGCTCGTCAACTGGACGGACCTCTATACCCGCGCGCGCGTCGCCGAGCTGCAGCCGCCGAGACTCGCCGCGGAATAGGACCTTGCCGGCGCCGGCCCGGCCGACCGCGTCAGGCGAGTTCGGGCGGCCCGGCAAGATGCTCGGCGCGCAACAGCCGCGCCGCCAGGCCGGGCAATGCCAGCAGGGTCAGCGGCGTCGAGCTCAAAAGCCCGCCCAGGATCACGATCGCCATAGGTCCTTCGATCTCCTGGCCCGGCAGACGGGCCCCGATCGCCAGCGGCAGCAGCCCGAGCGCGGTCACCGCCGCGGTCAACACCACCGGCACGACCCGCTCGACGGCGCCGCGTTCGGCCGTCTGCGCCGACCATACGGCCCCTTCCCGGCTTACGAGATGCCGGTAATGCGCCAGCAGCATCAGCCCGTTGCGCAACGTGATCCCGAACACGGTGACGAGGCCGACGGCGGCGCCGAGCGACAACGGCAGCCGCGCGATCCACAGCGCGGCAATGCCGCCCGTCAGCGCAAAGGGCAGATTGATCGCCAACAGCGCCGCCGGCCGCCGGTGTCCCAGCGCCACCGTCAACAGGCCGAGGGTTGCGGCAAAGGCGGCCAGTCCGGACAGCAGCAGCGTGCGCTCAGCCGCGCGCGAGGCCGTCGCCGTGCCGCCGAAGGCGATATAGGTGCCGGGCGACAAGGTCAGCGCGCCGAGCGCCTTCTCGGCCCGCCGCAGAAAAGCGTCGGCGCCGCCGTGCACGCTTTCCACCATCACGTTCTGAACCCGCTGGGCATCCTGATGCAGGATCACGCTGCGCCCGTCATAGAGCCTGATCCGGGCGAGCGCGCGCAGCGGCACCAGACGGCCCCGCCCGTCGAGCAGCGGCAGCGCCCCGAGCGTCGCCGGATCGACGGGATGCCCGGGCGACAGCAAGACGGTGATCGGCCATGACGTGCCGCCGCGATAAACCCGGCCGACCTCGCGCCCGATCGATCCGGCCGCGACGGCGTCGAGCACGCTTTGCGGCCGGAAGCCGTAGCGAATGAGGGCGCGGCGACGCAGCCGCACCGAGATCGACGGGGTCGCCGGCGGCGCCGCAATCGCAACCGGCCCGGCCCCGGGCAGGCGGCGCAGCACCGCGGCGACATGCCGCGCATCGGCGTCGAGCGCCCGCAGATCGGTCCCGAAAAGGTGAACGACGACGGGCGCGGTCGTCCCCGAAATCACTTCGTGGATGCGCTCGGTCAGGAAGGTGTTGGCCCAGGAACGGACGCCGGGAACCCCGCCGATCGCGGCGAGGATCGCCTTCTCGGCGGCGGCGCTGTCGCGGGTGCCGCGCGGCGACAGCGTGATGTCGATCTCGGATGTGTTGGTGGGCCCGTGCTCGGGATTGAGAGCGGCGGTGCCGATATGGGCGATGACCTGTGCGACCTGCGGCAGCTTTTGCAATCGCGCCACCGCGCGCCGCACCAGCCTCTCCATCTCGGTCAGCGAGGTGCCGGGCGGCGCCAGCAGATGCGCGATCACGTCGTTCTCGTGAAAGCGCGGCAACAGCCGGGTCGGCAACAGAACAAGGCCGGCCAGCGCGGCCAGCGCGCATGCCGCGAACACCGCCAGCCCCGCCCTGCCGTGTCGCCGGGCGGCGGCGAGCGCCCGCTGGTGCAGCGCGCGCGCCCTGCTGACAAACGGCGGATCCGCGGCGGCGATGCCGCCTTTGCCGAGCAGCAGCGCCGCCAGCGCCGGGGTTAGGGTCAGCGACAGCAGCAGCGAAGCGAGGATCGCGACGATGACGGCGACCGCCAGCGGGGCGAAAAGCCGCCCGGCGATGCCGGTCAGCGCGAACATCGGCAGAAAGATGACGACGATCGCCAAGGTCGCAAAAATGATCGGAGTGCGCACTTCGAGCGCGGCCTCGAGAATGACCCGCAGGCGCGGCAGCGGCGCCGGCCTGCCCTGGTTCTCGTGCAGCCGGCGGCGAATGTTCTCGATGTCGATGATCGCATCGTCGACGATGATGCCGAGCGCGATCGCCAGCCCGCCGAGCACGAGCGTGTTGATGCTGAACCCGAACGCGTCGAGGGCGAAAACGGCGAAGAACAGGGCGAGCGGGATCGTCGCGAACGAGATCAGCGCCACCCGCCAGTTGCGCAAGGCCAAGACGATGACGACGAGGATCAGCCCGGCCCCGATCAGCAGCGAATTGCGCAGATTTTCGAGCGCCCTGAGGATAAAGCCGGCAGGCTCCAGCGCGTGGCTTTTCAGATCGAGGGCGACGCCCTGGCGGGCGAGGGCGGGGGCAAGCCGGTCGAGCGCCTGCCGCACCCCGCGGGCGACGGCGAGCGCATTGGCCCCGTAAAGCGCCGAGATGATCAGCTGCAGACCCGGCTTTTGTCCGACCAGCGCGGCGCCGAGCGCGGGCGGCGCGCCGAGCGCGACATGGGCGACATCGCCGAGGGTCAGCGGCGGGACGGCAGCGCCGTCGATTACGGTTTGCGCCACCTGCGGGAGATCGGCGGCCTGGCCGTGCGGCCGGATCACGAAGCGCTGGTTTGCGGTGTCGACGACGCCGGCGGCGCTGATCGCGGAGGCGGCGGCGGCCGCCCGCATGACCTGATTGAGCCCGAGATGCGCGGCGACCAGCGCCTGCGGCGCGACCCTTACCTGCCATTGCGGCGGGCGCGCCCCGAAGACGACGACATCGGCGACCCCCGGGACCGCGAGGAGGGCCGGGCGAATCTCGGAGCGGACCAGCCGGGTCAATGCGATCGCCGACAGGCGCGAGGAGGTCACCCCGAAATCGCGCACATTGCCGGTCGCCGATTGCGAGGGCACCAGCACCGGGCGCGCCATCGCCGGCAATGACGGCGTCGCCGCGGCGATGCGCTCGGCCACCAATTCGCGGTCGCGATAGAGATCGGTGCCGCCGCGGAAGACGGCGGTCACCACCGACATGCCGGCGAGCGATTGCGAGCGCAGCCGGGCCAGGCCCGGCACCCCGATCACCGCATCCTCGAGCGGCGTCGTCACCAGGGCCTCGACATCCTCCGGCGCCAGCCCGCTCGCGGTGGTCTCGACGGTGAGGGTCGGCGGGGCGAATTCGGGAAACACGTCGTAATCGGCCGTCCGCAATGCCAGGGCGCCGGCGATGCCGAGGGCGAGGGCCGCACAGGTCACAAGCCAGGGATAGGCGAGGGAAGACCGGACGATCGCCCGCAGCATGGCGCCCCCGGAAGGCTTTGCTCAGTCTTCGTCGCCGACGGCCGGCCCTTCGCCGGCGCCCAGCAACAGCGCCGCACCGCGGACGACGATGCGATCGCCGGCCTTCAGCGCCGCGGACACGAAATAGCCGCCGGCGGCGGGCGCGTCGGTCGCGATCGTCACCGGCTCGAACCGGTTTCCGGAACGCACCCGAAAGACGAGCGGCCGGCCGTCCCGCCACAATACCGCCGAGCGCGGCACGACGACACCCGTGCGTTCCGGCCCCGCCGGCAGAAAGGCCACCACCGTCGCACCGATCGGGACCCCCGCCTGCGCCGCCGACCGGTACAGCAGGCTCTGGCCCGGATAGCCGCCCAACATGCGCGGGACCGGCCCGATCAGGCTGAGGGGGAAGCGGATGCCGGCGGCTTCGGCGACGGCGCGCCGCGGCGGTGCGGCGAGCACGGTGCCGGGCGGCAGGCCGAGGCCGACCAGCATCGCGCTCCCGTTCGCCAGTTGCGGCAGCGGATCGCCGCCCCTCGCGAGCGCCGTCGCCAAGGCGCCGCCCCAATCGATCCCGGCCTCCTCCAGCAACGCCGCACGCTTGGCTCGCGCCTCGGCGAGCAGGGCCTGCGCGGCGGCGACATCCTCCTCTTCCTTCTGCAGATCGGCGGCGGAGATGTTATGGGCCTGGCCGTAAAGGAGCCGGGCGCGCGCCTCCTCCTTCTGTTCCAGCGCCAATTTCGCCGCGGCGGCGGCAACCCGGGCCGCGGCGGCGGCGACCCGGCCGCGCAACCGCAGCAGCCCGGCCGGGTTCAGCACCGCGCCGACAGCCTGCACCGTCGGGGCAAGGCGCGTTGCGGCCAGGGATTGCACGGCGATCCCTGCCCGCCTTGCCGCCTCGGGATCCAGGATGACCGCGCCGGCAACGGCCTTGGCCGCGATGATCCCGGCGATCCCGGCGGCGGCAATGGCCGACAAGGCGGGTGGCATGCCCCCTCACAGAAAGCGGTGATAGAGCGCCGCCTCCAGCTCGCCGAGGGCGCGGCGCTCGTCGACGGCGGCGGCAAGCGTGCCCTGCTCCGCCTGGATCAGAGCCTGTTCCGCCCCGATCAGCCGCAGGCGCCCGATCAGACCGGCGGCAAAATCGGCCCGGCGGCGGGCGAGCGTGAGGCGCGCCGCGGCGCGCAGACGACGCGCCTCCCTCTGTTCCGGCTGGCTTGCCCGCCAGGCCGCCCGGGCGCGCTCGATCTCGTCCAGAACGCGCGTCTGGACCGCCAGGAACTCCCCGGCCGCAAGCCGGCGCGCGGCGCGCGCCTGCGCGATCGGTCCCTGGTTCTGGTTGAAGACCGGCAGCGGCAGCGACAACGCCAGGATGAACTCGTTGCTGCCCTGATCGTAATGATAGCCGGGCCCGATATCGAGTGCGGGATATTGCCGCAAGACGGCCAGCCGCAGGGCGGCCTCGGCGGCGGCATAGCGGGCCAGCGCCGCCGCCAGATCGGGCCTTGCGGTCAGCGCCTCGCGGATCAGCGGGGCAAGCTCGGACGGTCGCCGCGGATGGGAGAATTCCGCCAGATCGAGCCTAATGCCCCGCAGCGCCTTTTCGGGCACGGCGAGGGCGGTGGCGAGCTCGGCGCGCGCCAGCCGCGCCGCGCGCTCGTCCGCCGCCAGCTCCAGCGCCGCCCGGTTCTCGGCCAGCTCGGCATCGACCAGCCGCGCGGCAGAGATCAGCCCCGCCCGATAGCGCTGGGCAACGACGCGCCGGTAATCGCGCGCCAGCGCCAGCGCCCGCGCGGCCAGCCCGACCCGCTGCCGGCTGGCCCACACGTCGATCAGCGCCGTGCGCACCGCGCCGCGCAACTTCCAGGCGGTGATGGCCAGGATTTGCCGGGCCGCCCGCGTGCGGGCGCGGGCCTCGGCGATGCGCTGCGGGCGTTCGGCGAGGCTGTTGATCAGGAACGTCACGACCGGCCCGACATCCTTCCAGGGGGACGGGCGCACCACCGTCGCGTTGTAGGTCGGCTGCAGCGATACAACCGGATTGGGCAGCGCCGCCGCCGTGATCTCTGCCGCCGCGGCGGCCTGCAGCGCCGCCGCGGCGAGCGGCATGTCCGGCCTTTCATAGAGGGCGACCAGGGTCAGCGTATCGAGATCCCAGCGCGGCGGGCCTTGCTGCCGCTTTGCGATCGCGATAAAGCGCAGCAGGCGCGGATCCGACAGGCTGCGCTGCAGCAGCGTCGCCGCCGTCCTCGCCGGATCGAGAGGCCGCGGCCGGTAGGCGGCGCAATGCGCGAGCGCGGCAACGCAGATGACCGCGGCCAGCGGGAAAATTCTGCGCCGGAAGCGCTGCTGGAGAGACACCGGATTTGCGCCGTCGAGCGGTCGGCGGAGGCTCCCTCCGCGCGGGGCTCAACCTAGCGGCGCCCTTTGGCGGCATCAAGACCCGCCTGCGGCGAGGCTGCGCCGAGCAGCACCGTACCGTTCCAGCCGTGATACGGGGCAAGCCCCGGGCGCCGCACGACCGCGGCCGCCGGCAGCGCCGCCTGCAACGCCTTTAGCGCCGGCATGACGCGCTTCTCCTCGACGGCGGTCGTGAACAGGAACGAGACCGGCGTGATCCGCTCGATCGTCGCCGCGCCGATCCACAGCGGCAGCACCTGCCGGCCCTGCCGCAACGCCACCCCCGAAGGCCAGACCCGCAACACGATTCGCTCGTGTTTGCGCAGCGGCGCGCCGGTCTTGATCATGACCAGCGCCTCCGGCCGGCCGTCCTCGAGGTGCGGCAGCACCGGCAAGGCCGTGGGAGCGCTCTTCGGCGACAGCCATTCCAGAGCCGAACGCCACGTCCATGGAACCGGCCGCCGCCAGCCATGCCCGGCGAGATCGGCCGCAAGCCCATCGAGCCGGCCCGCCCATTGCAGGCTCAGCGGCGCACCGCGCTGGCCAAAAATATCGATCCGGCGCCCCGGCAGGCCGGTCCAGCCGCCGCTCCGCCAGGCGGCGAACGACATGACGGCGCTCGGCCGCGTCGCGGCGGCAGGCCAGACCTTGGGTGGAGGGGCAAGCTTGATCGCGCTCCCGCCCGCCGCGACAAAGGCGATGCCGGCCGCCGTGAGCAGCCCGAGCGGGCGCAGCGGGCGCGGCCGGTGCAATAGATGGACAAGGCTGAGCAATGCCGCCCAGGCGGTGCCGAAGGCGGTCCCCGCCAGGATCGTCGACAGCCAATCGACGCCGAGATAGAGCCGGGCGAGGCCGAGCAGCACCACCACCAGGACGAGCGCCAAGGCGGTGCCGGCGGCAAGGCGGGCGCTTCCCTCCCTGGCCACCAGCACGGCGAGAAAGGTGGACAGCGCCGTCACCTCGGCCATCTGCCAGGCGGGCGGCAGCACGGTCGGCCGGATCGGCGCGAGTACGCCGGCCGGCGCGATCACCCGCATCCCCGCGGCAAAGGCGGCGGCTCCGGCGATTGCCGCCAGCTCGTAGAGCGCGGCCCGCCAGGCCCGCTGCCGGACGAGCCAGAGCAGCATCGCGGCGGCGACCGCGAGGATGACCGGCGCGGTGCCGAATGCGGCGACGGCCGCCGCCATGCGGTCGATCCATTCCGTTCGCAAGGCCTCGAAAAAGTGCAGCACGGCGCGGTCGGCGCGCACCAGCGGATCGCCGGCCAGAACGTCCTGCAGAACTCCGAAAAACAGCCAGAACCCGCCGATGAGCAGGGCCCCGGACAGGACAAGGCCGCGGATTTCGCTGCCGCCCGGATCGAGCAGGGAGCGCAGCTGGCGCTGCGCCCAGCCCTCGCCATTCATCGCCCAGCCGCGCAGGCAAAGGACGGCGGGCTCGGCCAGTCGCAATACGCGCCGCACCAGCGGCGGCACCGCCCATGCCACGATCACGACGATCGCAAACAATAAGAAAACGAGCGCGGCGAGGCGGCCGGCGATCGCCCCGAGGACGTCGAACGAGGCGCCGATCAGCAGGCCGAGCGCGACATGCGCCGGCGCCCATGCGACCGCCGAGACCAGGTTGACAATGGAGAAGCGGATCACCGGCATGCCGAGAATGCCGGCCACAAGCGGCACCACGGCGCGCACGCCGGGGGTGAAGCGGGCGATCAGAACCGCCTTGCCGCCGTGCCGGGCGAAGAACGCTTCGCCTTTTGCGATCAATTCCGGCCTTTTGCGCAACAGCGGGATGTCCGCCGTCCGCTCCCTGTAATGATGGCCCAGCCAGTAGGAAAACCCGTCTCCGGCGACGGCGCCCGCCGTCGTCGCCAGCAGCAGCGGCCAGAGCGCCAGGGCGCCGCTCGGCACCAGCGCGCCGAGGGCGATGATGATCGCAGTGCCGGGCACCGCCGCCCCCAGCACCGGCAGCGCCTCGGCGGCGGCCGACAGCAACGCCAGCGCATAGGCGAGAACGGCATGGGCGGCGGCGGCCGCCACGATCGCGGAAACGACAGATGCCATCGCGGCCCCCCGATCCCGCCCGGCTGCTGCGGCGCAGCCGGGATTTGCCGCGCCGACGGCGCCGGCGGGAATGCGCTGCCGCCCGCGGGCCGGCGCAGCCCGGTGTTGCGGAGAGCATTGCGGCGACGCACTCTCGGAGGGCACAAATTGCTTTTTGCCGCATCCGCAAGCAATGACACCCTCTTCCCGCCGCCAGTTCCGGCCGCGCGCGGTGAGCGTCGTCGGGGCCGGCATCGTCGGCATGTGCTGCGCGCTCTTTCTGCAGCGCGACGGCCATCAGGTCACGATCATCGATCCGCGCGAGCCCGGCGCGGGCGCCTCGTTCGGCAATGCCGGCATCATCGCCACCTGCCAGGTGTGGCCGATCGCGATGCCCGGGGTTCTGCGTCGCATCCCGCTGATGCTGCTCGACCCCGAGGGCCCGGTCGTGCTGCGCTGGCGCTACCTGCCGCGGATCGCGCCGTGGCTGATAAGGCTGATCGCGGCGGCGCGGCCGCAGCGGGTCGAGCGGACCGCCGCCGCCCTTGCCGCGCTGCTCGCCGGCGCCATGCCGGCCTATGACGCGCTGCTGGCCGAAGTCGGGGCCGGCGATCTCGTCCGCCGGCCGGGCTGGCTTAAGGTCTACGCCTCGGCGCGGGCCTTCGCCGCAACCGCGCCGGAGCGCGAGTTGTTACGCCGACACGGCGTGCGTTTCGAGGTTCTGACGGCGGCGCAGATCCGTCAGCTCGAACCGGCGCTCGCGCCGCTGTTCGGCCACGGCCTGTTTTTTCCGGATTGCGGCCTCGTGCTCAATCCGAAGCGGCTCGTCGACACCCTGGCGCGCGCCTTCGTCGCCGGCGGCGGGCGCCTGTTGCGCGAACGGGCGACCGGCTTTGCGATCGACGGCGACAAGGCGGTCCTGACCGAGCATTCGCGCCATCCCTGCGAGGCGATCGTGCTGGCGGCCGGGGCCTGGTCGCGCCCGCTCGCCGCCCGGCTCGGTGCGCGGGTTCCGCTCGATACCGAGCGCGGCTACCATCTGATGTTCGAGACGCCCGAACCCTCGCTCGGGCGGCCCGCGCAGTGGGGGGAACACTATTTCAACCTGGTCCCGATGGAGCACGGGCTGCGCCTGACGAGCGGCGTCGAATTCGCCGGGCTTGCCATGCCCGCCGACTACCGCCGCATCGACCGGCTCGCCCGCCTCGCCCGCATCATGCTGCCGAGCCTTTCTTCCGAACCGCGCTCGCGCTGGCTCGGCTTCCGCCCCTCGCTGCCCGACTCGCTGCCGGTGCTCGGCCGCTCGGCGCGCCATGCCGACGTCTATTTCGCCTTCGGCCACCAGCATCTGGGGTTGACGCTGGCCGCCGTTTCCGGGCGCATCATCGCCGATCTGGTTGCCGGCCGCGATCCCGGCCTTGATCTCTCCCCTTACCGTGCCGAGCGCTGGTGAAGCCGGCGCTCGGCGGAAGAGCCGTCCGCGGCGCGCTCACCCGAAGCGACGCGTTCCCGCCTCGTGGGAGGCCGCGGCGGAGCGGTCCGAAAGCCCGATCTCTCCGGCGTCGGGACGCCGCCGGGTCAGGTGCGGCGGCCGGTAGCGGGCAATCCCCGCCAGGATTTCCTCGAAGGCGCCCCCGTCCTCGTCATAGCCGAGTTCGCGCGCGGTCTCGACAAAGATGCAGAATTGCCGCCCGGGGCCGGTCGGCGCTCTGGCCCACGGGACCTCCTCCTCCCCGGCGCCGGTCTCGAACGCGCCCGGCCGGCTGCTCCGCGGCATCTGCGGGGCCGGCCCGGCCCGCCAGCGCACCCGTCGCCGCACCCCGCGGACGAGGCCGTATTTTTCGGGCTGCGCCGGCGCCGGCCCCTCGGAGACGAAGCCGGAGGTCGCGGCGGGCATGCCGGCGGGCAAGCCGCCGGCATGCCCGATCGCCCGCGTCGCCGCTTCGAGCCGGTGCACCATCGCCAGGGCCGTCTTGTTGGTCACCTCCAACCGCAGATGCAGCTGGTGAGGGCTGATCCCCTTATGCGTGGCGATCAGCAGAAAACAGGCTTGAAACCATTTGTGCAGCGGGACGTGGCTGCCTTCGAACATCGTCCCCATCGTCGCCCGGAACTGCTTTCGGCAATGGCAGCAGAACTTCAGCGCGGTGCGGGCGCCCTTGCCGGTGACGGATCCGATCCGCTCGGCTCCCCCGCAATGCGGACAAACCGGACCATTCGGCCAAACCAGCTGTTCGAGTTTGGCATGGGCGGCCTCTTCGTCCCAGAAGTAGGGCTGTGTGATGATGGCCATGGTCCTGCCTTGCCTGCGAGCCTCTATATCCCCGGGATGGAAGCCGGACCGGGTGTGAAGCCGCGCTCCATCCTCCGGACGTTACATCCGATCATAGACGGACCAGCGTAAATTGCAACCATAAATTTGTCTTGTGGGGAAGTATTTCTCATTTTTGAAGTATATAGAAAGGTTTTCCTAGTGCGAATCTGGGTTCGCAAAGTACCAAGAACACGCATAGGTTGTTTCCGAAATACTTAGAAATCCGACAAAATGCGAATGAAATCCGCCGCAGGCGCAGCGCTCGCGCCGTCAATACCCGGCGGGACGGGATCCGCCGCGCCGGAGCCGACAGGGGCACGGCCGGCGGTTTTCCCCTTTCGGAGGAGGGGGCGGATCCCGCATGATGGAGGCACGGCCGAGCCTGCAGAGGGGAATCATGAAGCTCTTCGATCTGTCCGGGAAAGTGGCGGTCATAACCGGGTCGAGCCGCGGCATCGGCCGGGCGATCGCGGAGGCCTTCGTCGAAGCGGGCGGGCGGGTCGTGATCTCCGGCCGCAAGGCCGAGATCTGCGAGCAGACCGCCGCCGCGCTCAAGGCCAAGGGCGGCGAGGCGATCGCCGTCCCGGCCCGCATCTCGGATCGGGCGCAGCTTGAAAACCTCGTCGCGGCGGCGCGCAACGCCTGGGGCCGCATCGACATCCTTGTCTGCAACGCCGCGATCAATCCGCATTTCGGTTCGCTCGAAAGCCTGACCGACGCCGCATTCGAGCGCATGATGACTAATAATGTGTTGAGCAATCTGTGGCTGGCGCGCCTGGTTGCGCCGGAGATGAAGGAGCGGCGCGACGGCGTCATCCTCTTCATCATCTCGATCGCCGCCCTGCGCGGCTCCTCGCAGCTTGGCATGTACGGCGTCACGAAGGCCGCCGATGCCGCGCTCGCGCGCAATCTCGCCGTCGAGTGGGGCCCCTGGAACATTCGCGTCAACTGCATCGCCCCGGGCCTGATCAAGACCGAATTCTCGCGCGCGCTATGGGAGAATGACGAGCGCCGCGCCGCCCGCGAGGCGGCGACGCCGTTGCGACGGCTCGGCACCGCCGAGGAAGTGGCCGGGGTCGCGCTGATGCTGGCCGCGCCCGCCGGCGCCTATGTGACCGGCCAGGTCATCGTCGTCGACGGCGGCGTCACGATCGCCTGACCCGAAAACCCGCCTTCCGCAGGGGTCGCCAATGTCGCTGAGCCGGGAACTCGCCGCCTTCGTCGCCGGGCTGAGCTATCAGGACCTGCCGCCCGCGGTGGCCGATCGCGCCAAGGGGGTCACGCTGCAGGCGCTCGCTTCGGCGCTCCTCGCGCATGACATGCCGGCGAGCAGACAGGCGCTGGCGGTGATGATCGAGGAGGAGGCCGGCGGCGGCGGGATCGCCACCGTGCTCGGCAGCGGCAGGAAGCTGACCAAGGCCGGGGCCGCCTTTGTCGATGCCGAGATGATCCTCGCCGGCGGCAAATGGGACACCTTCCGCATGCTGACCCATCCGGGCACGGCGATCCTGCCGGCGGCGCTTGTCGCGGCGGAGGTGGCGGGATCCGACGGCCGGGAGTTTCTGACCGCGATCGCCGCCGGTTACGAGGTCATGGAGCGTCTGGCCGCCGATTTCATCCCGACAGTCATGGCGCGCGGCTTCCACGCCGGGCCGGTGTTCGGCATTTTCGGCGCCGCCGTCGCGGCGGCGAAACTCGCTGGCCTCGACGCCGACCGGATCCACGGCGCAATCGCCCAATGCGTCAACCTCGCCGCCGGCAATCTCGAAGGGGCGCGCAGCGGCGGGCGCTCGTTGCGCGAGAGCGGGGCGGTGCGCAACGCGCTCCTCGCCGTCGCCCTGGCAAGGCACGGGATGCCGGGCGGCGAGAGCGTGCTTGAAGGCGAGGCCGGCTTCTATCATGCCTATGCCGGCAACAATCTCGGCCGGCTGCGCTACAGCTTCACCGGCGCCAACCGCGCCGATCTCGCCCAGATCACCGCAGGCCTCGGGCGGGATTGGATCTTTCTCGAAACCCTTTACCGCATCTATTCGACGGCCGGCTACAACCTCGCCCCTATCGAGCTGACGGCGCAGCTGTGCGCCGAGCACGATCTGCACTACGAGGACATCGACCGGATCGAGGCGCTCGTCAACTGGCTTGAAACCGAATATCCAAGCCCGGCCTTTCCGACGCCGGGCGGCGACGGCCGGCCGCGGGTCGGCAGCACGCAGTATTTCACGGCCTGGGGCGCGGTCATGCGCGGCTACCCGCTGCTGCGCGGCGCCGCTCCCGGCCCGGGCGAGAGCGACCCGCCCGAAGTGCTCGATCTGATGCAGCGCGTGAGCCTCATTCCTTCGACGCGCCGCACCCTGTTTGGCCCGCGCATCACGGTGTTCACAAAGGACGGCCGGATCTTCACGAAGGAGGGGAGCGGGCGCGAGTTCATCTGGGATTTCGAGGAGGAGGCCCGGCGCATCCGGCCGCTCGCCCCCGGACTGGCGATCGGTGCGGCGCAATTCGAGGCGCTGATCGATACCTGCCGCCATCTCGATCAGATCGACCGCGCCGCCGCAAGGCTGATCGCGCTGACCGTTCCGTCCTGAGAACCGCACACCCGGTGCCGGGCCGGCCGCGGCGGCGGGCGCAAAGCGGGCGGTGCCGCCGTCGCTGCGGCGCTCCCAAGGGTTCAGAACATCCGAAGCCCCAGGATCCCGTCCACCGGGTCGAGGCCGGCGATGACGCGCCTGCCGATCAGCTCGCGCAGGGTCTCCGAAGTGCCGCCGCCCAAAGTGCCGTAGCGGGCGCCGCGATAGAAGCGCGACACCGGGAACTCGTCGGTAAAGCCGTAGCCGCCGTGCACCTGGACCGCCTCGCTGGTCACGCGCAGCGCCATTTCATTGCAGGTGATCTTGGCCACCGCCGCCAACAGCGGATCGGGAAACGGGTCGGCGCTCAGGCAGGCGCGGTAGAGGATGCTGCGGGCGGCTTCGATGTCCCGGTACATCTCGGCGATTTTCCAGCGCATTCCCTGGAAATCTCCGATCGCGCGCCCGAAGGCCTTGCGCTCCTTGGCATATTTGACCGCCTCCTCAAAGGCGCCCTCGGCGAGCCCGAGGGAGATGCTGGGGTTGAGGCAGCGCTGGGTATTGAAGGCGTCGAGCAGTTTGCGGAACCCGTCCTCGAGCACGAGGTTTTCCGGCGGCAATTCGCAATCCTCGAAGCGGACCTCGTGCAGGTTCTCGCCGCCCATCGTGTGAAACGTGCCGGTGATCTCGAGGCCCGGCGTCCCCTTTTCGACCAGCACGCAGCCGATCCCCTCGCGCCCGGGTTTTCTGTCGACGCGGGCGAAGACGACGAACAGGCCGGCCTCGCGGGCGCGGCTGATCAGCGTCTTGACGCCGTTCAGTTTGAGCCGGTTGCCGAGGCGGTCGACATTGGTCCTGTAATTGGCGACATCGGTGCCGGCCTCGGGCTCGGTCATGCAGATCGCGAGCAGGCACTCGCCGCTGACCACCGCCGGCAGGATGCGGCGTTTGATCGCCTCGGGGGCGTAGGCGGCGATGATCCGGGTCTGCACCCCGACCTCGCCCAGGACCGCCATCGCCGTCACATAGCAGGCCTTGGCAATCTCTTCGAGAACCAGCGCGGTATCGAGCACCGGCAGGCCGAGCCCGCCATATTCCTCGGGAACCGCCATGCCGAGGACGCCGAGCGCGGCGAGGGCGCGCATGTTCTCCCACGGGAAAGTGCCGTCCATGTACCGGCCGGCCCGGGCCCGGAATTCGCCCTGCGCAAGATCGCGGACGCTGTGGATGAAACGGCGCTGCTCGTCGGACAGGCTCAAAAACACCGTGCCCCTCCCTTGGCTGCTCGCCGGCTGCCGACGCCGGCGATTTCGCCATTAGCGGCATCGGCGGCCGCGGCTCAACTGGTTTTTCGGCATCGCCGCGCCGGGACCGGGGCGGCCTCAAAGGAGGCCGAGCGCGCGCAGGCTGGTATGCCGGCCGCGGCCGATGATGACGTGGTCGTGCACGGTGACGCCGAGCGGCGCGGCGGCCTTGGCGATGTCGCGGGTGACCGCGATATCGGCCCTGGAGGGGGTGGGGTCGCCCGAGGGATGATTGTGCACCAGGATCAGCGCCGAGGCTCCGAGTTCGAGCGCGCGCTTGACGACCTCGCGGACATAGACCGGGGTGTGGTCGACGGTGCCGCGCTGCTGGCGCTCGTGCCGGATCAGCGCATTTTTGCGATCGAGAAACAGCAGGTGAAATTCCTCGACTTGGCCGTAGGCGATCTGGGCGTTGCAGAAATCGATCAGCTTGTCCCAAGAGCCGATCACCGGGCGCTCGCGCAATTCCGCGCGGAGGAGGCGCAGCGCCGCCTCGCGCGCCGCCTTTAGGGCGGCGACCCCGGGCATGCCGAGCCCCGCGACCGCCAAGAGCGCCGCGGGATCGGCGCTCAATACCTCGGCAATGCCGCCGAACTGCGCGATCAGCCGCTTGGCCAGGGGCTTCATGTCCCGGCGCGGATTGGCGGCGAACAGCAGGATTTCGAGGAGCTCGTAATCGGGCAGGGTCTCGCCGGCGGCAAGCAATCGCTCGCGCAGCCGCTGGCGATGGCCGTGGAAATGCGGCGTCGCGGCGGGGGCGGCGCGGCCGGTCACGGCGAGGGCGCTTCCCGCCGGGCCCGCAGCGCGGCCAGCGCCGCCCGCGCCATCCGGTTCGGTTCGTCGCTGTCGAAGGCGTGCACGAAATAGTCGAGGCCGCGGGCGATCGCCGCCCCTACGGGCAAATCCTCCCATTCGCGGATCAGCGCCTTTTGCAGCCGGATCGCCTGCGGGCCGGCCGCGAGGATCGGGCGGGCGAAGCGCTCGACCGCCGCATCGAGCGCCGCCGCCGGCGCGACGGCGTCGACGAGCCCCCAGGCGAGCGCCTCGGCGGCGTCGATCGTCTCGCCGGTCAACAGCAGGCGGCGGGCGCGACCCCAGCCGACCAGCCGCGGCAGCAATGCCGCCTCGACCACCGAGGGGATGCCGATGCGGACCTCCGGCATGCCGAACCGCGAGCCTTCGCTGGCGACGCGCAGGTCGCAGGAAGCGGCCAGTTCCAGCCCGGCGCCGAGCGCATAGCCGTCGATGCGGGCGATGACCGGCACCGGCAGCCGGCGAAAGGCCTCGCAGCAGCGATGGACGAGCGTGATGAAGCCGCGCGCGCCCTCGCGGTCGAGCGCGGCAATCTCACCGATATCGGCGCCGCCGACAAAGGCATGCCCGCCGGCGCCGGAGAGGACGACCAGCCGCAATCCGGGGTCGCCGGCCAGCGCTTCCGCCGCCGCAACGAGCCGTTCCAGCAGGGCGCGGCCCAGGCTGTTGCGCTTCGCGCGATTGTCGATCGTCACCTGCGCCACGCGGCCGCCATCGGCCAGCTCCTGCCGCGCGACCACAATCCCATTCGCGCTCACCGCCGCCCCGCTCGTCCGATCCGCCATCTCGCCACGATTGTGCATATGTGCCGGCGCGCGCCAAGCAAAACCGCCGCGCCTTGCTTCCAAGCGGCCGCGCCGACCGCTATGCCCGGTCCTCGCGCCGGCGCTCCGCTCTCTCGGCCTTGCCGAGAATGCGCTGGGCGTCGTCGAACAGCGCTGCGGCCTTGTCGGCATGACCTTGCTGATGCATGACGCGGGCAAGGGTCAGCTCGGTATAGGCAAGCCGGGTCGTCCCGCTGCCGGCGCCGCGCACCAACACCCAGATCGCAAAGCGCAGGGCCGCAGCGGCGGCGTCCAATCGGTGCAGGCCGAGATAGGCCAGCCCCAGCTCATGAAAATCATCGGCGATATAGGGGTGGGTCGGGCCGAGCCGGGTCTGGTCGAACAGCGCTGCCTGCTCGATCGGCGGCAGGGCTGCGGCATAGCGTTTTTGCCGGATATAGACCATGCCGAGCGCGGCAAGATCGCGCGCGATCGCCTCGCTGTCGGGCCCCTGTCGGCGATCGAACGCAAGCGCCCGGCGCAATGCGCGCGCGCTCTCGGCAAAATGCTTCTCGGCGGCGAGCGCGCCGGCGAGGGCGCGCAACGCCGCGCCGTATTGCGCCCCCTGCCCCCGGCGCTCGCCGGCGGCCAGGGCGACGGCCTCGGCCGCCCATTCCTGCGCCTGCCGCGCCGCGCCGCGCGCGCGGGCGATGCGGGCAAGACCGCATAAGACCGGCGTCAGCGCCGGATCGCCCGGCCCGCCCAGCCTGAGGAGATCGCGGCGGGCGAGGATCAGCAGCGGCTCGGCGTCGAGATAGCGATGCATCTCGATATAAAGCCGGGCCAGCCCGGTCATCGCCCGCGCGGCGGGGTAGGAGGCGCTGCCGAAACGGCGCAGCGCCAGCCTCAGGAGGCGGCGGCGCAATGCCAGAGCCGCGGCAAAATCGCCGGCCCGAAAGCGCTGCCGGGCATAGGCGGCAAGCCGCGGCGCCGGGTCGGAGGCGGCCGCCGGCGCCGCCCCGGCCGGCGCCGGCGGCCTGATCGCGGCGCTCGCCGCAACGACGAAAAGACAGCCGGCAAGGGCGGCGATCAGCCGGGGAGCCCGCAACATCGGCGTTCCTGCCCTGCGCGACCGGGCGCTGTCGGAAGAAGCAGCGCGGCTTTGCAACCCCCTCAGGCCGAGAGCGCCTCGCTGCCGGGGGCGACGAAATTGTCGCGGAGCTCGCGCAACAGCGGCTTGGTCTCCCTGAGGCTGTCGCTGATCGCCGCGCCGGCCGCCGGGGTCAGCGAGACCGCCTTGTGCTTTTTGATCGTCTCTTCGGCGCAAAAGCCCCAGCGGATCAGATTGCCGATGCGCTCCTTGATCGCCAGGTGGCCGAGCCTGAGCGCATCCCACATGCGGCTGCTGATCTCGTCGATGACCAGCGCCGGGGAGAGCGCGCCATCATTGCCGAACGGGCTCGCGGTCCACAGCAGCATGACGATCGCCCAGTATTGATAGGTGACCAGATGGTCCATCGCATCTTCAAGATGGACCGGGGTCAACCCCTTCTTGCGCGCGACGGTCTCGCTCGTTTCCCGCCATTTGCGCTCATAGGCGCCGAAGAACGCATAAAGCGCCGCGATCGCGCTCGTATCCGCCCGCGGCGCGGCGAAAGCGCGCCGCCCCTCGCCGGCAAAGATCGCGCACACCTCCGCGACGATCTCCTGGCAATGCCGCTCGAAGCTGGCGAGCAATTTGTCGGTCGCCTTGATCAGGCAGGCCGGGGAGGCGGCACAGGGCGTCCCCCGCGCGTCGACGATGCGGATGAAGCCGTCCCGCTCGCAATCCTTGATCCGCTCGATGCAGGTGCGGATATCGGTGCCGTACATGCCGTAGAGCGTGCGGTGCAGCGCGCGGCACGAGATCCCCGTCTGCGCCTGCGATCGCGCCAGAAAGATGGCGTGCCAGTGCGCCCGCTTGTTAAGACCCGGAAAGTGCTTCTGCCAGTTCTGATGGTACCGGATCAGGAAGCGGGCGACGATGCGATCGTCGGATTTCAGCTTGGCGTAATCGGAATCCATCGCGTTTCCCCGTGCCGGCGGCAACCGCCGCCCCGCCGGCCGTCCCGTCGGAAGGGGGCGGGCAATCCTGCAGCGCGCAGGACCGAACGTATGGGAAACCCTCGGGAACGTCCATAGCCGCTTTGCCGGAATCTGCCGCACGGCCGGCGGCGAGGGATCGGGCTTGACCGCGCATCGCGGCAGGGGGAGGCTGGGCGGCGCCCTCCGATCACAGCGGGAGCCACGTCATGATCGCCGAACAAGCGCGCCGTGCGGAAGCCTTTCGCCAGCGGCACCACCGGGCGCCGCTGCTGGTCCTGCCGAACGCCTGGGATGCGCTCTCCGCCCGGCTTTTTCTTGCCGCCGGCTTCGAGGCGGTGGCGACGACCAGCGGCGGGCTGGCCTGGTCGCTCGGCTACCCCGACGGCGAGCAGGCGCCGTGGGAGGCGGTCGTCGCGGCGACGGCGCGGATCGTGCGGGTGGCGGGAGCGGCGCCGGTCACCGCCGACATCGAAGCCGGCTATGCCGACACCCCCGCGGCGCTGATGCGCTCGGTCGCGGAGATCATCGGGACCGGGGTGGTCGGCATCAATCTCGAAGACGGGGTGCCGGGCGATCACGCCGCGCCGCTGCGGCCGCTGCCGGCGGCGGCCGAGCGCATCGGCGCGGCGCGCGAGGCCGCGCGGCGCGCCGGGGTGCCGATCGTCATCAACGCCCGCACCGACCTCTATCTGCGCCCGGGCGCCGACGAAGCGGCGCGCTTTGCCGAGACCGTCGCGCGCGGCAAGGCCTATCTCGCCGCCGGCGCCGATTGCGTCTACCCGATCGGGCTTACCGACTCGGCGACGATCGGGCGTCTCGTGCAGGCGCTCGCCGCCCCGGTCAACATCATCCTCCGCCCCGGCGCCCCTGCCGTGGCCGCGCTCGCGCAATTGGGCGTCGCCCGCGCCAGCACGGCGACCTCGCTGACGTTGGCGGCGATGGCCGCGATCCGCGCCAGCGCCGAGGCGTTGCGCGAGGGCGGCCGCATCGAGCCGCCCGCCGGCATGCCGACGCACGCCGATGCGCAACGCCTGTTCGCGCGCGCCGCCGGCTGATCCGGGCCGCTACGGCCGGGGCTCAGGCGCGGCGGAAGCGCTTGCCGTAGCCGACCAGGCCCTCGCGCGGCAGGTGGACGCCCCTGTTCGCATCGGCGATGACGCGGCCGATGATCCGGGCCCGCCGGCCGTGGCCGGCGAGCAGCGCGAGCGCGGCGTCGGCCGCCTCGGCCCGGGTCAGGACGCAAAACCCGACGCCCATGTTGTAGACTTCGAACATCTCCGCCCTTGCAACCCCGCCGAGCCTTTCGATCAGCCGGAAGATCGGCGGCTCGGGCGGCAGATCGTCGAGCAGAAAACCGACCTCGGCGGCGACGCGCGGCAGGTTCAACAGACCGTCGCCGGTGATGTTGACGAGGGCCGTGACGCCGGGAACGCGGTCGATCAGATCGAGAATCTCGCGGACATAGATCGGCGTCGGCCGCAGCAATTCCTCGCCCAGCGGCACCCCGAGCTCCGCGCAGACGTGATCGGGCGCGAGCCCGGCGCGCGTGAACAGAACGTGGCGCGCCAGGGTCATCCCGTTGGCGTGGATGCCGTTGCTGTCGAGGCCGATCACGACATCGCCGGGCAGCAGCTCGCGGCCGGTGATGATGCGGTCGAGCGGCACGATGCCGACCGCCGTCCCGACCAGATCAAAGCCGCGCACATTGTCCTTGAGCTGGGCGATCTCGCCGCCGCAGATCGAGATCCCCGCCTCTCGCGCTCCCCGCGCCAAGCCTTCGGCGAGCGCGCCGAGCATGCGCGCATCGGCGCGCTCGACCGCAATGTAGTCGACCAGCGACAACGGCCGCGCCCCGAGACAGATCAGATCGTTGACGTTCATCGCGACGCAATCGATGCCGATCGTGTCGTATTTGCCCAGCATCTGCGCGATCAGCGATTTCGAGCCGACCCCGTCGGTGCAGATCGCAAGGCCGATGCCGCCGACATCGATGACATTCGCGAAATAGCCGATCGGCAGTTTGACGGCGCCGATCCCGGCCGCGGGCCAGGTGGCGGTGAGCGCGGCGATGATGCGCTCGAGCCCCGCTTGCGCCTCGGCGACGTCGACCCCGGCGGTTTTCTGCTGGTCTGCCGTGCTCATCGGCGGTTGGCGTCGCAAGCGCCTGCAGCGGCATGAGAGCGGCGCCGCGCGCCGGCACCAGACGGCATGATCCCTCCTTGATCTTTCTGCTTCAGCAGCGCCCGCAATCCTGCATAGCATAGAGCGCCACCGGATTGGAGGGAGGACGCCGCATGACCACCCCGCAACTGCGCCGGCTCGGCCCCGCGCTCGGCACCGAAGTTGTCGGCCTCGACCTTTCGCGGCCGCTTGCCGATGAAGTCATCGCTTGGATCGGAGGGGTCTTCGCCGACAACCCGGTGCTGGTGTTCCGCAATCAGCATCTGGGGGCCGCCGAGCTTGCCGCATTCGGGCGGCGCTTCGGCCGACCGCGCCCACACGCGCTGGTCGGCTACCGCCATCCCGATCATCCCGAAGTCTCGTGGCTGCGCAATGTCGACGAAGCCGGCAACATCGACTGGTACGGCGTCAAACGCGCCACCGATTGGCATACCGATTCGACCTACGAGGCGGAATTGCCGCTGCTGGCCATGTTGCACGCGCTGGAAGTGCCATCGGAAAAGGGCGGAACCCTGTTTGCCGATATGGGTGCTGCCTATGACGCGCTGCCGGCGGCGATGAAGGAGCGGCTGGCCCATCTTGTCGGCTTGCACGGCCGCACCGACGGCCCCGCCGGCCGCCGCCTTTATACGCCGCAGGAGGGCCGGCGGATGACCGAGCGGGACTATCCCGAACAACGGCGCCCGGCGGTCATTCCCCATCCCGTGACCGGCCGCCCGCTGCTGTTCGTCAACCCGATGCATACGCACGGCTTTGTCGGCATGGAGCGCGAGGCGGCATGGCGGCTGATCGAAGAGCTGGCCGCCCATGCGACGCAGCAGCGCTTCGTCTATCACCACCGCTGGCAGGTCGGCGATCTGGTCATGTGGGACGAGCGCGCGACAATGCATCGCGGCGCCGGCGATTATCGGCCGCAGGAACGCCGCATCATGCTGCGCACAATCGTCTATCCCGCATAGCCCGCCGCCAGCGCGGCGGGCAGGGGGTGCGGCCGCTCGGCGGCCGGCCCGCATGCTGCAAGGATCGCCGGAAATGAGATGGCAGGAAGCCGTCAATATCGAGGATCTGCATCGGATCGCCAAGCGCAGGCTGCCGCGCATCATCTTCGACTACATCGAGGGCGGGGTCGAAGACGAGCGCGGCCTGGCGCGCAACGAAGAGGCTTTTCACCGATACCGGCTGCTGCCGCGCTATCTGGTCGACGTCTCCCGGCGCGACCAGTCGCAGACGCTGTTCGGGCGCACCTATGCAAGCCCGTTCGGCATCTCGCCGACCGGCGGGGTCGCCCTCTACCGCCGGGAAGGCGAGGTCATGCTGGCCAAAGCGGCGGCGGCGGCGAACATCCCCTACATCATGTCCGGCGGCAGCAACGCCGCGATGGAAGAAGCGGCGCGGGTTGCCCCGAACCATGTGTGGTTCCAGCTCTACGCCGCCAAGGACGGCAGCATCTCCGATGCGCTGATCGGCCGCGCCCGCGACAACGGGCTCGGCGCTCTGGTCCTGACCGTCGATGTCCCGATCCACCCCAAACGCGAGCGCAACATCCGCAACGGTTTTGCCCGCGTGCGCGGCGGCGGCGTCCTGGAGTCGCTGAAGCTGAAGCCGGCAATCCTGCTGGAGGCGCTGACCCATCCCGCCTGGGTGTTCGACTATGTCCGGAACGGCGGCGCGCCGACGCTCGGCAACTGGGCGCCGCACGCCCCCGCCGGCGCCAGCACCGCGCAAGTCATCGCGTTCGGCCGCAGCCAGACCCCCGCCGCGGCGCAGACCTGGCGCGATCTCGAACGCTACCGCCGGCTGTTCCCGCGCGCCCTGATCGTCAAGGGCATCCTCAGCCCGGCCGACGCCTTGCGCGCCGCCGAGATCGGCGTCGACGGCATCATCGTCTCGAACCATGGCGGCCGCCAGCTCGATCAGGCGCCGGCCTCGCTCGACGTCCTGCCGGCCATTCATGCCGCGGTCGGCGACAGGCTGACCGTCATGCTCGACAGCGGCGTGCGCCGCGGCGCCGACATCCTGATCGCGCTGTGCCTCGGGGCGCGCTTCGTATTCTCAGGGCGGCCGAACCTTTATGGCGCGATTGCCGGCGGGGTGCCGGGGGTCATGAAGGCGATCGAGATTTTCCGCAACGAGATCGATCTCGTCATGGGCCAGATCGGCTGCCCGAGCCTCGATCAGCTCGGTCCCGACCTGCTGGCGCATCGGGACTGGCCGCGCAACGACTGATTGCCGGCGCCGCGCACACGGCCATTGTCGCGGAGCGGCGAAATACGCCATTCTGGCGACCGTTTTGTACTTTCACCACGAAGAGACGATCCCGTCATGAAGATCGAAGACGCCGTCAATATCGAAGACCTGCACCGCATGGCCAAGCGCAAGCTGCCGCGCATCATCTTCGATTTCATCGAAGGCGGGGTCGAAGACGAGCGCGGCCTGACGCGCAACGAAGAGGCTTTCCACAAGCACCGGCTGTTGCCGCGCTATCTGGTCGACGTCTCCAAGCGCGACCAGTCGCAGACAATCTTCGGGCGCACCTATTCGAGCCCGTTCGGCATCTCGCCGACCGGCGGGGTCGGGCTCTACCGCCCCGGCGGCGATCTGATGCTGGCCGAGGCGGCGGCGGCGGCCAACATCCCCTTCATCATGTCGGGCATGAGCAACGCCTCGATGGAGGCGGCGGCGCGGGTGGCGCCGAACCACACCTGGTATCAGCTCTACGCCGCGCGCGACATGAACATCTCCGACGATCTCGTGCGCCGGGCGCGCGACGCCGGGCTCAACGCGCTGGTGCTGACCGTCGACGTGCCGGTCCATTCGAAGCGCGAGCGCAACATCCGCAACGGTTTTGGCACCGTGCGCGGGGGCGGCGTGCGCGAAGCGCTGAAGCTGAAGCCGAGGATCCTGCTGGAGGCGATGACGCACCCCGCCTGGGTCATCGAATATCTGCGCACGGGCGGCGCCCCCTCCCTCGACAACTGGGCGCCCTACGCGCCGAACGGCGCCAGCAAGGAAGAGACCATTTCCTTCGCCAGAAACCAGGTGCCGGCGCACGCCCAGACCTGGCGCGACCTCGAACGCTACCGCCAGCTGTTCCCGCGCACGCTGATCGTCAAAGGCATCATGCATCCGGCCGACGCCTTGCGCGCCGCCGAGATCGGCGTCGACGGCATCATCGTCTCGAACCATGGCGGCCGCCAGCTCGACCAGGCGCCGGCCTCGCTCGACGTCCTGCCGGCCATTCATGCCGCGGTCGGCGACAGGCTGACCGTTATGCTCGACAGCGGCGTGCGCCGCGGCGCCGACATCCTGATCGCGCTGTGCCTCGGGGCGCGCTTCGTGTTTTTCGGCCGGCCGACGCTGTACGGCACGGTCGTCGGCGGCGTGCCCGGCGCCGCCAAGGCGATCTCGATCCTGAAGAACGAGATCGATCTCGTCATGGGCCAGATCGGCTGCCCGAGCCTCGATCAGCTCGGACCCGATTTCCTGTGGCGCGAGGACTGGCAGCACAACCGCTGAGCGGCCGCCCGCCGCGCCACGGATATCCCCGTGGCCGGGGCAGGCCTGCCGCCGGGTCGGGGCGGCCGCTTCAATACCTCTCGCGCGGCAGGTCGAGATGCGGGAAGGCGCTGTGCACATGCGCCGGCATGACCGGCCGCGCCGGCGCCAGATAGGATCCGTCAAGCCCGGCAAAGCCGGTGACGCCCAGCAGGCCGAGGCAGATCTGGATCTCGTGTTCGAGGATCTCGAACAGGCGCACAATGCCGGCCCCGCCCGCCGCCGCCAGGCCGTAGACATAGAGCCGGCCGACCGCGACCGCATCGGCGCCCAGGATCATCGCCTTGACGACATCGGTGCCGCGGCTGATGCCGCCATCGACGATGATGCGGGCGCGGCCGCCGACCGCTGCGACGATCTCCGGCAGCACATCGATCGAGCCGAGAGCATGGTCGAGCTGGCGGCCGCCATGGTTTGAAACATAGACGCAGTCGACGCCGAGCCCGACCGCACGCTCGGCGTCCTCGGCGGTGGCGATGCCCTTGAGGATCAGCGGGATGTCGAATTTCGCCTTGTAGCGCTCGACATCGCGCCAGTTCTGCCGGGCCTGCCAGAGCTGGCCCTCGGGGTCGCGGCGGCCGCGCTGATGGCGTTTGGCGATGTCGCGCTCGCGCCGGCTGTAGTAATCGGTGTCGACGGTCAGGCAAAAGGCATCATAGCCGGCGTCGATCGCCCGGCGGAAATGGTCGTCGACCCACGCCGCATCGCCGCGCACATAGAGCTGAAAGATCTTGAACCCGTCGCCCGCCGCCGCGGCGGTCGCCTCGAGCCCGGGATGGGACACCGAGGAGAGGATCATGCCGGTCCCGAACGCGGCCGCGGCCTTGGCGACCGTGGCGCCGCCGCCCGGCTCGAAGGCTTCGAGCGAGCCGACCGGGGCGCACAGCACCGGGATGCGCAACTTGCGGCCGAACAGGCTGCCGCTGCAATCGATCTCGGAGACGTCGTTGAGGACGCGCGGGCGGAAGGCCAGCGCGTCGAGCGCCATCCGGTTGCGCGCCACGGTCGTCTCGGTCTCGGCGCCGCCGATCAGATAATCCCACACATTGCGGTTCAGATTGGTGCGCGCCGCCTTGACGAACTCGTGCAGGGTCTGGAAGCGGCTGGCAAGCGGCTCGGACATGTCGCAGAACCTCGTTTCGGGATGACGGCGGCGCCGGCGGGCCGCGGCGCCGCCACCCTAGCCGAGCGGCGAAACGGCGGCAATCGCCGGTCTTCCCGGTTTTTGCTCTTGGGGGCGGGAAAAGCCGTGGATAGGATGGCCTCCCCCATACCGACACGACAAACTCGCGCAAAAGGAGACGCATCGTGCCGCACCGCATCCTCACTCCGACCGGCCATTCCGAAGAGACGCTCAAAATCGCCCATGAGCTGCTGCCGGACGGTTTCGAGCTGGTGACCGCCCGCCACGGCAGCCCGGAATTTTTCGATCTGCTGCGGGACACCGAATTCTACATCGGTTCCGGGCAGTTCAAGCACGGGCCGGAATTCTATCAGCGCGCCCCGAAGTTGAAGCTCGTGCAGACGCTGAGCGCCGGCTACAACACCTACGATCTCGAAGCCGCGCGCGCCGCCGGCGTGCCGATCTGCAACAATGGCGGCGCCAACGCCACCGCCGTCGCCGAGCATGCGATGATGCTGATGCTGGCGGTGGCGCGCAAGCTGATCTGGCAGCACGAGGGCGTCGTCTCCGGCCGCTGGCGCGGCAACGACTTCAATGCGACGCGGCTCTACGAGCTCGAGGACAAGCTCCTCGGCATCGTCGGGCTCGGCAATATCGGCAAGAAGGTGGCCCGCCGCGCGCGCGCCTTCGACATGCGCATCCAGTATTTCGACATCAACCGCCTGACGGTCGATCAGGAGGATGCGCTGGGCGTGCGCTTTGCGTTGTTTACCGAGCTGCTCAAAACCTCCGACATCATCACATTGCACGTGCCGCTTGACCGCTCGACCCACAATCTGATCGGCGCGCGCGAATTCGCTCTGATGAAGCCGACCGCGATCCTGATCAACACCTGCCGCGGGCCGGTCGTCGACGAGAAGGCGCTATACGAGGCATTGCGCAACGAAAAGATCCTGGGCGCCGGCATCGATGTGATGGTCGAAGAGCCGCCGAAGCCCGACCATGAGCTGTTCCAGCTGAAGAACGCGATCTTCACGCCGCACGCCGCCGGCCCGACCTGGGACAATCATTGGAAGCGCTGGCGCAACGCCTTCGACAATTGCCAGCGCGTCGCGCGCGGTCAGAAGCCGTTCTGGATCGTTCCCGAACTGCGCGACTGATTCACCCGCGGGCGAGGGGGCGCCGGACGGCGAGCGCGCCGCTCGCCGCGCAGACAAGGCCGGCGAAATGAAAGGTCGTGCGGAAGGCCGCGAGAAAAGCGGCCGGCCCGTCCGCCGGCGCCGCGGCGGCGTCAAAGACGAGCGTCAGCAGCGTCGCGCCGCCGACGATGCCGAGCGTGCGGGTCAGCATCGCGAGGCTGCCGGCGACGCCGCGCTGATGCCGCGGCAGCGTGCGCATGACCACTTCCATGTAGGACACCTGGAAGAGGCCCATGCCGAGCCCCTGCAGCAGCAGGACGCCGAGGATCAGGGCGGTCGCGGCCGGCATGTCGGGCGTCCAGCTCGCGACCAGCCAGAGCCCGGCGCCGGCCAGCACGGCCCCCGCCGCCGCCGCGCGCTCGGGGGGAACGCGCTCGACGATACGGCCGGCAAGCGGCGAGACCGCCACCATGCCGGCAAAGGAGGCGGCCAGCACGGCCCCCGCCGCCGCCAGCGGCAGCCCGGAGAAGCGGACGAGGTAGTAGGGCACGAACAGCAGCACCGCAAAGCCGGTCAGATTGGTCAGGATGTTGGCGAGATTGATCAGGGCGAAGCCGGCGTTGCGGAAAAGCTCGAGACGGACGATCGGCTCGGCGATCCGGCTTTCCCGGTAGAGAAAGAGGGCGGCGCCGGCGAGCGCCGCGGCCGCCAGCGGCAGGGCGGCGTAATCGTGCCGGCTGAGGCGCTGGGCCTGGTTGACCGCCAGCAGCAATGTGCTGATCGCCAGCGCCAGCAGGATCGCGCCGGGGGCGTCGAGCGGCTCGCGCCGGCGGGGGTGCGGCAGGGCCGGCCGGCTCTCGCGAAACAGCAGCGCGGCAAGCGCGATCGGGGCGCGGAACCAGAACACCGCCGGCCACCCCCAGAGATGGACGAGGACACCCCCCAACAACGGCCCGACCGCCGAGCCCAGCGCGAACATCATCGTAAAGGCGCCGAGAGCGCGGCTTCTGTGCTGTTCGGGAAACAGGCCGGTGACGAGGGCCGGCGCGACGCTGATAACGAGCCCGGCGCCGATCCCCTGCAGGAAGCGAAAAAAGAGCAGCCAGGGATAGCTCGGCGCCGCGGCGCACAGCAGAAAAGCCGCGCTGCACCACAACAGGCCGATGCGGAATACCCGCCCGTGGCTGAAGACGTCGCCGGCGCGGCCGCAAGCCAGCATCAGGCTCGCATAGGTCAGCACATAGGCGATGACCACCCACTGAATCATCGCGATCGGCAGGCCGAAGCTCGCGGTGATGTCGGGAAAGGCGATATTGACCGCGGTGTCGAGCGCGACGACCGAGGTGCCAAGGCCGATCAGTATCAGGGGCAGCAGGCGGCCTCCCGTCATGCCGGCTCGCCCCCGCGCGACCGCCGCTTTCCCGTCGGCGGCGCCCGCCGTCGCGGCCCGATGCTTGCCGTGCCCGGCGCCGCCTCCCGCCGCAGCCGCGTCGCCTTTCGCCGGCGGGGCGCAGGCGGCGGGTTGCGGCGATGCGGTTCCCGATGAACGCCGGGGCGCCGTCGCCGGCGGGCGCGCCCGCCCTTTTCGCCCTCGCCGTCCACGGCGGCGCCGGGACGATCGATCGCAAGCGGATGTCCAAAGAGGCGCTTGCCGCCCATCACGACGGGCTCCGCCGCGCCCTGCATGCCGGATACCGGGTTCTCGCCGCCGGCGGCGGCGCCCTCGACGCGGTCACGGAGGCCGTCGTCGCGCTCGAGGACGATCCGCTCTTCAACGCCGGCCGGGGTGCGAGCCTGACCGCCGCCGGAACCTTCGAGATGGACGCCGCGATCATGGACGGGCGCGATCGGCGGGCCGGCGCGGTGGCGGCGCTGTGCGGGCCGAAGAACCCGGTCCGGGCGGCGCGCGCGGTCATGGAAAGCTCGCCCCACGTCTTGCTCGCCGGCGCGGGCGCGGCCGCGTTCTGCCGCGCTCGGGGGCTCGCCTTCGCCGAACCCGGCTATTTCGAGACCGAGAGGCGCCGGCGCGAGCTGCAGGAGGTGCTGGAGCGGCGGCGTGGCCGACCCGATCCGACCGATCCTGCGGCCGGGCACGGCACGGTCGGCGCGGTGGCGCGCGACCGCGCCGGCAATCTCGCCGCCGCGACCTCGACCGGCGGCATCGCCGGCAAGATGCCCGGGCGGATCGGCGACACCCCGCTGATCGGCGCCGGCACCTTTGCCGACAACGCGACCTGCGCGGTCTCGGCCACCGGTCACGGCGAATTCTTCATCCGCTGGGGCGTCGCCTTTGAAGTCGCCGCACGCCTTGCCCATCTCGGCCATCCGCTCGAACACGCCGCCGCCGCGGTGATCGCCGAACTGGCGGCGGTCGGCGGCGCCGGCGGGCTCATTGCGGTCGATCGGGAAGGCAGGCTCGCCCTGCCGTTCAACACCCCCGGCATGTATCGCGGCTACATCAAGAGCGGCGGCAGGCCGCACACCGCGCTGTGGGAGGAGCCCTATTGCCCCGGCTGACCCTGCCGCCAGGCTTCGCCGAGCGCGGCGGCGGCTTCGTCGAGGGCGGCATGCGCCGCCTTGATGATCTTGCCCATCGAGCAGAAGCCGTGGATCTGATCGGGATAATGCCGCAGGCGCACCGGCACGCCGCACCGTTCCAGCCGCCTGGCATAGGCGTCCCCCTCGTCGCACAGCGGATCATAACCGCCGGTGATGACGAAGGCGGGCGGCAGGCGGCCGAGATCGGGCGCGCGCAGCGGCGAGGCGCGCCAGTCGTCGATATCCTCGGGCGCGCGCAGATATTGCGCGTAGAACCATTCCATTGTCGCGCGCGTCAGCAGATGGCCCTCAGCGAAGCGGTTGATCGAGGGATGATCCATCGCCGCGTCGACCGCGGGATAGATCAGGAGCTGATACGAGATCCGCGGGCCGCCCCGGTCGCGGGCGAGCAGGCTGGTGACCGCCGCGAGGTTGCCGCCGGCGCTGTCGCCGCCGACGGCGAGCCGCGCCGGATCGACCCCGAGCGCCGCGCCCTGCCCGGCGACCCAGGCGGTCGCGGCGAAGCAATCCTCGACCGCGGCCGGGAATTTGTGCTCGGGCGCCAAGCGGTAGTCGACCGAGACGACGGCGCAGCGGGCGGCATTGGCGAGATGGCGGCAGAGCGGGTCGTGCGATTCGATATCGCCGATGACCCAGCCGCCGCCGTGGAAATAGACCAGCACCGGCAGGTTCGCCGTCGCCGCGGTGCCGGCGCCGCGATAGAGGCGCAGCGGAATGGCGCCGCCATCCGGCCGCGGTGCCGCGAGGTCGCGGACCTGCGCGACCGGCGCCGGCTCGGCGGCCAGCACTTCGCGGGCGGCGCGGAACAGCCGGCGCGCCTCGACGGCGCCGACCGCCTCATAGGGCGGCCGCCCCGAGAGGCGTATCATCTCCAGAACCGTTTCTGCGTCGGGATCGAGAGGCATCGCCGGGTCCCCGTCTGTTGCGGCTTCGCGACCGGCATTTTAAAGCACGATCGCCGCGCCCGGCATACCCCCTCCGCCGCCATGCCCGGCCGGCGGCCGGCTTGCCCCCTCAGCCCTGCCCGGAGGGCGGCGCCTCTGGCTTTTCGAACAATGCCAGGCTCTCCATGGCCAGACCGTAGCCCAACAGCTCGTGCATCTGCCGGCGCAGATATTCGGTGAACAACAGCCGCGTATAGCGCAGCAACAGGGTCGGCTTTCGGGCCAGCTCCGCGGCCAGTTCCCGGGCCCGCGCCATCAGCCGCTCGGGCGGCAGCACCTCGGCGACGAGCCCGAGCCGGTGCGCCTCGCGGGCGTCGAGCGTCTGCCCGGTCATCAGGAAATAGCGGCCGCGATTGATGCCGAGCAGCAGCGGATAGACGATGTGCATGCCGTCGCCCGGCACGACCTCGGAGGTGAAATGCGCCGAATCCTGGAATTGTGCGGTGTCGGCGGCGAGCACGATGTCGCACAGCAGCGGGATCTCGGAATGCCGCCAAGCCGGCCCGTTGATCGCGCTGATGATCGGCACCTCGATGTTGAGCAGGTTCATCAGCAGATGCCGCCCCTCCCAGTGGATGCGGTCGATCCGCTCGATCGACGGCCGGGTCGGAAAGGACGAGGTGCCCGGCGTCGCCCGCGGCCCGGAAAATTCGGCGCCGGTGCCGGTCAGGATGACGACCCGGTTGTCGCGGTCGGCGCCGATGTCGTGAAAGGCCTCCGGCAGCTCGCTATGCGGCAGGAAGCCCCAGCGCAGCGACCCGCCGTCGGTGTGCAGGGTGACTTCGAGAATGCCGTCGCGGCGCTCCATCCGCACGGTGCGGTATTTGTTCCGATACTCTTCAAGCGTGCTCATCGCAACCCTCCCGGGCGGGCGTGACCGCGGCTTTTTAGCACTTGCCTGCCCGCTCGCCCACCATCGCCGCCGAGGCCGCCGCTTGCGCCGGGAAAAGCGCCGGGCGTTCCGGGACCGGCGGGGGTATGCCGCCATCGCCCGCCTTGCCGCCTATATTATCGGCCCGTGAGGATTGCCTGCTCGACGGAGGAATGCCGTTGCCTTCGGCGCGGCCGAAAATCCTTGTCATCAAGCTCGGAGCACTCGGCGATGTCGTGCAGGTGATGGGCGCGGCGGCGGCGATCCGCGCCCATCACCGCGACGCCGAGATCACCTTTCTGACGACTCCTCCCTATGCCGATCTCGCCCGCCGGGCGCCCTATTTCGACGCGGTGTGGATCGATGGGCGGCCGGGTTGGGACGATCCCGCCGGCTGGTGGCGGCTGGCCCGGCGATTGCGCCGGGCTGGGTTTACCCGCGTCTATGACTTTCAGACCCGCGCCCGCACCGCGCTCTACCATCTGCTGATGGGGCGACCGGAATGGTCGGGAACCGCGCCGCTCGCCTCGCACCCGCACGACAATCCGCGGCGCGATCGGATGCATACGCTCGACCGCCAGGCGGAGCAATTGCGCAGGGCCGGCCTGCCCGGGCCGGTGCCGCTGCCCGAGCTCGGCTGGGCGGCCATCGAGCCGCCGCGTTTCGCGCCGCCGCGCGAATATGTCTTGTTGATCCCCGGCGGCTCGCCGCATCGCCCGCAGAAGCGCTGGCCCCTTGCCCATTATGCGGCATTGGCCGGGCGGATCGCCGCGGCCGGGATCGTGCCGGTCGTGATCGGCGCGGCGGCCGAGCGGCCGCTCGGCCGGGCGATCGCCGCCGCGGTGCGGCAGGCTTGCGATCTGACCGGGCGCACCGAGCTCGGCGACATCGTCGCCCTCGCCCGCCGGGCGCGGCGGACGATCGGCAACGACACCGGCCCGATGCATCTGGCGGTCGCCGCCGGCTCGCCGGCGACGGTGCTCTATTCCGCCGCTTCCGACCCGGCCCTGACGGCGCCGCGCGGCGAGGACGTCGTGATCCTGCAACGCGCCGATCTCGCCGACCTCGAGGTCGCGGCGGTCGCCGCGACCCTCGGGCTGGGCTGAGGCCCTGCGCATGCCGCCGCAGGGGTGAACACGCCGCGGTCCGGCTGTCGCCCGACGGCAGGACGCCTTGCCCTATTGCGCCGCGGCTCTGATCGGCACATGCGCCTTCAGGAAGGTGCGCACCCGGTTGATCGTCCGTTCCTTCAGCTCCGGCGGCTCGCGCCAGGGAAAGACCGTGATCTCGGCGTTCGGGCACAGCGAGGCGATATCGACCGAGGTCTGGTACGGATGCGCCGGCGTGTCGTCCGGCAGCACCAGGATCGGCGTGCGGCAGCTCTTCGCGAACTCGCGCGACACGCTGTACACAAAGTCGGGCCGCACGCGGTAGAGGTTGTGAAAATACTTCTCGATCGTTTCCATCGTCACGTCGGGGCGCCGGGCGCGGAACTCGGGGACCCAATTCTCGTGACCGTGCCGGTACATGACGTCCGGGTCCTCCGGCCGATGCCCGACCGGCTGACAGCACACGGCGGCAACGACGCGCTCGGGGGCGCGCTCGATCAGCTTGAAGGCGAACGGGCCGCCGATGCAGTAGCCCATGAAGAAGAACTCGCGGATGCCGAGATGATCCATCAGCCCGAGCTGATCGTCGGCGAAGGCGCCCCACGGGTCATCGACCGGGACCGGACCGGTGGACTCGCCGCCATTGGCGTTGCGCTGGTCCATCGTGATGCAGCGGAAGTCGTTCTTGAAGACCTCCATCGCGTTGAACACGGCGGTCGGCCAGTTGCTGATCCGCGAGTTCAAGCCTCCGCCGGGGGTGACCAGAAGCGGGAAGCCGGAACCGACCTCCTCGTAGCGGATGCGGACGTCGCCTCTTTGATAGAACGGCATGGCGGTTTCTCCTTGCGCAGCCTGTCACCAATGCGAACCGGGCGGGCCCGTCTGCGGAGCGGCTCCCTCCCGCGAAGGAACTACCATCTTCCATGGGCGATGGCATCATTTCCGCGCGGCGCGAGCGCCGCCATGCCCGATTTGAGGCTCGCAAGCCCGGATGCCGCCGCCGCGACGCCGGCTGCGGACCTGTCCGGCTTGGCGTCCGCGCCGGCCCTGAACCGCCGGAACGACCGCGGCGGCGGGCCGAAGCGGGGGCGGGAGGACACGGCGCTTCTGCGGCCGGGCGATTCCGGGATAGATTTTAGCGGCCGCCGCCGCTCGCCTCCCGCCGCGCCGGCCTATGAAGGAGAGCCCCATGCCCGTCGAAGCCCGCGCCTATCCGCGTCCGCTGCCCAATCTCGAATGGCTCGGCAAGCTCACCGAGGAAATCCTCGAACCGGAGCTGGCGATCGTCGATCCGCACCATCACCTGTGGGATCATCCGGGCAGCCGCTATCTGCTCGACGAACTGCTGGCCGACGTCAATGCGGGGCACAACATCGTCGCGACCGTCTTCATCCAGTGCGGTTCGGGCTATCGCACCAGCGGCCCCGAAGAGATGCGGCCGGTCGGCGAGAGCGAATTCGCCCGCGCGATCGCCGAGGAGAGCGAGCGGCGCGGCACCAGGACGAAGATCTGCGCCGGCATCGTCAGCTTCGCCGATCTGCGCCTGCCCGATGTCGATGCCGTGCTCGCAGCGCAGATCGAAGCGGCCGGCGGACGGTTTCGCGGCATCCGCCAGATCGCGGCGCACGACCCGGCGATCATCGGCACCTCGTCCTATGTGCCGCCGCCGGGGCTGCTGGACGATCCCGATTTCCGCCGCGGCCTCAGGCGGTTGCCGTCGCACGGCCTGACCTTTGAAGCCTGGATCTATCACCCGCAGTTGCGGAGCTTGACCCAAGTGGCGCGCGCATGCCCCGAGGTGAAGATCGTGCTCAACCATTGCGGCGGTCCGCTCGGAGTCGGCCCGTACAAGCGCAATGAAGTGTTTGCGCAATGGCGCGCCGACATCCAGGCGCTCGCCGCCTGCCCGAACGTCTTCGTCAAGCTCGGCGGGCTGGCGATGATCATCAACGGCTTCGATTTCCATCTGGCGCCGCTGCCGCCGTCCTCGGGCGAACTGGCCGCGGCTTGGCGGCCCTATGTCGAGACCTGCATCGAGGCGTTCGGCGCCGGCCGCTGCATGTTCGAGAGCAATTTCCCGGTCGACAAGGGCGCGTGCAGCTATCCGGTGCTGTGGAACGCGTTCAAACGGCTTGCCGGCGGCGCCTCGGCGTCGGAAAAGGCCGACCTCTTCGCCGGCACCGCGGCGCGGTTCTACCGGCTGGGATTGGCGTGATCGCGGCCTTCTTACGGGAGAGAACGATGGACCTCAGCGGCGCGGTAGCCTTGGTGACGGGCGGCAATGGCGGGCTTGGACAGCGCATCTGTCACGCGCTGGCGAGGGCGGGCGCGCACATCGCGGTCATGTACGCGCAAAGCCGCGGCGCGGCGGAGGAGGTCGCGCGCGAGCTGGCCGCGCGCCATCAGGTCAATGCCGCAGCGTTCGCCTGCGACGTCACCGACGGCGCGGCGGTGGCGAGGGTGGTCGGCGCCGTGACCGGGCATTTCGGCCGACTCGACATTCTCGTCAACGATGCCGCCTACAATATCGCGATCCCGTTCACCGACCTCGACGGCCTGACGATGGAGGTGTGGGACAAGATCATCGCGATCAATCTGACCGGGCCGATGCGGCTCATCAAGGCGGCGGCACCGGTCATGAAGGCGCAGGGCCGCGGCCGCATCGTCAACATCGCCTCCGTCTCGGGCATAGGGCCGACCGGCTCGTCGATCGCCTATGCGGTCTCGAAGGCGGGCCTCATCCATCTGACGCGCTGCATGGCGGTGGCGCTGGCGCCCGAGGTGCTGGTCAATTGCGTCGCGCCGGGCCTGTTGGAGGGCACGCGCGCGACCGCCAATCTGCGGCCCGAGCAGATCGCGCGCTCCTCCTCCACCGCGCTGCTCAAAAGGCCCGCCGACAAGGATGATTGCGCCGACATGGTGGTCGCGATGTGCCGCACCGAAACGATGACCGGCCAGACCGTCGTCATCGACTCGGGGCGGTATTTTCATTGAGGCTTGCTGCCATTGCGCAGGCCTTTGCGGGTCTGCCGTATCAATCGGCGCGGTTCGGGGTATGATCACTGCGCGCCAGAGGGCGCATGACCCGGTGCAACAGGGAGGAGACAACCGTGCCCAATGCCAGCGATCAACGGCCACCGGTCGCGGTCGGCCATGTGCGCCTTACCGCCACCGATATCGGCGCCGCCGCGCGGTGGCTGGAGGCGGTCGGCCTGCGCCCGATCGTGACGCGGGATGCGCTGGCGGTGCTCGAATTGCGCGGCGGCACGCATGTCGTCGTTCGGCGGGCCGAGCAGCCGCCCGCGCCCGGGACGGCGGCGCCGTTCGATCTGATGGTCGATGACGTCGACGCCGCGCACCGCGATTATGCCGGCAAGGGGTTGTCGCCGTCGCCGATCCGCCGCGACCGCATCCACGACTCGTTCGAACTCGCCGGGCCCGACGGCTGGGTGTTCACGGTCACCTCCTCGCACGCCGGCGGCCGGCCCGTGTGACGACCGCGTCCTCCGAGGCGGTTGCCGCGACCGCCGGCTTGCGTTAAAGCGCCGCGGTATGAATCCCGATTCCCCTGCCCGTTCCCCGATCGTCGTCACGCTGCCCGACGGCCAACGCCGCGAATTTCCCGGGCCGGTTACCGGCGCCGACATCGCCGCCGCGATCGGGCCCGGCCTCGCCAAGGCGGCGGTTGCGATCCGCATCGACGGCCGCGCGCGCGATCTCGCCACGCTGGTCGATCACGACGCCGAGGTGGCGATCATCACCCGCGACTCGCCCGAAGGGCTGCAGATCCTGCGGCACGACGCCGCCCATGTCATGGCCGAGGCGGTCAAGGAGCTTTATCCCGAAACGCAGGTCACCTTTGGGCCGGCGACCGAAACCGGCTTCTACTACGATTTCGCCCGCGATGCGCCCTTCACCCCCGAGGATCTTGCCCGGATCGAAGCGCGCATGCGCGAGATCGTGCGCCGCGACGAGCCGATCACCCGCGAGGTATGGGAACGCGAGGCCGCGATCCGCTTCTTTCGCGGCATCGGCGAGAATTACAAGGCGGAATATATCGGCGAGATCCCGCCGGAGGAGGAGATCAGCCTCTACCGGCAGGGCAATTTTGTCGATCTGTGCGCCGGGCCGCACCTGCCTTCGACCGGCCGCCTCGGGCAGGCCTTCAAGCTGATGAACGTGGCCGGCGCCTATTGGCGCGGCGATCCGAAAAAGGCGCAGCTGCAGCGCATCTACGGCACCGCCTGGGCAAGCCAGCAAGACCTCGAACAGTTTCTCTTTCGCCTCGAAGAGGCCGAGCGCCGCGACCACCGCCGGCTCGGGCGCGAGCTCGACCTGTTCCATGTGCAGGAGGAGGCGGTCGGCAGCGTGTTCTGGCATCCGAAGGGCTGGACGCTGTTCCGGACCATCGAGGACTATCTGCGCCGACGGCTCGAAGCGGCCGGCTATGTCGAGGTCAGAACCCCGCTATTGCTCGACCGCAGCCTGTGGGAAGCCTCCGGCCATTGGGAGAATTTCCGCGACAACATGTTCATCGTCGAAAGCCGCGACGAGCGGGTGCTCGCGGTCAAGCCGATGAACTGCCCGGGTCACGTGCAGATCTTCCGCAACCGGCTGCGCAGCTACCGCGAGCTGCCGTTGCGCCTTGCCGAGTTCGGCAGCTGCCACAGAAACGAGCCGTCGGGCGCCCTGCACGGCATCATGCGGGTGCGCGCCTTCACCCAGGATGACGCCCATATCTTCTGCACCGAGGACCAGGTGACGCCGGAGGCGATCGCCTTCTGCGAATTGCTGCGCAGCGTCTACCGCGATTTCGGCTTCGCCGAGGTGGCGGTCCGATTCTCCGACCGGCCGCCAGTCAGGGCCGGCAGCGATGCGGTCTGGGACCGGGCGGAAAAGGATTTGCGCGAGGCGGTGGCGGCGGCGGGCCTGCCCTACGAGCTCAACCCGGGCGAAGGCGCCTTCTACGGTCCCAAGCTCGAATTCGTGCTGCGCGATGCGCTCGGCCGCGACTGGCAGTGCGGCACGCTGCAGCTCGATTTCAACATGCCCGAACGGCTCGGCGCGAGCTATGTCGGCGAGGACGGGGCGCGGCACGTTCCGGTCATGCTGCACCGGGCGATATTGGGTTCGCTGGAGCGCTTCATCGGCATCCTGATCGAGCATTATGCCGGCCGCTTCCCGCTGTGGCTCGCCCCGGTGCAGGTCGTCGTCGCCTCGATCACCGCGCAGGCCGCCCCCTACGCCGAGGAGGTTGCGCGGCAATGCCGGGCGGCCGGGCTCAGAGTGCTGCTCGATACCGGCAATGAAAAGATCAACTACAAGATACGCGAGCACAGTATTGCGAAAATACCCGTCATGCTTGTTGTCGGCCGGCGCGAGATGGTCGCGGGCAGCGTCGCATTGCGTCGCCTCGGCGGCGCCGAACAGGAAGCTCTTGCGCTTGGCGAAGCCATTGCTAGATTGACGCAGGAGGCGAAGGCGCCCGCGGCGCCTTCGTGACAGTTCAACAACCGAAAGGAGGGTCTACATACCCAGATCCATCCCAAACCTCACCCCCGCCCGCGAAGGCCCGCGCCTCAACGAGGAGATCACCGTTCCGCGCGTGCGCCTGATCGACGAGAAGGGCAGGATGGTGGGGATCGTCGGGCGCAACGAGGCGCTCGCCATGGCCGCCGATGCGGGTCTGGATCTCGTCGAGATCGCGCCCGGTGCCGATCCGCCCGTCTGCAAGATCCTCGACTACGGCAAATACAAATACGAAGAACAAAAGAAAAAGAACGAGGCCCGCAAAAAACAAAAAATCATAGAAGTCAAAGAAATCAAGCTGCGCCCCAACATTGACGACCACGACTATGAGGTCAAACGGCGCAGCATGATAAAATTCATCGAGGAAGGCGACAAGGTCAAGGTAACGATGCGCTTCCGCGGGCGGGAGCTGGCGCATCAGGACCTTGGCATGAACGTGCTGAACCGGGTCAAGGACGATCTCGAGGGCATCGCCAAAGTCGAACAGATGCCGCGCATGGAAGGCCGGCAGATGACGATGGTCGTCTCGCCGCGGTAGCGGCACGGCCGCGGTGGCCTACCCGGGAGCGCGCGGCGGCGCGCCGGCAGCGCCGCCGGCAGCGGCCGCTTGCTTTCGCCGGGGGGCGTCGCTATAACCCGCCGCTCGATCGGCGGCGGGCCGCGCTTCGGCGCCCGTGGGCATGCCTGCCGCCGCCACCTGCGACAAGGACGGCAAAAGTGCCCAAGCTGAAGACGAAGAGCGGTGCCAAGAAGCGCTTCGGCCGCACCGCCACCGGCAAGATCAAGCGCAACTGGGGCCACAAGCGCCACCTGCTGATCAACAAATCAAAGCAGGGCAAGCGGCTGCGGCGCGGGACGACGACCCTGGAAGCGGGCGACGCCAAGCTGGTGCTGACCTATATGCCCTATCTGCGGGGGTGAAGGATGGCGCGCGTCAAGCGCGGCGTGACCACCCACGCCCGTCACAAGAAGATTCTCGAACTTGCCAAGGGCTATCGCGGCCGCGGCAGCACCGCCTACCGGGTCGCGATCGAGAGGGTCGAAAAGGCGCTCCGCTACGCCTATCGCGATCGCCGCAACCGTAAGCGCGACTTTCGCGCGTTGTGGATCCAGCGGATCAACGCCGGTGCGCGTCTGCACGGGCTGACCTATTCGCAGCTGATGCACGGTCTGAGCCTTGCCGGTCTCGGTCTCGACCGCAAGGTGCTCGCCGATCTCGCGGTGCGCGAACCGGAGGCGTTCGCGGCGGCGGTCGCTGCGGCGCGCGCGGCGCTGGCCCGGGCGGCGCCGACCGCAGCCTAGCCCGTTCCTGCCCCGCCGCGCGGCGCAGAGCGAGGGATACGAGCGGAAGGGGCCGCCGCGACCGGCCCTTTTTCGTCACGGGTTCGGGATCTGGTCATGGCTGAATTCGATCCGTCGAGCAAGGACATCCTGCGGGCGATCGCCGCCGCCGCCTCGCCCGAGGCGCTGGAAGAGATCCGCGTCAAGGTGCTCGGCCGCCGCGGCGTCCTGACCGAGGCGATGAAGGCGCTGGGCCGGCTTGAGCCCGAGGAGCGGCGCCGGCGCGGCGCCGCGCTGAACCGGGCCAAGGAAGAGATCACGCAGGCCCTCGCCGCGGCCGCGGACCGGCTCGGGCGGGCCGCGCTCGAGCGCCGGCTCGCCGAGGAGCGCGCCGATGTGACGCTGCCGGTGCCGTTTGCCGAGACCGGCCGGATCCACCCGATCAGCCAGACCATCGACGAGGTCGTCGCGATCTTCGGCGAGATGGGGTTCGCCGTCGTCGAAGGCCCGCATATCGAGGAGGATTTCTACAATTTCACGGCGCTCAACATCCCGCCTGAGCATCCGGCGCGGCAGGAGCACGACACGTTCTATCTGCCGCAGCGTCCGGACGGCACCAGGCCGGTGCTGCGCACCCATACCTCGCCGGTGCAGATCCGCACGATGCAGAAACAGCCGCCGCCGATCCGCGTCATCGTGCCGGGCCGCACCTTCCGCTGCGACCACGACGCGACGCACAGCCCGATGTTCCATCAGGTCGAAGGGCTGGTGATCGATCGCACCACCCATATGGGCCATCTGAAGGGCTGCCTGATCGAATTCTGCCGCGCCTATTTCGGGCTGGCCGATCTGCCGGTGCGCTTCCGGCCGAGCTATTTCCCGTTCACCGAGCCTTCGGCCGAGGTCGATATCGGATGCGCGCGGCAGGGCGGCGAGCTCAGGATCGGCGCCGGCGGCGACTGGCTCGAAATCCTCGGCAGCGGCATGGTCCATCCGCAGGTCCTGCAGAATTGCGGCATCGATCCCGCCCTTTATCAGGGCTTCGCCTTCGGCATGGGCATCGAGCGCATCGCGATGCTGAAATACGGCATCCCGGATCTGCGCGCCTTTTACGACAATGATCTGCGCTGGCTTGCCTATTACGGGTTCGCCGCCCTTGACATCCCCTCGCTGGTGCGCGGCGCGCTCGACGGGGCCGCGGCATGAAGACGACGCTCGCCTGGCTGAAGACCCATCTTGAAACCGATGCGCCGCTCGCCGCGATCGTCGACCGCCTGATCATGCTCGGCCATGATATCGAGGCGATCGAGGAGCGGGCGCGGGGGCTTGAACCCTTTATCATCGCCCGGGTCGTCTCGGCCGAGCGCCATCCGAGCGCCGATCGCTTGCAGCTCTGTCTCGTCGATACCGGCGCCGAGCGGGTGCAGGTCGTATGCGGCGCGCCCAACGCCCGCGCCGGCATCAAGGCCGTTTTTGCGCCGCCTGGAACGGTGATCCCGCGCACCGGCACGGTGCTGCAGGAGGCCCGGATCCGCGGCGTTCTCTCGCACGGCATGCTGTGCTCGGCCTGGGAGCTCGGTCTCGGCGAGGACCGCGAGGGCATCATCGAACTGCCGGACAGCGCCCCGGTAGGCGCCCGCTATGCCGGCTTTCTCGGCCTCGACGATCCCGTTCTCGACATCAAGGTGACGCCGAACCGGGCCGACTGCCTCGGCGTGCGCGGCATCGCGCGCGATCTCGCGGCTTCCGGGCTCGGCCGGTTGAAGCCGCTCGACACCGGCCCCGTCGCCGCCCGCTTCCGCTCGCCGATCGGCATCCGCATCGAGGACAGGAGCGCCTGCCCGCTGTTTCTCGGCCGACATCTGCGCGGGGTCAGGAACGGCCCGAGCCCGCCCTGGCTCGCGCGGCGGCTCGAAGCGATCGGTCTGCGCCCAATCTCGGCCCTGGTCGATCTGACCAATTTCCTGACCTATGATCTGAACCGTCCGTTGCACGTCTTCGACGCCGGGAAATTGCAGGGCGATCTCGTCATCCGCCTGGCGCGGCCGGGCGAGCGGCTGCTTGCCCTCAACGGTCGCGCCTACGAGCTTGACGCGGAGATGACGGTGATCGCCGACGCGGCCGGGGTGCAAAGCCTCGGCGGCGTCATCGGCGGCGAGGCGAGCGGCTGCACCGAAGCGACCAGCGAGGTCCTGATCGAGGCGGCATTGTTCGACCCGGTGCGCACCGCGGCGACCGGCCGCAAGCTCAATATCGCGAGCGATGCGCGCTATCGCTTCGAGCGCGGCGTCGATCCGGCCTTTGTGCGCGACGGGCTCGAAATCGCGACCCGGCTGGCGCTCGAATTGTGCGGCGGCGAGGCCTCCGAGATCATCGCTGCCGGCGCCGCGCCCGAATGGCGGCGGCGCTATGTGCTGCATGCCGGGCGCACCGAAAGCCTCGGCGGGCTCGCCGTACCGCCGCCGCGCAGCGCGGCGATCCTCGAGCGTCTCGGTTTCGCGGTGGAGGCCCTGCCGGCGGGCGATCTTGCGGTCGCGCCGCCTTCCTGGCGCGGCGATATCGCCGGCGAGGCCGATCTTGTCGAGGAGGTGCTGCGGATCGAAGGCTACGACAAGATCCCGGCGGTGCCGCTGCCGCGCGAGGGTGCGCTGCCGCGGCCGGCGCTCGCCCCGGCCTGGCGCCGCGCCGAACGCGTGCGCCGCACGCTGGCCGCGCGCGGTCTCGTCGAGACGGTCGGCTTCTCCTTCATCTCCGCGCGCGAGGCCGAGCTGTTCGGCGGCGCCCGGCCGCAGTTGCGGCTCGTCAATCCGATCAGCGCCGAGCTCGACCAGATGCGGCCCTCGCTGCTGCCGGGGCTGATCGCCGCGGCGCGCCGGAACGCCGATCGCGGCTTTGCCGATGCGGCCCTGTTCGAGCTCGGTCCGGCCTATCGCGACGACACGCCGGAGGGCCAAGTGACGGTCGCCGCCGGCCTGCGCAGCGGCCGCACCGGCCCGCGCCAGTGGCGGGCGCCGCCGCGCCCGGTCGATCTGTTTGACGCCAAGGCCGACGCCTTGGCCGCGCTCGCCGCCGCGCGCGCGCCGGCCGAGGATATCCAGGCCGGCGCCGACCCGCCGCCCTGGTATCACCCCGGTCGGGCCGGCACCTTGCGGCTCGGCCCCAGGGTGCTTGGCGCCTTCGGCGAATTGCACCCGGCCGTGCTCGCGGCGCTCGACCTGCGCGGCCCCGCCGCCGGCTTCGAGGTCTTTCTCGACGCGGTGCCGCAGCCGCGCCTGGGGCGCGGCCGGCCGCCGCTCGATCTCCCGGTGTTCCAGCCGATTGAGCGCGATTTCGCCTTTGTCGTCGATCGCGAAGTTGCGGCCGAGGCGCTGTTGCGCGCGGCGCGCGGCGTCGATCGCCGGCTCGTCTCCGAGATCCGCCTGTTCGATGTTTACGAGGGCGCGGGCCTGCCGGAAGGCAAGAAATCGCTGGCGATCACGGTCGTCTTGCAACCGCGCGAGAAGACCCTGACCGACGCCGAGATCGAGGGCTTCTCAAAACGCCTCGTCGCCGCGGTCGAAAAGGCGACCGGCGGGATGCTCAGGGGGTAGGCTGCGTCCCCGCCACATTGTAGACCGCGATCGCTTGGCTGAGGCCCTTCAGCGCCAGATCGCCGATCTCTTCGAGCCGCACGCTGTCCTCGACCGCGACGGCGATGCGGCCGCTGACCAGGATCTGACCGTCCTGCGCCTCGGCGCACAGCCGCGCGGCGAGATTGCACACGGTGCCGATCGCGGTGTAATCGACCCGCTCGGCAAAGCCGATTTCTCCCAATGTCGCATAGCCCTGGGCGATGCCGACGCCAAAGCCGATGCGGCGTCCGCGCCGGCGCCAGCGCGCCTGCAATCCGGCCACGGCTTTGCGCATCTCCAGCGCCATCGCGACCGCCCGCTCGGGCGCGTCGGCGCAGGGCAGGGGATCGTTGAACAGCACCATGAGGCCATCGGCCGCGAAGTGGTCGAGCGTGCCCTCGCAGCGCGTCACGATCGGGCCGAGCGCGGCATGGTACTCGCGCAACAGGTCGAGCACCTCTTCCGGCTCGGCGGTCTCGGCGAAGGCGGTGAAGCCGCGCAAGTCGCAAAAGACGACGACGATGTCGCGGCGGTGGCTTTCGAGGATCTTTTCCGCGCCCTGCGCGACGATCATCTCGGCCAGTTGCGGCGCGAGGAAGCGCTTCAAGCGGCCCATGCGCTCCAACTCGTCGAGCTGGGCGGCGACGCGCGCCTCCAACTCGCGGTTCATTGCCGCGATCTCGTCGGTGCGCGCTCTGAGTTCGCCGAGGAGCCGCGCGTTCTCCATCGCGATCACCGCCTGCGCCGCGAAATTCTGCAACAGCGCGATCTGCTTGTCTGAGAACGGCCGCACTTCCTGGCGGTAGATCATGATGGAACCGAGCAGCACGCCGTCCTTGCGCAACGACACGCCCGCTATGGTGCGGGCGCCGCCAAGCGTGACCACGTCTCCGGCGCGGGTCTCGCGGTAGGCCGGTTCAGCGGCCGCATCCTCGACCTGCGCAGCGATCGCTCCGGCGGCGATCTTCCCCAACGTCGCTCCCGATCGTGGGCGAGCGGGTTGACTCACCAAGGATTCGACATAAGACGGTGGCACGCCGCTATGCGCGGCGGCGTGAAAGAGCTCGCCGTCGTATATCCAAAGCACCCCGAAGGCGGCGCCGCACAACTGCATCGCCCGCTCCAGCATGGCATTGAACACCGGCTTGAGGTCGCCGGGCGAGGAATTGATGACCTGCAAGACCTCGGCGGTCGCGGTCTGCTGGTCGAGCGCCTCGCGCGTCTCGGTGAGGAGCCGCGCGTTCTCCATCGCGATGACCGCCTGCGCCGCGAAGTTCTGCAACAGCGCGATCTGCTTGCCGGTGAACGGGCGCACCTCCCGGCGGTAGACCATCAATACGCCGAGGAGCTTTTCGTCCTGGCGGAGAGAGATGCCGACCAAGGTACGCACGCCGCCCACATCCACCGTCATCTTCCTATGCGGGTCGCCGGACCGGTAGACCTCCGTATCAGCAAGATCGGCAATGTGAACCAAGCGCTCGCCGGCTGCCAAGCGGCCATGCGTGGTTCCCGCGCTCATTCGCTGTCGGCCGCGGAGGAATTCGGCCATCTCAGCGGGCACCTCGCGGGAGGCCACCATCTCGAAACAATCGCCGTCGTAGGTCCACAGCTGGCCGAGCGCTCCGTCGCAGTGCCGCAAAGCCTTTTCCAGTATCGCCTCGAAAACCGGCCTGAGGTCACCGAGAGAGGCGTTGATCACCTGCAACACCTCGGCGGTCGCGGTCTGCCGCGCCAGCGCTTCGGCGAGTTCGGCCTCGCATGCGGCGAGCCGGCGGCGCAATTCGGCGTTCTCGCTTTCGCGGGCGGCCTCTCTGTCGTCGAGGACCGTCGCCATGCGCCGCCTCGCTCCTGTTCTGTCGATCGAGTTTAATCATTCTGCTGCGGCCGATGCACCATCGTTGACATAGTAGCTACCAGAGGCTACTTCACATCCATGCGCACCGTCGGCCTCAAAGTGCTCAAGAACAAGCTCAGCGAATACGTCCGCCTGGCGGCAGCGGGCGAAACCGTCGTCATCACCGACCGCGGCCGCGTCGTCGCCGAGCTCGTGCCGCCGCAGCCGCATATCCCGGCCGGCGAGGGGCGTCCGCTCTCGGCATTCGAGTTGCGGGGCCTGCGGGAGGGGTGGCTCAGGCCGGCGACCATTCGCGATGGCTCCCCCCCGCCGCGAAAACCGATACCCGGCTACACTTTGGAGCAACTGCTCGCCGATCTTGATCGCGATCGGGAAGATCGCGTGTGATCTACATCGACAGCTCGGTGGCTCTTGCCTATTTGCTCGCCGAGCCCCGTTCTCCTCCGACCGGGTTGTGGCAGAAGAGTCTTACGTCCAGCGCATTGCTCGAATACGAGGTCTGGAACCGGGTGAACGCGCTCGGGCGGTCGGCCTCGCTCGCCGACGAGGTGCGGGCCTTGTTGAACCGGACCAGCTTGATCGAGATGGACCGCCCAGCGTTGGCCCGCGCCTTGGAGCCGTGGCCGCTCCCAATTCGAACCTTGGATGCGCTGCACTTGGCGACGATGGATTTTCTCCGCACGAACGGCGAGACGGTGGAATTGGCCAGCTACGACACCCGCCTTGTCGCCGCGGCGCGGGCGCTCGGCATTCCGCTCGCCGCTCTGTGACGGCGGCTGGCGTTGATCCCCGTCCGCGGCGACCCTATGTTCGCCCGCCATGACCCCGCTCGCCCGGATCCGCAATTTCGCGATCATCGCCCATATCGATCACGGCAAGTCGACCTTGGCCGACCGCCTGATCGAGGCGTGCGGGGGCCTTGCCGCGCGCGAGATGCGCGCGCAGGTGCTCGACAATATGGAATTGGAGCGCGAGCGCGGCATCACGATCAAGGCGCAGACCGTGCGTCTCGACTACCGCGCGCGGGACGGCCAGAGCTATGTCCTCAACCTGATGGACACGCCAGGCCATGTCGATTTCGCCTATGAGGTCAGCCGTTCGCTCGCCGCCTGCGAAGGTTCGCTCCTGGTCGTCGACGCCAGCCAGGGGGTCGAGGCGCAGACCCTCGCCAATGTCTACCAGGCGATCGAGGCCGGGCATGAGATCGTGCCGGTGCTGAACAAGATCGACCTGCCGGCGGCCGAGCCCGAGCGCGTCAAACGGCAGATCGAGGAGGTGATCGGCCTCGACGCCCGCGACGCGATCCCGATCTCGGCCAAGACCGGCTACAATATCGCGGCGGTGCTGGAGGCGCTGGTCATGCGGCTGCCGCCGCCCAGGGGCGATGCGCAGGCGCCGCTGAAGGCGCTTTTGGTCGATAGCTGGTATGATCCCTATCTCGGCGTCGTCACCCTGGTGCGGGTCAAGGACGGGATCCTGCGCGTCGGGCAGAAGATCCGGCTGATGGCGACGGGGGCCGTCCATACCGTCGAACAGGTCGGCGTCTTCACCCCGAAGACCGTGCCGGTCGCGGCGCTCGGTCCCGGCGAGATCGGCTTCATCACCGCCGCTATCAAGGCCGTCGCCGATTGCCGCGTCGGCGACACGATCACCGACGAGCGCCGCCCGGCCGCCTCTCCGCTGCCCGGCTTCAAGCCGGCGCAGCCGGTCGTCTTCTGCGGCTTGTTTCCGACCGACGCCGCCGATTACGAGCGGCTGCGCGACAGCCTTGCGAAGCTGCGCCTCAACGATGCCAGCCTCGCATACGAGCCGGAGACCTCAGCTGCGCTCGGTTTCGGCTTTCGCTGCGGCTTTCTCGGTCTGCTGCATCTCGAGATCGTGCAGGAGCGCCTTGCGCGCGAGTTCGGCCTCGATCTGATCGCCACCGCCCCTTCGGTCCTCTATCGCGTGCATTTGCGAAACGGCGAGGTGCTGTCGCTGCACAACCCGGCCGACATGCCCGATCCGGTCCGCATCGACCATATCGAGGAGCCGTGGATCAAGGCGACGATCCTCGTTCCCGACGCCTATCTCGGGCCGATCCTGGCGCTGTGCGAGGAGCGTCGCGGCGTGCAGATCGACCTCACCTATGCCGGCAACCGGGCGATGGTGGTCTATCGCCTGCCGCTGAACGAGGTCGTTTTCGACTTCTACGACCGTCTGAAATCGGTGAGCCGCGGCTATGCCAGCTTCGACTATCAGCTCGACGGCTATGCCGAGGGCGATCTCGTGCTGATGAACATCCTCGTCAATGGCGAGCCGGTCGATGCCTTGTCGCTGATCGTGCACAGGAGCCAGGCCGAGCGGCGCGGGCGGGCCCTGTGCGAGCGCCTCAAAGAGCTGATCCCGCGGCAGCTCTTCCAGATCGCGATCCAGGCCGCGATCGGCGGCCGCATCATCGCCCGCGAGACGGTCAAGGCGCTCAGAAAGGACGTGCTCGCCAAATGCTATGGCGGCGACGTGACGCGCAAGCGCAAGCTGCTCGAAAAGCAGAAGGAAGGCAAGAAGCGCATGCGCCAGTTCGGCAAGGTCGAGATCCCGCAATCGGCCTTTATCGCCGCGCTCAGGATGGGCGAGGGTTAGCGGGCGCCGTCGGCGCGCGCCGCCACCGCCGGCACAGCAGCACGAGCAGCGCCCCGGCCCCCATCAGCACGGCAAACGCCCAGCACAGCAGCAGCCTGACGATCGCCCCGTCCCACAAGGGCGGCCACAGATAGCGCTCGACGACGACCTGGGCGAGATTGAGGCTCGGGGGGCTCAGATCGTACCACAGCTGGCCCAGCAGGAGCGGCGCCCATCGCCCGCTTTCCCGCCACAACGCCGCATCATGCGTCAGCACCGAGAGGCCGGCGAAAAACAGGATCCAGCCGATCAGCCGCCCGAAGATCATGGGCTCACCCCGCTGCGGCGAGGATAGCGCAGCGCGGCGCCGGGTCCAACGCTCTCGCGCCGGCGCGCTTGACGAAGGCGCAATGCTCTGCGGATAATCGGCCCGTCCAAGGGGTGCCCCGTCGGGGGCTGAGATCAGACCCTTCGAACCTGATCCGGGTCGTGCCGGCGTAGGGACAGGAACATCGCGGCGTCGCCGCTCTCCGCTTCGCAGCATTCCCCGGATCTTCGTCAACTGGCGCATTGGAGATCGCCATGCCCGATTCCGCCCCACTCACCTCCGCGAAGGACGATGCCGCGGCAGCCGCATTCCGGGTCACCACCGGACCGTTCCCGGCCTCGCGCAAGCTGGCGGTACAGGGCCGGCTATACCCGCAGATCTCGGTCAAGATGCGCGAGATCGACCTCTCGCCGGCAGCCGGCGAGCCGCCGGTGCGGGTCTATGACACTTCCGGCCCCTATTCCGATCCCGCCGCCGAGATCGACATCCGCAAGGGGCTGCCGCCGTTGCGGCGGCCGTGGATCCTGGCGCGCGGCGATGTCGAGGAGATCGACGGCCGCCCGGTCAAGCCCGAGGACAACGGGCTGCGGCGCGGCGAAGCGAGCGCGGTGCCGCAATTCGATCGCGGCGGCCGCCGCGTCTTGCGCGCCAAAGGGGGCGCCGCGGTCACTCAGCTCGCCTACGCCCGGCGCGGCATCATCACGCCCGAGATGGAATATGTCGCGATCCGCGAGAATCTGGGCCGCGAGCGGCCGGATGCGCGCATCGCTCGCGAACAGGGCCAGTCGTTCGGCGCCGCGATCCCCGAGCATGTAACGCCGGAATTCGTGCGCGACGAGGTCGCGCGCGGCCGCGCCATCATTCCCAGCAACATCAATCATCCGGAAGCCGAGCCGATGATCATCGGCCGCAACTTCCTCGTCAAGGTCAACGCCAATATCGGCAATTCGATCGTCGCCTCGGGCGTCGCCGAGGAGGTCGAAAAAATGGTGTGGGCGACGCGCTGGGGCGCCGACACCGTCATGGATCTGTCGACCGGCCGCAACATCCATACGATCCGCGAATGGATCATCCGCAACTCGCCGGTGCCGATCGGCACGGTGCCGATCTATCAGGCGCTCGAAAAGGTCGGCGGCAAGGCCGAGGAGCTGAGCTGGGAATTGTTCCGCGACACGCTGATCGAGCAGGCCGAACAGGGGGTCGACTATTTCACGATCCATGCCGGCGTGCGCCTTGCCTATATCCCGCTGACCGCCTCGCGCGTCACCGGCATCGTCTCGCGCGGCGGCTCGATCATGGCGAAATGGTGTCTGGCCCATCACGAGGAGAATTTCCTCTACACGCATTTCGCCGAGATCTGCGAGATCATGCGCGCCTATGACGTCAGCTTCTCGCTCGGCGACGGCTTGCGCCCGGGCTCGATCGCCGACGCCAACGACCGCGCCCAGTTCGCCGAGCTCGAAACCCTCGGCGAATTGACCAGGATCGCCTGGGATCAGGACGTCCAGGTCATGATCGAAGGGCCCGGCCACGTGCCGATGCACAAGATCAAGGTCAACATGGACAAGCAGCTCGCAGAATGCGGCGAGGCGCCGTTCTACACTCTGGGGCCGCTGACGACCGACGTGGCGCCGGGCTACGACCACATCACGAGCGGCATCGGGGCGGCGATGATCGGCTGGTTCGGCACGGCGCTGTTGTGCTACGTGACGCCGAAGGAGCATCTGGGGCTGCCCGATCGCGACGACGTCAAGGCCGGCGTCATCACCTACAAGATCGCCGCGCACGCCGCCGATCTGGCCAAGGGCCACCCGGCCGCGCGCGAGCGCGACGACGCGCTGTCGCGGGCGCGCTTCGAGTTCCGTTGGCGCGACCAGTTCAACCTGTCGCTGGATCCGGAGACGGCCGAAAAGTTCCACGACCAGACATTGCCGGCCGAGGGGGCGAAGCTGGCGCATTTCTGCTCGATGTGCGGCCCCAAATTCTGCTCGATGCAGATCACCCAGGAGATCCGCGACTACGCGCGCGCCGGCATGGAACAGAAGTCGAAGGAGTTCCGGGAGCAGGGCGGCGAGATCTATACCGGGCAGCCCGCCGCGGCAGCCGAGTGAGCGGGCCGGCCTGCAGCCCCGCCGCGCGCGCGGACAAGGGCGCGGGCGACGGCGCCGGTCGCGCGCAAGCCTCCCGCCGCTATCCCGATCGGCCGGTGGTCGGGGTCCTGGCGGTGGTGTTGCGCGGCGAGCGCGCGCTCGTCGTGCGCCGCTCCAACCCGCCGCTGCCGGGCCGCTGGGGCTTTCCGGGCGGCGTCCTCGAACTGGGCGAGACCGTCGCCGAAGGCGCGATGCGCGAATTGTTCGAGGAGACCGGGGTCGTCGCCGAGCCGGCCGGCGTTCTGACCGCCATCGACACGATCGATCGCGACGCCGAGGGCCGCGTGCGCTACCACTATACGCTCGTCGCGGTGCGCGGCCTGTGGCGCTCGGGCGAGGGCGTGGCCGGCGACGATGCCGACGAGGTCGCCTGGCTCGACCGCGCCGAGATCCTCGCGCGCGCTCTGCCCGTCGCTCCCGCCCTGCTGCCGCTGATCGATCTCGCTCTGAAGAAGGCGAGGGAAGACGTCGGATGAGCGGACGCGCCCGCTAAGGAGGTCTTGTTTGGCATTCTGACGATGCGCGCCGTCTGGCGGAGGCCGCTCATGCCGGGCTGCGCAGCGGCTCCCTCCCGGCCAACGCCGCTGCTAAGCCCGGCCGGTTTGAAGCCCGGGCGGGGCGCGCTGCACGATGCCTTGGCCGCGCACAGCCCAAGGGCTCCGACCCCGTCGCCTTGAGCGATGTCGATCTGACCGCCGGCATCCGGCTTCATGGGTGGCGAAGGGCGCATCGCCCGCCTCGCCTTCCCCGCGGCCGCTGTGGTCTTCAGACCCGGGATATCGCCGCGGCTCGCGCGGCAAGGGCGGATTTGCCGGTCCCCGGCCGGCGGGCGCGCTGCTATGCTCGGCATCGCACTGGCAACGAGGGCAGGATGTACGATCTGGTCATCGACAATGCGCGGATCATCGACGGTCTCGGCAACCCGGCCTTCATCGGCGGCCTGGCGATCAAGAACGGCCGCATCGCCGCGATCGCCGACGCGCCCGGCCCGGCGCGAGAACGGCTCGACGCCGGCGGCCTGGTGCTGGCCCCGGGCATCATCGATCTGCACACCCATTTCGACGCGCAATTGACCTGGGATCCGTTTGCGAGGCCGTCCCCGGCGCTCGGCGTGACCACGGTCGTGATCGGCAATTGCGGCTTTACCATCGCGCCGTGCCGACCCGAGGACCGCGACCGCACCTTGCGCAACCTGACCCATGTCGAGGGCATGTCGCTCGCGGCCCTGCGCGCCGGCGTCGATTGGGGCTTTGAGACCTACCCGCAATATCTCGACATGCTGGCAACAAAGGGCATGGTGCCGAACGTCGCCTCGTTCTGCGGCCATTCCTCGGTGCGCGGCTATGTGCTCGGCCCGGATGCCTCGCGGCGCGCCGCGACGCGGGCCGAGGTGGCCGAGATGAAGCGGCTTGTCATCGAAGCGTTGCGCGCCGGCGCCGTCGGTTTCGCGACGACGACGCTCGAGCAGCACAACGGCGAGAACGGCGTCCCGATGCCGTCGCGGCTCGCCGACGAATACGAGATGCTGGAGCTGACCGCAGCGCTCGGCGAGGTCGGCCGCGGCGTCTTCATGCTGACGAAGGGCATGACGACGACCGTGCCCTGGCTCGAACGCATCGCCGCCAACAGCGGCCGCCCCGTCATGATCGCCGCGATGTTCGTCGACCCGAACGATCCGCAGCGCGTGTTCCGCGAGTTCGCCGAGATCGCGGCGGCGCGGGAACGCGGCCGCGAGCTGTGGGGGCAGGTCGGCTGTTTCCCGCTCGGCATGGAGTTCTCGCTCGCCCACCCCTATCCGCTCGAAGCCTTCCTCGCCTGGCGCCCGGCGATCGAGGCCGAGGGGTCGCAGGCCTATCGCGAGGTCCTCGCCGATCCCGCCTTCCGCGCCGCAATCAAGGCCGAGGCGAGGACGACCGGGGTGCCGAACCGGTTTTCCTACCGGCAATTCCCGCACATGCGGGTGCTCTCCGTGACGCGGCCCGAGAATCGCGGTCTCATCGGCAGGATCGTCGCCGATCTTGCCCGCGATGCCGGCAAGGACCCGTTCGACTGGCTGTTCGATTTCGCGCTCGCCGGCGAGATGGAGGCGATGTTCGACTGCGCGCTGTTCAATATCGACGAGGATCAGGTGCGGCATCTGCTGCGCCGCCCCGACGCCGTCGTCACGCTGTCGGATGCCGGCGCGCATCTGTCGTTTCTGTGCGATGCCGGGTTCGGGCTGCACCTGTTCGGCCACTGGGTGCGCGAGCGCGGCGATCTCAGCCTTGAAGAGGCGGTCGCGGCGGTGACGAGCCGGCCGGCCGCCGCCTACCGGATCAGGGATCGCGGCCGGCTCGCGCCGGGCGCCTGGGCCGATCTGATCCTGTTCGACCCGCGCACGGTCGGGCGCGGCGAGAAGCGTCGGGTCTTCGACCTGCCGGCCGGGGCAAGCCGCATGGACACGCCGGCCGAGGGGCTTTACGGCGTCTGGGTCAACGGCGTGCGCGTCGTCGACGAGAACGGCCTCGTCAGGGATTGCGGCCGCCCCGGTCATCTGCTGCGCGATTTTGCCGCCTAGGAGAGGAACGAGGGAGGTCAGGATGAGCCGATTTTTCGGGCCGCTGCGCCAGATGGGCTTTGTCGTGCGCGATATCGACAAGGCGATGCGGCATTGGGTCGAGGTCTGCGGCATCGGCCCGTGGTTCGTCGTCGACAAATTGCCGCTCGACGGCTTCTGGTACAGGGAGAGGCCCTATCCCGACATCCATCTGACGATCGCGCTCGCCAATTCGGGCGAGGTGCAGCTCGAACTGATCCAGCAGCGCGACGACACGCCGAGCATGTATCGCGACTTTCTCGCGGCCGGGCATGAAGGTCTGCAGCACTGGTCGAGCTGGCCCGAGAACTATCACGAATTGCTCGATCGCGCGCTCGCAAACGGCTGGACGATCGGCCAGCGCGGCGAAAGCCCGCGCGGCCCGTTCGTTTATTTTCTGAACGAGGGCCATCCCGGCACGGTCATCGAGATGGCCGCACTGACGCCGACCCGCCGCCGTATCTTCGACGCGGTGCGCGCGGCCGCGATCGGCTGGGACGGGCGCGACCCGATCCGCACCGAATGGCCGCGCGGATAAGGCGACGGCGACGGGATCTCCGCGGCAGCGCGGCCGGAGCGCGACCCCGCCGCGCTCGCTGACGAGACCCGCCGCAGGCGCCCGCGGCCATTATCGGCTCACGCCGTCTGCGCCGCGGCCGGCGCACGGCCGACGCCGAGAATGGCGCCGATGAAGAGCGAGGGGCGGCCCCACAGCGAATTGAAAAAGATCGCCGTGACGGAGAGCGCCATCGCCACCATCGCCCATACCGGATAGACGAGGCCGGTTGCCGCCAGCGGGATGCCGATGCCGTTGAAGCAGAAGGCGAGAGCCACGTTCTGCACGGTCTTGCGATAGCTGGAGCGGCTGATCTCCCGCGCGCGCAGGATCAAGCCCAGCTTGTGCCCCAGCATGATGATGTCGGCCGACTCGATCGCGATGTCGGTTCCGCTGCCCATCGCGATGCCGACATCGGCCTGCATCAGCGCCGGGGCGTCGTTGATGCCGTCGCCGACCATCGCGACCTTGCCGCGCTGCTGGAATGCGCGGACGATCTCGGCCTTGGCTCCGGGCAGAATGCCGGCATGGACCTCGTCGATGCCGGCCGCGCGCGCGATGCGGCGGGCGGCGCGCTCGTTGTCGCCAGTCACCAGCACCGGTTCGATCCCGTCGCGGCGCAGCGCGGCGATCGTTTCGGCCGCATCGGCTTTGAGCGCATCGCCGAGCGCCAGGATGCCGAGCGCGCGGCCCGCGCGGGCGACGGCAATCACGGTGCGGCCCTTCTCTTCCAGACTCCCGATCCGCTCGGCGAGCGGCGTTGGTTCGACGCCTCGCTCGGCGAGGAATTGCGGGCTGCCGACGATGACTTCGCTCCCTTCGATCTGGGCGACGACGCCCTTGCCGGGCAGGGCCTCGAATCCTTCGACTTCAGGCGGGACGGCGCCGCGCGCGAACGCCGCCTTGACGATCGCCTCCGCGAGCGGATGCTCGGACGAGGATTCGGCGGCCGCGGCGAGGGCCAAGAGTTCGTTCTCGTCCGCGGCGAGCGCCTCGATCTCGCGCAGTTCAGGCTTGCCTTCGGTCAAGGTGCCAGTCTTGTCGAAGACGATCCGCTTGACCAGGCGGTAGGTCTGAAAGGCTTCGCCGGTGCGCATCAGGATGCCCTCTTCGGCGGCCTCGCCGGCGCCGCGCACGATCGACAAGGGCGCCGAGATGCCGAGCGCGCAGGGATAGCCCATGACCAGCACCGAGAGCGCCGCGAATACCGCCCGGCCGAGATCGGGATGGCCGAGGATCACGAGCGGTCCCACCGTCCAGCCGATCAAGGCGAGGGCCGCGATCAGCAATACGCTCGGCGTGTAGACGCGCAGGATGCGGTCGACCAGGTGCAGGATACCGGGCTTCAGCGCCCGCGCATCCTCGACCTGGCGCACGATGCGGGCGAGAAAGCTCTCCTCGCCGATTGCGGTGACGCGCACCAGCAAGGTGCCGGTGCCGTTGACCGAGCCGCCGATCACGGAATCGTCCTCACGCTTCTCGACCGGTACCGGCTCGCCCGTGACGAAGGACTGGTCGACGCCCGAATGGCCGCTGACGACGGTACCGTCGACGGGCACGCGCTCGCCGGGCCGGACGCGAACGAGATCGCCGACTTGAACCTCGACAAGCGGGATCTCGACCTCCCGCTCGCCGCGCACAACGCGTGCCATGTCGGGCTGCAGGTCAAGCAGACGCTTGACCGCCTGCGAGCTGCGCGTCTTGACGATCAGCGACAGCCATTCAGAGAAAATGTGGTAGGTGCCGACCATCACCGCGACCGCGAAGAACGGCGCCGTCGGGTAGCCCGGCGGGTTCAGCGCAAGGCCGATGACGCCGCCGGCGATGCCGGCAAACGCGCCGATCTCGAGCAACACGTGCTGGTTGAGGATGCCGCGGCGCAACGCCTGGGCCGCCATGTAAAGGATGTGGCCGCCGACGACGAACACGAGCAGAAAGGCGAGCCCGGCCATGATCCACGGCGTCGCGGCGGCGAGCTGGCCGATCAGACGGACAGAGAGCAACGCGATCGCAATGGCCGCGATACCGACCGCGCCGCCCAGCGCCGTGCCGAGGCCGTTCGGCCGCAACACCAGGAAGACGAGAGCGAGCAGGCTTGCGAACACGAGTGCCGCCAGCACGCCGGTCCATAGGCCGGTCGGATTGGCGATCAGGGCGACCGCGATCAGGCTCAGGCTCACGGCAGCGGTAAATCGCCGCCCCTCGCGGAGGAGGTCTTTTTCCTCCTCCTCGAACGCCCGCAGCTTGCGCGGGTCGTGGATCGTATAGCCGATGTCCTTAAGGGTCTTGAGGACTTGGTCTGGACGTGCGACCTGCGGATCGTACTCGACCAGCGCCTGCTCGTGGGTCAGGCTGACCGCGACCTTGTCGACGCCGGGGAGGCGCCCCAAAGCCTTCTCGATCGTGCCGGTGCACAAGGAGCAGTGCAGCCCGCCGATGCGGGCGCGGATCTTCTTGCGGCCGGGACGGTTGGACGGTTCCTCGCTCCACAGCCGCTCGGCAAGATCAGGCGCGGTGGCCGTGCTCATGGCTGCTTCCTTTCGCAGCAACTTGGGAATTCGGAGAAATCGGCGACGGTCATGCGGCTGACCCGAGCTTGGCAAACAGGCCGAACCACACCGACCAGAGGCCAAACTCGTTCACGCGCCGCGGCCGACGACGCGGAAGCCCGGCCGCTCGACCGCGGCAATGAGGCGGTCTTCGCTCGTGGCCGCCGGGTCATAAAGGATGCGCGCCTCGCCGCCCGTGAAGGTCACGGCGACGCTCTTGACCCCGGGCTCGCGCATAACGAGCGCCTTGATCGTCTCAGCGCAGCCGTCGCAGTGCATACCCTGGATTTCCAGGATCAGGGATTTCACAGCGCTCTCCTTTTGATGCGCGCGGCAGAACCGTTGTGAGGGCGTCGCGTGCGCTTGGGGGGAACCACCGGCAGCGGACCTTCGCCCCTGATCGGCGGGAGCGGACCGCGGGCCGGATCGGCGAGCGTGTCGAGGATCGTGCAGGCCTGCAGCCCGCCCTCGCCGGGGCAGAGCGCGATCAGCGCTTCCAAGGCGGAGCCGATCCGCTGCAGCTGCGCGATCTTGCGCCGCACCTCGTCGAGCTTCGCCGCCGCCTGCGCGCGCACGCAGGAGCAATCGGCGGCGGGATCGGCCCTGAGCGCCAGCAATTGCGCGATCTCGCGCAGCGAGAAGCCGATCTGCTGCGCCTCGCGGATGAAGCGGATGCGCCTGACCAGCTCCGGCGCATAGAGGCGGAAGCCCGAACCCTGCGGTCTCGGCGGCTGCTCGATCAGCCCGCGCCGCTCGTAGAAGCGGATCGTCTCGACGCCGACCCCGGCCTGGCGGGCGGCCTCTCCGATCGTCAGATCTCGCATGATCGCACCTCGGCCATGAATGTGGGGTCCGTACCGGAGTACGGGGTCAAGGGCCGGCTCGACTAAAGCGGCGCATGCAACGGCAAACATGCTGGCGTCGGACCGGCGGCCGGTCCTCAAGCGATGCGCTAAGGCGCGATCGCTCGACGAAGGCTTTGCCTCGGAGCGCGCGCCTGACGGCGCAAGGAATGGCGTTGGGCAAGAGCGCGCGCAAGCGCCGGTTTGAAGCGCAGGCGGCGCGGCGTCCTCTTCGCCTGCCGACAGATCGGCAAGGCCTCGGGCGCCGTCACGGCCGCCCGAGGCTCAATATTCGAGCTGGTAGCTCAGCCCGAGGCTGCTGCCCGGGTCGTTGCTCGGCGTGATCGGAGCGGTCGGGGCGCCGCCGCCCGTTCCCAGCGTCGTCTCGAGCCGCAGATGCCGGGTCAGATCGATCTGCAGCCGCGCCTGGGTCCCGCCCGAGGTCGCCTGCCTGGCCCCGACATAGATGCGGCGGGTGAGATATTTGCCGGCTTCGAGCGTGACCCCGCCCTTGCCGGCGCCGCCGCCGACCGCCAGGCGGTCGAGCCCGAGATCGCGGCGGATCGCCATCAGCGGGTCAAGGCCGGAGATCCCGCCGAGCACGGCCACGGCCTGGCCGATCTGGGCGAGCTGCAGCGGGCTGAGCTGTCTGACGCTCTGCCCGAACAGCAGCTGCGCCAGGATCTCGTCCTGCGGCAGCGGCGGCTCGCTCGTCAATGCAATCTTCGGCATGTCGGCATAGCCGGTGATCCGCAACGTCGCGGTGATGCCGTTGGCGCTGCTCTGCGCCGTGAAATCGAGCAGCGGATCGAGCTGCCCGCTGAGGCTGCGGCCGTCGAAGCCGATGCTGCCGGCCGTGAAGGTCAGCCTCTGGCCGGCCAAGTCGATCGCGCCCCGCCGCAGGCTGAGAGCGCCGCGGATCTGCGGCTGCGCCGTCGTGCCGGCGATATGCAGCCGGCCGCCCATCTGCGCGTCGAGCCCGCGTCCGCGAACCCGGATGCGGCCCGGCGCGGTGATGTCGAGATCGAGCCCGAGAACGCTGCGGGAGAGCGGTGAAGGGCGCGGTTGCCGCCCGGGCCATTCTACCGACAGCACCGCAGCCTGCTGCGGCAGCGCGGCCGGGATGTCGATCTCGGCCTTGTCGACGCTGATCCGGCCGGCGAGATCGAGCCGGCCCGCCAGCCGGCCGCGCAGGCTCAGGGCGGCGTCGGCATCGAGGGTCAATAGGCTGCTGGCAAGCAGCCGCGCGCGCTTGGCGGTGATCGTCAGGGCGAGCGGCCGGCCGCCGGCGAGCCCCACCGTCCCGGCGACGGTCACGCTGCCGGCGCCGGCCCGGGCCTTAAGCTGGCGCAGCCGCAGCGTGTCGCCGGCAAGCTCCGCGAGGCCGTCGATATCGCTCAGATGAACGCCCTGGATCAGATCCTGGAACCCGCCGCCGGCCAGCCGCAGCGTGCCGGCCAGGCGCGGCGCGGCGGGCGTGCCGGCGAGCGTGGCGGCGATGGTCAGACGGCCGTGCGCCGCCCGTCCGCTCGCCGTCAGCAGCGGGTCGAGGAAGGCGAGATCGGCCGTGCCCGAGAGGTCGAGCGCAAGCGGGCCGCCCGCCCGCAGCGGCGCCGTGCCGCTCAGCCGCAGCCGCAGCGCGCCGCCGGCGACAAGATCGGCGCTCAGCCCGGCGGCGGCGCCCATAAGCCTTGCCGTCACGTCGAGATCGGCCGCCGGCACCGCGTCGCCGCCGAATTGCAGGCGCCGTCCGCTCACCCGCACGATCCCCTGCGGCGCTGCGAGGCTGCCGCGCAGCGCCGCGGTCATCGCGATCGTGCCGGCCATGCCGGACACCGGCAGGATCGGGGCGACGAGGGCGAGGCCGGCATTCTGCAACGAAAGGGCGAGCGCGAGCCTCGGCGTCAATCGGCCGGTCGCCGACAGCACCGCGCCGCCGCTGCCAAGGCGCAACCCATCCGTCGTGACGCCGCCGGCAAGACCGATACGGGCGGGCGCGAGCAGATGCCAGCTCTCGCCGCCATAGCCGATCGTCAGCGCCGCCAGCCGCAGTTCCCCGCGTCCCGGCCGCACCGTCCCGGCCGCCGACAACGGCACCGCCGCGCCGGCGCCGGTGCGCAGAGCGGTGGTCAGCCGCCACGCCGCCCGGTCGGCCGAACCGCTTGCACTCAGCCGCGCATCGCCCGTGAGGCCGTCCGCCGTGATGCCGTTGAGCGCGAGCCGCAAGGACAGGTCGGGGCGGCGCAGCGGGCCGGCGAGCGTGCCGGCGAGCGTGAGCCCGGCCGCAGTGGCACCGGCAAAGCCGAGCTTGCTGGCGCTCACAGCAAGCCGCGCCTGCGGCCTGCCTTGCACGAGGCCGAGGGCGAGCGTCCCCTCGGCATTGCCGTCGATCCGCGCGCCGGCGAACGGGGCGAGATCGGCGAGCCGCGCCACGGTCAGCCGCACCCGGCCGCGCGGCGCCGCCGCGCCCGGCCGCCATGACAACGCCCCCGTCAATACGGCGCCTTTCCAGGCCGCGCGGGCGATCGTCAGGTCCAGCACCCCGTCTTTCCCGCGCCGCCCCTTGGCGGCGAGCCGCAGCGGCGCTCCCGCCAGCCTTCCCTCCGCGGTGATCCGCGCCGTCGGCGCGGCGGGAAGGCCGGCGGCGCGCAGCCGCGCCGTAAACGGCTGCGGGACGGCGCCGGCCGGGCCGAGCAGGCCGGTGACATCGGCATCCAGCCCGTAATCGCGCCCGGATCCGGAGACCCGGCCGGCGGCGTCGAGACGGCCGGCAAGCATCGGGGCAAGCGCCGAGACGTCGGCAAGCTTCCCCCGCCAGTCGATGGCGAAGACGCCGGCCCTCTGCGAGCCCGTCGCGGAAAAGCGGAAGCTCTTGCCGTCGGCCGCCGCCCGCGCCAGCGCGATGCCGCCGCGCTTCCACGTCGCGGCGAAGCGGAACCGGGGGCGGTCCCCGAGCACCGCGAGCGCCGCCGGAAGACCGCCGTCGAGGCGAGCCTCGCCGCCGGCCGTCAGCGTCGTCTCGCCACCGGCGGTCGCGACCCGCGCCGTCAGCTTGGCATGCCCCGCCAGCGCGACCCCCGCCAGCGCCGAGAGCGGGCCCAGGCTCGGCAGGATCACCGTCGCCGTGCCGCCGGGCGCTGCGCCGGTCTCGAAGCGGCCGCTGATCGCGAACAGCGGATGCGACAGCACAAAGCCGACCGGATGCCCCGGCTCGTCGAGCCGCATTCCGGCCTGCAGCGTAACCGGCGCCGCGGCGAAGAGAGCGGGATGCGGTCCCGGCAGGCGCAGTCCAGACAGCGTGGCCGCCCCGACAAGCCGCAGGGGACCGCCGGCAAGGGTGGCGCGAACCCGGTCGATCGCGACGCCCGCTGCGGTAAGTCCGTCGACGCTCAGATGTCCGTCGATCCGCGGCTGCGCCAGCCGCCCTTGCAACTGCGCCGCCAGCGAGGCAGAACGCCAGGAAAGCCCCGCGCGCGGCGACATCGCCGGGGCCGCGGCGGTCAAAGCGAGATCGCTCCCATAGCCGAGCAGATCGATCGTGCCCCGCGCTGCGGCGCGCAGCGGCCCGGCGGCGAGCGTAAGCCGCGCCCGGGCCGCCGCCAGCGGACCGTCGAGCCGCGCGGCGATCGCCAGCGGCCCGAGGTCGGGCAGGCCGGCAAGAGCGGCGACAAGGCCGTGCGCGGGCTCGGCGGCGCTCAGATCGAGATGCAGGGCGGCCGGGCTGAACGTGCCGGCAAGCCGGTAGCGGCCGGCCGCATCGAGACGCTCGGCCGCAAGCCTCAGCGCGCCGGTCATCGACGCGCTCAGATATAGGCTGCCGCGCAGGGCGAGCCGGGCGGCGGCGCCGGCCACCGGCGCCGCCAAGTCGAGCCGCGCGACCCGGATCGCGTCGACCGCAACCGGCACCGGCAGGACCGTGGCGCCCGCGGCGATGACCGGCCGGCGCAACAGCGTGACGCGCGCCGCCGCGAGGCGATCGATTTTCGCGACCCCGCGCACCAGCAGCAGCGGCGACCAGTCGATCCTCAGCCCCCTGATCCTCGCCCACACGCCGGCCTCGTCGCGCACGGTCACCCGCGCCGCCGAGAGCCTGTCCGGAAACCGGCCGGCAAGGCCGGCGACGCTCACCCTGCCGCCGCTGATCGCGCCGATCAGGCGGGCGAGGGCGGCGCGGCCGGGCGCGGTGTTGCCGCCGATCAGCACGATCGCCGGCACGGCGATCAGCACCGCCGCCGCCCAGATGGCAATTCGCGTGACAAGCCGCATCAGAACGCCTGCCCGAGGCCGAGATAAAGCTCGAAGGCGTCGCCGCCCGGGATGGGGTTGACCGGAACCGCGATATCGAGGCGGATCGGACCGATTGCCGTATAGTAGCGCAAGCCGACCCCGGCGCCGACCCGCAGCGTGCCGGCGAACGGCCGGTTGCCGGCGCCAACCTGCCCGGCGTCGACAAAGCCGGCGGCGCCGAAATCCCCGAACAATCGCTGCCGGAACTCGACCGTGGCGGCATCGATCGCAGTGCCGCCGATCGGCGTGCCGTCGGGAAACAGCGGCCCGATGGATTGGTATTTGAAACCGCGCACGGTGGCGCTGCCGCCGGCATAGAAGCGCTGGTCGGGCGGCACCCCGAACTGGCCGGCGCCGGCAATGCTGCCGAGCAGGCCGCGCAAGGCGATGATGCTGCGCCCCGGCGGGGTCAGCCCGAAACGGTTAAGATCGATATAGGTTGCGGCGGAGCCTTCAAGGATCGCGAACGGCCGCAGGCCGCCATTGAGGGACAGGGTCGGGGTCGCGGTGAGCCGCGCGCGCACCCCGTGCGTTGGATCCTGCAGCGGGTTTGTGAGACCGGTGCTGTCGTAGATCGCGACGAGCGGCAGCGCGGCGAGCGTGTAGCGGCGCTTAAGACCCTCTTGGGTGATATCCTCCCGCTCGGCGAAAATGCCGACCCGCGCGGTCCAGCGCGGCGAGAGGATGCGGCGCAGCGACAGCGCGGCGGTCAGCGCGCGCTGATTGTAGGCTTCCAGATCCTGCTTCAGGGCGGCGGCGTCAGCCTCCAGCGACTGATCCCGCCGCAGGAAATCAGGTTTGGTAAGCCGTGCCGACAGGTTGTAGCCGAGCCCTTTGACCGCGCTGCCGAACAGCCCGGCGCCGGCGGCCGACAGGTCAAGCCGCTCGGCTTGGCCGAACAGGTTGCGATCGCTCCAACGGGTGCTGAGGCTGAAGCCGAGATCGGTCGAATAGGCGCCGGTCACCGCGACGGCGTGCCTGGGGCGCTCCTGCAGGTCGAAAATGACCGGGATGCGGCCGTTCGGCCCGATCCGATCGCCGGTATGGACAGCGATCCCGGAAAACACCCCGAGCGCGGCCAGCTCGCGCCGCGCCTGCTCGATCCGGCTTGGCCGGTAGAGCTCCCCGGCATGCAGCGGCAGAGAGCGGCGCACGAAGCTTTCGCTGACTGTTTTGAGACCCCGGATCACGATCGGGCCGATATGTGCGCGCCGCCCCGCCTGCACCGTGAAAACGATGTCGAGAACATGTCGGCGCGGATGCGCGACGGCGATCGGCGGCGCCACCTTGGCAAGCGCGTAGCCCTCTTCCTGCAACGCCCTTTCGAGCCGCGCGCCGGCCGCGAGCACCGCCGCGGCGACGGCCGGCTGCCCTGGGGAAAGGCCGAGCTTGCCGCGGAGTCCGGCGGGCAGCATTCCTTTGATCCTCACGCGGCCGAGGCGGAACAGCGGCCCCGGCTGCACCGCCACCGCGGCCGCGACCGGCACCCCTTGCGGGACTTTGTCCAGTATGGCGACGAGGTTGCGATTGCCGAGCCGGTGCCCGGCCAGCCGAATCGTCACCTTCCCCTCGTAATACCCGAAACTGTGCAGCACCGTTTCGAGCCGCCCGACATCCTGGCGCGCGCGGATCACGAGGCCGAACGGCCCGACCGGCGCCTTGCGGCGCAGCGCGACCAGTTCCGAGGCCTGCGCCAACGCGGCGTCGAGCGCCCGCTCGCCGGTCGCGGCGATGGTGACCGTGTAGGGCTGGGGATCGGCCGCACGGACCGGCGCGAACGGCAGCGACAGCCCGGCCGCAACCAGCACCGCCGCCGCCCGGCCGAGCCATGCCGGCGGGCGGGCGGCGGGCGGGGCGGCGGTGCCGGAGAAAGCGTGCGGCATGGGCGGATTGCGGGCTGCGCCGGAGCGATGACGACCGCCCGCCCGGTCGATCGGATCGGCCTGCGACGGGCAGGATCGGACCGCAGGATCATCCCCGCCCGATCCGGCTGATTTATGGCATTCGCCGGCCCCGCGGGAGAGATCGGAACAGTTTTATGGAGATCCTTTCAGGTCAGGGCATGCCTGTTTCCTTTTCGGGATTTATTCTATCCTATCCGCTCTATGGAGCGGGCGGAAGCTCGGCATTGCCGGAACAGGAATCATCGATGATTGCCGAGGCCACAGAGTTTGCGATTCGCAACCTTCCCGCCGCATTGTTCATCGCCGCGCTTGTCCTGGCGGCGACGCTGCGGGATCGGGAGGCCGCGGCGGAGCGGTTCCTGTCGTGGGTCCTGCTGCTGCCGATCGGCGTCACCGGGCTGTGGGCCGCACTGTTTCATCTGTTTTTCCCGGCGCTGGCGGCGGCCCATATCGGCTGGCAGACGAGCCCGTTCCAGTTCGAGGTGGGCGTTGCCGATCTGGCGATCGGTGTTACCGCCTGCCTTGCCTTCCGGCGCGATCTCGGGTTCAAGGCCGCCGCCGTCATCGTCGCCTCGGTCTTTCTGCTCGGCGCCGCCGTCGGGCATGTCCGCCAGATGCTGACGGCGGGCAATTTCGCACCGGGCAATGCCGGCGTTCCGTTCTTTATCGACATTTTCGCCCCGGCGCTTGCCCTCGCCCTGCTGATCGCGGCGCGGCGCCGGCGGCGAAGCATTGGCGCGCCCTCCGTCGCGGATCAAGCGGAAGCCGCCACCGGCGCCGGCGGGTCTTGACGCCGCAGGCGCCGGCGGGCGGGCGCTTTCCGCCCCGGCGCAGACACGGCGGCGGCGTCATGATATGCTCGCGGCAAGCACGGCGATGGCAGCGCCGGGCCGGAGACAACCGGCCGGCTTTGTCGCTGTCGGGGAGGAAACGGCATGGGATGGCTGGACGGGCAGGCGGCCCTGGTGACCGGCGGCGGTTCCGGCATCGGGCGGGCGGTGGTGGCGCGCTTTGTCGCGGAGGGCGCCCGCGTCGGCGCCATGGACCGGCTCGCATCCCGGGTCGAGGCGCTGCAGGCGGATTTTGGCGACCGGGTGATCGCGATCGCCGGCGATGTCGCCCGGTTTGCCGACAACGAGCGGGCCGTTGCCGACACGGTGCGCGCCTTCGGCCGGCTCGATATTTTTGTCGGCAACGCCGGGATTTTCGACGTCTATGCGCGGCTGGCCGAGCTCGACGGGGACACGCTCGCGCGGGCCTGCGACGAACTGCTCGCGGTCAATGTCAAAGGCTGCCTGCTCGGCGCCAGGGCGGCTCTGCCCGAATTGCAGAAGACCGCCGGCACGATGATCTTCACCGCCTCGGTGGCCGGTCTCAATTCGGGCGGCGGCGGCGCTCTTTATACCGCTTCGAAGCATGCCGTGGTGGGGCTGGTGCGGCAGCTCGCGGTCGAGCTGGGGCCCGACATCCGCGTCAACGGCGTTGCGCCGGGCGGCACGATGACCGATCTGCGGGGGCTGGCGACACTGCACCAGGATGCGCATTCGCAATTCGCCGATCCCGGCATCGCCGAGCGGCTGCGCGCCGGCAACCCGCTGCGCCTCGCGCTGATGCCCGAGGATCTGGCGGGGGCCTATGTATTTCTGGCCTCGCGGCACAACGCCCGCGGCATCACCGGCACGATCCTGACCGTCGATGCCGGCGCGATGCTGCGCCCGCCGCGCCCGCGCTGATTAGCCTTGCCGGAGACGCCGATGGCAACATTGATGACCGCCGAAATCGGCCGTCTGGTCGACGCCGACCGCGGCCTCGTCAGCCGCCGCATCTTCATCGAGCCGGAAATTTACGAGCGGGAGCTGCAGCGGATCTTCGCCCGCTGCTGGCTTTATCTGTGCCACGACAGCCAGATCCCGCGGCCGGGCGATTTCCTGACCACCTCTATGGGCGAGGATCCGGTGCTGGTCGTGCGCGACAGCGCCGGCCAAGTGCGCGCCTTTCTGAACGTCTGCCGCCATCGCGGCAACCGGCTGTGCCGCGCCGAGGAAGGCAACGCGCTGAGCTTCACCTGCGCCTATCACGGCTGGACCTACGGCAATGACGGACGGCTGATCGGCGTGCCTTATCTGAGGGAAGCCTATCACAACGACTTGCAGAAGGAACGCTGGGGCCTTGTGCCGGTGGCGCAGCTCGACGATTACAAGGGGCTTTATTTCGCCACCTTCGACCCGCAGGCGCCGCCGTTGCGCGACTATCTGGGCGAGATGGCCTGGTATCTCGATGCCTTTGTCGACCGGCGCGAGGGCGGCATCGAGATCGTCGCAGCGCACAAATGGCTCATGCCGTGCAACTGGAAGTTCCCGGCCGAGAATTTCGGCGGCGACGCCTATCATGTGCACTGGAGCCATCTGTCGGCGGTCAAGACCGCGTTCAGCACGGGGGTGACGACAAGGCCGGACACCACCGGCAGCATGGTGTCGCCGGGCAACGGACACGCGCTGATCTGCGTCGGGCCGAGCGATGTCGGCGAGCCGCCGGTGCCCGAAATCCTCTCCTATGAGCGGCAGATCCGTGCGGAGGTCGAGCAGCGCCTGGGGCCGCGCGCGCGGCTGATCAACCCGATCGTCGGCACCGTGTTCCCGAATTTCTCGCTGCTGCGCGCCACCTCGCGCACATTGCGCGTCTGGCATCCGCGCGGGCCCGACAAGACGGAGGTGTGGTCGTGGGTCTTTGCCGACCGGGCGGCGCCGGCCGCGGTCAAGGAGGCGATCCGGCTGGCCGGGATCCGGGGGTTCAGCCCGTCCGGCACCTTCGAACAGGACGACATGGACAATTGGCAGGAATGCACCCGCACCTGCCGCGGCGTCGTGGCGCGGCGCATGCCGCTGAACATGCAGATGGGGCTCGGGCACGAGCGGTTCGACCCGCGGCTCGGCGCCTGGACCAGCGATTTCCGCATCAGCGAGAGCAACCATCGGCATTTCTACCGTCGCTGGGCGCAGCTGATGGCCGACGGCCCCGATGAGAGGCCGCACGGGGAGGCGGCAGGAGGAGAAGATGCGTGAGCACACCATCCGCGAGGTCGAGCAGTTTCTTTATCGCGAGGCCCGCCTGTTGGACGCGCGGCGCTTTCACGAATGGCTGGAACTGTTCACCGACGATGTCCGCTACCGGATGGTGACGCGCAGCAACCGCTATCCGCGGGCGAGCAAGGCGATCGCGGTCCTTGATCCCGCACGCTTGCCCGAGCCCGATCCGGCCCGGGAGGAGGCGCAGGCCATTCTCGATGAGACGAGGCAAACCCTGGCGGCCCGGATCGCGCGCCTCGATACCGGCATGGCCTGGGCGGAGGACCCGCCGTCGCGAACGCGCCACCTGATTACCAATATCGAGGTGGCGACGGGCGACACCGAGGCGGAGGTCAAGGTCTATGCCAACTTCGTCGTGTATCGCAGCCGCGCCGAGAGCGAACAGGATTTCTATGTCGGCGCGCGCGAGGACGTCCTGCGGCGGCAGGACGGGGGCTGGAAGATCGCACGCCGCCGGCTCGTCCTCGATCAGAACGTGCTGACGGCGAAAAACGTCAGCATCTTTTTCTGAGCCTTGCCGTTCCGCCCGGAGCTATAGCGCGATATCAAGCCAGCCCTGCGCGGTGACGGTGGCGCTGTCGCCCGGGCGCAGCAGCACCGTCGTCATCGCCGCCTCAATGACGGCCGGCCCCTCAAGGCGCTGGCCGGGCGCAAGGGCGTCGAAATCCCATACCGGGGCGGTGACCCATTCGTCGAGATGGATGCGCCGCGCGCCGCGCGGCGGCGCCGGCGGGCGCGGCGGCACCTGCGGCTCCTGCGGCAGGGCCGAGAGCAGGCCCGTCACCGCGACGCGGGCGTTGACCAGCACCGCCGCCTCGTCCGGCAGGCAATAGGTATAGAGTTCCTCGTGACGGCGGTGGAAAGCGGCGACGATCTGCGGCAGCGGGTCGCTGCGGGACCAGTCGACATCGTCGAGCGGCACGGTGATCTCGAACACCTGCTCGCCATAGCGCATATCGGCGGCGCGGGAGGTTCTGATCGGCCCCGCGAACGAGGCGCGCAACCGCTCGCGCCCCTCGGCCTCCATCTCCTCGTAAAGGCGCTTCACCGCGGCGCCGTCGAGCGTCCCGACATCGCCGAGATGGGTGTGGGTGATCTCGAAACGCAGATCGCTCGCCAGCATGCCCCAGGCCGACAATACCGCCGCGACGCGCGGCACGATCACCCGCCGCAGATCGAGCTGGCGGGCGATGTCGGTGGCGTGCAGCCCGGCCGCGCCGCCGAAGGCGAACAATGCAAAACGGCGCGGATCGACGCCGCGGCGGACCGAGACGAGGCGCACGCCTTCGGCCATCGTCGTGTTGACGAGGCGGTGGATGCCGCGCGCCGCGGCGATGCGCTCGACCCCGAGCGCCGCGGCGATGCGGTCGACCGCCCGTTCGGCGGCGGCGCGGTCGAGGCTGCGCCGCCCGCCCAGGAAGCGCGCCGGATCGAGATAACCGAGGACGAGGTTGGCGTCGGTCACCGTCGCCGCCTCGCCGCCGGCGCCGTAGCAGGCGGGGCCGGGAACCGCGCCGGCGCTGTCCGGCCCGACATGGAGGATGCCGCCGCGATCGACCCGCGCGATCGAGCCGCCACCGGCGCCGATGCTGACGATGTCGAGGCTGCTGAGGGCCAGGCGCTCGCCGGCGATCTTGCGCCCCTGGGCGAGGGAGGGCTGGCCCGCGACGATCAGCGAAATGTCGGTGCTGGTCCCGCCCATGTCGAACGGGATCAGATCGGCTTCGCCGAGAAGGCGCGCGGCATGGAGGGCACCGGCGATGCCGCCCGCCGGGCCCGACAGCACCGCGCCGGCGGCAAGCCGCCCCGCCGCGGCGATCGGCATGACCCCGCCATGCGACTGGATGATCAGGGTCGGGCCGCGATAGCCGGCCTCTTCGAGACGGCGTTCGAGGCGGTCGAGATAGCGCGACAGCGCCGGCCCGACATAGGCGTTGACGATCGTCGTTGAAACCCGTTCGAACTCCTTGATCTGCGGCAGGACCTCGCTGGACAGCGAGACATAAAGGCCAGGCAGGGCGCGCGCGAGCGCCGCGCGCGTGGCGCGCTCATGGGCGGGATCGCGCCAGGCATGCAGATAGGCGACCGCGACCGCCTCGACCCCTTCGCGTTCAAGGATCGCGATCGCGCGCTGCAATGATTCCCGATCGAGCGGCCTCTCGACCCGGCCGTCGGCGCGCAACCGCTCGTCGACGCCCAGCCGCAGCCGGCGCGGCACGAGCGGCTCGGGCGGCGGCTGGCGCAGATTGTAGCGGTCGTCCTTCAAACCCTCCCGCATCTCGACGATGTCGCGATGGCCGGCGGTCGTCAGCAATCCGAGCCTTGCCCCCTTGCGTTCGATCAGCGCGTTGGTCGCGACCGTCGTGCCGTGAACGATGCGCTCGGTGGCGGCGAGCAGCCCCGTCAGATCGCAGCCGAGCAGCTGCGCCAGCAGATGCAACCCGGCCATCACGCCTTCGGAGGGATCGGCCGGGGTCGAGGCCACCTTCGCCAGCGTCGTGCGGCCGCAATCGTCGACCGCGACGAGATCGGTAAAGGTGCCGCCGACATCGACGCCGATGCGGTACATCAGCCGGGCTCGCTGCCGCCGGCGCCGGACAGCGTCACAAACCCGTTCGCGATGTCGCGCGCCCGCGCCTCAGGGTCGCGTTCGGCCGGATCGCCCCAGCCGCCGCCGCCGCCCGATTCAAGGATCAGCACATCGCCCGGCCGGATCTCGATGCCGACCTCCTTGGTCCTGATCGGGCGCGGCGGACGGCCCGGCGAATGGAGCGTGTAGCGGTGCGGCAACCCGTCCCTGCCGCCGAGAATGCCGCAGGCGCCGTGGCGCACGCCGTCGCCGGCGGTATTGGCGTATGCCGGTTCTTCGGTTTCGACGACCATCTCAACGATGCCGCCGGTGCCGCCGCGATACTTGCCCGCGCCGCCCGAATCGGGGCGGAACTCGTGGCGGCGGAAGAACAGCGGAAAGCGCGCCTCGGTCACTTCAAGGCTGCCGAACTTGATGCCGCCCGCCGCCTGCCACTCGCCGGCGCCGGGCCAGCCATCGCCGGCCGGCGAGGCGCCGCCGCCCGGCCGCGCCTGGAAGAAATGCCAGATGAAGGGCTTGCGCGAGCGCGGATCCCGCCCCTGCACGGCGATGCGAAAGCGCCGCCCCCAGCCGGCCATCGCCCGATCGGGGCAGGCGGGCGCCAGCGCCTTGATGACGGCTTCGATGATCTCCTGGCCGCAATGGTTGGTGGCGAGCGTGACCGGCATGCCCGGATCGGCCCACACCACGGTCCCGGGCCTGGCGACGACTTCGAGCGGGCGGAAGGTGCCGTCGTTTTTCGGCGTCTCGGGATCGATCAGAAAGGACAGCGCGACGACCACGGCCGAGCGCATGTTCGGATAGGAGGAGTTGACGAAGCTAGCGACCTGAGGGTCCGAATCCGACAGATCGACCTTGAGATTGCTGCCGCTTTTCGTGACCGTGGCGCGGATCGCGATATCGGTGCGGTCGCGGCCGTCATCGTCGAGAAAAGCCTCGCCGTGATAGACCCCGTCCCGCCATGCGGCGATGACCGCGCGGGTCTGCCGCTCGGCGCCGTCGAGCACCGCCTCGATCGCCGCCGCCATCCGCTCCCAGCCGAACTCGCGGGCAAGAGCGAGCAGCCGCCGCTCGCCGATATGGGCGGAGCCGATCATCGCCGCGAGATCGCCGCGAAAATCGCGCGGATGGCGGACATTGGCCGCCAGCATGTCAAGCACGTCGCGCCGCGGCATCCCGCGCTCGATGAGCTTGAGCGGCGTGATGCGCAGCCCCTCCTGCCAGATATCGGTCGCGGCGGCGTTGTAGGCGCCGTGCGCGGCGCCGCCGATATCGCTCTGATGGGCGCGGTTGATCGACCAGAAGCGCGGGCGCCCGTCAAAGAAGACCGGCACGAACGCGGTCAGATCGGGCAGGTGGTTGCCGCCGTGATAGGGATCGTTGAGCAGAAAGACGTCGCCCGGCGCGATGTCGTCGCCGAAATAGTCGGCGACCGCCCTGGCCGCATAGGGCAGCGCCCCAACATGGATCGGCACGTGCTCGGCCTGCGCGATCAGCCGGCCCGAGAGGTCGCAGATCGCGGTCGAGAAATCGCGGCTCGAATTCAGGATCTGCGAATAGGCGGTGCGCAGCATCGCCTCGCCCATTTCGGCGACGATCGCGAGCAGGCGATGCTGGACGAGCGAAGCGAGGATCGGATCGACGCGCGAACTCACCGGTTTCTCCACAGGAGCTGCTTCCCGGACGCCTCCCGGGGAGAGCGGATTTCCGCTTTCCCGGGGGAAGAAGCCGGGCGGCTTCACCCGATCCGCAGCAATTCCTCGCGGCTGGCGCCGGCCCGGAAACGGGCGAGCATCTCGTCGGGATCGTACTCGACGCCGATCGGGTTCTGTGCAAAGGCCGGCGAGCGCATATAGGCCTTGCCGTCGCGCACGTCGTCGAAATTGTCGATCAACAGCTCGACTTGGTTGTTGTCGGGATCGCGATAATACATCGACGTCGTCGGCCCGTGATTGACGCACCAATACGGGCGGATGCCCTGTTCCTTCAGCCGCGCATAGGTGTCGAGCAGCGCCTCCAGGCTCGCGAAGGTAAAGGCGATGTGGTGCAGACCGGTCTCGCGGCCGGCGCGGAAATCGCCGGCCTCGCGAGCGCCCGGCTGCCGCGCTTCGAGCGCGCCCGGATTGATGAAGGCGACGCGATGATGCTCGTCGTCATAGCTGATGAACGAGATGAACGCGTTCTCATGGACGATCTCGGCGCCGAGCACGGTGCAGTACCATTCGCGCAGCGCGCGCGGCCGGTTCGTCTGCAATACGATGTGCGATATCTTGCAAGGTGAAGCCATGTTTCGTCCCACGCCGTAGCCGGGGCGGCAGTTTAGGACAACCTCCGGGCGCGCGAAAGCCTTACTCGCCCAGCGCCCCGGGGAAGCGCAGCGTGAACTCGATCGGCATGCTCGGTCCCTGGAACCATTGCGGCAGCGGCGGAAAGCGGCCGACCGCCGCGATCATGCGCTCGACCCGCTCGTCGATATCGGGATAGCCCGAGCTCTTGACGATTTTGATCATCGCGATCCTGCCGTCGTCGAGCACGAGCACGCCGACCACGGTCTCGCCGCGCCGCCCGCCGATCAGCGACAGCGGCAGCAGGTCGAGATGCTGGCGGGTCAGCGCGACGAGATAGGCGAGGTATTCGCTCTTGGTCGCGGCCGGGCCCGGATATTTCGCGAGCCGCACCGTCATGCGCCGCGGCGGCGACGGCCGGCGCGCCGCTCGCGGCGCCGGCGGGCGCGGCTTTTCGGGCGGCCGTGGCACCGCCGCGGTTTTGATCGCGGCCGGCTTCGGCGGCGCCGGCACGTGCGATCCCGGCGTATCGAGCGCCAGCGGCCGCCGGCTCGCCGCCGCCCCTTGGCGATTGATGGGCCCCAGATCCTGCGGATTGGTGTCGCCGAAATCTTCCGAGGCGATCGGCCCGCGCGCCGCTCGCTTGGCCGCATGCCTGGGCGGCGGCTTCGGCACCGGCGGCGGCTGAAAGACGATCCGCACCGGGATCGGCGGGCGCTCGACCGGCGCCGGCATCCGCCAGCCGAACAACACCGCCAGCAGGACGGCGAGGTGCAAGCCGAGAGAGCCCGCCGCCCCCGGCAGCCGGTCCCGCCAGCCTTCGGCGCGGCGGCGCGGCGGCATGTCGGGCTCCGGGGCCGGCGGCGCCATGTCGAGGATCGGCTCGCGGCGGCCGCCATGGGCCTGCGGAGCTTCTCTGTCTGTGGCCGGGAGCGCCGGCTCGGTTACGTACCGGCTTCGTGCGCGAGTTTGAGCCACGCCGCCTCGTCGAGAATCCTGACGCCAAGGGCCGCCGCCTTTGCCGCCTTCGAGCCGGGATCGGCGCCGACCACGACGTAATCGGTTTTTGCCGACACCGAACTGGCGACATTGGCGCCCAGCGCCTCGGCGCGGGCCTTCGCCTCGGAACGGCTCATCGCCGACAGGGTGCCGGTGAAGACGATGGTTTTGCCGGCAAGCGGCGAGGCCGCGCGCCCGTTCGGTTCCTCATAATCGAGGACCTCGACCTCGCGCAGGAGATCGTCGAGCACCGCGCGGTTGTGCGGCTCGGCAAAGAAACCGATGATGTCGGCCGCCATATCCTCGCCAATCCCGTGGATGTCGAGAAGGCCGGCGCGCGCCTCGCTGTCCGGATCGCGGGCCGCCTCCATTTCGCGTCGCCAGCGGGCGAGCGAGCGGTAGTGCCGGGCCAAGAGCCGCGCCGTCGCCTGCCCGACCTGCGGAATCCCGAGCGCATTGATAAAGCGCTCGAGCGGGATGCGGCGCCGCGCGTCGATCGCGGCGATCAGCTTGCGGGCGCTGACCTCGCCCCAGCCTTCCCGCTGGGCGATGACCGCCGGGTCGAGCCGGAAGATGTCGCCGGGCTTTCTGATCAGACCGTCCTCCCAGAAGGCGGCGATGTGCTTTGCCCCCAACCCCTCGATATCGAAGCACTCGCGCGACACGAAATGCTTCAGGCGCTCGACCGCCTGCGCCGGGCAGATAAGGCCGCCGGTGCAGCGCCGCACGACGGTGCCCGGCTCGCGCACCGCCAGGCTGCCGCAGACCGGACAATGATCGGGGAAGCGGTAGGGCCGGGCATCGGCCGGCCGGCGCTCGGCGACGACGCCGACGATCTGCGGGATGACATCGCCGGCGCGCTGGACGATGACGGTGTCGCCAACGCGCACGTCCTTGCGCGCGATCTCATCCTCATTGTGCAGCGTCGCCCGCTGCACGACGACGCCGCCGATCGTGATCGGCTCGAGCACGGCGACCGGGGTCAGCGAACCCTGGCGGCCGACCTGGATCACGATGTCGCGCAGCACCGTCTGCGCCTGTTGCGGCGGGAATTTGTGGGCGAGCGCCCAGCGCGGCGCGCGGCTGACCGTGCCGAGCCGCTCCTGCAGGGCGAGGTCGTTGACCTTGTAGACGACGCCGTCGATGTCATAGGGCAGCGTTGCCCGCACGGCGGCAAGCTCGCGGTAATAGGCAAGCGCCGCGTCGACGCCGCGGACCAGCCGCGCATGCGGATCGACCGCAAACCCCCACTCGCGAAACCGCGCGAGCGCCTCGGCATGGGTGCGCGCGAAGGCCCGGCTCGCCTCGCCCCAGGCATAGGCGAAGAATTTGAGCGGCCGGCGCGCCGTGATCGCGGGGTCGAGCTGGCGCAGGGAACCCGCGGCGGCGTTGCGCGGATTGGCGAACAGCGGCTCGCCGGCGGCCGCACGCTCCTCGTTCAACGCAAAGAAGCCGGCGCGCTCCATATAGACTTCGCCGCGAATCTCGATGTCGTCCGGCCAGGAATGGCCGGCGAGCATCTGCGGCACGCTCGCCAGCGTCCGCACGTTGCGGGTCACGTCCTCGCCGGTGATGCCGTCGCCGCGCGTCGCGCCGAGGATCAGCCGGCCTTGGCGGTAGTGCAAGGCGATCGACAGCCCGTCGATCTTGGGCTCGGCCATGATCTCGATGACGTCCTCGGCGACGAGCGCCGCGGCCGCGCTGTTCCGGAAGAAATTGCGGATTCCGGCGAAGAAGTCGCGCACGTCCTGTTCTTCGAAGGCGTTTTCGAGCGACAGCATCGGCCGGGTGTGGGTGACTTTGGCGAAGCCGGCGGCGGGCGCGGCGCCGACCCGCCGTGACGGGCTGTCGGCGCGGATCAGCTCGGGAAAGCGCGCTTCGATCGCGGCGTTGCGCCGGCGCAGCGCGTCATAGGCGGCATCGGAGATCTCCGGCCGGGCTTCAACATAATAAAGGTGGTCGTGATGCGCGATCTCGCGCGCCAGGCGGGCGAGTTCCGCACGCGCCTCTTCTTCGCTGAGCGCTTCGACCGGCTTCTCGGCGCTCATGCGCCCCCCGCGCCGATCGCGCCTGCCGCCTTGCGGGCGGCGGGCGCTTCGCCGGCCGGCCGGCGACACTTTGGGCGGCGTGCACGCCCCGGCCGATCGATCAACAGAATGTCGCGAAGGGTATGAGCGGGCAGCATGGCGGAGGATCGTCCGGGCAGCAGAGATGATATAGGCGTTGCCGCCGCCGGGCCAGTCCGGGCGGGGCGGAGAGCCCGGCGCCGCGCGCGCCGGTCAAGGCTCTCCCGCCCCCGTCCTAGGCGCGGATTTCCTGGCGCTGAAAGGCGATATAGGCGATCGCGAAAATCACGATCATCCCGGCCGCGAGCCCGGTCAGTTGCGGCCATACCAACAAAAAGCTCTGCACGGTCGGCAGCGGCGCGCCGAGAATCGCTCCCTGGAGCTGGCTGAGGAAAACGAGACCCAGCGCCCGCGTGCTCGGATGCAACAGGGCCAGCGCAATCTCGCTGTAGAGCGTGTGGGGGGAGAGGCGCGCCAGCACCTGCACGGTTTCGATATAGGGCAGGCGCGGCCCGAAAATGTCCTGCGGCGGACCGGCGATCAGCGTCGCCAGCAGCGGCGCGATGTCCGCGTCCCAGAACAACAGGAACAGCAGCCACAACGCGGCGGCCGCGATGAAGGCCGGCGCCGGCGCCCGGAACAATGTCGAAAACAGCATCGCCACCGCGAGCCATACCCCGCCATAGAGGATCGTGGCGACAAGAAAGCCCAGCATGCGCGCGGTTTCCGCGCCGCCCGGCGGCACGCCGAGAAGGATCAGGCCGAAGCCGATCACCAGCAGCCACAGCGCCAAAAGGCAGATCGCCAGGGTCAGCAGGCCGGCCAGAAACTTTCCCAACAGCAGCGCGTCGCGGTAGATCGGCTGGGCGAGAACCCGGCTCAATGTGCGGCGGTTGAACTCGCCGCCCACGGCATCGAAGCCGAGCGCGATCGCCACCAGCGGGACCAGAATCCCGACCAGATCGATGAACGACCAGCGGAACTGCTCCTGCCGCAATGTCAGCAGGCGCAGAAACAGGAACGGGCTCTCGCCGATCGTCTGGCGAATCGAGGTGATCGCGGCATAGGCGGCGGCAAACGCGGTCAGGAACAACAGCGCCACGACGATCCATACCAGCCAGCCGGAAAAGTGGTCGGCGGTCTCCTTGGCGAGGACCGCGCCGACCCCGGTCCAGGGCGAACCCCTACGCCGCATGGCGGGCCTCGTCGAAATAGCGCGTATAGACCTCGTTGAGGCTCGGCTCGGCAAAGTGCAGGCCGAGCAGCTCGCCGCTGGCGGCGAGATGCCGCGCCAGATCGGCCCGCAGATCGCTCTCGCAGTCGATCCGATAGCGATCGCCGCCCAGCGCCTGCACGCGAACGACGCCCGGAAAGGCGAGCAAGCGCGCGCGCAGATCCTCTCCCCTGGCTTCGACATCGATGACATAGCCGCCGCCCAGCACCCGCTGCGCCAGCTCGGTGACGCTGCCGGACAGCACGATCCTGCCATTCGCGAACAGCGCCACCCGATCGCACACGCTCTGTACCTGATCGAGATGATGCGAGGAGAGCAGAACCGCGGTTCCGTCGGCCTTCAGCCCGCGGATCATTCCGAGAAATTCCTGGGTCGAATGCGGATCGAGCATCGCCGTCGGCTCATCGAGGATCGCGATGCGCGGCTGCTTCATCAGCACCTCGGCGAGGCCGAGGCGCTGGCGCATGCCGCGCGAGAAGGCGGCGACGCGCGCGCGCGCCCATTCGGCAAGCCCGACCCGTTCGAGCGCGACGGCAAAGCGCGCGTCGAATTCGCGCCGCGACAACCCCATCAGCCGGGCGGTATAGGCAAGATTGTCGCGCGCCGAGAGCCAATCGTAAAAGCCGACCTGATCGGGCAGATAGCCGACCCGCCGCTTGACTTCGAGCGGGTCGCGCAACGGGTCAAAACCGGCGACGATCGCGCGTCCGGCGGAAGGCTCGGTCAGTCCCAACAGCATCAGGATCGTCGTCGTTTTGCCGGAGCCGTTGGGCCCGAGGATGCCGACGACCTCGCCGGCGCGGACCTCGAGATCGACGCGGTTGACGGCGAGAGTGGCACCGTAGCGCTTGACCAGCCCTTCGGCCCGGATGACGACCGCGTCGTCGGCCATCCCCGCCTCCTAGCGCCGGCCGAAGCGGGCCACGGCGAAGACCACGACCAGCAGGGCGGCCGCGATGATCGCGATCCCGACCGTCCCCCACAAGGTCGAAGTCAGGACGGTGATGCGGAAGTCGGCCGATTGATCAAGACCGTCGGCGGCGCTGGCGCGCAAGGTTGTCTGGTAGTCGCCGGCGATCGCCTGAGGGGGCGGGATCAATGTCACCTTGATCCGCTGCGCCTTGCCGGCCGGCAATACCGCCAGCCTCTGCGGATCGAAATGCGTCTTCCAGCCGTCGGGTGCGGTGGCGCTGAAAGAGACGTCGCGGGCCGCGGCGCTGCCGTCGTTGCGCACGACCGCGGTCAGCTCGCTCGCTTCGCCGGCATAGGCGCTGCCGCTGAGACGCCCGCCCTCGCCGCTCAATTCGAGCTGCGGCTGGCCGACGATCGTGACCGACAGGGGGATCGTCGCCGTCGCAGCCGCACTCTTGGCGGTCACCGAGAGCCGGTAGGTGCCGGCCGGGGTTTCGCTCGGCAACGCCACCGCAGCGTCGATCTCCTTGGATTGCCCGGCCTTGATCGGCAGGGTCGTAATCTGCTGCGTGCCGTAGGCTTCGGTAAAGCTGACCTGAAAGTTCTTCGGCGCGGCGGCGCTCAGATCGATCATCGCGTCGCGGCCGCTGTCGTTGGCCACCTTGATCCTGAACTTGTAGGAGGTGGTCGGAGTCCCGCGCAATGCCGGAAACTCGGTGCTGAGCTTGAGCTTGGCCGGCAATTCCCGACCGATCGTAACGGTAAGCGGCAGTTTGAGATCGCTCGTCTGGCTTCTGGCCTCGACGAGAAAGCGGTAATCGCCGGGTCCGGCCCCGGCCGGCGGTTCGAGCCGCAGCTGCAGCTCCTGCTCGCCGTCGGGCATCACCATGACCGAACCGACCGGCTGACCGCCGCCCAGCAACGTCGCCTTCCAGCCGCGCGCCACCTGCGGCACGGAGAGGACAAAGAGCTGCGGCGGCAGATGGAAATCGCGCAATTCGAGATCGATCGTCGTCGCCTCGCCGCCGCGCACGGTCAGATCGGGATACCGCGTCGTCAGATACACTCCGGTGATAGCGGACGGCTTTGCCGCCGCCGGCAGGGCGGCGCTCATCAGCCCAAGAACAAAGACAGCCAGAAGCCGGCGCGGCATCCTTGCTCCTCCACACACGCTGTCCCGGCCGCGGCCGCGGCGGTCGGAAAATGATCGTTGGCGCAGGTCCCTTACGGCAGCGGCGAGCCAGACCCTACTAAACATTTTTTAATGTTGCCGGCCGGTGACCGCGGCCGCCATCTATAACAGGCTGCCGATCGTGCGCGCCAGCCAACCCTTGTTCCCGCCCGCGCCGGGATTGCCGCTGCCGGTAACCAGCGCATAGGCGTCCTGGTACCAGCGGCTGCCCGGATAGTTGTAGCCGAGCACCGCCGCATTGCGCTTAGCTTCATTGACGAGACCGAGCGCCAGATCGCATTCGACCAGTCGCTCGAGCGCCTCCGGCACGTCCGTCGTCGTCTGGTAATGAGTGATGACGCGCTTGAAGCGGTTCATTGCCGCCAAATATTGACCGCGTTTAAGATAATAGCGGCCGATATCCATTTCTTTTCCGGCCAGATGGTCTCGCACGAAGTCGAGCTTGAGTTTGGCGTCCTGGGCATATTTGGTGTCGGGAAAGCGGCGTATGACGTCTTGAAATGCGGCAAGCGCCTGCTCCGTTATCTTTTGATCGCGCCCGACATCGGTGATTTGGATATAATAGCATATGGCCTTCAGGTAATAGGCGTAAGCAACGTCGCGGTTCCCTGGATGGAGTCTAATAAACCGGTCAGCGGCAATAATTGCGCGATTATATTCTCCGTCTTCATACAATGCATAGGCTGCCATAATCTGGCTTTTGGTAGCCCAGACGGAATAGGGATGTTGACTTTCGACGTCCTCGAACGTCTTGGCTGCCTCCTTATAGTTCTCGGCAGCCATATCATCCATGGCCTTATTGTACAGGTCGTCGACCGGCCTTTCGATATAGGCTTCTTTGCTCGCGCTGCCGCCGCAGCCGGCAAGCGCCATCGCCAGGGCGATGGCGGCGAACCACCAAAGCACAGAAAACCGACGCATTCGCAATCCTAAGCGAGACCCCTGAACCGGGCTTATAGCACGGGGTCAGGCATCGACCACAGCAAATCCGCGCTCGCGCGCCGCGGTCTGCCCGGATGCGAAATCAAGGCCGTCGCGCGCGCCAGCGCGCGCGATCGTCGTATAACACCATGCCCCGGCATCGCCGAACAGCGCCGCGAGCAGCCGTCGGGTGTGGGCGTGACCCGAGCGCACGCCGCGAAAACGCCCGATGATCGGACCGCCGGCAAGGTAGAGATCGCCATAGGCATCGAGCAGCTTGTGGCGCACGAACTCGTCGGCGTAGCGCAGCCCCCCGCGGTTCAATACCTCGGTGCCGCTGACGACAACGGCATTGTCGAGCGAGCCGCCGCGCAGCAGCCCGGCCGCCCGCAGACGGATGACCTCATCGAGCAGGCCGAAGGTGCGCGCCCGGCTCAGCTCGGTTTTGAACGTGCCGGCATCACAGGCGATGCACAGGGTCTGCCGCCGGATCAGCGGGTTGTCGAAATCGATTGTAAAGCTCATCGCAAAGCCGTGGTCGGGGACCAGCTCGACGACGGCGTCGCCTTCGGCGACACGGACCGGCTTCAGCACCTTGATGGCACGGCGCACCGCGTCCTGCCTGACGATGCCGGCGCACTCGATCAGGAACAAAAAGGGCGCGGCGCTGCCGTCCATGATCGGGACCTCGGGCCCGTCCAGCTCGACGACCGCATTGTCGATCTCGGCGCCGCCCAATGCCGCCATGACATGCTCGACCGTGCCGACCGTGATCCCTTCACCGTTGGAGAGCGCCGTGGACAGCGGCGAGGCGATCGCGTTCGCCCAGCTTGCCGCGATCTCGGCGCCGGCATCGCTGCGCCGAAACACGATTCCGCTCCCGGGCGGCGCCGGATGGAGCGTCATCGTCACATTGCGGCCCGAATGCAGGCCGATACCCCGGCAGCTTATTGCGGTTTTCAGCGTTTGCTGTGCTGCCGCCGCGACTTCCCCCAACATGCGATAGATTTCTCGAGAAGCAACCCCCGCGGCGCGGGAGAATAGGAACGTTGCGGTTTTGCCGCAAATCACTCTTTGTTGCAGATTGTTACACGGGCGGCGCCGGAAAACCGTCCGGGTCAACGGCTTCCGAACGCGCGCGCCTTGGCGCGGCGGCAACACCCGGTTCCCTATCCGCGGCCGGCCCCGGGCGGGCTTGCGCCCGCGGCCATGCCGGAGCCGGCGCGGCCTTCCCCCGCCGCGGGAACGGGGAAGGCAGGGGGTCTCAATTCGCTTGTCGCCGCAAAAAGGCCGGGATGTCGAGCAGGTCGTCCTCTTTTGACAAAGCCGGGCGATCCTCGGGCTCGGGAGGGGCAAGGCGCGGCTGGCCGGGCTTGGCCGCCGGCGCGGCCGGGCGCGGCGCCGGCTCGGGGGCCGGGGCCTGCGTCCGCGCCCGCCCGATCCCGGTGACGCGCTCGATCAGGCTGGGCACCCGACCCCTGGGCTTGGCCGCCGGCGACGATATGGCCGGTTGCACCGGCGCGACCGGGCGCCCCGCTCCGGGCTCGACCGCCTTTGGGGCGATAAAGGCGCCGCTCTTGATGGCGGCGGCCTCGGCGGCTTCGGCCGCCTGCGGCAGCGGTTCGGATTCCGCGTCGGCGCGCGCCGCATCGGCGGCCCCCTGGGCGGCGTTTTGGGTCAGCAGCGGCTGCGTATAGCCGCCGCCGGTCGCCTCGCGCGGCGGGGCCGACGCGGCTGCCGGGCGGCTGCCGACCAGGCTGATCGTCGGCCGGGCCTCCTTTGCGATCTCGGCATCGATGCCGGTGGCGACCACCGAGATGCGGATCCTGCCGTTCAGCGATTCGTCAAAGGTCGAGCCGAAGATGATGTTGGCATCGGGATCGACCTCCTCGCGGATGCGATTGGCCGCCTCGTCGACCTCGAACAGCGTCATGTCGGGGCCGCCGGTGATGTTGATCAGCACGCCTTTTGCCCCCTTCATCGACACGTCTTCCAGCAGCGGATTGGAGATCGCCGCTTCCGCCGCATCGACGGCCCGCCGCTCGCCTTCGGCCTCGCCGGTGCCCATCATCGCCTTGCCCATCTCGCTCATCACCGTGCGGATATCCGCAAAATCGAGGTTGATGAGCCCGGGCATGACCATCAGATCGGTGACGCCGCGCACCCCGGAATGGAGGACGTCGTCCGCCATCTTGAAGGCTTCGGCGAAGGTCGTGCGCTCATTGGCGATGCGGAACAGGTTCTGATTGGGAATGATGATCAGCGTGTCGACAAATTTCTGGAGCTCCTCGATGCCGGCCTCGGCGATTCTCATGCGGTGGCTGCCCTCGAATTGAAAGGGCTTGGTCACTACGCCGACGGTCAGAATCCCCGATTCGCGGGCGACGCGGGCGATCACCGGGGCGCCGCCGGTGCCGGTGCCGCCGCCCATGCCGGCGGTGATGAACACCATATTGGAGCCCTGCATTGCCGCCAGGATCTCGTCGAGCGCCTCCTCCGCCGCGGCGCGGCCGACATCCGGCCGCGATCCGGCGCCAAGACCGCGCGTGACGCCGACGCCCAGCTGGATCTTGCGCGGCGCCGCCGATTGCTGCAGCGCCTGCGCATCGGTATTGCAGACGACAAATTCACACCCGATCAGGTTCGAGCGGATCATGTTATTGACCGCGTTTCCCCCGGCCCCGCCGACTCCGACGACGGTGATGCGCGGTTTCATCTCCTGCTCATCCTGCGGGATGCTGAGATTGATCATCGACTTGTCCTCCACTGCTGCGCCGCCTTGATCATGCCCGAAAGCTCGGGCTTCCCCCTCCGCTGGCGTGCTTGCCCCGTCCGTGCTTTCGCATAACCCGAGTGCGGGAACCAGCCCCCAAAGCAGAAAGTGCTTCAAAAATTTTCCCGTAACCAATGCCCGACCCGACCCAGAAAACCGCTCGGCGGACTCGCCGGCGGCCGCCGCGACGGCGCCACCTCGGCGCGCTCGGACAGCGCGAAACGCAGCAGCCCGGCGGCCGTTGAGAAGGTCGGGTTGGCCGCCATATCGGCGAACCCGCTGACTTCGAGGGGGCGTCCGATCCGCACCTGCTTGTCGAGCACCACGGCCGCCAGTTCGCGCACCCCCTGCAGCTGACAGGCTCCTCCGGTCAGCACGATGCGCCGTCCCGCGAGCTTGTCGAACCCGCTCGCCTCCAATCGGCTGCGCACCAGTTCAAAGGTTTCCTCAAGGCGCGGCGCGATAATGCCGACCAGCAGCGATTTCGGCACTTGGCTGGCATGGGCCTCATCCTCGCCGACCTGCGGAACCGTCAGGATCTCGCGCTCGTCGGCGCTCGAGGCGATGGCGCTGCCGTGGAGCGTCTTCAGGCGCTCGGCATGCGCGAGCGGGGTCGACAGGCCGCGGGCAATGTCGTTGGTGACGTGACCGCCGCCGACCGGCACGCAATCGGCAAAGATCAGATTGCCGTCAAAAAACACGCCGATCGTCGTCGTGCCGCCGCCCATATCGACGACGGTCACCCCGAGCGCGATCTCGTCCTCGACAAGGCACCCCAATCCGGCCGCGTAGGGGCTGACGACCAGGGCGTCGAGTTCGAGATGGGCCCGCCCGATCGCCGCGATGTGATTGCGCACCGCCCCCGCCCGGGCTCCGACCAGATGCATGTCGACGCCGAGCCTCTCGCCGACCATGCCGCGGGGATCGCGGATGCCGCGATTGTCGTCGATCGAGAAGCCGACCGGGACGGAATGGACGATCTGGCGATCGCCCGGCTCGCGCAGCATATAGCCCTGCGCGAGGACGCGGCGCAGTTCGGCGTCGCCGACCTCGTGACCGGCGATGCCGATCTCGGCCTTGACGATGCGCGAGGCGGAGAAGCCGCCCGACAGGTTCGCCACGACCCCTTTGATTTCCTCGCCGGCCATTTCCTCGGCGGCATGCACGGCGGCGCGCAGCGCGGCGCTCGCCGCCTCGAGATCGACGATCGTGCCGCCTTTGAGGCCGCGCGAAACCTGATGGCCGACACCGATGACGCGCGGCCCTTCGGCTTCGACCCGGGCGATCAGGCAGCTGATCTTGGTGGTGCCGATGTCGAGCGCGGCGCAGAGGCTGCCGCGCGGCCGCAGCGACGGCCGGCGCGGCCTGGCTTTGCCGTTGCCGCGCCATCCTCGGGTCGGGCTGCTGGCGGTGCGCATGTCGCTCGCCCTCGTTACGTGTTTCTCGCCGGAGGATGTCCTTTTTTCTTCTCTGCCGAGGGCTGGGGAGGCGGCGCGGCGAGACGCAAGACCAGGCGATCCGGCAGCCGCATGTCGATCGTCTCGACGTCGCGCTGCAGGATCGCATCCTTGCGCTCAAGACGGGCGAGCTCGGACCAAGCCGCCGCCGGATCGTCGGCCGGGAGCAGCACTTCGATCCCCTCGTCGAGATGCAGATTCCAGCGCCGGCCGCCGACCCGCACCGCGGCGGTGACATGGGCGGCCAGTTGCGGCTGCTTGGCCAACATCTGCAACAGCGCACGGGCGTGGCTGGCGGCGTCGGCGCCGACGACCAATGGCAATTTGGCAAAGCGAGCGAGATCGCCGACCGGGATGACGGCGCCGTGACGATCGATCAGCTCCATCTTGCCGCCGTGCTGCCACAGCGCGAGCGGCCGCCGTTCGACCAGACGGACCAGGATCGTGCCGGGCCACAAACGCTCGATCCGGGCCGAATGGATCCAGGGCAGGGCCTCCAGCCGGGTCGCGGCGCGGCCCGGATCGACCGCCAGGATGGGGGTGCCGCGCCGCACCCCGAGCGCCCTCAGAATGGTCGCCGGATCGGTCGTATGACGGCCGACGACCTGCACATCGCTGACCGCAAAGCCAAGATGCGCGGTGGCGGCGATCAGCCGCTCCCCGATATGGCGCAGGACCGTCGCGGCGGCCGGGGGCCGGCCGAGGCGAATCCCGGCATGAACGCCGGCGGAGATCAGCGCGGTCGCGACGATGAACAGGCCGGCCCGGCGCAGCCGGCCGAAAACGCCGCGCCGGCGCGGCGCCCGCCTCAGCCATCGCATGCCGCGTTCTCCACCATCCAGACGACCAGCTCGTCAAACGGAATCCCGGCATGACGGGCGATATCGGGGACCAGCGAGGTCGGCGTCATGCCGGGCTGCGTGTTGATCTCGAGCAGATAAAGCCGGGCTTGGCCGCCGGCGGTATCGTCGTAGCGCAAATCGGCGCGGCTGACGCCGCGGCAGCCGAGCGCCCGGTGCGCCCGCAGCGCCACCTCGAGGGCGCATTCGTAGTCTTCCGGCGGCAGCGGCGCCGGAACGATGTGCCGGGAACCGCCCGGGGCATATTTGGCCGTGTAATCATAAAAACCGCCGGGGGCGATGATCTCGCAGACGCCGAGCGGGCGATCCCCCATCACGGCTACGGTCAACTCGCGGCCGGGAATGTAGCGCTCGACCAGGATTTCATCGCCGAAACTCCAGTTCTCGATTTCCTGGCGCCAAGAATTATCGCCGGCGCGCACGATACGCACGCCGACCGTCGAGCCCTGATTGACCGGCTTGATGACAAACGGCGCCGGCATCGGGTCGCCTCTTTGCAGCTCCGCGCGGCGCGCGACCACGCCTTCGGCAATCGGCAGGCCGGCGCGGGCGAACAGCTGTCTTGCGGTCGGTTTGTGCATGGCCAGCGCCGAAGCGAGCACGCCCGAATGGGTATAGGGGATGCCGAGCATCTCGAAGACGCCCTGGATCGTTCCGTCCTCGCCGCCCACCCCGTGCAAGGCATTGAAGATCGCGTCGGGCCGGGGTTCGAGCGCGCGCAGCAGGGCCGGGAGATCGCGGCCGACATCGATGACGCGCACGCGATAGCCGCGATCGGCGAGCGCCTTGGCGCATTCCCGGCCGCTCGACAACGAGATCTCGCGCTCGGGCGACCAGCCGCCCATGACCAGCGCCACCTCCTTCTTCACGGCCGCCACTCCTCTATCTCTGTGCCCGGAAGCGGGCGGCCGATACGGCGGATCTCCCACTCGAGCAGAATGCCTGCCGTCTCGAAAACGCGCCGCCTTATCTCCTCGCCCAGGCCTTCCAGATCGGCGGCGGTGGCATTGCCGGTATTGATCAGAAAATTGGCGTGCATGTCCGACACCTTCGCGCCGCCGCGCTGAAGACCGCGGCAGCCAGCCAGATCGATCAGCCGCCAAGCCGAATCGCCCGGCGGGTTTTTGAAGGTCGATCCGCCGGTGCGGGCGCGGATCGGCTGCGTCGCCTTGCGGCTGCGCTTGATCTCGTCCATTCGCCCGGCGATCGCGGCGGGCGCGTCGCGGCGGCCGCGCAGCCGCGCGGCGACAAAAATCCAGTCGGCGGCGACGCCGCAATGCCGATAGGCCAACCCCATCTCCGCACAGCTCAGGACATGCCGCCCGCCGCGGCGGTCGAGGGCCGTGGCGGCGACCAGAACGTCCTTGATCTCGCTGCCATAGGCGCCGGCGTTCATGCGCAATCCGCCGCCGATCGTTCCGGGCACGCCGCAGAGAAATTCAAGGCCGGCGATCCCCGCCGCCGCCGCTCGCAAGGCGACGTTGAGATCAAGCGCGCCGGCGCCGGCTTCCACCTGCTCGCCCTCGGTAACAAGGTCGGCAAAACCCCGGCCGAGGCGGATCGTGACGCCCGGGATGCCGCCGTCGCGGACGAGCAGATTGGACCCGGCACCGATCACGCTCACCGGGATCTCCGGCGGCAGCGCTTGCAAAAACTCGGCGAGATCGGCCGCATCGGCGGGCCGGAACAAGAGCTCCGCCGGCCCGCCGACCCCGAACCAAGTGTGCCTGCCGATCGGCGCATCGGCGGTCAGCCGGCCGCGCACCGGGGGAAGCCGCGCCAAAAGCTCCCTCATGCGACGACCCGGGCCCGCTCGGCGAGCTGCGCCAATTCCTGCGGCAGGCTGTTCGCCCAGCCCGTGATCGAACCGGCGCCGAGGCAGACGACGATGTCGCCCGGCCGCGCCAGTTCGGCGATCAGCGGCGCCAGTTCATCGGGGCCGGCGAGCGGACGGGCGTCGCGATGGCCATGCCGGCGCAAGCCGGCGACGAGCGCGTCGCGGTCCACCCCCGCGATCGGCGCCTCGCCGGCGGCATAGATGTCGGCGACCAGAACCGTGCCGGCATCGTCGAAGCAGGCGCAGAAGCCGTCGAACAAATGGGCGACCCGGGTGAAACGGTGCGGCTGCCACACCGCGATCACCCTGCCTTCGGCGATCGCGCGGGCGGCCTTCAGCACCGCGGCGATCTCGACCGGATGGTGGCCGTAATCATCGATGATCGTAACGCCGTCCCATTCGCCGGTCTTGGTAAAGCGCCGCTTGACCCCCTTGAACGTCGCCAGCGCCGTCCGCACCGCCGCCTCGCCAAGGCCCAGCTCTTCGGCGACGGCGATCGCGGCCAGCGAGTTCTGGACGTTGTGCGGTCCGAACATCGGCAGGGCGAGGCCGGCGATCGTGCGCGTCCGCCGGCCATGCGCCGCGGCGACGACGACATCATAGCGCGCGCCCTCGCGCCCGAGCCGCACATTGACGGCCCGGATGTCGGCCTCCTCGCTAAGGCCGTAAGTCACGACCCGGCGCTCCGACAGGCGCGGCACCATCGCCCGTACCACCGGGTGATCGCTGCACAATACGGCGAAACCGTAGAATGGAATATTCGCGACAAAGGTCGCAAAAGCCTCTTTCAAGGCCTCGAAAGTGCCGTAGAAATCGAGGTGCTCGGGATCGATGTTGGTGACGACGGCGGCGGTCGCCGGCAGACGGGTAAAGGTGCCGTCGCTCTCGTCCGCTTCGACGACCATCCACTCGCCCGATCCGAGCCGGGTATTGGTGCCGTAGGCATTGATGATGCCGCCATTGATCACGGTCGGATCAAGCCCCGCCTGTTCGAGCAGCGCACCGATCATCGAGGTGGTCGTCGTCTTGCCGTGCGTTCCGGCGACCGCCAGAGACCATTTGAGGCGCATCAGCTCGGCCAGCATCTCGGCCCGCCGCACGACGGGGATTCGGCGGGCCCGCGCGGCAGCGATTTCCGGATTGTCGGGCTTTACCGCCGAGGACATGACGACCACCGACGCCGCCCCCAAATTCTCGGCGGCGTGGCCGATCATGACGGGGATGCCGAGCGCGGCGAGGCGGCGAACATTGGCGCCGTCGGCAAGATCGCTGCCCTGCACCCGGTAGCCGAGATTGTGCAGGACTTCGGCGATGCCGCTCATGCCGATGCCGCCGATACCGACAAAATGCACGACTCCGATCGTGCGGGGCAGCGTTCTCATGCCGCGCGTTCTTCCTTTCTCGCAATGCGGTTTCCGTCCGGCCTCAGGGCGAGCGCCAGATCGGCAAGGTGCCGGGCGGCATCGGGCCGGCCGAAGCGGCGCGCCTGTTTTGCCGCGGCCGACAATCTCGCCGTCTCGGCGAAGAGCTGGGCCAGCCACGGGGCAAGCCTTTCGGGATCGAGCGCCGCCTGGGCGATGACCCAGCCTCCGCCCGCTTCGGCGAAGGCGCGCGCGTTCGCCGTCTGATGATCGTCGGCGGCATGCGGGTAAGGCACCAGCAGCGCCGGCCGGCCGCAGACGGCGAGCTCCGCGATCGTCGAGGCACCGGCCCGGCAGATCACCAGATGCGCGCGCGCGAGCCGCTCGGGAATATCGGTAAAAAAGCTGTCCAGATCGGCGGCGATGCCGGCGGCGCGGTAAGCCGCCGCGGCGGCGGCGAGGTCCTCCGGGCGCGCCTGATGGCCGACATGCAAGCGCCGCCGCAACGCTTCCGGCAGCCGCGCCAGAGCCGGCGGCACCACCGCGCTCATGACGCGGGCCCCTTGGCTGCCACCGAAGATCAGCAGTCTAACCGGCTGATCCGGCGCCGGCGGATGATAGGGAACTTCGCCGACGGCGAGGATCGCCGGGCGCACCGGATTGCCGGTATGGACGGCGCGGTCGCGATCGGCCGGCCGCAAGCCGGCGGTGACCGGGAAGCCGGTCGCGATCCGGCATGTTCGCGGCGCCAGCAGGCGATTGGCCCGGCCGAGCACGGCGTTCTGTTCATGCAGCAAGGTCGGAAAGCCGAGATGGGCGGCCGCCAGCATGGTCGGGAGCGAAGAGTAGCCGCCAAAGCCGACAACGGCGGCCGGGGAAAGGCGCCGCAGCAGCGCGCGCGCGTCGAAAACGCCGCGGGCCAGCCCGGCAAGGCCGCGGGCCAGCCCGAGCGGGCCGCCGCCAAGGCGGCCGGCGCGCACGCGGTGGACCCCAACCCCCGGCAGGCGGCCGGCGAAAACCTCGGCCCGCGCATCGATCGCAAGATGCACCGTGCGGCCGCGGCGCAGCAACTCGGCGGACAAGGCCTCGGCCGGAAACAGATGGCCGCCGGTGCCGCCGGCGACGAGAAGGATGGGGCCGCTCATAGCTCGCTGCCGCCGAGCCGGCGCCGGGTCAGCCCGACCAGCATCCCCATCCCCAGCGCCAGCGCGATCATCGAGGATCCGCCATAGGACAGGAACGGCAAGGTCATGCCCTTGGTCGGGATCAGATCGAGGGCCGTCGCCATGTTGATCACCGCTTGCAGGCCGAACTGGATCAGCAGCCCGGCCGCGGCGAGCAGCACGAACAGATTGCCTTCCTGCAGCAGCCGCGAGCAGCCGCGCAATACGATGAACGCAAACAGCGCGATCACGGCGAGACAGACGATCAGGCCGAATTCTTCGCCGGCCACCGCAAACACGAAATCGGCATGGGCGTCGGGAAGAAAGTTCTTAACCGTGCCTTCACCGGGGCCCCGCCCCCACAGCCCGCCATTGACGAAGGCCTGGATCGAGCGGTTGACCTGATAGTCGTCGCCGATCGTGGGGTCGAGGAATTCGTTGACCCGCGCGGTCACATGCGGCAGCCACAGATAGGCGCCGGCAAACCCCAAAATCCCGGCGATGCCGCCCGCCGCCACCCAGTAGAGGCGCAGCCCCGCCAGATAGAACTGGGTGAACCATACCACCGCCACGACCACCGTCATCCCGATGTCGGGCTGCTTGATCAGCATCGCCAGGATCACGAGGCACAGCGCGATCGAGATCGCATTGCCGGGGAAACCGGGGCGCAACTTCTGCTCGGAAAACAGCCAAGCGGCGACCACCGCAAAGGTCGGTTTGACAAACTCCGAAGGTTGCAACGACAGGCCCGGAAAATCGATCCATCGACGCGCGCCTTTGATTTCGACCCCGATCACAAAGGTCGCCGCGAGCAGCACCATCGCAACGACAAAGCCGATGGCGGCGAGGCGGCGGATCGTTCGCGGCGTCTGCAACGAGACGACAAAAATGATCGCGAGCACGAACGGCAGCAGAGCGACCTCGCGGCGCACGAAGTAGAGCGGCTCGTAGCCGAGCCGCACCGCCACCGCCGGGCTTGCCGACAGGCTCAGCACCACCCCGAAGCCGATCAGGCAGAACAGCGCGGCCAGCGTCCAGCGGTCGACGGTCCACCACCAGCGCGCCACCGCGCTCTGATCGGTCCGGGCGAATCTCATCCCGCTCGCAATTCCATGCCGCTGCAATCGCTCTCGGCGCGAACCCGGAGGCTCACGATCCGGGCTTGCTCGTCTGAATTCTCCGATATAGCGAATGCTTCGGCATCTTGTCGCCTGGCAAGGCTGATGCCGCGATCATCGGCCGATTACCGCAGCTTCAGCGTGGCGAGACCGGCGATGGCAAGGATCCAGGCGATGATCCAGAAGCGAATCACGATCGTCGGCTCCTCCCACCCCTTTTGCTCGAAGTGATGGTGCAGCGGCGCCATCCTGAACACGCGCCGGCCGGTCATTTTGAAACTGGCCACCTGGACGATGACCGAGATCGCCTCGAGCACGAACAGCCCGCCGATGATCGCGAGCACCAGTTCATTCTTGGTGACGATGCTGATCGCGCCGAGGGCGCCGCCGATCGCGAGCGATCCCGTATCGCCCATGAAGACCATCGCCGGCGGCGCGTTGAACCACAAAAAGCCGAGGCTGGCCCCGACCATTGCGCCGCAAAACACGGTCAGCTCGCCGGCGCCGGGAACGTGGTTGATCTGCAAGTAATTGGCAAAGACGGCGTTGCCGACGAGATAGGCGATGATAGCGAAGGATCCGGCCGCGATCATCGCCGGCACGATGGCGAGCCCGTCGAGCCCGTCGGTCAGATTGACCGCGTTCGAGGCGCCGACGATGACCAGCGATCCGAACGGCAGGTAGAACCAGCCGAGATGCAAAAGAACATTCTTGAAAAACGGGACGGCCAATGTGTTTGCCAACGGCGCCGGCGCCGCAAAAGCCACCGCCGCGCACGCCGCCGCCGCGATCGCGAACTCCACGGCCAGCCGCAGCCGGCCGGGCAGGCCGCGATGCGAGCGATGGGTCAGCTTCTGGTAATCGTCGAAAAATCCGATCAGCCCGAACCCGACCGTGACCAGCAAAACGATCCATACGAACGGGTTCGTCAGATCCGCCCATAACAGCGTCGCGACCGTCAGCGCCAGCAGGATCAGGAAGCCGCCCATCGTCGGCGTTCCTTTTTTGCGCTGCAGATGGGAGGCCGGGCCGTCGCTGCGGATCGGCTGGCCTTCCTTCTGCTTTGCCTTCAGCCAGGCGATCAGGCGCGGGCCGACGGCGAAGCTGACGAACAATGCGGTGACGACCGCCCCGCCGGAGCGAAAGGTGATATAGCGGAAAAGATTGAAGGCTTCGAAGTAGTGCGCGAGCGGGAAGAGGAGCGGGTAGAGCATGCGTTCAGCTCTCGGACCCTGCCGATTCCGCGCACAGCCGCTCCACGACGCGGCCCATGCCGACGCCGTGGGAGCCTTTGACCGTGACGACATCACCGGGTCGCAGGCGGGCAAGCACCATAGGGATAGCCTCATCGACGCTGCGCCACAACCCGCCGCGTCGGTCTTCCGGCAATGCCTCGTGGAGCGCCGCGATCTCCGATCCGACCAGAAAGACGAGGTCGATCGCCGCCTCCAGAATCGGGGTCGCGAGTTCGCGGTGGAAGCGGGGAGATTGCTCGCCAAGCTCGCGCATGTCGCCGAGCACCGCGATCCGCCTGCCGCCCGGCCCAGGCGGGATGGCGGCGAGCACGGCCAGGGCCGCTCGCATCGAGGCCGGGCTGGCGTTGTAACTCTCGTCGATCAGGACGAGCCGGCCGCCGTGCCAGGGGAGTTCGTGGCGGCGGCCGCGGCCGGCCGGCGCCGTCAGCCCGGCCAGGGCCGCCGCGGCGCGCGCCGGATCGGCACCGGCGGCGTGCGCCGCGGCGAGCACGGCCAAGCTGTTCATGACCCAGTGCCGTCCCGGCAGCGGCAATTCGTAGCGCAGGACAGTATCCCGCAGCGCCGCCACGACGGCGCTGCCGTCCGGCCGCAGCAGGCAATCGACGAGCCGCACCGCGGCGTCCGCCGCGGCGCCAAAGCTGACGATCGCGGCCGGCCGGCGCCGCGCCGCGGCGGCGAGTCGCTCGTAATGCGGATTGTCGCGGTAGAGCACGGCGGCTCCGCCCGGTTCGAGCCCGATAAAGATCTCGGCCTTGGCGTCCGCGATCGCCTCGACCGAGGGGAAAAAGCCGAGATGCACCGGCTCGACCGTCGTGATGACGGCGACATGCGGCCGCACGAGCCGGGTCAGCGCCGCGATCTCGCCGGGATGATTCATGCCCAGCTCGAACACGCCGTAGGCGGCATCCGGCGGCAGCCGGGCCAGCGACAACGGCACCCCCCAATGGTTGTTGAGGCTGCCGGCCGAGGCCGCGGTCGGCCCGCTGGCCGAGAGCGCAACGGCGAGCGCCTCCTTGGTTCCGGTCTTGCCGACGCTGCCGGTCACCGCGATGATGCGAGCCCGGCTGCGGCGGCGCGCGGCGGCGGCGAGCGCGCGCAGGGCGGCGAACGTGTCGGCCACCCGCAACAGCGGGGCGCCTGGCGGCAGGTCCGCGACGTCGCGGTCGACGACCGCCGCCGCGGCGCCGCGCGCAAAAGCGGCGCGGACGAAATCGTGGCCGTCGCGATGGGGACCGCGCAGCGCGACGAAAAGTTCGCCCGCCCGAAGGGTGCGGCTGTCGATCGAGACCCCGCTTGCGACCCAGCTGCCGGCGGCCTTGCCGTCGGTGGCGGCGGCGGCGCTCGTTTCCGTCCATAGCGGCGGCGGCATCAGGGGGAACCGGCCGGTTCGGCAACCGCCCGCCAGCCGCAGGCGCGGGCAATCTCGCGGGCTACCGCGGCATCGTCGAACGGGTACACCGTGCCGCCGACAATCTGTCCGCTCTCGTGGCCTTTTCCGGCGATCAGCAGCAAATCGCCCGGGTTGAGATCGGCGATCGCGGCCGCGATCGCGGCGCGGCGGTCGCCGATCTCGATCGCCCCCGGGGCCGCGGCGAGGATGGCCTGCCGGATCGCCGATGGCGGCTCGCTGCGCGGATTGTCGTCGGTGACATAGACGCGATCGGCCAGATCTGTCGCCACTCTCCCCATCAGCGGGCGCTTGCCGGGATCGCGATCGCCGCCGCAGCCGAATACGACGATAAGACGCCGCCGCCCGTGCTCCCGCAACGCCCGCAGCGCGCTCGCGAGCGCGTCCGGCGTGTGCGCGTAATCGACAAAGATCGCGCCCCCTTCCGGACCGGCGGCAACCCGCTGCATGCGGCCCGGCACGCCGGAAAGCCGGGTCAGGGCGGCGGCGGCGGCAGCCGGCGGCGCTCCGGTCGCGATCACAAGGCCGAGCGCACAGAGCGCATTCATCGCCTGGAAGGCGCCGACGAGAGGCAGCAGCAACCGGCAGCGCTCGCCCACAACGTCGACGACGAGATGCTGGCCGGCCTCGTGCGGCGCGCATTCGACCAAGCGCAGCGCGGCGCGCGGCGATGCGCCGTAGGCGAGCACCGGATGCGCGCAATCCCGGCACAGCTGCGCAAGCCGCGGAAATACGTCGCTGTCGGCGTTCAGGACCGCCTGCCCGCCGGCGACGAGAAGGGTGTGGAACAGGCGCTCCTTGGCGGCGCGATAGCGCGCCATGTCGCCGTGATAGTCGAGATGATCGCGGCTCAGATTGGTGAAGCCGGCGGCGGCGATGGCAACGCCGTCGAGCCGGAACTGCTCGAGCCCATGGCTTGAGGCCTCGAGCGCCACATGCTCGATACCGCCGGCGGCAAGGGCGGCCAGTTCGCGGTGCAACGCCACCGGATCGGGGGTCGTCAAGGCCCCCGGACGGCGTTCCCCGGCGGCGACCACCCCGAGCGTCCCGAGGCTTGCCGCCTTGATGCCGAGCGCCGTCCAGATCTCGCGCGTGAAATGGGCGACCGAGGTCTTGCCGTTGGTGCCGGTCACCGCCACGACGGTGCGCGGCTGCCGGCCGTGGAAACGCGCCGCGAGCAGCGCCAGCCGGCGTCGCGGGTTGGGGTCGCGCACGATCGCGATGCGCCGCCGCTCGGCTTCGGCAAGCCCCAGCGCCTCGGCGTCGTCGGTCAGGATCGCAACCGCGCCGCGCGCCACCGCCTCCTGCGCGAATTTCCGCCCGTCCAGCCGCGTGCCGGGCAGGGCCGCGAACAGAAACCCCGGAGCGACCATCCGCGAATCGGCGCAAATCCCGCTGATTTCGGGATCGACGCCGGCCGGAACGGCGCCCTCGCCGACCAGTTCAGTAAACTTCAATTTTCTTGCCCAGCATGCTCTTCGGCGTCAGCGCATCGACGATCGCGGGCGCCGATTCGTCGACCGGCTGCACGCCGAGCAGGGGCGCGATGCGGGCAATGACGCGCCCGGTCGCCGGCACCACGGTCCAACCGGCGGTGGCATAGCCGTGGCTCGCCTTCGTGCCATGCGGCTCGTCGACCATCATGTAAATCAGATATTGCGGATTGTTCATTGGAAAGGCGCCGATGAAATCCGACAGAAGCTTATGTCGGGCATACACCCCGTGGACCACCTTTTCGGCCGTGCCGGTCTTGCCGCCGACCACATAGCCCGGCACCTCGGCGAACCGGGCGGTGCCGTATTCTACAACCAGCCGCAACAGCTTGCGCATCTCTTCCGAGGTGTGCGGCGAGATCACGCGCCGGCCCGGCACCCTCTGGCCGGGGGGAACCTTGAGCACGGTCGCCGGGCGCAGGATGCCGCCGTTGATCATTGCCGAAGCCGCGGTGGCGACCTGGATCGGCGTCTCCGAGATGCCGTGACCGAAGCCGATCGTCATCACGTTGATCGGGCGCCAGTCGCTCGGGTAGTGCGGCCGGCCGCGCTCATCGAGATCGACCTGGGGCCGGCTCAGCAATCCGAAACGCCGCAGATACGCCTTCTGGCGCTCGGCGCCGACCGCGAGCGCGACCTTGGCGGCGCCGATATTCGAGGAATACATGAAGATTTCCGGCACGGTCAGCGGGCGGTGCTTGCCGTGATAATCGGAAATCGTGAAGCGGCCGATATGAATATTGTGAGAGGCATCGAAACGGCTTGTCATCGTCGCGGCGCCGCAATCGAGCGCCATCGCCAAGGTAAATGTCTTATAAACCGAACCGACCTCGTAGTCGCCGAGCGTCATGCGATCGAAGGCCCGATCGGACCAGCTTGCATTGGGATAATCCCGATCCGGCCTCTCGGGGTGGTTCGGGTCGAAATCCGGCAAAGACACCAGCGCCAGAATCTCGCCGGTGTTGACGTTCATGATGATGCCGCCGCCGCCGATCGCGCTGAAATCCCGTATCACCCGCGCGACCTCCTCGCGCAGAATGTATTGCAGCCGCACGTCGAGCGATAATTGCAAAGGCTGACGGCGTTTTTTCAGCACGCTGTCGTAGGCGCGCTCGACACCGGCGAAGCCGCGATTGTCGATGCCGGTATAGCCGACGACATGGGCGAAGAGATCGCCGTAGGGATAGATGCGCCGCTCTTCATGATCGAACTGGAGCCCCGGAATGCCGAGGTCGTTGACCATGGCCTCCTGGCGCGGCGTCAGGCGCCGTTTGATCCACACGAAGCTCTTGCCGGAGGTCAGCTTCTGGTACAGCGCGGCGCGATCAAGGCCAGGGAACACGGTCGCAAGCTTGCGGACGGCGGCGGCGGCATCGATGACCTGCCGGGGATCGGCATAGAGCGAAGGGCTGCCGAGCGAGGTGGCCAACAGCCTGCCGTTGCGATCGACGATATCGACGCGGTCCGGCAGCGGCGGGGTCGGGATGCGGAAGCGGGTGATGGAGGCGCCGGCGACATCCTCGCCGAACAGCATCACCTGGACCGCTCGCCCCGCCACGACGGCGAACAGCAGGACGAACACGGCGGCGGCGAGGACGAGCCGGGTGCGGCCGGTCTCGAGCGCCCGCCGCGCCGGCCCGTCCGGGAGCAGCGGCGCACAGGGCGGCGGCTTGAAGTGCCGAGGCGGGCACGGGTTATCATCAAAACGCGGGAGCGCGACCATCAACGGCTCGTGACGATACGGGCGATCAGGTCGTCAAGCGATCGGCCGCGGCGCGGCGCGTGTGATAGCGGCGCCGCCGCGGTTCTGGCCCGGTATCCCGCCGCCGCCCGGCCGGCGCCGTGGTCCCGACCGGCGACCGGTGGCGCCGGCGAAGCGCCGGCGGCGGCGGCCGGATCGGTCTGCCCGGCCGCTCTTTTTTCAAGCGCCGCCGGTACGATCCGCAGCCGCGGCGATGGCGCGGCCGCGGCGAGGGTCATCGGCGCGCCCTTCGGCGCCGTCGTACTGGCCGGCCGCATCGGGATGTCGGCCACGCTGGTGCGCAGCTCCTTTGCCGTGATCGGCACCAGCGACAGGAATCGGGCGTTCATCTGCGCCAGGCTCTCGGGCCGGTTCAGATAGGTCCATTCGGCATCGAGCACGCGAATCTCGTGCTGTTCGGCGATGGTCGCTTTCTCGGTCGCGATGAGGGCGTGCTCAAGCCCCTGGACCCGGTACTTGACGGCGTACATGCCGGCGGCGGCGGCCGATACGAGCAGGATCCAGAACAGGGTGGAAAGCCTCAACATCCCGATGGCCCCCTATGGCCGAATCGGAGCGGCAGTGCGCTCGGCTGGCCAGGCCGGCGCCGCCGTGCGCTCCGCCGCCCGCAGCCGGGCCGAGCGCGCCCGCGGATTGTATGCGATTTCGGCGGCGCTTGGCTTCACCGCCCGCTGCCACAGCAGCCGGAAGCTCGGCGCCGGCGTCGCCGGCGGCAGCGGGCGATGGCGCGAGGCGCCGGCCGGCCCCTCGCTGCGCCGCCGCAGAAACAATTTGACCCGGCGATCTTCCAGCGAATGGAACGAGACCACGGCCAGCCGCCCTCCGGGCATCAGCAATCGTTCGGCGGCGGCAAGCCCGCGATCGAGCTCGCCGAGCTCGTCATTGACGGCGATGCGCAGCGCCTGAAAGGTCCGCGTTGCCGGATCAAGCCCCGGCGCGGGACTCGGCACCGCGGCGCGCACGATCTCGGCCAGTTCGAGCGTGCGGCGAATCGGCCGCCGCCGGCGCGCCGCGACAATATTGCGGGCGATCCGACGGGCAAACCGCTCCTCGCCGAAAGCGCGAATCAGCTCGGCCAGTTCGCTTTCCGACAGACGGGCAATGAGTTCCGCTGCGGTCTCGCCGGCCGCGCTCATGCGCATATCGAGCGGCCCGTCGCAGCGGAACGAGAAACCGCGTTCGGGCGCCGCAAGCTGCGCTCCGGAAACCCCGAGATCGAAGGCGATGCCGGCGACCGGATCGGACAGGAAGGGCGCAAGCAGGCGCTCCATGTCGCCGAATCGCCCTTCGACAAGGGTCAGCCGCCCGGCCCAGCGACGGGCGAGGGCCTGCCCGCGCCGCACCGCCTCGGGATCACGGTCGATGCCGATGACGCGGCAGTGCGCGGCCTTGAGCAATGCCTCGCTGTATCCGCCGCCGCCAAACGTGCCGTCGACATAGACGGCATTGTCGCGCGGAGCCAGCGCCCTGAGGACAGCGTCGAGCAAGACCGGGATATGGGCCGGCGCACCGCCTGATCGGGGCGTTTCGGCCGGCGGCGGGGAACCGCCCGGCTTCATTCGCGGCGCCGGTCGGCCGCGCTCAGGGACAGCTGCGCCCCGCGGTGGCGGGCGCGTTCGAGCACTGCGGCCTTGTGTTCGGCGAAAGCCGCCGGCGCCCACATCTGGAAGCTGCGCCCCAACCCCACGAAAGCGACGCTGTCGGTAATTCCGGCATGCGCGACAAGCTCCCCGGGCAGGATGATGCGCCCTTCGGGGTCAAACGGCAGCTGATGGGAATCGGCAAGAAGAGATTCGAAGTTTTCCCGCTCCTCGGAAAACAGGTCGAGAGCATCAATACGGGCTACGATTTCCTCTATGCGATCAATGCCGCACCCTTCAAGGGCTGAATACTTGAACGAGGGAAAAGCGACAATCCCCTGAAATTTTTGATCGGCGAGGGCAGCGCGAAAGGTCGCCGGCACAGAAACTCGCCCCTTGCGGTCGACCTTGTTCACGTAAGTGGACAGAAACAGTCCCACTTTTCCCCCAACGCTCGCCCTCGGACTTACCGGCAAGGGGCGCCCGGTGAGCGCTGCCTCTTCCCCCCTTTCGGCAGTCGCCGTCCATGGGTGAACATGGGATATCATGGGACGACATGGACGTCAACGGCCCGTTGTATAAAACTTTGCAATTTGCAATTTGATCCAACTACTCCATGTAGTATGCTAAGATTGTAGACATACTACCCATTGGAAAACCGATATTGGCATCGGAGTGGTCTACATTTGTTCTCTATTTGTTCTGATTGGTGTGATGAGTGCCAGACGGCCTGTAAGCCGGGTTCTGTCCCGCCCGCTTGTCGGGCAAGCGGGGATGGCCATTCCTCTGGGGCGTCCGTTGCCGGACGCCTCGTGCGGCCGACCCGAGCGGCGGCGCGGAGGCGCGCCCGGCATCTCGAGACGCCTGCCGCTCCTACTTGGCCTTGCTCCCGGTGGGGTTTTCCCTGCCACCGCCGTTACCGGCGGCGCGGTGCGCTCTTACCGCACCCTTTCACCCTTGCCGTCCGTCCGGCCGAGACCGGAAGCGGCGCGGCGGTATTCTTTCTGTGGCACTTTCCCTGGGGTCGCCCCCGCCGGGCGTTACCCGGCACCGTGCCTCCGTGGAGCCCGGACTTTCCTCCCTCCGCATAGGCGGAGAGCGGCCATCCGACCGTCTGGCAACAGCTCATGTAGGAGCGCTTTGGCAAATGTCAAAGCGGCCCGTCGGCAAGACGAAACCGCGTGGCTCGGAACGATCTTATTCGCTGTCCGATCGGTTGCGGCCGGGACCAAGCCTGGCATGGCGGCGGAGTAAAAGCCGAGGCCGCTGCGTTTTCTTTCGGCCCGCCGCGCCGCGGCGGCGCCGCGGCATGGGGCGCACGGAAGGAGAAAGCGCGTGAGATCCACCGCTCGGGACAGCCTGAATGCGCGCCGCGTCCTTGTGGTCGGCGGCACGCCCTATGATTATTTCAGCCTGGCAGCGGCCGCCGCCGCCTTGTCGCTCGGCGACATCGGGCGGTTGCCCTATGTGCTGAAGATCCTGCTCGAAAATCTGCTGCGGCTCGCCGACGGCCGGATCGTCACGATCGCCGATATCGAGGCGGTCGGCCGCTGGCTCGAAACGCGGCGCTCCGAGCGGGAGATCGCGTTCCGTCCGGTGCGCGTGCTGATGCAGGACTTCACCGGCGTCCCCGCCCTGGTCGACCTTGCCGCCATGCGCGAGGCGATGGCGCGCCTCGGCGGCGACCCGAATCGCATCAATCCGCTCTCGCCGGTCGATCTCGTCATCGACCATTCGGTCACGGTCGACAGTTTCGCGCGGCCCGACTCATTTGTCGAAAACGTTCGGCGCGAGTTCATGCGCAACGGCGAACGCTACCGTTTTCTGCGCTGGGGACAGGAAGCTTTCGACAATTTCCGCGTGGTGCCGCCCGGGACCGGGATCTGCCATCAGGTCAACCTCGAATATCTGGCCCGCGTCGTATGGACCAGCGAAGAGGACGGGCGACGGATCGCCTATCCCGACACGCTGGTCGGAACCGACAGCCACACGACGATGATCAACGGCCTTTCGGTTCTGGGATGGGGGGTCGGCGGCATCGAGGCCGAGGCGGCGATGCTCGGCCAGCCGATCTCGATGCTGCTGCCGGAGGTCGTCGGCTTCCGCCTCAAGGGCCGATTGCGCGAGGGGGCGACCGCGACCGATCTCGTGTTGACCGTCACCGAGATGCTGCGCCGGCGCGGCGTGGTCGGCCGCTTTGTCGAATTCTTCGGCCCCGGCGTCGGTGAGCTGGCCCTGCCCGACCGTGCGACGATCGCCAATATGGCGCCCGAATACGGCGCCACCTGCGGCTTCTTCCCGATCGATGCCGAGACGGTGCGCTATCTTGCCTTCACCGGCCGCGATGCCGCGACGGTCGCCCTTGTCGAGGCCTACGCCAAAGCGCAGGGGCTATGGCGCGACGAAGCCGCGCCGGAGCCGCTTTACACCGATACGCTCGAACTCGATCTGGGTCGGGTCGAGCCGTCGCTGGCGGGGCCGCGGCGACCGCAGGACCGCGTCGCGCTCTCCTCGGCAAAGGCCGCCTTTGGGCGCGCGCTGCCGGAGCTTGCCGCCGGGCGCAAAAAGCCCGCCGCGGCGGGGCCGGTGGCGGGCGCCGATTACCGCTTGCGGGACGGCGACGTCGTCATCGCCGCGATCACCAGCTGCACCAACACCTCGAACCCGAGCGTCATGCTGATGGCCGGGCTGCTCGCCAAAAAGGCGCTGGCACGCGGCCTTAAGCCCAAGCCCTGGGTCAAGACCAGCCTAGCCCCGGGCAGTCAGGTGGTCAGCGACTATTACGCCGCCGCCGGGCTGCAGGAGGCGCTCGACGCGCTCGGCTTCAACCTTGTCGGCTACGGCTGTACGACCTGCATCGGCAATTCGGGGCCGCTGCCGGCGCCGATTGCCGACGCCATAGCGGCGGGCGAGCTTGTGGTGTGCGCCGTGCTGTCCGGCAACCGCAATTTCGAGGGCCGCATCCATCCGGCCGTGCGCGCCAACTATCTCGCCTCGCCGCCGCTCGTCGTCGCCTATGCGCTGGCCGGCTCGCTGGCGCTCGATCTGACAAAGGATCCGCTCGGCGAGGACCCGGACGGCAAGCCGGTCTTTCTGAAAGACATCTGGCCGACCGGCGCTGAGGTCCGGCAGGCGATCGAGCAGGCGCTCAGCCCGCAAATGTTTCGCCGCCGCTATGCCGACGTCTTCAAAGGCCCGCCGGAATGGCAGCAGATCGCGGTGACCGGCGGCCGTACCTTCGCTTGGCCGGAGGGATCGACCTATATCCGCCGCCCGCCCTATTTCGACGACATGCCGCGCGAACCCGCGCCGCTTTCCGATATCGAGGGCGCCCGGCTGTTAGTATTGCTCGGCGACAGCATCACCACCGACCATATCTCGCCGGCCGGCGCGATTGCGCCCGACAGCCCGGCCGGCGCCTATCTGAGCGGCTGCCAGGTACGGCCGGACGAATTCAACTCCTACGGCGCCCGGCGCGGCAATCACGAAGTCATGGTGCGCGGCACCTTCGCCAATATCCGCCTGAGAAACGAGCTGGTGCCGGGAGTCGAGGGCGGCCTGACGCGCCTGCTGCCGGAGGGCCGGATCCTGCCGATCTATGAGGCTGCGGTCGAATATCGGCGGCGCCGTGTGCCGCTTATCGTCATCGCCGGCAGGGAATACGGCACCGGCTCCTCGCGCGATTGGGCGGCCAAGGGGCCGCGGCTGCTCGGCGTGCGCGCCGTCATCGCCGAGAGCTTCGAGCGCATCCATCGTTCGAACCTGATCGGCATGGGCATCCTGCCGCTTGAATTCCCGGCGGGAACCGACCGCAAGAGCCTGGCGATTACCGGCGAGGAGACCTTTGACGTTATCGGCATCGCCGATGACTTGAAGCCGCGCGCGCAGCTGCTGTTGCGCATCCGCCGGGCGGGCGGCGCCGTCGCGCAGGTGCCGCTCTACTGCCGCCTCGAGACGCTCGACGAACTCGAATATTACCGCCACGGCGGCATTCTGCATTACGTGCTGCGCAGCCTGCTGCGAGAGGGATAAGGCAGCGCCGGCGGGCGGAGCCGCGCCTTCTCAGATCGGGATCACGATCAGGATGTCGACGCGGCGGGATTCGAGCACGACATGGCGGGATTTGAGCTGCGGCCGGCCGTCGTCGAACACAATCCGATCCCGATAGGCGCCGGCCGCGAAGAGCTCGGTGCTGCCGCCCTGCATCGTCCGGTAGAGCGCGAAATTGGTCCGCGCCAGAACGCTGCCGTCGGCGTCGCGGCGCAGCAGCGGGCGCGCCAGCACGTGACAATAGGTGTGCGGCTCGTAGATATTGGCGTGCTGCAGCGCTTCGACGCGGTCGCGCATCATGCCGCGCCCGCGGCACGTCATGATGCCGACCGGGTGCCCGGCTTCGAAACCGGCGCGCGGAATGATCTGGTAGAACCCGTCCTCGGTGAAAAAATCGGGCCAGCGCGCGACCTCGCCATCATCGACGGCCAGCGCGCTCTCCGTCAGGAAATCTTCGATCCGGCTGCGCAATTGCGGATCGACGGGGATCGCGCTCATGCCTAGAACCCCATCAGCGCGCGATAGGCCTGCCAGAAGCCGCGGACACCGGTTTCGGTGGCGCGCGAGCTTTGCGACGACCCGACCGTACGCCCGCCCATCTCGACAAAGGCGGCGCGCTCCAGGCTGCCGCGCGTGCCGCGCTGCACGAACTCGTTGATGCAGCCGTCCTCCAGTGAGACGAGGCCGGCGGCGCCGGTCAGATTGCCCTGCAGCGCGCGCATTTCAATCTGCCGCGGATCGTCATCCATGCGCCCCAGATACATCCAGAACAGCTCGGTCTGCTCGAGACCGCGCGGCGTGAAGAAGCGCACCGCCAGCGAATTCAACGTGAATTGCACGCCGAGCGTCGGGAAGATCGCCTGGATCGCATGCGTGATCCCGTCCGGCCATTCGTCGAAGGTTTCGAGCAGCTGCGGGCCTTTGAGATCCGAGTTGTACTGCGCGGACCGCATCTGCTCCAATTCCTCGCCTTGTTGCAGGGTCGCGCGCTTCGAATAGCTGACGCTGTGGCGGCCGTCATCCGATAGCAGCATGCCGCCGTCCATATCGACGCGATTGATCTTGAACGCCGTATAGAAGGTGTGCAGCAGGCTGGCGTGGTAGGAATCGCGCAGATTCTCGGCGTAGAGCTTCCAGTTGTTGTGAAGCATCTGGCTGTGGATGCCGAGCAGACGATAGGGGCGGCCGAGAGCGCGGCGGATCAGGCCGCTCGTCATCGGGCCGAGATAGGTCTCGAGCGGCGGGGTATCGGGCGAGAATGTGCCGAAGACGAGGCCGCAGAAGCTCTCGACCCGCAGCGGCTCGAGCCGGTGCCGAGACGGGTCGAAATCCTCGGGCATGCCGCCCTTGCCGCGTATCCCGCGGCGAAAGGCGACGCTCTGCAGCCGCCCTTCGAGATCGTAGGTCCAGGCATGATAGGGGCAGGTCAGCGATTGGGCGTGGTCGCGCTCTTTGAGGCAGACGAGGGCGCCGCGATGCGCGCAGCGATTGACCATCGCATGCACCGCGCCTTTCTGGTCCCGCGTCACGATGACCGGCATTTCTCCGACCGTGGCGAGACGGATGTCGCCGGGCTGCGGAATTTCGACCTCCAGGCACAGAAAGTTCCATACCGGCCCGCGAAAAATGCGCTGTTGTTCGAGCTCGTAAATCGCCGGATCGGCGAAGACGCGAAACGGCACCCGCGTCACGCCTTCGGCGGGCCAGCGCAGGGGCTCCTCGCTTGCCATGATTGGCGGCATGATCCACTACCTCCGTTGCCAGCGGGCAATCGCCTCAGAGCATATCGGGGCGAGGCCGCAAACGCTACCATGCGGCGGCCTCCCGCCCCCGGATCCGGCAGGCAGAGCAAAAAGCCGCTTCAGGTCCCCTCGTTGGGATCGGGGTAGAGCGTCCCGGCAATGCCGGTGACGCCGGGCTGCGATCGGCCCAGCGCATAGCGGCCGTCGCGGTCGCGAACCAGCCGGCCCTGCTGGCGCAGGGCGTCGAGCGCCGCGGCGACCTCGCGGCCGTCCTTGCTGCCGACACCCTCGACGATGTCGGCATAAAAGGCCGCTCCCGCGGCAAGCGCCTCCTCGACCGAGCGGAAGCGCGGCGCCCCCGTGAAGCGCTTGGCGGCGCTGCGCGTCAGCGGGATCTCGCCGTCGCGCCCGAAGGGCTTCGTGCAATCAAACCCGGCCTTGGCACCGGTGCGCCGGCCCTGCAGGGAGGGATCCATCGTCATGCCGATCATGCCGGTCAGCACGACCATGTCGGTGTCGGCCTGGAAGCGCGTGCCGAGGGCCCATTCGACCTGGCCTTCGTCGTGAATGTCGATGTCCTCATCAAAGACATAGATGTGCTTCAAGGGCCTGATGCCGCCGAACAGGGCGGCGATGGCGGCCCGCGCCTCGCCCGGCGCGCGCTGGCGCAGCGCGACGCGCAGCGTGTTGGCGCCGCCCGAACGCGTGCGCAGGCAAACCGCGACCGGCTCGTGCCCCGTGGCCCGCAAAATCCGGATTGCCTCGGCCTCGGTGCGCAGGGCGCTGATATTGGCGCTGTCGGTCTGGTCGAGGACCCAGGCCGAGCCGTGCAGCAGCGTCAAATGCAGCACGTCGCGGCGCATCGTGATGGCGGTGCAGTGGAAGACCGGGTCCATATGGATCGCGCCGTAATAGCCCATGTATTCGCCGTAGGGGCCTTCCGGCTCCACATAGCCGCGCTCGTCGAGATAGCCTTCGAGCGTCATCTCGGCATCGGCGGGAACGAGAATGTCGTTGGTCAGGCTTTTGACGACCGGCGCGGGTTCGCCGCGGCATTGCGCGATCAGCGCGAGCTCGTCGCCGCCCTGACGCATCGTCGCCGCGACGAAGTCGAGCGGATGGGCGCCGACGGTGAATGTGATCGGGAGCCGCTCGCCGCGCGCGACGCAGCCCTGATAGATGCGCTTCAGATCCGAGGGAGCGGTGACATTGGTGCCGGCCTCGTACCGGTTGCGCAGGCTCAGGCGCCGGCATCCGACATTGCGCCGCCCGGTCGCGGGATCGACGGTGAAGTCGATCGCGGCGCTCAGATAGCAGCCGCCGTCATAGGCGTGCTGCGGATAGAAGGGGAGTTTCAAAAGATCGACGTCCCGGCCAGCGATGACGATTTGATGGACCGGCGCCTCGCGCGAGGGCACTTCGACCACCGGCTGCGGGGTGGCGAGGCGGCGGAAATACGCCTCGTACAGCCTGTCCGGGGTGGTGTCGAAGGCGGCGGCGAGCCGCCGGCGGTTGCCGGCGGTCTTGGCCACCAGCTCGACGCGCTCCGGCCCCGCCTGTCTGAACAGAACCGCTTTTTCGGTCCCCTCGATAATCGGGGCAAGGGCCGTGAGCGGCACCGGCTCTTCGTGGATCTCGACCTCGCCCATGTCGATCAGGCGGTCGACAAAGCGGCGCAGCCGGTACTTTTCGGTATCGACGGCGGCGGAGCCGCGCAGCGCTGCGGTCATGATCTTTCCCTCCGTAGATCAAGGCCGCCCCTCACGAGCGGCCCGCGCGCGGCGGCGCCCCTGCCTTGCGGTCCTCGCGGATCATCGCCGCACCTTTCTCCGCGATCATGATGGTCGGCGCATTGGTGTTGCCCGAGGTGATCGTCGGCATGATCGCGGCATCGACAACGCGCAGGCCGCCGACGCCCCGCACGCGCAGGCGCTCGTCCACGACGGCGAGAGCATCGCCTCCCATCTTGCAGGTCCCGACCGGGTGAAAGATCGTGGTGCCGATCTCGCCGGCGGCGCGCACCAGCTCCTCCTCGCTCTGATAGTCTTTGCCGGGGCGGAATTCTTCGGGCGCGAAACGCTGCAGCGCGCGGGCGGCGCAGATGCGCCGCGTCAGGCGGATCGCCTGCGCCGCCACGCGGCGATCGGCGGGCGCGGAGAGATAGTTCGGCTTGATCGCCGGATGCGCCTTGGGATCGGCGGAGCGGATCCGCACCGTGCCGCGGCTTTCCGGCCGCAGGTTGCACACCGCGGCGGTGAAGGCCGGGAACGGATGGAGCGGCTCGCCGAATTTGTCGAGGCTCAAGGGCTGAACGTGATATTCGAGGTTTGGCGTCTCGTAGGAAGGATCGCTTTTGGCGAAGGCGCCGAGCTGGCTTGGCGCCATCGTCAGGGGTCCGCGGCGGGCCAGCACATATGCCAGAGCCATCGCGATGCGGCCGCTCAGAGTGCCGGCCTGCTCATTCAGCGTGCGCGTGTTGCGCACCTTGTAGACAAGGCGCAACTGCAGATGATCCTGCAGGTTCTCGCCGACGCCGGCGAGCGCATGCACCACGGGGATACCGTATTGCTGCAGCAGCGGCGCCGGCCCGATGCCGGACAGCTGGAGCAGATGCGGCGAGCCGATCGCGCCGGCGGCGAGGACAAGCTCGCCGCTGACCGCGGCGTATGCCAAAGCGCCCTGATGGGAGAATTCGATGCCGACGACGCGCTTGTCCGCAAAGCGGATGCGGGTGGCCTGGGCTCCGGTGAGAATGCGCAGATTGCCGCGGTCGCGCACCGGCTTCAGAAACGCCTTTGCCGTGTTCCAGCGCACGCCGCGCTTCTGGTTGACCGCAAAGTAGCCGCAGCCCTCGTTGTTGCCGCGATTGAAATCGTCGGTCTTGGGAATGCCCAGTTCCGCCGCCGCCTCGCGAAAGGCGTCGAGGATCTCCCAGGAAAGCCGCATGCTCTCGACGCGCCATTCGCCGCCGACCCCGTGAAACGGGTCGGCGCCGCCGACATGATCCTCGCTTTTCTTGAAATAGGGAAGGACGTCCTCCCAGCCCCATCCTATATTGCCGAGCTGGCGCCACTGGTCGTAGTCGCGCGCCTGGCCGCGCATATAGATCATGCCGTTGATCGAGGAGCAGCCGCCCAGCACCCGCCCGCGCGGATAGTTGAGGGCGCGGCCATGCAACCCTTCCTCGGGCTCGGTCTTGAAACACCAGTCGGTGCGCGGGTTGTTCTGGGTATAAAGATAGCCGATCGGGATGTGGATCCAGAGATAGTCGTCGCGGCCGCCGGCTTCGAGCAAGAGCACCGAGACCTCGGCATCGGCGGAGAGCCGATTGGCCAGCACGCAGCCCGCCGAGCCGGCGCCGACGATGACGTAATCAAAGCTGCCGATCTGCGCGATCTGTTGCCCCTTCGCGATCCGCCGGGCCGCCATGCCGCCGCCTCTTGCGCGATATTCCTGCCTTGCGCGAGCGAACATCATTGCGGGCCCGCAGGCAAGGGGCCGGTATCGGCCCGGCGGCCATTACGGCCGGGACGGAGAGGCCGGACGCGATCGGCGCGCGAGACCGTGGACGAGAATGCCGGCGGCGATCAGGAGCGCCGCGGCCATGCGGTTCGCCGTCATCCGCTCACCGAGAGCGAGGGTGCCGACCAGCACGACGGTCAGCAATTCGGTATTGGCGAGGATCGCATAGCTCGATGGTCCAAGCCGCGGCACGGCATAGGAAAACAGCGTGATGGCGAGCGCTCCGGCGCCGAGCGCGATGAACAGCAGCGCCGCCCACCCGAGCGCAGTGTGCGGCATGCCGAGCCCGCAGCGCAGCACCACCGCAAGATAGCTCAAAGCAAAGCCCAGATAGAGGAAGCCGGCGCCGGCGAGCGGCGGATGGCGGCCCATCAGCCGCGCATTGACGGCCAGATAGAAGGCATAGATCAGCGGCCCGGGCAGCGCCCATAAAAGCCCGCGCGGATCGATCCGCCCGGCATCAAGACCCGGCGCGGTGATCAGCCCCGCGCCCACAAGGATCATGGCGATGCACAGCACGGCGAGCTTTCGCACCGGACGGCGGTACAGGATCCGCTCGAGGACCAGGGTCAGTGCTGGGTAGGTATAAAACAGCAGCACCGCAACGCTGGTCTCGAGCCATTTGAGGCTTTCGAAATAGCACAAGGTCTGGGCCGCGCCGAGCGTCGCGCCGACGAGCGTCAGGCGCAACGCGCCGCGGCGAGCGGCCTGGCGGAGCGCCACCCCGGCGAGGCGGGCGGCGAGAGCGATCGCGCACAGGCCGATCGCGTAGCGCCAGAACAGCAGTGAGGAGGCGCTTACGCCTTCGGCATAGAGACGCCGCGCGGTGAGCGGCAAAAACCCGACCATCACGCTGCCGGTCATCGCGGCGAGCACAGCCGCCCCTAGCCGTCCCGGCACGGCCGGAAGCGATTCGGCGAAGCGAATCGCCCGACCGGACAGACCGCCGCTCGGCGGCCCGGATGGCACCGCCTGCCCCATCGGATTGTGCAACGCCGCCCTCTCTCTCGCCCTCGCCGGCCAAGGCGCCGTGAACGGCCGGAGCCGCCATCGCCCGGGCCGGAACCCGCCCCATTCTGTTTTGCCCGCGGCGTCCCCGTCCATCCACGGTAGTGTTCCCGCTTGCTTTGCAAGCGGCGCCGGCCGCATGATCCCGGCGCGACATTTGGACCTTGAGGGGGCAGTATGCAGCGTGTCGGTCTGTGGGCCGCCGCCGGGCTGGCGACGGTAGCGCTTTGTGCCTGCGTGGGTCCGCTGGGACCGACGATTCCCGTCGCGCCTGGTCCGGGCAAGTCGTTCGCAGCCTTTGCCGCCGACCAGGAGACCTGCCGGCAATATGCCGACGCGCAGGTCGGGCCGCAGGCGGCCTATGCCAACAGCCGCGCCGTCGGCAGCGCCCTGCTCGGCACCGCGCTCGGGGCCGGGCTCGGCGCCGCCGTCGGCGGCGGTCACGGCGCCGCCATCGGGGCGGCCTCGGGGGCGGTGGTCGGAACCGCCGCCGGGGCGAGCGGCGCCGGCTTTGCGCAGATGTCGCTGCAGCAGCAATACGACCTCGCCTATGCCGAGTGCATGTCCGCCCACGGCAACCGCGTGCCCGGCTTCAGACCGCCGCCCGGCGGTCCGGGTTACGGCGGTCCGCCTTCCGCTCCGCCGCCTTACGGTCCGCCCGGACCGCCGCCCCCGCCGCCGGGTTGGACCCCGCCGCCTCCGCCCTGAGCGGCATTACGGGGTCCCCGCGCGGGTCGGGCGAAACCCCGGCGAAGGCCGGGGTTTCATTTTGCCCGGTTGCCGGAACCCGGGGCGGCGAACAGGCCGTCGGCGAGGTGGCGGCGGCGGATCGCCGCGATGAAGAAGCCGGGGCGATCGCCAGCGGGGTTGCGCGGCGGCACGATCACTGTCCATTCGCGGCAATCGACCATGACAAAGGGCCCGCCTGGCGGCGGCGGCGCCGGGCCGCAGCGCCCGGAAGCGGCAAGCCGGGCCGCCGCCCGAGCGATGGCGGCGGCGCTGAATTGGTGCGTCCGCTCGGGGTTCTGCCAGCGCTCCCAGCGCGTCGCGCCGAGTTCTCGGGTGAAATAGAAGCGCTCGACATGGCTCGCCCGATCGGGGCTTTTGCCGCCGTAATGATCGCAGACGAGGGTCAACAGCGTGACCCCGGCGTCATAATGCACCGGGGTCACGCGCCAGCGCGTATAGGCGGCGTTGAGGCGGGAGGGGCAGCGCTGCTGATGGCCCGCGCGCAAATCGTTGAGCCGCGCCACCGTCTCGCCCCGAAGGGGCCCGCCCGGCTCGTACAGCGCGATGATCCACGAGCGGACGAGCGCGGCCCTATCGACGCGGCCGCGGCACTGCGCCCCGACAAAAAGCTGGAACCCGGCGCCGCCATCCTCGGTGGCGGCGATCGACACCGCCCCCGGGGAGAAGAGGACGATGTCGCCGCCGTCGCCCCGGCCGGCATCGAAGACACCGAAGCGGCGTCCCAGGCCTTCGCCGAAATCAAACGAATCCTCGACGACCTCGCCGAAATCGGCGGTCAGGACCGGGAACGAATCATGCCGCTGGTAGCCTTCGGGCGCCGCCGCCTTGTCGCTCGCCGCGGGATGGTCGTCCTTGTGATAGGGCAGCCTTTCGCCCGGCAACAGATCGCGCTGCCGCGCGCAGCGTCCGCCGGGATCGAGCGGGCTGACCCCTTCGCGGACCCGGCCGGCGGCATCAAGGCAGACATTCTGGATCATGAAGTCGCGCAGCAGCGCCGGCGTCGCGACGAGACCGGCGGCGGCCGATGCCGCCGCGCCGCCGACGATCAGGGCCGCAGCCAGCGCCCATAGCAACGGCGCCGCCCGCCGGCGCGGTCGCCGTTCCGTCATGCGCCCTTGCGCGATCACACGGTGGCGATCGCGTTGGCCGGCGAACCGACCGCGCCCGGCAGTCTGAGCGGCTGCGCCGTCAGTAGAAAGCGCGAGCGTCCATGCGCGCGCAGCCAGTCGGCCAGCTCCGACAAATGCCAAATCTCGCCGAGATAGACGCCGAGTTTGAACAGGCAATGCGCATGCAACGGCAATGACGCGCAATGCTCCTCGGCGCACGGCCGCGACGGGATCGCCTCGACCGCGTAATTGTCGGATATCAGCGCCACCACCCCCGATTGCGTGATCCACTCGAGCAGGCGCTCGTCGCGGCCGTCGAGCCCAGCGCAGGGATTGGCCGCGAGCACCGCGGGATCGGGCTTCTTATTCATGCCGAGGATAACGCGGTCAAAGCCGGTGCGAAAGCAGACGAGATCGCCTTCCTCGACCGCGACCTTGTCCTCCTCCAGGATCCGCATCAGCGCATCATAGCCGACCAACGTCCTGCCGCGGCCGAAATGCGCCTCGAGGTCGATCATGACGCCGCGGCCCTGGACGCCGTGCGCCGCCATGTTGGCGATCGACAGCGCCGTGGCGCCAACATGTTCGCCGCGCTTTATCGCCGCGCCGCCGCGATAATCGACCGGACCGACGATATGCTCGCCGGCACGATAGCCGTTGTAGAACACGGGCTCGGGCTCGCCGTCGCCGTCGGCGTCGAACAGCTGCCCGACATGGGCAAGGCTGTCCCATTGCGTCGAATACTGCAAGGTCATGACGACAACATCATCGCAAATGACGTCGACAAGGCGCGGGTCCTCGCGCGCAAGCGGGTAGGTCATATTGGGCAGGCCGCCCCGCTCGGTCGGCATCAATTTCGGCGGGTGGCGGCGCGGATTGACGACATTGCCGCCGGGATAGTCGAGCGGCAGGGACAGGCAGAAGACCCGCCCTTCCTTGACTTCGGCAATGCCCTTCAGGACCTTGTCGGGGGTCAACAGGTTGAGCCGGCCCAGCTGGTCGTCGGGTCCGAAATCGCCCCAGGTCGAACCGGGCGGGCGGTGTTTCCAGCGCGGATTGTCGGGCATGCTTGCATATCCTCCGGCATCAGATCTTCCCGCTCCGGCCCTGCTCGCGTCGTTGCCAGGCCGGGCGCGCGGGCGGACGCCAACCGCAACGTTTACGCCCTCAGATCTAGCCCAGTCGGGCGGCGGGGGGAAGCGGGCCGATGCCGGGCTCGGCAATGCGACCAAATGTCAGTATTGACGCCGACTGCAACCCTCCCAGCTGTAAGGCAGAAAGAGAAGCTTACCGCGGAGTGCGCAACGGGCAATTTCTGCCCGCTCTGCGAGAAACGCGGAAGCCTGTGGCGGAAGCCCGAGGATCATGATGAATTTCCCGAACAATCGCGCGCCGCCGGCCGCGTCGCCGACCGCCCGCACGGAAGTATTCGACAAAATCCGATAACCGATACGCGCGCCGCGCTGCGGTCGATCAAAGCGGGCCGTGCGCGAAGCGGATGACGGACGGCCCGTTGCGCGATCGCGGGTGAGATCCGCCCATTGCCGGTTTTTTGCGGTCCTGCCCAGTGACTGGAGCAGCCAATGCCTCTTCTCGACCCTAGCGGACCGATAGGTGCGGCCGAGAAATCCGTGCTCCTGACGGCGATCGGGCTGATGCTGATCGTCGTCGTCCCGGTCTTTCTGATGACCTTTTGGTTCGCATGGCGGTATCGCGCTTCAAACCGCAAGGCCCGCTATGCCCCCGAATGGGCCAGTTCGGGAAAAATCGAGCTGGCGGTGTGGCTGGTGCCGGCGGTGATCGTGAGCCTGCTGGGTCTTTTGACATGGAATGCGACCCATCGGTTGAGCCCCTACAGACCCCTGGCATCGACAAAGGATCCGCTCCCGATCGACGCCGTCGCGATGAATTGGAAATGGCTGTTCATCTATCCGCGCCAGCATATCGCGACGGTCAATCAGCTGGTCCTGCAGACGAACGTGCCCGTCAGCTTTCGCCTCACCTCGCAGACGGTGATGGCGTCGTTTTTCATTCCGCGCCTGGGCAGCCAGATTTATGCGATGCCGGGAATGCGGACCAAACTGCACCTGCTGGCGGATAAGGCCGGCATCTATACCGGCCGGAACTTCCAATTCAGCGGTCGCGGGTACTCCTGGATGCAATTTCAGGTCATTGTCACCTCACCGCAGAAATTCGATGTTTGGGTTGACAGAATCAAACGATCTTCGGGAAAATTGAATCTTGCCGCTTTGCAAAAACTCGAAAGACCGAGTGTAGAAACCCCGATAATATATTATGCAGCAGTGCACCCTCATCTGTTCGAATACATCGTTCATCAGTCCATAACGGGACAGGGAACATACGCATCGAATGGAGCGGTCGATGTTGGGTAAGCTGACCCTGACCGCGATCCCCTACCACAACCCGATCATCATGGGCGCCGTCGGCTTCGCACTGGCCGCCGCCGCCGTCGTGTCGGGCTTGATCACCTATTACGGGAAGTGGCGATATCTGTGGAACGAATGGCTGACCTCGGCCGACCACAAGAAGATCGGGATCATGTACGTCATTCTGGCGCTGGTGATGCTGCTGCGCGGCTTTGCCGACGCCATCATGATGCGCTCCCAGCAGGCATTGGCGTACGGCTCTTCGCGCGGCTATCTGCCGCCCCATCACTTCGATCAGGTGTTCACCGCCCACGGCACGATCATGATCTTTTTCATGGCGATGCCGTTTCTGGTCGGCTTGATGAATGTCGCCGTGCCGCAGCAGATCGGAGCGCGCGACGTGGCCTTCCCGTTCATGAACGCGGTCAGCCTGTGGCTGACGGCGGTCGGCGCCATGCTGGTCATGGTGTCGCTCGGCATCGGCGATTTCTCGCGGGCCGGGTGGCCCGGCTATCCGCCGCTGAGCGAGCTGCGATACAGCCCGGACAGCGGCGTCGATTACTGGATCTGGGCGATCCAGTTGAGCGGCATCGGCACGCTGATGACCGGCATCAACTTTCTGGTCACGATCCTGAAAATGCGGGCGCCCGGCATGACCCTGATGCGCATGCCGGTGTTCACGTGGACGGCGTTGTGCACCAGCATCCTGATCGTCCTCGCCTTTCCGGTGTTGACCGCAACCCTGGCGCTGCTGACGCTGGACCGCTATCTCGGCACGCATTTTTTCACCGCCGGCCACGGCGGCAACCTGATGATGTACACCAATCTCTTCTGGATGTGGGGACATCCGGAAGTTTACATCCTGATCCTTCCCGCTTTCGGTGTTTTCTCGGAGGTCGTCGCCACGTTTTCAGGCAAGCGGCTGTTCGGCTATTCCATGATGGTGTACGCCACGATCGCGATCACATTTCTGTCATTTACGGTCTGGCTGCATCATTTCTTCACGATGGGAGCCAGCGCAAACGTCAATGCCTTCTTCGGCATCACGACGATGGTGATCGCCATCCCGACCGGCGTGAAGATCTTCAACTGGCTGTTCACAATGTATCGCGGGCGTGTCCGGTTCACGACGCCGATGCTGTGGACATTGGGCTTTATCGTCACCTTCACGATCGGCGGCATGAGCGGCGTGCTGCTGGCCGTACCGCCGGCCGACTTTGTGCTGCACAACAGCGAGCTGGTCGTGGCGCATTTCCACAACGTGCTGATCCCGGGTTCGCTGTTCGGCTATTTCGCCGGCTATGCCTACTGGTTTCCGAAGGCGTTCGGCTTCCGCCTCGACGAGCGCTGGGGCAGGCGCGCGTTCTGGGCGTGGCTGGTCGGCTTCTATGTAGCGTTTATGCCGCTCTACATATTGGGCCTGATGGGCATGCCGCGCCGCATGGATTACGACATTAACCCCGCTTGGCACCCCTATCTCGAAATCGCGGCTCTGGGAGCGGCAATCATCGCCCTCGGCATTGCCTGCCAGATTGCGCAACTGGTCGCAAGCTTCCGCAAACGCGCCGCAACCCGCGATTTAAGCGGCGATCCCTGGGACGGCCGGACGCTGGAATGGTCGCTGCCGTCGCCGCCGCCCTTCTACAACTTCGCTCGCATCCCGGTCGTGCGCGACCGCGACGCCTTCGCCGACATGAAGCAAAGGGGCGCGGCATACCGGCGCCCGGCCCGCTATCACGACATCCATATGCCGAAAAACACGGCTGCCGGTTTTCTGATCGGCGTGTTCGCCTTCCTGTTCGGATTTGCCATGGTCTGGCACATCTGGTGGCTGGCGGCGAGCGGCGCTTTCGCCATCCTGGCCCTCGTGGTCGCCCGGGCGACGAGGGAGGACACCGATTATACCGTGCCGGCGGCCGAGGTCGAGCGCATCGAAACCCTCAGATACCGGCGGTTGGCCGCCGCCGGGATCATCCCGGCCGAGCCGCAGGGCGGCGAGGTGCCCGCGTTCGCGCCGGCGGAGTGACCCATGAGCGTTGAGGTCGCCCGTCACTTCGCCACGCCGCTCGAGGAGCGCGCGCGTTCGGACGCCGTGGCCAATGCGGCGTACGGCTTCTGGATCTATATCATGAGCGATTGCGTTCTGTTCGCGGCGCTGTTCGCCACCTTCATCGTCCTGAGCCGCAACTATGCCGGCGGGCCGACCGGCAAGAACCTGATCGATCTGCCCTATACGTTCGCCGAAACCATGCTGCTGCTGTGCAGCAGCCTGAGCTGCGGTCTCGCCACGCTCGGCGTGAACAGGCACAGCGCTCGGCAGGCCGCCTTGTGGCTGATCGTCACCTTTCTCCTGGGGCTCGGCTTCATCGGCATGGAGGTCAATGAATTCCGCCATATGGTGCTGATCGGCGCCGATCCCGAGCGCAGCGGATTTCTGTCGGGTTTCTTCACATTGGTAGCGACGCACGGCGCCCATGTCGGCGCCGGTCTGATCTGGATGGTGGTCATGCTGGCCCAGATTGCGGCCAAAGGATTGACGGTCCGGGTCCGCTCGCGCCTGCTGCGCCTTGGCATGTTCTGGCATTTTCTCGACATCGTATGGGTTGGCGTATTCACCCTCGTCTATCTGCGGGGAGCGATATGAAGCAAGGCGCGCCGGACGAGGGCGGGGAAGCCGGCCGCCGCGGCCTTGCCCGCTATCTGACCGGCTTCACTCTGGCGGTTGCATTGACCGTCATCCCGTTCGCGCTGGTCATCGATCGGATGCTGGCGCCCGCGGCCACGCTTGCCGCCATTCTGGCCGCCGCTCTCGCCCAGATCCTGGTCCATCTGCGCTATTTTCTGCACCTCGACAGATCCGCCGCAGAGCGGTGGAATCTGGCGGCGGTCCTGTTCACGGCGGCGATCGTCACGGTCCTGACGAGCGGGGCAATATGGATCATGTTCAATCTGCACGCCCGCACGATGGAGCGGCCGGCGACGGCGATGATGGCGGGCTCGCCCAAAGGGTGATGCGGGCTGCGCCGGCGCGGCCCGCACAGGACGCGGCGGCGGCGCTCAGGAGAGCCTGACGAGCTTCTGCAGGCTGCGCAACCCGGGCGGGAAAGGCTGGCCCTTGTAGCGGTTGCCCCAGTTCGTGAACGACACCTCGCCGACATAGATGTCGCCGCGGGAATCGACGGCGAGCCCGTGCGGTGAGATGAACTGGCCTTTTTCGAGCCCGGCCGGGCGCCGGCCGAGCCGCGCCAGCAGTTCGCCCTTGTCGGTGTAGATGCTGATGCGCGGCCCGATGTTCGGCACCTCGTAATTGACCGCCATGCCGCCGCCGATCTCGCCGACATAAAAGCGCGGGCGCCTTGCGCCGTCCATGCACAGCCCCGAGGGCCGGTGCATGTTGTTCCATTGCGTCTCGTATTTGCCGTTGCCGTCGAACACCTGGATGCGATGGTTCTCGCGGTCGGCGACGTAGACCCAGCCATCCCCGTCGCAGCAGATGTTGTGCGGGATGTTGAACTGGCCGGGATCGGTGCCGGGCTCGCCCCACGACAATAACAGCTTGCCGTCGGGCGAGAATTTGTGCACGCGCGCATTGCCGTAGCCGTCGGAGACATAGATATCCCCCTGCGGCGACAGGGCGGTATGGGTGCAGCGGTGGAACGGCTCGCCGCTCATATAGGGGGCGGGTTTGCCGGGGATGCCGATCGTCAGCAATACCTTGCCGTCGAGCGTGCATTGGCGCACGGTATGGTCGCCGTCGTCGGTCAGAAAGATCGTATCGTCGGGGGCCATGAAGACCGCGTGCGGCCGGCGGAAGAGGCCCTCGCCCCAGCAGCGCAAAAAATTGCCGTCGCGGTCGAACACGATCACCGGATGGGCGCCGCGGCTGAAGCAATAGACGTTGTCGTGGCGGTCGACGCCGACCCCGGCGACGTCGGCGTCCCATTTCCAACCATCCGGCAATTTTGCCCAATCGTCGACAACCTCATAGCGAAATCCGTCCGTTCCGAGCACGACCGCCATCGCAGATCCTTCCCTGGAAATTATCGGCGCGCCTGTCGCCGCGACCACCGGCAATGGAGATAAACCGGATCGCGATCATAGGGACTGATCCGCACCCCTGTCGATGCTCACCGCAGGCCCTAATGGCGGGCGGCCTTCCGCCCGCGGGCCCGTCCCGCTCCGCGCCGCCGTCGCAGAGACGGGCGCGGCCGGCACCGGGCCGGCCGCCGGGTTTCGAAGAGGGGATCGGATCTTGTCGCAGAGATCCGCTGCGGGATCCGGCGGGCGGGCTTACTGGAACCGCGGCTTGACCTCCTCGCACAGCAGGCGGATCGCGTTCACGACGCGCTCGTGCGGGATCAGGCCGCCGCAATTGAGCTCAGCGAGAATGCCGTCAAGTCCCAGCTCCGCGTCGATCTGACGGAGACGCTCGGCGATATATGCGGGCGAGCCGATCAGCACCTGGGTGGCGAGCGCTTCCTGATAGGTGATCCGCGCCAGGCGCTCGGCGCGGCGGAGGCGCTGCTCGGCCACCGGGCCGCCGGCGAGCCGCGCCGAATCCTTCGCCAATTCGGCCTGGTAGCGATAGAAGCCCATCAGGCTGTCGCGGGCCTCTGCGCGCGCCTGTTCGTCGCTTTCCGCGATATAGGTCGGCACGCGCAGATAGACCTCCCCTCGCCCGGGATGACCGGCCGCGATCCAGGCTTCGCGATAGGCGCGGATCGCCGGCAGCAATTCGGAGAAAGTGCCGTGCCGCACCGCGACAAAGACCGGAAAGCCGAGCGCACCGATCTGCGGAAAGGTGTCGGGGCTGGAGGCGGCGACGCGGATCGGCGGGTGCGGCTGTTGGCACGGAAGCGGCGCCAGCTCGACGTTTTCGAAGCGATAATACCGGCCGGCATAGGAAAAGCGCGGATGGGTCCAGACGCCGCGGATGATCGCCAATGCTTCGGCAAAGCGTTCGCGGCTCTCGGCGTAGGGGATGCCGTAATCGACATAGGTGCGCACGACGCCGCTGCGCCCCACTCCGAAAATCAGCCGGCCATGGCTTAACTGATCGACGGTCGCCGCCTCCTCGGCCAATTGCAGGGGGTGGGAGAGCGGCAGCACCTGGACGGCGATGCCGATCTTGATGCGGCGGGTGCGCGCGGCGATCGCGCCGGCGACGCAGAGCGGCGCCGACATTACCGAGCGCTGCGGCGCGCCGTGCAATTCGGCCAGCCACAGCGCGTCGAGGCCGAACCTTTCGGCCGCCTCGACCTCGTCCAGGGCCCGCGCAAAAGCAACGCCTTCGTCCTGACCGCGCACCGCCGGAAATTCGTGGAACATGCCGAATTCCATAGCGGCTCCTCCGTCCTGTCGCGGCTGGCTGGGGCGGGAGGATTCGAACCTCCGCATGGCGGAATCAAAATCCGCTGCCTTACCACTTGGCTACGCCCCAACAGAGCGCGGTGCGGCAAAATTATCGGGAAAGGCGGCGGCCGGCAACCGCGGCCGCATGCCCCTCGCCGGCCCGCCGCGCCGGCCGGACGCGAAAAACCGCCCGCTCCCCGCCCCGGCCTCTCACCGCCGGTCCGCGCCGACGGCGCCCTCGAAGCCGTCGGGGTTCAGCGTCCCGGCGGCGCACCACCATCCGGGCATGGCCGCGGCGAGCGCCAGACCGGCGCGCTCGGCGGCAAGCCGATCCGCGAATAAGGCAAAACAGGTGGCGCCGCTGCCGCTCATGCGCGCGAGCAGGACGTCCGGAAGCGAGGCAAGGCGGGCGAGCACGGCGCCGATCTCGGGGACGAGGCCGACCGCCGCCGCGGTCAGGTCGTTGCGGCGCGGCGCGAGCGCCGCCGCCAATTCCCGCGCATTCGCCGGCATTGGCGCGAACCGGCCCGCCGGGCTGAACGCCCCCCGCCGCGCGGCGAACACCGCGGCGGTCGGCAGCGCGATGCGCGGGTTGGCCAGCAGAATGCCGGCGCGCGGCAGCCCCGGCGCTGGCGCAATGCGCTCGCCGATGCCGCCGACCCAGGCCGGCCGGCCGTACAGGCAGACCGGCACATCGGCGCCGAGCCCCGTAGCGGCGTCTGCCGTCCTCTCCGGCGGCAGCCGCCACAGCGCCGCGAGCGCCTTGAGCGCCGCCGCCGCATCGCTCGAACCGCCGCCCAGCCCGGCGGCTACCGGCAGGTTCTTTTCGAGATGGAGGGCGGCGCCGGCGGTTACGCCGGAGCGCTCGGCGAGCCGGCGGGCGGCGCGCAATACCAGATTGTCGGCGCCCAGCCCCGCAAGGCTCCCGGCCTCGGGCCCGCCGAGCGAGAGCGAGAGCCTCGCGGCCGCGGCGGCGAACAGGCGATCGCCGATATCGGCGAAAGCCACGAGGCTGTCGAGCTCGTGATAACCGTCGGCGCGTCGCCCAGTCACGTGCAGGTACAGGTTGACCTTGGCCGGGGCGAACGCCGCGACGGTCGAAGGCCCCGCCTCCGCGGTCAACCGCCGCCCGCCTTTACGACTTTTCCGAGGCCGCGGGCGATCTTGGCCTCGAGCGGCTGGATCTCCTTCTGCTCGGGCCCGAATTGCAATGCCTGCCGCCATTGATAGCGCGCTTCGATCTCGCGTCCGACCTGCCAATAGGCGTCGCCGAGATGATCATTGATCGTCGGATCGTCGGGCACCAGTTCGACCGCCTTTTCGAGATAATGGAGCGCCTTCTTGTATTGGCCCAGCCGGTAATACGCCCAGCCGAGGCTGTCGACAATATAGCCGTCTTCCGGCCTCAGCGCGACCGCCTTCTCGATCATCTTCAGCGCCCGCTGCAAATGCTGGCCGCGGTCGACCCAGGTATAGCCGAGATAATTCAGAACGAAAGGCTGGTCGGGCTTCAGCTTCAGCGCGTGCAGCAGATCCGCTTCCGCCCGCTTCCATTGCCCCGAGCGTTCGAGAGCGATGCCGCGGCTGTAATAGAGCGACCATCGCTCGGGCATTCCCTCGCTGCGCAACCGCGCCACCGCCTCGTTATACGCCTCGACCGCCTCGGGGAAACGCTTGTTCTCGCGCAGGATGTCGCCGAGCTGCATCGCCGCCCCGGCTCGGTTCGGATATTGGGCCGACAGTTTCTGCAGCAGCACGATCGCCTCGTCGGTGCGGCCGAGCGCGTCGAGATCGGCCGCGACCCGCAGTTGCGCCGACCAGTAATAGGGCGAATTCGACGGGATCTTGGCGAGAACGGCGAGGCTTCTTTGCGGCTGCTTTTCGGCGCTCAGGATATCCGACAACAACAGCTGCGCCAATGTCAGATGCGGCCGCAGCGCCAGCGCCAGGCGGTCGTAGAACAGCGCCAGATAGAGCGTCTCGGGGTCGTTGACGACGCTCGCCAGGTCGAAGAAGGCCTCGGCGAGACCGGCGCGCGCCGAAGTGATGAGCGGTTTGGGCATGCCGGCCGGCTTTGCGTCCAGCACCGATTCGGCAAGCTCGCTGCCCGAATTTTCCTGGATGAAGCGCTGATAGATTTTTTTGGCCTCGGCGGGCTCATTGTGACGCTCGTAGAAATTCGCCATCGCTTCGGTCAGCCGCCAGTTGAGACGGCCGGTCGCCGCCAGGGTTTCCTTGAAATTGGCCTTGGCCTTGTTCGGATGGCCGGCAAAATCGTAGAGCAGTCCGAGCTGAAAAAATTTGAGCGGGGCAAGACCGGCAAACTTGTCGAGCTGCTGCAATGCGGCGTCGGCGCCGGGCAGATCGCCCGCCGCCATCCGCGTCCAGGCCAGCGCCAGCGGCGCGACAAAGCGGTGCAACCCGCTCGCCGGCAGCGCCTCGGCCTCGGCCAGCGCCGCCTTGACATCGCCCGCCTTCATCTTCTCGACCAGCAGCACAAGCTGGGCGGCGGCATTGGTCGGATCGAGACGCAGCGCGCTGCGGGCGAGCGCCGCGGCGCGATCGAAATCGCCGCCGGCGGCTTCCGCCAGGAACGCGCGCCGGATCAGCTCGGGCGAGGTCGGATCGGCCTTCAGCGCCTGTTCGAACCAACTCGCGGCCGCGCGGTAGTCGCCCTCCTGCTCGGCATGAAGCCCCGCCAGATAGGCGCCAAGGGGCGTCGCCGCGGCGATCCCGGCAGTGGCCACAAAAAGCGGGAGCAGAACGCTCACAACCGAGCCTATGCGGGAGAGCCCGCCCCTGATTTTTCCCATCGATCCTCTACCCCCAACCGCGCGCGCCCCGGGGCGCGCTCTCACATGTTCGGATAGTTCGGCCCGCCGCCCCCTTCCGGGACGACCCAGTCAATGTTCTGCTCCGGATCCTTTATATCGCAAGTCTTACAATGGACGCAGTTCGGCGCATTGATCTGCAGCCGCGGCGCGCCCGCCGCATCCCTTACGATCTCGTAGACCCCGGCAGGACAATAGCGCTGTTCCGGCGAATCGTAGAGACGATAATTGACGGCGATCGCCTTTTCCGGGTCGCGCAGCCGCAGATGCGAAGGCTGGTCTTCCTCGTGGTTGGTGTTCGAAATGAAGACCGAGGAAAGCCGGTCGAAGGTGATCGTGCCGTCCGGCCGGGGATAGGCGATCCGCCGCGCCGCATGGGCCGGCACCAGCCGGGTGTGGTCGGGGTGGCGGTAGTGAAAGGTCCACGGCGCGGCGCCGCGAAACAGATAGGTGTCGAGCGCCGAATAGGCGAGACCCGCCAGCAGCCCCCAGCGAAAGCTCGGGCGGATATTGCGGGCCCGTTCCAGCTCCTCCCACACCCAGCTCTGCCGCAGGGCGGGCCCGACCTCCGCCGCGGCGTCGCCGCACAGGCGGCGGAACACCACCTCGGCCGCGATCATGCCCGATTTCATCGCCGTGTGGCTGCCTTTGATCTTCGGCACATTGACAAAGCCGGCGGCGCAGCCGATCAGCGCGCCGCCGGGAAAATCGAGCCGCGGGATCGCTTGCAGGCCGCCTTCGTTGAGCGCCCGGGCGCCGTAGCAGATGCGCCGTCCGCCCTCGAAAAACGGGCGGATCCGCGGATGCGTCTTGAAGCGCTGAAATTCTTCGAACGGGTTCAGAAACGGGTTCCGGTAATCGAGCCCGATGACAAAGCCGACCGCGACCTGCCGATTTTCGAGATGGTAGAGGAAGGAGCCGCCATAGGTCGCAAAATCGAGCGGCCAGCCGACGGTATGGATGACGAGACCGGGCTCGTGCCGCTCTTGCGCCACCTCCCACAATTCCTTGATGCCGATCGCATAGGTCTGCGGGTCGACGCCCTCGCGCAGGCGGAAGCGCGCGATCAGGGTCTTGCTCAGCGAGCCGCGGCAGCCCTCGGCAAACAGCGTCTGGGAAGCGCGCAGCTCGACGCCGGGCTGGTAGCGCGCGGTCGGCTTGCCGTCCTTGCCGATGCCCATATCGCCGGTCGCCACCCCGCGCACCCGCCCGGCTTCGTCGTACAGCACTTCGGCGGCGGCAAATCCCGGATAGATTTCGACGCCGAGCGCCTCGGCTTCTTTGGCCAGCCAGCGGCAGAGATTGCCGAGGCTGATGATGTAATTGCCGTGATTGCGCATCTGCGGCGGCGTCGGCAGACGAAAGGCGCGCCTTTTCGTCAGGAACAGAAAACGATCCTCCCGCGCCGGCGTCACCAGCGGCGCTCCCCTCTGGCGCCAGTCCGGGATCAGCTCGTCGAGTGCGCGCGGCTCGAACACGGCCCCCGACAGGATATGGGCGCCGACCTCGGAGCCCTTTTCGACGACGCAGACCGCGACCTCGCGCCCGGCCGCCGCGGCGAGCTGCTTCAGGCGGATGGCGGCGGCCAGCCCGGCGGGCCCCGCCCCGACAATGACGACGTCGTAGTCCATCTGCTCGCGCGGCATGTCACCGTCTCTCACCGATGCTGCGCGCGCGACTATAAAGGAAAGGATTGCGGTGAAAACGGGGGAGCGCGGCAACTGTCCCTGTTTCCCCCTCATGAAGCCCTCTCCCCGGCGGGCGGAGAAGGGGGAAAATACCGCGACGGAAAGCGGAGAGACGGGTTCGGGGCGAGAGGTCGGGCGATGCGCGAGCGCGATGCGGCGGCGGCCTTGCTGCGCTGGTATATCGAGATGGGCGCCGACGAGGCAATCGCGGCCACCCCGCAGGACCGCCTCGCGCCGCCGGCGGCCGCCCCGGCGCCCTCGCCGCCGCCGACATCCGCTCCGGAGCCGCCCCGCCCGGCCGCCGCCGGCGCGGTCGCGGCGGCGCCGCCCGCCGCGCTGCTCGACTCGCCCGCAGAGGCGGCGCAATCGGCCCGTCTGCTCGCCGCGGCAGCCGACACGGTCGAGGCGCTGGCGGCCGCCGTCGCCCGGTTCGAGGGCTGCCCGTTGAAGCGCACGGCAACCAACACCGTCTTCATCGACGGCAATCCGCAGGCGCCGGTCATGATCATCGGCGAGGGTCCGGGCGCCGAAGAAGATCGCACCGGGCGGCCCTTCGTCGGCCGCGCCGGCCAGCTTCTCGACCGCATGCTGGCGGCGATCGGGCTCGACCGCACGCAGGTGCTGATCACCAATGTCGTCTATTGGCGGCCCCCCGGCAACCGCACGCCGACCGCCGCCGAGATCGCCGCCTGTCTGCCTTTTGTTCTGCGCCTGATCGCGCTGGTCAAGCCGAAGGTGCTGGTGCTGTGCGGCGGCACCGCCGCCGGCGCGCTGTTGCCGCAGGGCGGGGGCATCACCCGGCTGCGCGGCCGCTGGTTCGATCTGCACGTTCCCGGTCTCGACAAGCCGGTGCCGACCCTGCCGACCTACCATCCCGCTTTCCTGCTGCGCAGCCCCGAGCGCAAGCGCGAAGCCTGGCACGACCTGCTCGCCCTCAAGGCCCGCCTCAAGGAGGCTCTGCAGTCCGATAACGCCGCCCCCGCGCCCTCCGGATAAAAGCGCGGTCCCGATATTTGCAGGCCGCCCCGCGCTCTGCGACCGGATTGCCGTCCGCCCGGCCCGGATAGCGCCGGGATCCGCCCGCGGGGGTCAGCCGAGCGTCGGCGGCGATCCCTCGGGCGGCAGGACCGTGCCGGACAACGGCTCGACCCAGACCAGGCGATCGCGCACCGCTTTGACGCCCGGCGTGTTTTCGACCAGGACCTTGAGCGCGGTGCGCTCGTCCTCGCTGGTATAAGTGCCGCCAAGATCGACAACCCCGTCCTTGACCCAGACGGCAACCTCGAAACGCGGGGCCCAGGGCTCGGCGGCAATCGCGGCGAGGATGCGCTCGCGGATTTCCTCGTCGCTGTAGCTGCCGGAGGCCGGCCGGGTCGCCATGTCGACGAGCGCGCGAACGAGGTCGGCGCGGCTGACGATACCGACGAGCCGACCCTCGTCGAGGACCGGCAGGCGCTTGACGCGATGCTTTTCCATCAGCTGCACGACCTCGGCAAGCGGGGTGTGCGGCGTCACCGACACGACTTGCCGGGTCATGACCTCGCCGACCTTGCGGGCATTGGCCTGAACATAATCGCGGGCCAGACGGGCCGGACCGATCAGCAGCTCCAGCCACCGGGAACGGCGGGGCGCCGTGCCGATCTCGGTGCGGCGCAAAAGATCGCCTTCGGTCACAAGTCCAACCACGGCGCCCGCCTCGACCACCGGCAGACCGCTGATCCGGTGCTGCAGCATCAGGCGCGCCGCTTCGATGATGCTCGTCTCCGGGGTCACGGTCAGGACCTCCCGGCTCATCACCTCCGCCGCATCCATCCTCGCTCTCCTTTTCGTCAACGGCGCCAGCGGCCGTTCCACCACTGGCCCGCGGCCGGCCCGTTGCGACAATCGCGCAAGGGCCGGCGCGTCGGCCTTGATCTGGGTCAAGGCGGCGGTTTTCGCATCCCCTAGTCTGATAAAACATATGGCGGAACCGGGGCCGATGATCCTTATGCGCGATGCTGACGCGCTCGCTCCCTGCAGACGGCCGTCAGCGGGGCGACGGCCCGGCAACGGAAGCGGCGATCGCGACGAGAATTGCAAGGATCACGCTGACGCCCAAGCGCCGTGCCCCGGCGCCGAGCGTGTCCCCGAGCACGAATTGCAAGACCCGGTCGCTGCGTTGACAGAACGCCAGCACACTCGTCTTTTCGACCTCTTCGCTGCCATATTGGAGAGGAGGCATCACCGGCCTGCCGCCCCGGGAGAACGGCGCGATGCGCGGCAATCGGCCGGGGACCGGATCGGCGGCGAGGGCGCGATCGCCGCCATCGACGGCAGGCCAAGGCCTCCCCTCCCGACAACGCAGGCGCCCGGGACCGGCAAATCCGCCCGCGGCGACGCCGCGGGCGGATCGGGAAAGAGCGCCCTGCCGCAAGCGGCCGTTACGGCCCGCCTCGGCGTCAATTTGCCATTTTGCACCCGCTCCTCCCGGCGGCCCCTGCGAAGCCTGCGCAAAGCAGATGATTGATCCAGCTCAATGGTCAAGGAGCACGGCGGATTTAAATAGCCTGGCCGCTGCGAGAAGGCCGCTCCGGGCGGGAGGCGGGCCGATCGCAAGCCGCGCGCGAAGCGGTGTCGAACCGGCTTGGCCGCGAGGATTGCGAGGGCCGGGCGGTCTCGCCGCAAGCGCCCGCTAAGAAGGCAAGGCAGGCAAAGCCCCTGCGCGGGCCGGCGCCGGCCCCGCCCGCGACCGCCGCGGCCGAGCAAAGCAGATCCAGGAAGAGGAGCGCGTCATGAGCGAATTCGGTCCGCTGCTGATTATAGAAATCCCCCGCTTGCGGCACTACGCCGCCAAGCTGACCCGCGACAGGGTCGAGGCCGACGAGCTCGTGCAGAGCTGCCTTCTGCGCGCCCTTGTCAAGCAGGATCTGTGGCAGCCCGGCACCGATCTGCGCAAATGGCTGTTCACGATGCTGTATCATCAGTGGGTCAGCGAGCTGCGCCGCAGAGCCCGGGAACGCAACGGCTTGAGCAATGCCGAGAGGGCTCTGGCACCGGCTCCCAACCCCGATCCGATCGACCGCATCCTCGCCCGCGAGATGGACCGGGCCATCACCGGCTTGCCGGAGGTGCACCGCCAAGTGATGCGCCGCGTCGCTCTTGACGAGATGACCTACCCCGAGGCGGCGGTCGTGCTGCACCTGCCTCAGGGCACGCTGCGCTCGCGCCTGGCCCGCGCCCGCGAAAAATTGCGCAGATTCGCCGCCGAGGATGGCGCCGGCAGCCCGCGCCGGTATGCCGCATAGCCTGCGCAGGGCGGCATGCGGGCCGAAAAGACCGCCCGGAGGGCGGAGCCTTATGCCGCCCGTGACGGCCGCTATCCAGGAGGCCGGCGCTGACGGCCTGCCCGGCCGCGCCGGCCTCGATCCCGGGCGGCGTAACAGGCGATCGGTGCTTGTCGGGCAGCGCGCCCGTAAGGGATCTTCCGTACGTAGTTTCCCATAAGGATCAATCCGGATTTCCGCCGGCGCGGAACACGCTCACCCTGCGGCCATCGCAAGCGATGGAGACAGCCATGCTCAAAGACTTTGGCGAAAGGCTGGACCGTTCCGGGTCGGCGAGCGCCGGGCTCGCATATTCCGGCCGCCTCGAGGCGTTGGTTGCGCTCGAACGGATCGGCGCCCGACGCAGCTTCGGGCGCGACGAGGCGATCTACGCCGAAGGCGATCCGTCGGATTCCTGGTACAAGGTGATCTCGGGAGCGGTGCGGATCTGCAAGCTGCTCGCCGACGGTCGCCGCCATATCGCCGAATTCTGTTTTGCCGGCGACTGCTTCGGCCTTGACGATACGCCCGAGCGGGCATTTTCGGCGGAAGCCGTCGGTGAGGTCGTGGTCATGCGCTATCCGCGGCGGGCGACCGAGCGGCTGATCGGCGACAATGCGCAGCTGGCCCACCACGTGTATGAGATGACCCTGCGCGACTTGGCCCATGCGCAAAGCCGCATGCTGCTTCTGGGGCGGATGACCGCCTGCGAGCGGGTGGCGCATTTTCTGCTCGAAATGGCCGAACGGCGCGATGTCGGCCGCAAGCTCGATCTGCCGATGTCGCGCAACGACATCGCCGACTATCTCGGTCTGACGGTCGAAACCGTCTGCCGCGTGCTGTCCGCGTTCAAACGCAAGGGCGTGATCGCGATCCCCGCTCCGCATGCCATCGAATTGCGCGACCGGCGCGCGCTCGCGGCGGTCGGCGAGGCCTGACCCGGCGCGCCGACGGCCCGGCCGGACCTCAGCGAACCAGGAGAATGTCGCAGGCAAGGCGCATGAACAGCTCGCGCACCCGCTCGGGCTGTCCTGCGAGATCGGCCTGGACGGCCAATACGCGGCAGTCGAGCTCGCCCAGCCGCCGCTCCAGCTCGGCCGGTTCGGCCGGCGCCAGTTCGATCTGCAGGCGCACCGAATAGGGCTCGATCTGCGCGGCAAGCCACGCCTCGAAGCCCTTTTCGGCGGCCAGATCGGGCGGGCAGATCACGGTCAATGCGCCGCCCGCCGCCTCCGCCAATTGCGCCGCCGCGGCCAGGAGCCGCGCCGAGCCCGCGCCGCGGTCGCGCAATACGGCCGAGACCGATCCGTCCGGCTCCCAGTTGCGCCGCGCCAGCAGCACCGAGCCTGGCACCTGTTCGATGGCCGACCACCAGCGCCACTCCACGCGAAAATATTGGCCGATCGGTCGCGTCAGGGCGCCGGCAACGATCAGATCCCCCGCCGCCGCGGCGACGAGCGGGCCGCCGCCGGCGAGCCGCACGATTTCGAACGACCATTCGAGGCGGTGACGCCGCGCCGCCGCGGCCAGCTCCCGGCGGGCGCGCTCGGCGGCGGCCCGCAACTGCCGCTCGATCTCTTCGGCCGACAGCGGCGCCGATCCCGCCGCCAGCGTGACATGACGGGCGACGGGTAGGCGCGCCAGGCGCAGGAGCTCCTCATCCTCGACAAAGACGCCGTGCAGGCGCGATTTGGCATGAGCGGCCAAGCGCGCCGCAATCGCGATGGCGGTGCGGTTTTCCGAGACGGCGTCGAGCGGCACGACGACGCGTTCGATGCGCCCCTTCATGGCCGCCCTCCCGCCGCCTGGGCCTGGCGGGCAAGCTCGGCCGCCTTGGCGGCAAACGCATCGAGGCGATCGGCGACGCGCCGGTTGATCGTGCCCGGCGGATAGACGCCCTCGGCATCGGGCTGCCCCGCCGGGATCCCGGTGAGCAATGCGATCCCCTGATCGACCGTATCGATCGGATAAATGGCAAAGCGGCCTTCCGCCGCCGCCGCAACGACATCGTGGCGCAGCATCAAATGCCGGACATTGGCGGCCGGGATCACGACCCCCTGCCGCCCGTTGAGGCCGGCGGCGCGGCAGGCGTCGAAAAACCCCTCGATCTTCTCGTTGACCCCGCCGATCGCCTGGATCTGGCCGCGCTGGTCGACCGAGCCGGTCACGGCAAGCGCCTGCGTGATCGGCGCCTCGGCGAGCGCCGAGAGCAGCGCAAAGAGCTCGGCGGCCGAGGCGCTGTCGCCGTCGACGCCGCCGTAGGACTGCTCGAAGACGAGGCTGGCGTTCAGCGACAACGGCCGGTTGCGGCCGAAGCGGCCGCCGAGAAAACCGCCGAGGATCAGCACCCCTTTAGAATGCAGGGGACCGCCGAGCGCGACCTCGCGTTCGATGTCGACGACCTCGCCGCGGCCCAACCGCACCCGCGCGGTGATGCGGCTCGGAATGCCGAAAGACAGCCCGCCCAGGCCGATGACCGAGAGCCCGTTGACCTGGCCGATCGCGGTGCCCTCCGTCTCGATGCGGATCGTCTTGCGCGCGATCTCCTCCTGCAGCCGCCGATAGATGCGGTCGCCGCGCCGGATTTTGGCGTCGATCGCCGCCTGCACCTCGCTCTTGCCGACGACCGCCTTGCCGGCATCGGCGGCGAGCTGGTCGGCCTCGCGCAGCAGATCGGCAAGCGCGCGCATCTCGATCGACAATTTATCGCCTTCGCCGACGAGACGGGCGGCGTGTTCGATGACCCGGGCGACGCCGTCGCGGTCAAACGGCCGCAATTTCTCGCGCCGGGCGACCGCGCAGATGAGGCGGGCATAGAGCAGCGTCGTTTCCGGCGTGCGCGCGATGCGGTCGTCAAAATCGGCCGCGATCTTGAACAGATCGGCGAATTCCTCGTCATAAAGGCTGAGCAGGTAATAAAGCGTCGGCGGACCGAGCAGCACGACCTTGACATCGAGCGGGATCGGCTCCGGTTCGAGCGATACCGTGGTGGCCAAGCTCAAGAGCTGCTCCAAGGTCTCGATGCGGATCTCGCCGGCGTTGAGCGCGCGCTTCAGCGACGCCCAGCCGTAATTTCCGGCAAGCAGCTTGGTCGCATCGAGGATCAGATAGCCGCCATTGGCGCGATGCAGCGCTCCCGGAGCCAGCAGCATAAAATCGGTCACCAGCGCCCCGAATCGGGCCAGATGCTCGACCCGCCCGACCAGGGTCTGATGGGTCGGGTTGTCCTCGTAGATGACGGGCGCTCCCTGCCGGTCGCCGTTGTCGACAATGACGTTGACCTGATAGCGGCGAAACCGTCCTTCCTCGATCGCCGCCACAAGGCCCGCCGGCATCGGGCCGTCCGGCTGCGGCGGCACCGCCGGGGTCAAAAAATCGTCGGCATTGTCCTGGATATCGCGCTCGACCTCATCAAGATAGCGGACGACGTCGGGCAGATCGCGATAAAGGGCGCGCAGCTCTTCCATCAGCCCCGCGATCGCATGGCCGGTGGTCTCGCGGTTGAGGGCGCGAACCGCCTCGCGATGCTCGCGCTCCCATTGCGGCACCTGCCGCATCGTCGCCTCCAGCTCGGACTGGATCGCCGCGATCTCCTGCTGGATGCGTTCGCGCTCGGCCGCCGGCAGCTCCTCGAACATCTCCGGCGTCAAGACCTTGCCGTTGCGCTTGGGCGCCAGCGCCAGCCCCATCGGCGTCCGCAACAGCGCGATGCCGCTCTTCTCGGCGCGCGCCTGCAATGCGCCGAAAGCGGCCTCGCTGCGCTCTTTGAATTGCTGTTCGAGCACCTCCCGGCGCGCCCGGTATTCGTCGCGCTCGAACGCCGCCGGCAAAGCGGCGCGCAGTTCTTCGACGAGGCGTTTCATCGCCTGCGCCAATCCGCTGCCGCGGCCGGCCGGCAATCGCAGCCGGCGCGGCTTTTGCGGATCGGCGAAATTGTTGACATAACAGAAGTCCGGCGGCGTCGGCTCGCTCGCCGCCCGCTGCCGCAGCAGCGCCTCGACGAGACTGTGGCGGCCGGTGCCGCTGGCGCCGAGCGCATAGACATTGTACCCCTTGCGGCGTATGCGCATCGCAAACGCGATCGCCTCGGTTGCCCGCTCTTGCCCGATCAGGCCGGGGGCCTCCTCGAGCTCGCTGCACAGCGCAAACGGCAGCTCGTCCGGATCGACGCGGCGGTAGAGCAATGCCGGCGGCAGCGGCTGTGCGAGCGCGAAAGCGCGGCTGTCGAGGCTTTCGCCGATGGCGGGCATGTCTGGTTCCATGACCTTGTCCTGTGGCTGCAACGCATCGATCCCCTTTCCGGCCTTCGGCGCGCTCGGCCCGTTTTTACAAAGATCGCCGGCTTTCGGCATCCCCGAGACGGGCACGGCCGGCGCCCGCCGGCCGCACCGTTTTACAACCGCCGCGGCCGCTGCGGCAAATCCGGCTCGGCCGCCGGGTGAGCGAATTCAAGTCTGCAGCGTAGCGTTCGGATCGACCCGGACGAGCGCGTCGCGAACCTCTTTCACGCCCGGGACATTGCCGACGAGAACGCGCAACGCCTGGCGCTGGCGCTCATCGCCGACCGTTCCCCGCAGCTCGACCGCCCCGTCCGACACGGACACCGCGATCGCGGCTCGGGGAACCCACACTTCTTTTTCGAATTCCTCAAGAATCCGCCGCCGGATGGCCTCATCGTCCTGCCGGGCCGGCGCCTCTTTTTTTGCGCGGGCGGCATAGGCGTGCAGCAGATCGCGCCGGCTGACAATGCCGACGACATAATCCCCTCGCACCACCGGAACCCGCTTGATATGGTGGGTTTCCATCAACTCGACGACGCGCTCGAGCGGGGCGTCCTCGGCGACCGTCACCACATCGGTGGTCATCACCTGCGCAACCGTGCGGCCATGCGCGCGCATATATTCTTCGGCCAGCCGCCCCGGCCCGAGCAGCAGGGCGAGCCAGCGCTCCCGCCGGCGTTCGGTGCCGCTCTCCGCCCGTCGCAGGAAATCGCCCTCGGTGACGATGCCGACGAGTTTGCCGCCCTGCCCGATGACCGGGAAGCCGCTGATATCGTATTGCAGCATCAGTTCGGCGGCGCGCAGCGCGGGCGTCTCGGGTTCCACCGAGATCACCCCCCTTGTCATGACGTCCTTGACTTTCATCGCCATCCTCGCGGCTGATCCGCCTATCTCGTCCGGTCGCGGCAAAGCCGCCTTGATCTATCTCAAAGCCGCCGGCCGCCGGCGGCGCCGGGCCGGTCACGGCTTCCGGTTGATGTGGATCAGAGCGGACCGGCTATGGCCGCGTATCGTGATGCCATGAATGATCGGGCCGAGCTGCTGCGCCGCCGGATTGCCGCCTATCGCCGACATCTTGCCGAAGGGGTCGATGACGAACTGGCGCAGCTCTATCTTTGCGAGATAACGGTCGCCGCGGCGGAGCTTGCCGAAATTGAACAGGGCGACAAAAATCGCGGGCGCGCCCGCCCCTAAACCAAGCCAAAGCCCCGATGCGCGCGGCCGCAAACCCGGCGCGCGGCCGGATCGGCGGAGGCGGGGATTGCAGGCCGGACCGGCGCGAGGGGAATTGACCCATATCAAGGGATACGGGGCGTCGGCCTGATACCGATGGCTTGTCGAAGCTGCGGCGGACGCGGCGGGGACCGGGCGCAGGGCCTTGCCGGCGATCCCCGACATTGCCCGATTGAAAGGGCTGCAATGGAGCAGAGAACGAAGACGGGAGCGATCCTCCGCCGGCCTTATCCGGCAGGCTCCCCGTGCAAAGCGCGAATGCCGATGCGGCGCCGGAAAGGGTGAGCCGTGACCCGAAAACAATCGGACATGACCGCGGTCGTCGATCTCACCCGCGAAAAGGGAACGGGTCCTTTCCGGACGCGGCGCCCGATCTATGTCGATCTCCTGCCTCCCTGCAACGACGCCTGTCCGGCCGGCGAGAACGTCCAGGCTTGGCTCGCCCTCGCCCAGGCAGGCAAGTATCGCGCCGCATGGGAAGTGCTGGTGCGCGACAACCCCCTGCCGGCGGTGCACGGTCGCGTCTGTTATCATCCCTGCGAGGGGGCGTGCAATCGCGGCGCGTTTGATGCCGCGGTCGGCATCCATGCGGTCGAGCGCTTCCTTGGCGACTGCGCGACGGCGGCGGGATGGCGACTGCCGATCGAGGCCTCGCCGAGCGGTCGTCGCATTCTCGTCATCGGCGCCGGGCCGAGCGGGCTCTCCGCCGCCTATCATCTGGCGCGCCTTGGCCATACCGTCGAAATCCATGAGGCCGGGCCGGTCCCCGGCGGCATGATGCATTTCGGCATCCCCGCCTACCGCCTGCCGCGCACCGAACTGATCAAGGAGGTCCGCCGGATCGAAGAAATGGGCGTGAAGCTCGTGCTCGATCACAAGACCGAGGATGTGCTCGCCGAACAGCAGGCGGGCGGCTTCGATGCCGTCTTTGTCGCCATCGGCGCTCATATCAGCCGCCATATAGACATTCCGGCACGCGACGCCGCGAAGGTGCTCGACGCCGTGACGCTGCTGCGCAGCGCCGGAGCCGGCGAGGCGCCGCGCCTTGGCCGCCGCGTCGTCGTTTACGGCGGCGGGAATACGGCAATGGATGCGGCGCGTACGGCCCGGCGCCTCGGGGCCGAGGAGGCGCTGATCATCTATCACCGCGACCGCGCTCACATGCCGGCCCATGCCTTTGAAGCGGAGGAGGCGATCAGCGAAGGGGTCAAGATCAAATGGCTGACGAGCATCAAGGAGATCGCCGGCCCGACGCTGACGGTCGAACGGATGACCCTTGATGCGACGGGCCGGCCGCAGCCGACCGGAGCGATCGAGGTTCTCACGGCCGATGCCGTCGTGCTGGCGCTTGGTCAGCAGACGGACAGCGCCTTCCTGCGGCGTGTGCCCGGCATCGCATTCAAGCCGGACGGCACGGTGATCGTCGGCCCTGACATGATGACCGGGCATCGCGGCATCTTCGCCGGCGGCGATATGGTGCCCGGCGAGCGCACCGTCACCGCCGCCGTCGGCCACGGCAAGCGCGCCGCCCGCTGCATCGACGGCTGGCTCAGCGGCAAAGGCTATGCCGAGCCCGCCAGAGCCCCGCTGGTTTCCTTCGCCATGCTCCACCTGCCCGTATTCAGCGACGTCGATCCCGCCGTCGAGAAAACGCTGACGGCCGCCCAAAGGCTGGGCGGCTTCGCGGAGGTCGTGGCCGGCCTCGGCGAGCAGGAGGCGCGCCATGAGGCGCAGCGCTGTTTTTCCTGCGGCAATTGCTACGAATGCGACAATTGCTGGGCGGCCTGTCCGGAGGATGCGATCGTCAAGCTCGGGCCGGGCAACCGGTACCGCTATGACTACAGCAAATGCACCGGCTGCGCCGTGTGCTTTGAACAGTGCCCCTGCCATGCCATCGAGATGATTGCCGAGCCGGGATGACGGTGTCCGCCGGCCGATCCCGGCCCCTATCGGAGCGCGAAGGAGGCGTGCAATGAGCGGGCAAACCGCGACGCTGGACGGCAACGCCGCTGCCGCTTATGTCGCCTATCGGGTCAACGAGATCTGCGCAATCTATCCCATCACCCCGTCCTCGCCGATGGCGGAGCTGGCCGATGAATGGTCGGCCCGGGGGATCACGAACATCTGGGGCAACGTCCCGATCGTCCAGGAAATGCAGAGCGAGGGCGGCGCCGCCGGCGCGGTGCACGGGGCCCTGCAGTCAGGCGCGCTGACCACGACCTTTACCGCCTCGCAGGGCCTGCTGCTGATGCTGCCCAACATGTATAAAATTGCCGGTGAATTGACGGCGACCGTGTTCCACGTCGCCGCCCGCTCGCTTGCGACCCAGGCCCTTTCGATCTTCGGCGACCATTCCGACGTGATGGCCGCACGCACCACCGGCTTTGCTCTGCTTGCTTCCGCTTCCGTGCAGGAAGCCCACGACAACGCGCTGATCGCCCAGCGGGCAACGCTCGAGGCGCGCGTCCCCTTTCTTCATTTCTTCGACGGCTTTCGCACGTCCCATGAGATCAACACCCTGACGCTGCTCGATGATGATACAATCCGCGCGATGATCGATCCGTCCCTGGTGCGCGCGCACCGGGAGCGGGCGCTCGATCCGGAGCACCCCTTTATTCGCGGCACCGCCCACAACCCGGACACGTTCTTCCAGGCGCGGGAGGCGGCGAACCCCTATTACGCGCGCGTTCCGGCCGTGGTCCAGGCCGCGATGGACCGCTTTGCCGCGCTGACCGGTCGGCATTATCGGCTTTTCGATTATGACGGTCCGCGGGACGCCGAGCGGGTCGTGGTGGCGATGGGCACGGGCGCCGAAACGGCGCGCGAGACGGCGGCGGCTTTGCGGGCCCGCGGCGAAGAAAAGGTGGGGGTCATACAGGTGCGGCTCTACCGGCCCTTTGCCGGCGACGCCTTCGTCGCCGCGGTGCCGCCGACCTGCCGGGCGCTTGCCGTGATCGAGCAGACCAAGGAGCCGGGCGCGCCCGGCGAGCCGCTCTATCTCGATGTCGTGGCGGCTCTGGCGCAAGCCGTCGCCGCCGGTACGCGAGAGCGGATGCCGCGCGTCATCGGCGGCCGGTACGGGCTTGCCTCGAAGGATTTCAGCCCGGCGATGGCCAAGGCCGTTTTCGACGAGCTGAGCCGGGCCGAGCCGAAAAACGGCTTCACCGTCGGCATCGAGGACGACGTGACCCATACCAGCCTCGCCTATGACCCGAGTTTCACGATCGAGCCGCCCGAGGTCGTGCGGGCCGTTTTCTACGGTCTTGGCGCCGACGGCACCGTCGGCGCCAACAAGAACAGCGTCAAGATCATCGCCGAGCAGACCGGGCTCTACGCCCAGGGCTATTTCGTCTATGATTCGCACAAATCCGGGGCGCAGACGATATCGCATCTGCGCTTCGGGCCGCGGCCGATCCGGGCGCCTTATCTGATCCGGGAGGCCAATTTCGTAGCCTGCCATCAATTCAATTTTATCGCCCGGCAGGATGTCCTGAAGCTGGCGGCCTCGGGCGCCACGTTCTTGCTCAACAGCCCCTATGCCGCCGAAGAGGTATGGGACCATCTGCCGCGCTCGATGCAGCGCCAGATCATCGAGCGGCGCCTGCGCTTTTTCGTCATCGATGCCTCGCAGGCGGCACGGCAGGCCGGGCTGCGCGGCCGCGTCAATACGATCTTGCAGACCTGCTTCTTCGCCCTTGCGGGCGTGTTGCCGAGAGAGGCGGCGATCCGTCAGATCAAAGAAGCAATCCGCAAGACCTATGCCGAACAGGGCGAGGAGGTGGTCCAGCGCAACTTCCGGGCGGTCGACGGCGCGCTCGCGCGCTTGCGCGAGGTCAGGGTACCGGCGGCGGCGACAAGCGGCTGGGAGCGCGCGCCGTCCGTACCGGCGGCGGCGCCGGAATTCGTCCGCACGGTCACCGCCAAAATGTTCGAAATGCGCGGCGACGAGATCCCGGTCAGCCGGATGCCGGTCGATGGCACCTTCCCCTGCGGGACCGCCGCCTTCGAAAAGCGCAGCATCGCTGACGCCGTGCCGGTTTGGGAGCCGGATATCTGCATTCAATGCGGACAGTGCAGCTTTGTCTGTCCGCATGCGGTGATTCGCGCCAAATACTACGATGCGGCCACTCTCGCCGGGGCTCCGGCGAGCTTCAAATCGGCGCCGATCAACGTGCGCGGCTTCCCGAACGTGCGCTTTTCGCTGCAATTCTACATCGAGGACTGCACCGGCTGCGCGCTCTGCATCGAGATCTGTCCGGCTCACAGCGCCACCGAGCCCGCTCTGAAGGCCATCAATCTGCGCGACAAGCTGCCGCTGATCGAGCCCGAGCGGCGCAACATCGCGTTCTTCGAGACGCTGCCGGCCAACGACCGGGCCCGGGTCGATTTCGCCAATGTGCGCGGCGTGCAATTCCTCGAACCGCTCTTCGAGTTCTCGGGCGCTTGCGCCGGCTGCGGCGAGACCCCTTATCTCAAGCTGCTCTCGCAGCTCTTTGGCGACCGCCTGCTGATCGCGAATGCGACGGGATGCTCGTCGATCTACGGAGGCAACCTGCCGGCGACGCCGTGGACAATGAATCGCGAGGGCCGCGGGCCGGCCTGGTCGAATTCGCTGTTCGAGGACAATGCCGAGTTCGGTCTCGGTTTCCGGCTGGCGGTGGACCAACATCTCGCTCTCGCCAGGGCGCTTGCGCAAGGCCTGCGGGACAAGCTCGGCGCGGCGCTCGTCGATGAGATCCTAAGCGCGCCGCAAGTGCAGGAATCAGAAATCCGGGCGCAGCGGGCGCGCGTCGCCGAGCTGATCCGCCGCCTCAAGGCGCTCGGCGAAGATCCGCTGGCGCAGGACCTGCTGTCGGTGGCCGATCATTTCGTTCGCCGCAGCATCTGGATCGTCGGCGGCGACGGCTGGGCCTATGATATCGGGTATGGGGGGCTCGATCACGTACTGGCCTCGGCGCGCGACGTCAACATGCTGGTGCTCGATACCGAGGTCTATTCCAACACCGGCGGTCAAGCCTCGAAAGCGACGCCGCTCGGCGCGATCGCCAAGTTTGCCGCCGCCGGCAAACGGGTCGCTCGCAAGGATCTGGCGCTGCAAGCGATCGCCTATGGCAACGTCTACGTGGCCCAGGTCGCGATGGGCGCCAATCTGCAGCATACCCTGCTGGCCTTTCGCGAGGCCGAAGCCTATCCGGGGCCCTCGTTGATCCTCGCCTACTGCCACTGCATCGCGCACGGCATCGATATGCAATTCGGCCTGCGCCAGCAGGACCTTGCCGTCGCTTGCGGCTACTGGCCGCTGTTCCGCTACGATCCGGCGATGCGCGCCGTCGGCGAGAACCCGTTCCGTCTCGATTCGCCGCGCCCGACAATCCCTTTGCGGGAATATGCCTATAACGAGCTCCGCTACAGGGCGCTTGCGCAGCTGCGGCCGCGGGAAGCGGAGGAGCTGCTGGCGATGGCTCAGGCCGTGGTGGAAGAAAAATATCGGACCTACGAAGAGATGGCCGGCTGGGCGCCGCACCGCTTTCATCCAGCGACCGCCGGGAGATAAAGAAAAGGGCGGAGCGGATCATGGATCTCACGACACGGTATCTCGGCTTCGCGCTCAAGAACCCTTTGATTGCGTCGTCCTCGCCCTTGACGCGCGATCTCGATAACATTCGGCGCCTTGAAGATTGTGGTGCCGCCGCAATCGTATTGCCCTCGATCTTCGAGGAACAGATCGAAGCCGAGGCGATGGAGATCGAACGGCTCACCGCCGTGCCCGGGGAAAGTTTCGCCGAGGCGCTGTCCTATTTTCCCGCCGCGATCGGCGAGCGGCGCGAGCCCCATCGCTATCTCGAAACCATCCGGCGCGCGCGCGAGGCGGTGGCGATCCCGATCATCGCCAGCCTCAACGGGATCAGCCCTTCCGGCTGGCGCCATTACGTCGGCCTGGTCGAACAGGCCGGGGCTAGCGCCATCGAGCTCAACGCCTATTTCATTCCTTCCGATCTGCGCCTGAGCGGCGCTCAGGTCGAAGCGGCCTATCTCGACGTGCTAAAGGCCGTAAAGGCCGCCGCTTCGGTTCCGGTCGCCGTCAAGCTCAGCCCGTACTTCAGCGCCTTGGGCCATGTCGTCCGCGCCCTCGACGCCGCCGGAGCGGACGGGTTTACATTGTTCAACCGCTTCTATCAGCCCGATATCGACCTGGTGCGGCTCCGTCTGAAACCCGACATCAGCTTGAGCCGGCCGAGCGAGATTCGCCTGCCTTTACTGTGGATCGGCGTCCTCGCCGGCAATATCCGCGCCGCGCTGGCGGCGAGCACCGGCGTCGACAGCGCCGATGAGGTCATCAAGTTCCTGCTCGTGGGCGCCGATGCGGTGATGACGACCTCTTCGCTGTTGCGTCATGGCATCGGCCATATGACAACGCTCATCGCCGGTCTGGAACGCTGGCTGGAAGCCCGGAACATCGACTCGGTCGGCCATATTCGAGGCAAGATGAAGCGCGCCGCCATGCCCGATCCGACGGCGTTCGACCGCGCCAACTATATCGAGAGTCTGTCAATCTTGGCACCGGACCACGACCGGGATTTCGATCCTTCGCGCTCTTTAGAGCGGGGGCGCGATATGCGGGGCCCGGCGGGAGGGATGTGATGCCGTCTGCCCATGTTCTGATCGTCGCGAAGGCGGCCGGCCGGGCCCGATGACGGACGCTCGACCCGCCGTCCTGGAGGCCGAGCGGCTCCAAGCCCTGCTCGATGCGCTGCAGGCTCGCGGCTACCGGGTCCTCGGCCCGACCGTCCGCGACGGAGCCATCGTTTACGACGATATCGGATCGCTCGCCGATCTGCCGCAGGGCTGGACCGACGAGCAGAGGGGAGGGCACTACCGGCTTGTGCGCCGCGATGACGAGGCTCTGTTTGGCTATGCGGTCGGGCCGCATTCGTGGAAAAAGTTCCTGCATCCTCCGGTTCAGCCGCTGTGGCATGCCGAGCGCGACGGGCGGAGCGTGCGCGTCATCCCGCAACCGCCTGCCGCCGAGCGGCTCGCCTTCATCGGGGTGCGGGCCTGCGAGATCGCCGCGATCGCCATTCAGGACCGGGTCCTCCTCGGTGGCGCCCACGGCGACCCCCACTATCGGGCGCGGCGCGAGGGCGTGTTCCTTGTCGCAGTCAACTGCGCGGTTGCGGGCGGCACCTGCTTCTGCGCCTCGATGGATACCGGGCCCGCAGCAAAAGGCGGCTACGATATGGTCTTGACCGAGCTGATAAGCGGGCGCGCGCATGCGTTCCTCGTCGCGGCTGGCAGCGAAGCAGGGCGGGCGGTTCTCGCCGAGCTGCCCCATCGCGCCGCGACGGACCGGGAGATGGCGGCGGCGGCGGCCGTCATCGCGCGCACCGCCGCGAGCATGGGGCGCGCGCTGCGCGCCGACGACGTGCACGATCTTTTAATGCGCAATCTTGACCACCCGCGCTGGGATGAGGTGGCCGAGCGATGTCTTGCCTGCGGCAATTGCACGATGGTCTGCCCGACGTGTTTTTGCACCGCAGTCGCAGATTCGAGCGCGCTGGACGGCGGCAGCACCGCGCGCTCGCGGCATTGGGATTCGTGCTTCACGATGGATTTCTCCTACATCCATGGCGGCAGCGTGCGCACAAGCGTGCGCGCGCGCTACCGCCAGTGGATGACCCACAAGCTGGCGACGTGGATCGAGCAGTTCGGGACATCGGGGTGTGTCGGCTGCGGGCGCTGCATCACCTGGTGCCCGGTTGGCATCGACATTACCGAGGAGGTTGCGGCCATCCGCGACAGCGCGCCGCCTTGAGGAGAAAGGCCATGGAAGGCCTTGAACGCATCATCTGCGAGCATCCGTTCTTCGCCGGCCTGAGCCGGGATTTCTGTGCCCTCGTCTGCGGCTGCGCCAGAAATGCGCGCTTCGAGGCGGGCCAGTACCTGTTCCGCGAGGGCGAACCGGCGGATGCCTTCCATTTGATCCGGCATGGCCGCGTGGCCTTGACGGTGGCCGATCCGGGGCGCGGGCCGGTTGCTTTCCAGACCTTGGGCGAGGGCGAAATCGTCGGCGTCTCCTGGCTGATCCCGCCCTATCGCTGGAGCTATGATGCGCGGGCGCTGACCCTCGTCCGGACGATCGCGATGGACGCCGCCTGTCTGCGCCGGAAATGCGAAGCCGACCACGATCTCGGCTACGAGATGATGAAGCGCCTGATGGCGGTCTTGATCCGGCGCTTGCAGGCGACGCGGCTGCAGATCCTCGACGTCTACGGCCACCATGGGTGAAAGGGCGATCGACCCGATGGTGCCGCGGGTCGCCCGCGTGGTTCGGCGACGGCGCGACGGCCCGCAGACCTGGACCCTTGAAATCATCGAGGAAGGGGCGGCGGACACCGGCTTCGCGCCGGGACAGTTCAACATGCTGACCGCTTTTGGCGTCGGCGAAGCGCCGATCAGCTTGAGCGGCGATCCCGCGATGCCGGCGCGGCTCATTCATACGATCCGCGCGGTCGGGCCGGTGTCGGGCGCGCTCATACGCCTTGGCCCCGGTCAGCCGGTCGGGTTGCGCGGGCCGTTCGGCAGCGGCTGGCCGATCGATCAGATGGCCGGACGCGATGTCGTCATCCTTGCCGGCGGACTTGGCCTGGCGCCATTGCGTCCGGTCGTCTACCGGCTCCTCGCGCAACGTCCCCGCTACGGTCAGCTCACGCTGCTCTACGGGGCGCGCAGCCCCGGCGAGATCCTGTTCCGCCGCGAGATCGAGAACTGGCGGCGCCGGCTTGATATCGACATCGCGGTGACGGTCGATCACGCGGTTGGGGAGTGGCACGGCCATGTCGGGGTCGTGACGGCACTCGTCCCGCGCGCCGCTTTCGATCCGCCGCACGCGATCGCCCTGGTCTGCGGACCCGAGATCATGATGCGTTTCGCAACCGCGGCATTGCGCGACGCCGGGCTTGCGGAAGAGGCGATATATCTGTCGCTGGAACGCAACATGAAATGCGCCGTGGGATTTTGCGGCCATTGCCAGCTCGGGCCGCTCCTTGTCTGCCGCGACGGCCCGGTGTTCCGCTATGACCGGCTGCGCGGGCTCTTGGCGAAAAGGGAGATCTGACATGCGACCCGCGCGGCCGCAGAAGAAGCCGCGGCTTGCGGTGTGGAAATTTGCGTCTTGCGACGGCTGCCAGCTAAGCCTCCTCGACTGCGAGGATGAGCTGCTCGCGCTCGCCGATGCGATCGACATCGCCTATTTTCCCGAGGCGAGACGCGCAAGCGTGCGGGGACGCTACGCCCTCTCCTTGGTCGAAGGCTCGATCACGACGCCCGATGATGCCGAGCGCATCCGCGAAGTACGCCGCCGTTCCGACACGCTCGTGACGATCGGCGCCTGCGCGACCGCGGGCGGCATCCAGGCGTTGCGCAATTTTGCCGATGTCAAGGAATATGCGGCGATCGTCTATGCGCAGCCCGCCTACATCCGGACCTTGGCAACCTCGACGCCGATCGCCGAGCACGTGCCTGTCGATTTCGCGCTGCGCGGCTGCCCGATCGACAAACATCAGCTTCTCGAAGTGATCTCGGCCCTGCTTGCCAAAGCCCGGCCGGCGACGCCAGCGCACAGCGTCTGCATCGAATGCAAGCGTAAAGGCAATGTCTGCGTGATGGTGGCGCGCGGCACGCCGTGTCTTGGACCTGTCACCCATGCCGGGTGCGGCGCTCTGTGCCCGGCCTATGACCGCGGCTGCTATGGCTGCTACGGGCCGATGGAAACGCCGAACGCGGCCGCGCTGAGCCGCCGGCTCGCCGGCCTCGGGATGGGCGAACGGGAATTGCGCCGCATCTACCACACCTTCAACGCCAATGCCGGGCCGTTCCGGGAGGAAGGCGAACGCCATGACGCGCAAGACGATCAAGGTTGACTATCTGATGCGGGTCGAGGGCGAAGGCGGGCTCAAAGTGGTGATCCGCGACGGCAGGGTGCGCAGCGCCGAACTCCGCATCTTCGAGCCGCCCCGCTTCTTCGAGGCCCTGCTGCGCGGCCGCGCTTTCGCCGAGGCGCCGGACATCACCGCACGCATCTGTGGCATCTGCCCGGTCGCCTATCAGATGAGCGCGGTGCACGCCATCGAGAATGCGCTCGGCATCGCCGTAACCGGGCCGCTGCGCGAGCTGCGGCGCCTTCTTTATTGCGGCGAATGGATCGAAAGCCACACGCTCCACATCTACATGCTGCATGCGCCCGATTTTCTCGGCTATCCCGGCGCCGTCGAAATGGCGCGCGACCACGCCGACATCGTGCGCCGCGGGCTGTCGCTGAAAAAGGCCGGCAACGAGATCATGGCGCTGCTCGGCGGGCGCGAGATCCATCCGATCAACGTGCGGGTCGGCGGCTTCTACCGGACGCCGCGGCGCCGCGAGCTTGAAACGCTCGCCGAGCGGCTGAAATGGGCGCGCGAAGCGGCGATCGAGACCGTGCGCTGGACCGCGGGCTTCGACTTTCCCGCACGCGAGCGCGACTACACCTTTGTCGCCCTGCGCCATGCCAGGGAATACCCCTTCAACGAAGGCCATATCGTGTCGAACCGCGGCCTCGACATCACCGCCGCACAGTATGACGAACATTTCGAAGAAACCCACGTCGCGCGCTCGACCGCACTCTATTCGCGCCTGCGCGGCGGCGGCACTTATCTGGTCGGACCGCTCGCCCGCTACAGCCTCAATTACGACCGCCTGTCACCGCTGGCGCAAGAAATGGCGCGCGAAGCCGGGTTGGGCCCGAGCTGCGCCAACCCCTACCGCAGCATCCTCGTACGCGCGATCGAGGTGCTCTACGCCTGCGACGAGGCGCTGCGCCTGATCGCGGCGTATCAGGAGCCGGAGTTTCCGGCCGTCGCCGTCGAGCCGCGCGCCGGCACCGGTTTTGCCGCCACCGAGGCGCCGCGCGGCCTTCTTTATCATCGTTACCGGTTGCTGCCCGACGGCACGATCGCCGACGCGCGCATCGTCCCGCCGACCGCGCAGAATCAGGCGTGCATCGAGGAGGATCTCGCCAGCTTTATCGGCGGATTTCTGTCTCTCCCCGAAGAGGCCTTGCGCCAGCGCTGCGAGCAAACCGTGCGCAATTACGACCCGTGCATCTCCTGCGCTGCACATTTTCTGCGGCTTGAGATCGATCGCGGCTGAGACCCATGGCGGGACAGCGCCGCATCGTCATCGGCATCGGCAATCCCAATCGCGGCGACGATGCCGCCGGCCCGGCGGTGGTGCGGCGGCTGCGCGGCGCATTGCCGGGGGATACCGAGCTCGTCGAACACAGCGGCGAAGCGACGGCATTGCTTGGCTTGCTGGCGGGCGCGACGGCGGCGTTCCTGGTGGATGCCTGCGCCTCCGGCGCCCCTGCCGGGACGATCCATCGCCGCGATCTGCACGAGGGGGATCTGCCGCCGGCAGCCGCCATGCTGTCTTCGCACGGCCTTGGGCTCGCCGCGGCGCTCGCATTGGCCCGCGCCCTTAACCAGCTGCCGCCGCGTTGCATTGTCTATGCAATCGAGGGCCAATCCTTCGATTGGGGCACGTCATTGTCGCCGCCGGTGGCGAATGCGGTTGACGCCGTCGCGTCGCGGCTGCGTGCCGAACTCTCCGAAACCGGAGGCGTCCCATGCACGAGGCCCTGCTGATAGCGGATCTGCTGCGACGGATCGACCTGATCGCAAAGGCCGAGAAGGCCCGGCGCATCACCGGCCTGTCGATCCGGCTCGGCGCCCTCAGCCATCTCTCGGCCGAGCATTTCATCGAACATTTCACGCGGGCGAGCGCCGGCACGATCGCCGAAGGGGCGCGGCTGCGCCTTTCCCTTGCCGCCGAGATAGACGACGACAATGCCCACAACATCCTGATCGAGAGCATCGAAATGGAGAGCTGAGTGCGATGACCGCGTCGGCGGCAGGAGAGGCGGGCGGGTCGCAGGACCGCCAGCGTTTCCGCATCCTCGTGCGCGGCACGGTGCAGGGGGTCGGGTTCCGGCCCTTTGTCTACCGGCACTCGCTGGCGCTCGGGCTCGCGGGCTGGATCAGCAACGCCCCCGAGGGGGTAACGATCGAGGCGGAGGGCAGGCCGGAGCGCATCGCCGCGCTGATCCGCATCCTCCGCGAGGCGCCGCCGCCGAACGCCACGGTGGTCGCCCTCGAAATCCGGCGGATCGCCGTGCGCGGCGACGATGCTTTTACGATCCGTGCCAGCGCGCTCGCCGGCACCCGCAGCACGGCGGTCCCGCCCGATCTTGCCACATGCGCGGATTGCCTGCGCGAGCTGTTCGATCCTGGCGACCGCCGCTACCGCTATCCCTTCCTCAACTGCACCCAATGCGGGCCCCGCTACAGCATCATCGAGGACATTCCCTATGATCGCGCGCGCACCGCGATGCGGCGTTTCCCGATGTGCCCCGCCTGCCGGGCCGAATATGAGGATCCGGCGGACCGGCGTTTTCACGCCGAGCCCAATGCCTGCCCCGCCTGCGGGCCGCGCCTTGCCCTGTGGGACGGCGCGGGCGCCACGCGCGCACGCGATGACGAGGCGCTGCGCGCCGCCGCCGCGGCTCTCCGGCACGGGCAGATTGTCGCCGTCAAAGGGATCGGCGGTTTTCATCTGCTCGTCGATGCCCGCGATGACGAGGCTGTCAGGCGGCTGCGCCAACGCAAGCGGCGCGCGGCCAAGCCGTTCGCCGTCATGTTTCCGTCGCTGACCGCGATCCGGGAAATTTGCGCGATCGCGCCGGCCGAGGCGGCGCTGCTCGCCGATCCGGCGCGGCCGATCGTGCTGCTGCGTCGGACCGGCCGTCCGCTGGCGCCCTCCGTCGCACCGGGCACTCCCCGTCTTGGCGCGTTTTTGCCCTACGCGCCGCTGTACCATCTGCTGCTCCGCGAGCTCGGCTTCCCCGTCGTTGCGACGAGCGGCAATCTGAGCGACGAGCCGATCGTCATCGACGAGCGGGAGGCGCTGGCGCGGCTCGCCGGCATTGCCGACCTGTTCCTGATCCACGATCGCCCGATCGTCCGGCCGATCGACGATTCGGTGACCCAGGTGGTTTGCGGGCAGCAACAGATCCTGCGCCGGGGACGCGGCTACGCGCCCGCGCCGATGGCGCTCGCCGGAGCGGATGCCGGGATCCTCGCGCTCGGCGGCCATCTCAAAACCACCCTCGCGCTGAGCCGCTCCGGCGAGGTGGTGATGAGCCAGCATATCGGCGATCTCGAGAGCATGGCGGCGCGCGCCGCCCATGCGCGCGCCGCCGCGGATCTGACGCGGCTCTTCGGCGCCGCCCCGCGCCTCGTCGTGCGCGACCTGCATCCCGATTACGCCTCAAGCCATACGGCGCAGACAACCGGGCTGCCGGTGATCGCCGTCCAGCACCATCTCGCCCACGTCGCAGCCTGCATGGCCGAGCATGCGGTGGCGCCGCCGCTGCTCGGCGTTGCCTGGGACGGCACCGGCTATGGTCCGGACGGCACGGTCTGGGGCGGCGAGTTCCTGCGCATCGACAAGAACGGCTGGCGCCGCGTCGCGCATCTGCGGCGCTTTCGGCTGCCTGGCGGCGAGGCGGCAGTCCGCGAGCCGCGCCGCACGGCGCTCGGGCTGCTTTTCGCGGCGTTCGGCGAAAAGGGATTGGCGCTGTGCGATCTCGCGCCGGTCGCCGCGTTCTCGGCCCGCGAGCGCGCGGTGCTGGGCGCGATGCTCGCGCGCGCGGTCAATGCGCCTTGGTGCTCAAGCGTCGGCCGCCTGTTCGATGCCTTTGCCGCCTTATGCGGCCTGCGCCAGCGCACGAGCTACGAAGGCCAAGCCGCGGCCGAACTGGAAGGGGCGGCGGATCGGGGTCCGGGCGATCGGTGCTATGAATTCGCCGTCAGACCGGCCGCCGCGGACGGCGTCCTGATCGTCGACTGGCAGCCGGCGCTCGAGGCGGCGCTTGCCGATCTGCGCGGAGGGATGACGGCAGGCGCGATCGCCGCGGCCCTGCACCGGGGTCTTGCCGCGGCGATCGTCGCGGTCGCACGCGGCATCGGCGAGCGCCGCGTTGCCTTGACCGGCGGCTGCTTCCAGAATGTCCGGCTGACCGAAGCCGCGGTCGCGGCGCTGCGCAAGGCCGGCCACGAACCGCTCTGGCACCGGCGCGTGCCGCCCAATGACGGCGGCCTCGCCCTCGGCCAGGCGGCATGGGCGGCATGGTTCGAACGGCGGGGAGAGAAGCCATGTGCCTAGCGGTTCCCGGGCGCGTCGTGAGCCTGTCCGGCGACGACCCGGTCACCCGCCTGGGGCGGGTCGATTTTGGCGGCATTATCAAGCAGGTCAACCTTGCCTTCACGCCGGAGGCGGCGATCGGCGACTACGTGCTCGTCCATGTCGGCTTTGCCATAGGGGTGATTGACGCGGCGGCGGCCGAACGGGTGTTCGCCCATTTGCGCGAGATCGGCGAAGTCGCGGGCGACGACCCGAGCGCATCATGAAATTCCGCGACGAATACCGCGATCCGGCCGCGGCTCACCGCCTCGCCGCCGCCATCGCCCGCACCGTCACGCGGCCCTGGACCGTGATGGAAGTCTGCGGCGGGCAGACCCATGCGATCCTGCGCTTCGGCATCGACGCGCTTCTGCCGGAGATGGTCACGCTGGTGCACGGGCCGGGCTGCCCGGTCTGCGTCACCCCGGCCGAGTACATCGACAAGGCGATCGAGATCGCGCTGCGGCCACGGGCGATCCTCTGTTCGTTCGGCGACATGCTGCGGGTGCCCGGCAGACACGGCGACCTGCTGGCCGCCAAGGCGCGCGGCGGCGATGTGCGCCTCGTCTATTCGCCGCTCGATGCGCTCGCGGTCGCCCGCGCCGAGCCGTCGCGCGAGGTCGTATTTCTTGCGGTCGGGTTCGAGACCACGGCGCCGGCCAACGCGATGGCGGCCTATCAGGCAAAACGCGCGGGCATTCGCAATTTCTTCCTGCTGGTCTCGCATGTTCTGGTGCCTCCGGCGCTGCGCGCAATCCTCAATGCGCCGGGCAACCGTATTGAGGGCTTTCTTGCCGCCGGCCATGTCTGTACGGTGATGGGCTACAAGGAATACGAGCCGATCGCCGCACGCTATCGCGTGCCGATCGTGGTCACCGGCTTCGAACCGCTCGACATTCTTGAAGGCCTCTGGCTTTGCCTGCGCCAGCTCGAGGCCGGCCGCGCCGAGGTCGAGAACCAGTACTCCCGTTCGGTGCGGCGCGCCGGCAACCAGCCGGCTCAGGCATTGATCCGCGAAGTGTTCCGCGTCGTTCCGCGGCGCTGGCGCGGCCTCGGCGACATCGCCGACAGCGGTCTCGGCCTTGCCGAAGCCTATGGCGATCTCGACGCCGAGCGCCGCTTTGGCCCGGTATGCGCCGCGGGCGGCAATGACGGCGAGTGCATCAGCGGCCTCGTTTTGCGCGGTGAACGCAAGCCTCCGGAATGCCCGGCCTTCGGCACGCGCTGCACGCCGCAACGGCCGCTTGGCGTCACGATGGTGTCATCCGAGGGCGCTTGCGCCGCTTATTATCGCTATCGCCTTCGGCAGCTTGCCGGGGATAAAGCAACATGACGGAGCGACGCGAATTGGCGCTTTCCTGCCCGGCTCCCGCAGTCGCCGGAGAAACGGTGCAGCTCGCCCATGGCGGCGGCGGGCGGGTCATGGCGCGGCTGATCGACACCCTCATCCGGCCGGTTTTCGCCGATCCGGAGATCGATCGCCGCCACGACGGAGCGGTCCTCGAAATCGGCGGTCCGCTCGCCTTTACGACCGATTCCTACGTCGTTCGGCCCCTCGTCTTTCCGGGCGGCGACATCGGCACGCTTGCCGTCAACGGCACCGTCAACGATCTCGCGATGTGCGGCGCACGTCCTCTTTATCTTAGCGTCGGGCTCATCCTCGAAGAGGGGCTGCCGCTTGATCTGCTGCACCGCATCCTCGCCTCGATGCGCGCCGCTGCGGTGGCCGCCGGGGTTCGCCTCGTCACCGGCGATACCAAGGTCGTCGATCGCGGCAAGGCCGACGGCCTGTTTGTCAATACCGCCGGGATCGGCCGCGTGCTCGTCCCGGCGCCGCTCGGGCCGCACGCCGTGCGGCCGGGAGACAGGGTAATCGTGAGCGGGGATATCGGGCGACACGGGATCGCCGTGCTGGCGGCGCGCGAGGGTTTCGGCTTCGAGAGCGCGATCGAGAGCGACTGCGCGCCACTGGCGGAGCCGGTGCTGGCGCTGATCGAGGCCGGGATCGCGGTGCATTGCCTGCGCGATCTCACGCGCGGAGGGCTGGCCAGCGCGGCGGTTGAGATCGCCGAGACGGCAGGCTGCGCGATCGCGCTGGACGAGGCCGCGATCCCGGTGCGGGCGGAGATCGCCGCCGCTTGCGAATTGCTCGGCCTCGACCCGCTGCACGTGGCCAATGAAGGGCGGTTTGTCGCCTTCGTCGCACCCGATGATGCGGATCGCGCCGTCGCGGTCCTGCGCCGGCACCCGATCGCCGCCGCGGCGGCGATGATCGGCGTGGTGCACGCCGCGCCGGCGGGGCAGGTCTGGTGCCGCGGTCCCCTCGGCATCGCCCGCACGATCGACATGCTAAGCGGAGAGCAGCTGCCCCGGATCTGCTGATCCCGCATCGCCGCCGGCGCGGCATCCGGCGGCCGGGCGCAATCGCAAAACGGGCGGGCCCGGGCGGCAAAGACCGGGCCGATTGATGCAGATCAAGTCGCAATGCAGTAAGGCGCCGCATCTTTTCTTGCCGCACCCGATCGGGAGGAAAGGCGATGACCAATGCGGAGAGATTGCGGGAGCTGGCCGCCTGGTACCGCGACTTTGCCGAAAAGACCGAGAACCCGTGGATCTGGGCCGCGCGCCTGCGAATGGCGCAGGCGCTCGAAGCCGAGGCGCGGCTGGTCGAGCGTCGGCCGGGCTCGCCCCGGCCTACCGCGCGGCAGGAAGGGTAAACGAGAAGACGGCTCCGCCTTCGGGGTTGGGCTCGGCCCACAGGCGGCCGCCATGGCCTTCGACGATCGACCGGCAGATCCACAATCCGACCCCCAGACCCTGCGTCTTGGTCGTCACAAAGGGCTGAAACAGCCGGCCGGCGATCGCCGCGGCAATGCCGGGGCCGGTATCGGCGATGCGCACGATCACCATCCCCTCCGCCCCTTCTTCGGCCGCCACCGTCAGCTCGCGCCGCGCGCTCTCGGCCATCGCTTCCACCGCGTTGCGCAAAAGATTGACCACAACCTGTTGGATCTGCACCTTGTCGGCCACCACCGCCGGCAGATCCGCCGCCACCTGAAGGCGCACCCGCACGCCGTGCCGCTGGGCGCCAACCAGCGCCAGCGCCGCCGCCTCCTCGATAACCGCCCGCAGGTTCTCGGCCCGCCGCTCTCCTTCCTCGCGGCGCACGAACCCGCGCAGCCGCCCGATCAGCGCGGCGGCGCGGGCGATCTGCGCCGCCGCCTGGTCGAGAATGCCGGCGACCCGCCCGGCCTCCGCCCCCCCGCCGAGCAGCCGCCGCCCGGCCTGCAGATAATTGGCCGCCGCCGTCAGCGGCTGGTTGACCTCATGCGCCAGCCCCGCCGCCATCTGCCCCATCTCGGTCAGCCGCGAAACCTGCGCCAATTCGGCCTGCAATTCCTGCAACCGACGCAGCGTGCGCTGCTGCTCGCTCAGATCGCGCACAAAGCCGGTGAACAGCCGCCGCCCCGCACCCTCGACCTCCCCCACCGCCAGCTCGATCGGAAAGTTGCTGCCGTCCTTGCGCTGCCCGGTCACAACCCGGCCCAGCCCGATGATCCGTCGCTCCCCGCTCGCCAGATAGCGCGCGATATAGCCGTCATGATGCTCGCGATAGGGCGAGGGCATCAGCATGTTGACATTGCGCCCGAGCACTTCGGCGGCGGCGTATCCGAACATGCGCTCGGCGGCGACGCTGAAGGATTGCACGATGCCGCGCTCGTCGATAATGATCAGCCCTTCCGGCACCGTGTCGAGGATCGCCCGCAGCTGCGCCGCATCCTCGCGCCACGCCGCCGTCGCCGCCCGCGCGATGCTGATGTCGCGGGTGATCCGCAACACCCCGATCAGGCCGCCCGCCGCATCGCGGATCGGCGCCACCGTCAGCGCCACCGGAAAGACGCGCCCGTCCTTGCGCCGCCGCTCGCTCTCGCAGCGCACCACCTCCTCGCCGCGCCCGATGCGGGCGAGGAGTTCATCCATCTCCGCCGCCCGCCCCGGCGGCGCCAGCAGCGCCACCGGCCGCCCGATCATCTCCGCCGCCGCATAGCCGAAAATCCGCTCGGCCGCCCGGTTCCATCCGGTCACCACGCCCGCTGGCGTCGTGGTGACGATCGCATCCTCCGCCGCCTCAACAAGCGCAGCCACCAAACTCGCTGGCGGCGGCGGTTTCAGCTCGATGTCATTCATGTCGCACGAGAATAGGCCGAGGCATCGATCGGATCCATATCCCTCGCGCCGATTTGATCCACGTCAAGGTGATGGATCACCGCCGGGCCTAGCAAGACGAGGGGGGACCATACGTGATGATCTTTATCCTTGACGATGATGAGGCGGCGCGCGACTCGCTGCAGGTCTTGCTCGAGTGCGAGGGGCTGACGGCGCGGGGGTTCGCCTCGGGCCGCGAATTTCTCGACGCCGTGCGGCCGGCGGCGGGGGACTGCCTGCTGCTCGACCTGCACATGCCGGCCATGAGCGGATTTGACGTCCTCGCGGCCCTGCGCCGGCGCGGCGACGGCGTGCCGGTCATCGTCGTCACCGGCCATCCCAGCGCCGCCGCCCGGGCCCGCGCCCTGGCCGCCGGCGCCTTCGCCTTCCTCGCAAAACCCTACCGCGCCGACGAGCTGCTCGATCTCGTTCGCGCCGCCTTGCGGCGGCGCCCGCCTTCCGGAACGCCGGGCTGACACCGCCGCGGGCGGCAGCGTCACGGTTCCGCCTCGCGGCCGCGGGCCGGTTGCGACAACAACTCCTCAAACCGCGCGCGATCAATGATCCGCAAGTGGCGGCGGTCCGTAAACCGCACGATATTGCCGGCGATCAGAGAACGAAATGACCGGCTGACCGTGGACAGCGGCATCCCGACATAATCGGCAATGTCAGACCGGCTCATCGGCAAACGGATTTCGTCCCCATTCACCCCCCGTTCCTGCTGCAGGCGCTGCAACATCGCAATGAACATCGCTATCCGTCCGACCGCGTCATGGCGCGCCAGGATCAGGGCGTGGCATTGCGCCGCGCGCAGTTCGTGGGTCAGCTTCAACAGCAGCGAATAGTCGAGCGTGGGATCGGTGCGCGCCAGATTGTCGAGGGCGCGGAGCGGTATCCGGTAGGCGGTGACGGCCGTCACCGCCTCGGCCTGGTTGACGTAAACGCCCTCCTCGGCGAGGCCGATCAGATCCTCGGCAAACAAGAAGGCGACAATGCGCTGCCTCCCGTCGGTCAGGGTGCGGAAGGCTTTCACGACGCCCGCGGCAATGTTGTAGACGAAATCGGCGGGATCGCCCTCACGATAGATCGTCGCGCCCCGCCGGAAATGAACCCGCATCGCGATGCGGGCGAGCAGGCCGCGCTCGCGCTCGTTCAACAAGGCCACGGCCCTGCCATCCGCGGTTTCGTGGAACGGCACGGCCGAGATCGCCGGCCCTGCGGCAACGGCATTGCGCTGATTGTCGGAAATCGCCGCCTCGCTTTGCTGGTCGCGGTCCCCTCCGGGAAGTCCGCAAAGGATTTTCGCCGCCCGGCCGGCCGCCATTGTGGCGCGGCCGAGGGCGAATGCAACCCTGCACAGCGCAAAAAAAATCAGCGTGAATTTGATCGCAATCAAATTTATCGGCATCCGCCGGCGCTAGCCTGCCGGCCGGCGGGGGTAAGGGAAGAGGCAACCGCGGGAGGCGGTCCGTGATCTCGAATGCGGATCTGGCCGAACGACATGCCGGGAGAGCCGCATGAGTTCGGCGCCGCCGCCATCGCCGGAGGCGAGCCGCCGGGAAACGGCGGCGGCTCTCCACGAGCTCAGCGAGAGCCTGACGGCCATCACAAATTATGTCGAAACGGCATCGCGATTGCTGCATCAGCCCGGGCGACCGCACCGGGATCTCGCCGCAATCCTGGACAAGGCCTCGGCTCAGATAGGACGGGCTCATGCGCTCATGCGGCGGCTGCGCGGACTAATCGGATGAGAGGGCGGCAAAACTCGAATGCCGCCGCGACGGCAAGATCACCGCGACGCAGAGCGGCTCCCCGTGCCCCCTGCCAAAACTGTCCAACAGGGCGGCCAGATCCGCCTTCGAAGTATCCGCCGGAAGCTCGAACAACAGGGAGCCTTCGCGGTAGAAAGCCATGACCTGGGCCCGCGCCTGTCGGACGTTCCGCATGTCCAATCCCCCTATGCGCTTTTTGCGCAGGATACCGGCTAAGCCGGCGGCGGCGATTGATCTGGCTCAATGACCGGCGGCGGCGCGCGCGACCGAATGATGATGGACATGACCCGCCGCGGGAGGAGGGCATGGCGGAAGACTTGCACCGCGCCGTCCGCCGGTTCTACAGCCGCGCCATCACGCGCGGCCACACGGAGCGCGCGGCTTTCAATGCCGCCGCCGAGCTCGTCGCCGCAAGGGTGCCGGGCCTGTCCTTGCCGCAGGCGCGCCGGCTGGCGGCGCAGATGCTGTGCTGGGAACCGGGGCCCCCGCTCCTCCCCGAGGAGAGCGAACAATGACGAAGTCATCGCCGACCAAGGAGCGCCGCCGGCACGGAATGTCGCCCGACCCGCCGCGTTCCGCCGAGACCCCGCCCGAGCGGCTGCCGCGCCCGAGCGAGATGCGCATCCTCCACCTGTGGAGGCCTCCGAACATGGCTTCAAGCTACCGCGTCGATTTCTTCAACACCTTCGCGAGAAACGAAAAGACCTACAAGGTCTGCCAGCGCTCGATCGTCGTCGCCTCGGCATGCTGCGCCGAGGAGGCGCGCCGGATCGCCCAGGCGCGCTTTGCCGAGCTCGAAGGGGTGCCGCATTGGAGCATTCATGCGGCGGAGATCGAGGTGGTCCCGCTCGGCGAGGAGCCCGTCCGCACCGGCGCGGATCGCGATGCCGGGCGCGCCGCCTCTCCCCGGCCCGGCGGGCGCGGTCGGCATGCCGGCAAGCCCCGCCCGGCAAGCAAACGGCCGTGATCGTCGCGGCTGCAGGCAAGCGCGATGCGGCCGCCTGCGCGGTCAGGGGTCAAGCTCCTCGTCGCTTCCGGGCTGATCCCACGGCGCGCGCGGCCGATCTCCGCCCGCTTCGGCGCCCGCCTGCGGCATCGCCAGCAGCCGGCGGATGCGCTCCTCGGTGGCCGGATGATCGCGCAACAGCGCCGGCATGCGGATCAGCCTGACGCCGGGGAACCGCGCCGCCAACAGCCTTTGTTCGCGGCGGTGCATGCTGATCAGGGCCGCGGCGAGACCGGCGGGATCGCCGGTCAACTCGGCCGCTTCGAGATCGGCCTCGCCTTCGCGCTCGCGCGAGAGCGCCAGCCGCAACAGGCTGATGCCGAGCGGGGCGACGACCAGCAGCGGCAGCGGGGCGAGGGGGTAGCTCGGCACCGCGGCGGCCCGCAGGACCAGCCCGAAGAGGAGCAGCAGCAATGCGAGCTGGGCCAGCATCCGGGCCAGCTGCCCGGCCACCATGGCAAGCTGCATCAGGGCGATGTCGCCGTTGCGGACGTGCACGATCTCGTGCGCGAGAATGCCGCGGATCTCGCGTGCCGTCATCTCGGCGAGGAGCCCCTGCGAGAGCACGATCGCGGCGTCGCCGCCGGCGCCGATCGTGAACGCCACCGGCATGCCCGCCTCGGTCACGAACAGCGCCGGCATCCGGGACAGCCGCGCGGCCCGGCACAAGCGATCAAGAATGGCATAGAGAAGGGGCGCCTCGCCGCGCGCGAGCGGGCGGGCGCCGAGGGCGCGCAACACAATCCCCGGCGGTATCTGCCGAACGATCAGCAACGTCAACACGCCGCCGGCAAGGCTCAGCAGCACCCCGCCCCAGCCGGCGACCAGCCAGCCGCAATAGCCGAGCAGCGCCGCCATCGCCGCCAGCAGCATGGCGGCATGACGCCGGCTGCGCCGGCGCCGGCGCGCACTCGCGGTCCGCACCGCCGCAGGCCACCCCGGTGCCGACGCGTGCCGGGGATCAACCGCTTCCCGCCTCAGCTTCCCCATAATCCGGCCCTTTCCCGCACGCAGCTTTGCCGCTTGCCGCATAACCTTCGACACCGGCGCCGCATCTTCCTTGATGTACGTCAAACGGGGCGGTTCCGGCTTCGGGAAGAGCATGACCGTCACGGACCGGCCGGGGATGGCGGGGCGGTGCGCCTTGCTGCGCCCGGCCGGTGTGCCGCCAGGGCGATAAAGCCGGCGCCGCAGGTGGTCAGCCGCCCGAGCCGCGGATCGAGCCGCACCATCCTTCGGGCGAGCCAGTCAATCGGCGGATAATAGACGGCCCCGCGCATCTCCGCGACCGCAAGCCCGGCGCTTTCGGCCAGGGCGGAGAGCTCGGCGGCGCTGCGAAAGCGCGCCCGGCGCCAAGTCGGCGAACCGAGCCAGCCGCGCACGCGGCGGATCGCCGCCCACGCGCTGCAACGCCCCAGCGCGCCGATGACGAGCCGTCCGCCCGGCCGCAGCACCCGCGCCATCTCGCGGACCGCCCGGGCGGCATCCGGCACGAAGCACAGGACGGTCACCGTGACAACGACGTCAAACGCGGCCTCCCGGAACGGGAGCTGCTCGATCCGCCCATGGACAAGACCGGCGTCGAGCCGAGCGCCGGCCAGGCGCGCGCGCGCCGCCGCCAGCATCCTTGCATCGGCATCAAGGCCGACGGCGCGCGCGCCGCGCCTTGCGGCGGCGCAGAGCAGCGCCCCGTCGCCGCAGCCGGCGTCGAGCACCCGCCGCCCGCCGAGCTCGCCCGTCAGCTCCAGCACCAGCCGCCGCTCGATCGCTTCCGTCACTCTGCCAAGCGATGTCGCCCGCCACGCCCTGTAGGCCTCGGGCCCGATCCTCTGATAACGGCTTCCCCGGCTCATCCGGGCATCGCGGGGAAGCCGGCCAGCCCCGGATCATGACCGGGCGGAGCGGCGAGCCGCCAGCCGTCGCCGCGGCCGATCCGAAAGAGGTCATGCCGCATCCGCCGGGCCTGATCGCGGCGGCGCGCCGTGGCGCTCTCAGCGCCAGGACGCCCACCAGAGGGTGACGATGAACACCGCGAAAGCGGCAAGGATGAGGCCCAATACGGCCATATCCGACGACGACATGGGACCCTCCGCTCTCCGCGCAACTCTTGCGGAGAGCGGAGGGCCTCTCCTTGATATGGATCAATCCGGCAAGTTCCAGCCACGGCAAATCAATCAGCCGGGGGCGGCGCGAGATGCCGGCGCGCTTGCGGAAAAGCGGTCGATGGCATCGACGAACAGGCGGTACTTGACCTGGGTCGCGGTTACGTCGCGAAAATAATTGACGAGATCGCCCCACGGGTCGGTCAGTCGTCCTATCCCGGATATGAAAGCGACGACGCTGCCGATCTCGAGACGGCCGGTATACACCCACCAGCCGCCGACCAGAAGGGCGGCGATAACCTGCAAATGCGTGCCGAGATTCATCAAAAAATTCATTGTAAACTTGAAGCGAAAGATCCCCATGTCGAGCGCGAAGGCACGCTCGATCATCTGTTCGTCGAACCGCCCGGACGGGTCCTTTTGCTCGCCATTGGCGATCACTCCAATGCCGAGGCGGCGCAGCACTTGAATGCGGGCGCCGGTGCGCCGGTTCACCGCCGCCTGCAGCAGCGGAACGAAGACGAACTGCGGCACAAAAATGGCGAAGGCGGCAAGAGCCATCCACGGATCGATATGGACGATATAGGCCAGCACCGAAAGCAGGATGCCGCATTGCAGCAAAGGCTCGGAGATGCTCTCGCCGAGGAAGCCGCCGATCGGCTCGACTTCAGCGACGATCATCGCGCTGGCGATCCCTTGCGCTTCGGCGGCGGGCGAGGCGGCGGGCGGCGCCGCGACGACGGCCCGGATGCGCCTGCGCAGATCGCGCTTGGCGCGCTCGCCGACCCAGCCGCGATAGACATTGAGCCCGAGCTTGGTCGAACCCTGCAGGAGAACGGTGCCGGCATAGCCGAGAGCGATCAGCACGACCCGGCGGAAGGCGCGACCCTCGACGAGGTCGTTGACAGCCCGCCGCTGCAGTTCGAGCGGCACGACATCGAGCAAAAACACGATGATCGTCAGCAGCGACAGCAGCGCTTGGTGAACCGCGCTCGTCGCGACGACATAGCGGAAGATGTTGGCGGGCAATCCGGCTGCGACAGGCAGTCGCGGTCGCGACATGCCGGGGAGAGCAATGCCGAGGGGATCAAGCATTGAGGCGGCGACATTCGAAACGGCTTTGGCTACGATAAAGGCGCCCTATTGGCCCGCCATTGACGCAGGTCAAGACGCCGGCCGCAACTGCTTCATATTGTGTTGCGGCGCGAAGAAATGATCCGGATGATCGCATGTGCGAATTGTTTTGCCTGTCGAGCCGGGTTCCGACGGTGGCGACATTCTCGCTCGAACGGTTTGCCGCGCACGGCGTCGCGGCGGAGGCGGGCGTCGACGGCTGGGGGCTGGCCTTTTACGAGGGCCGCGACCTGCGCCTCTATCGCGAGCCGGAGCCGGCCTCGAACAGTCCCTGGCTCGCCTTTATCACCCGGGCGCGATTGCCAAGCCGCCTCATTCTCTCGCATATCCGGCGCGCCACAAGAGGCGCCATTTCGCTTGCCAACACGCAGCCCTTCGTGCGCGAACTCGGCGGCCGCCGGCACGCTTTTGCGCATAACGGGGATCTTGCCGGTATAGCGGAGCGCCATGCCGGGGAATGGCGGCACTTCCAGCCGGTCGGGGAGAGCGATTCCGAGATCGCCTTTTGCCTCCTGCTGCAACGCCTCTGGCCGCTATGGAGCGCGGGCGTCGTGCCGCCGATCGAACGCAGGATCGAAGTCTTCGCGCGCTTTGCCGCACAGATGCGCCGCCTTGGTCCGGCCAATTTCCTCTATGCCGACGGCGATGCGCTGTTCGCGCATGGCGACCGTCGCAAGCAGAAAGACGGCACGATCGCGCCGCCGGGGCTGTGGCGGCTCGAACGCCGCTGCGCCGCCGACCCCGATGCCTTGCCGCAGGCCGGGATCGCTCTTGAAGGCCGGCCGCAGGAGCTCGTGCTGCTGGCCAGCGTGCCGCTGACCGACGAGCCGTGGGTCCCGCTGGCCGCCGGCGAGGTGATCGTCGTCAGGGAGGGGGCATTGCTGCCGCGGGATCCGCGATGACGGTCGTCGACAAGCCGCCGCCGCAACCGGAGGCGCCCGGAGCTTCTCGCGTTGCCGGCGCGCCGGCGCGGCAGGCGAGCGCGGTCAGAACGCCGGCGCGCCGGCGCTTGCTGTTGCTGCTGGCGGTGGCGGTGATGCTGGGGATCGCCGCCGCGCTTTATTTTCGGCTCAATCGCCCGGGCGCGGCCTACATATTGCAGCTCTACGGCAATGTCGACATTCGCGAGGTCAGCCCCGCCTTCAACGATACGGGCCATATCACGCGGCTCCTCGTGCAGGAGGGGGATCGGGTCAAGGCGGGCCAGTTGATCGCCACTCTCGACGATACCCGCTACGCCGCAGCCTTGGCTCAAGCCGAGGGCAACATGCGCAGCCAAGGACAGGTGCTGGCCAAGCTTCTCGCCGGTTCCCGTCCGGAAGAGATTGCCGAAGCCAAAGCCACGATGGACGCGCTTGCGGTAACCTACCGCAACGACGAGATCAACTACCGCCGCGCCGAGGCCCTGGCGCAGACCGGGGCCGGCACCCTTCAGCAGCGCGACGACGCCAAGGCGGCCTTCGCGGCGGCCCGGCAACAATACGAAGCGGCGCGCCAAGCCTATATCCTGGCCGTCAAAGGACCGCGCGCCGAGGACATCGCCGCCGCGCGCGCCACCTACCAGGCGGATCAGGGCGCCGTCGCGCTGGCCCGACGGGAACTCGCCGACACCAAGCTCTACGCGCCGGCGGACGGGGTTGTCGAGGACCGCATCCTCGAGCCCGGCGACATGGCTTCGCCGACGACGCCGGTCTATACGATCGCCCTGACGAGCCCGCTGTGGGTGCGCGCCTATGTCGCCGAGAGCGATCTCGGCAAGATCGCTCTCGGTATGCCCGCCGCGGTGACGACCGACAGTTTTCCCGGCCGAGTCTATCACGGCTGGGTCGGCTATATCTCGCCGGTCGCCGAATTCACGCCGAAGACGGTCGAGACGCCCGAATTGCGCACCGCGCTTGTCTATCAGGTCCGCATTTACGTCTGCGATGCCCGCAATGAATTGCGCCTCGGCATGCCGGCGACCGTGCGCATCGACCTGCGGCGCAAGCCGGCGGGCGTTGCCGCCCCGCCCGGCTGCGGGAGCCCCGATGCCGCCCCGCGCTGAAACCGGGCCGGCATTGCGGCTGCAGGACGTGACCCGCACCTTCCGCGTCGGCAAGCGGATCGTCGTCGCGCTCGCCGGCGTCAGCGGGCAGACGGCGCGCGGCACGATCACCGGGTTGATCGGCCCCGACGGGGCGGGCAAGACGACGCTGATGCGCCTTATCGCCGGCCTGCTGCGACCCGATCGGGGCCGGATCGAGGTGCTCGGAATCGATGTCGGGCGCGACCCGCTCGCCGTGCAGGCGCGGCTTGGCTACATGCCACAACATTTCGGTCTTTATGAGGATCTCAGCGTCCGGGAGAACCTCGATCTTTATGCCGATTTGCAGGGTCTGCCGCCGGCGCAGCGCGGGGCGCGTTACGCCGAGCTGCTGCACATGACCGGGCTCTCGCCGTTCACCGCGCGCCTGGCCGGCCGGCTTTCGGGCGGCATGAAGCAGAAGCTCGGCCTCGCCTGCACGCTGGTGCGCGCTCCCGAGATGCTGCTGCTCGACGAGCCGACCGTCGGCGTCGATCCGGTGTCGCGACGCGAGCTGTGGGAGATCATCGACCATCTGAACAACGCCGCAGGGATGACGGTATTGTTCAGCACCGCCTATCTCGACGAGGCCGAGCGCTGCGGCCAGGTGCTGCTTCTGCACGAGGGCCGGCTTCTCGGCGCCGGCGATCCGAAGAGTTTCACCGCCCGCATGCGCGGGCGCAGTTTTCACGCCGCCGCCGCCGGCCTCGGCAAGCGAGGCCTGCAAGAGCGGCTCGCCGAGGCGCCGGGCATACTCGACGCGACGATAGAGGGCGAGCATGTGCGCATCGTCACCGCGGCAGCCGCCGCGGCGCAGGCGGCGGCGATACCGTCCGGTTTGGACGGCGTCGTGACGACCCCGGTCGCGCCGCGTTTCGAAGACAGCTTTATCGCGCTGCTGCGCGAGCGGGTGCTGGCTCGTTCGCCGCCGCCCGCCCGGCCGGCCGCGACGGCGCCGGCATCGGCGGAAGGCGAGGAGGAGATCGTGGTCCGCCATCTCTCGCGCCGCTTCGGCAATTTCGTCGCGGTCGACGACATCAGCTTCAGCGTGCGCAGGGGCGAGATTTTCGGACTGCTCGGCGCCAATGGGGCCGGCAAGTCCACGACATTCCGCATGCTGTGCGGGTTGCTGCCGCCCTCGGCGGGAACCCTGCGCGTCGCCGGGTTCGATCTGCGCCGCGCGGCGGCGGCGGCGCGCGGCCGGATCGGCTATATGGCGCAGAAGTTTTCGCTCTACGCCGACCTGTCCGTGCGCGAAAATCTGCGCTTCTTTTCAAGCGCCTACAAGCTGCATGGAGCGCGGCAACGGCAGCGCATCGAATGGGCGTTGTCCGCCTTCGCGCTCGGCCCGGTCGCCGAAGCAAAAAGCGGCGATCTGCCGCTCGGTTACCGCCAGCGCCTGGCATTGGCCTGCGCGCTGATGCACGAGCCCGACATCCTGTTTCTCGACGAGCCGACCTCCGGCGTCGATCCGCTGGCGCGGCGCGAGTTTTGGCGGCGCATCAACGGGCTTGCCGAAGCGGGGGTGACGATATTGGTGACGACGCATTTCATGGAGGAGGCGGAATACTGTGATCGGCTGGTCATCATGGCCCAGGGCCGCATTCTGGCCGAAGGCACCGCCGAGGCGCTGAAGGCGCGGGCGCGCACCCCCGACAACCCCGATCCGACCATGGAGGATGCATTCATCGCCCTGATAGAAGCCGATGCGGCGAGAGCGAAAGCGGCATGAACGCCGATCTGTTCCGCCGCCTTGGCGGCCTGCTTCGCAAGGAATTCCTGCAGATCCTGCGCGACCCGTCGGCGATCGCCATCGCCTTTCTGCTGCCGGCACTGCTGCTGTTGTTGTTCGGCTATGGGGTCTCGCTTGACGCCAAGAACGTTCCGATCGCGCTGGTTGTCGAACGCCCCGGCCCGCTGACCGCAAGCTTCACCGGCAAGTTCGCGCAGTCGGCCTATTTCCGGCCGCGGCGCTTTGCCAGCTTGCGCGAGGCCGAGGCGGCAATGGCGGCGCGCCATGTTCAGGGCATCGTCTGGCTGCGCGGCGATTTCTCGCGGCGCGCCGAGAGCGCCGGGGCGGCGCCGATCGGCGTCATCGTCAACGGCGTCGACGCCAATAATGCGCGCCTGGTCGAAGGCTACATCCAACAGGTCTGGGGCAACTGGCTGGCGGCGCAGGCAATGGCGGCCGGCCGCGCCGCGCCGCTGCCGATCGATCTGGAGCCGCGGGTGTGGTTCAACTCGGCTGTCCGCAGCCGCGACTACCTCGTGCCGGGCCTGATCGCGATCAATATGACGCTGACCGGGGCGCTGCTGACCGCGCTCGTCATCGCCCGCGAATGGGAGCGCGGCACGATGGAAGCGCTGATGGTGACGCGGGTCACGATCCGGGAGATCTTGCTTGCCAAGCTCCTCCCTTATTTCACGCTCGGCATGGGCGGGATGGCGGCCTCGGTGGCGATTGCGGTGTGGCTGTTTGCCGTGCCGCTGCGGGGATCGCTGGGGGTCCTGATCGGCGCCGCTTCGCTGTTTCTGTTGGCGGCGCTCGGCATGGGCCTGCTGATCTCGAGCTTTGCGCGCAACCAGTTCGTCGCCGGCCAGATTGCGATCATCACGACGTTCCTGCCGGCGTTCATCCTGTCCGGTTTCATCTTCGACATCGGCAGCATGCCGGCAGCGATACAGGCGATCACCCATATCGTCGCCGCGCGCTATTTCGTCGCGATCCTGCAGACCCTGTTCCTGGCCGGCAATGTCTGGTCGGTGATCCTGCCCAATGTCGCAGCCCTCGCGGTCATGGCGGCCGTATTCCTCGGTGCGGCGCGATTGTTTGCACGCAAGCGCTTGGATTAAGCGATGTGGCGGCAAGTTCTCGCTTTGGTTGTCAAAGAGCTGTTGGCGATCCTCAAAGACCCGAAGAGCCGGTTCGTGGTGATCGGCCCGCCGTTGATCCAGCTGATTGTTTTCGGCTATGCGGCGAGTTTCGACATCAATCACGTCCCGATCGCCGTATACGATGGCGACAACAGCGCCGCTTCGCGCGACCTCGTCGCGCATTTCGTCGGTTCGCCGTCGTTTCGCGAGGTCGCCCAGCTGCACAGCGAGCGGCGGATCAAGGCGCTGATCGACTCGCGGCGGATCGCGATGGCGCTGGTCATCGATCGCCGCTTCACCCGCGATCTCTATCTGCATCGGCCGGCGCCGGTGCAAGCCATTGTCGACGGCCGCAACTCGAACACCGCGCTATTGATCCTGGGCTACGCCAATACGATCGTCAATAATTTTGCCCTCGACTGGATCGCGCGCCATGGCGGACAAGCCCCGGCGGCCGTGCTCGATCCTCGCGCCTGGTACAATCCGGCCCTGCTGTCGCGCTGGTTTATCGTGCCCGGCATCGTCGCGCTGCTGACCCAGGTGGTGACCCTGCTCGTCGTCGGATTGTCGGTCGCACGCGAGCGCGAGGCGGGAACTTTCGACCAGCTGCTGGTGACGCCGCTGCGGCAGATCGACATCCTGCTCGGCAAGGGGCTGCCCGGTTTGCTGATCGGCACGATCGAGGCGTCCGTCATCATTCTCGCCGCAGTGGGGTGGTTCGCGGTGCCGCTGCGCGGTTCCCTGCCCGCCCTCTATCTCGGGCTCGCGCTGTTTGTGACGGCCGTCACCGGCATCGGGCTGGCGATCTCCTCGATCGCGGTCACCCAGCAGCAGGCGCTGCTCGGCTCGTTTCTGTTCATGGTGCCTTCGATCATCCTGTCCGGCTTTGCGACACCGATCGCCAACATGCCCGTGGCGATCCAGCAGCTGACCTATCTCAATCCGATGCGCTATTTTCTGATCATTGTGCGCGGCGTGTTCCTCGAAGGATCCGGCTTGCGCGCGATATGGCCGCAGCTGTGGCCGATGGCGCTGATCGCTGTTGTCACCCTCTGGGTCGCCGGCTGGCTGTTTCGCAGGCGCGTTTATTGACGGGGTCGCGGCGCCGGAGCCGGAAGCCCCGGCCCGCCGCCGGAGCCGGGCTCAGGGCTTGGCGGCTTTCCTGTGCTGCGCCAGCAGCAGGGCGATGGCGCAGGAAGCAAGGCGAGCCAGCGTCTTGTCGGCACGGCTGGTCAGGATGATCGGCACGCGGGCGCCCAGCACGATGCCGGCAACCTCGGCATCCGCAAGGTATTCGAGCTGCTTTGCCAGCATGTTGCCGGCTTCGAGATCGGGCACGACAAAGATGTCGGCGCGGCCGGCCACCGGCGAGATGATCCCCTTCGTCCGGGCCGCCTCCTCCGACACCGCATTGTCGAAGGCGAGCGGACCGTCGAGGATGCCGCCGGTAATCTGGCCGCGCTCGGCCATTTTGCACAGCGCCGCGGCATCGAGCGTCGAGGGAAGCTTCGGCGAGACGGTCTCGACCGCCGACAGGATCGCCACCTTCGGCACGGCAATGCCGAGCGCATGCGCCAGATCGATGGCGTTCTGAACGATGTCGCGCTTGTCCTCGAGGGTCGGAGAGACGTTGACGGCGGCGTCGGTGACAAACAGCGGCCGCGGATAGCCGGGCGCGTCGATCACAAACACATGGCTGATGCGGCGGGCCGTGCGCAAACCTTCGGCGCCGTCGATGACGGCGCGCATCAGCTCGTCGGTATGAAGGGCGCCCTTCATCAGGGCCTCGACCATGCCGGCGCGCGCCATCGCCACGGCCTTGGCCGCCGCCGCATCGCTGTGCTCGGTCGCAATGAGCTCATAGGGCGACAGGTCGATCTGCGCCTGCGCGGCGGCGGCGCGGATCTTCGCTTCCGGCCCGACCAGAACCGGCACGATCAGCTTTTCCCGCGCCGCTTCGACGGCGCCGAGCAGCGAGACGGCGTCGACCGGATGAACGACGGCCGTGCGGATCGGATCGAGCGTCCGGGTCATGGCGACCAGCTGCCGATAGCGGCGGCCCTTCTCGTGCAGCTCGATCTCGGGCAGGATCACCCGCGGCCGCGATACCTTCTCGCTCGGCGCGATGACCTCCGCCGTGCCGGTGATGACCGTCTCGCCCCGATGATTGGTCACCCGGCAATCGAATATGACGTTGTGTTTCTCGGCGCCCTTTTTGACGACCCTGACCGTGACGGTCACGGTATCCCCGACCCCGATCGGATGGTGGAAGCGCAGCGACTGGGCGAGATAGATCGTCCCGGGGCCGGGCAGCTGCGTGCCGAGCACGGTCGAGATCAGCGCCCCGCCCCACATGCCGTGAGCGATCACTTTATGGAACATGTCGCTTTTGGCATAGGCCTCGTCGACATGGGCGGGATTGACGTCGCCCGATGCGATGGCGAAGAGCTCGATATCCTTATAGGTCAGCGTATGCGTAAGGCTCGCCGTGTCGCCGACGGCGAGTTCATCAAAAGTATGGTTCTCGATGCGATCCATTGGGCGCCTCGCCTCCACGGGAGTGATCGGGCCTGTACACGGCAATCGCCGCTGGCGGCAACGGAGCGGCCGGGCGAGCACCGGCCGCAACGACGGGCAAAGCCGGAAGGTTCAGGCCCCCCGTCGCGCCCGCCGACGGTCGCCTCACCCGCCGCGTCAACCAGCCCAGCCGCCAAATCCCCGGCGGAGGGACCGGTACCCTCCCCAGGCCGCTTCGGGCAGACCGGGGAATGAAGCCGGTCAAGAACTTCAGACCTTTTTTGTCGCCGCGTTGACATAAATCAAGGCTGCATCCCGCAAGCCGCTGATGGTCGCGGCCAGCATCCGCGGACGAAAACCGATGATCTTCATTCTTGACGACGATGCGGCAACGCGCGACTCGCTGCAGGTCTTGCTCGAATGCGAGGGGCTGACGGCGCGGGGGTTCGCCTCGGGCCGCGAATTCCTCGATACCGTGCGGCCGGCGGCGGGGGACTGCCTGCTGCTCGACCTGCACATGCCGGCCATGAGCGGATTTGACGTCCTCGCGGCCCTGCGCCGGCGCGGCGACGGCGTGCCGGTCATCGTCGTCACCGGCCATCCCAGCGCCGCCGCCCGGGCCCGCGCCCTGGCCGCCGGCGCCTTCGCCTTCCTCGCAAAACCCTACCGCGCCGACGAGCTTTTGAGCCTCGTCCGTGCGGCTCTGGGCGATCCCCCTGCGGAAGCCCCGCGGTGAGGGCAGGCCGCGGCGCAGTCCTTCCCGCGACCGCCACCTGCCCGCAAGGGTGGGCGGCGCACGGAGCTGTTTTTGGTTGCGGGGGATCTTCACGCGCATTGCGGCGTTCTGACGAAGGGCGGAAACCGTCCCGGGCGGGCGTGACGGGGGCATGCGGCAAAGGCGGCAGCCGGTATGGGCCGAGTTCGAACGGGCACGCCGCGGAGACGATTCCGGATCCTCCCGCCGGGGCAGAGCCGACAGTAAATAATGGTAGACGACATCCGCAATTATCAGGACGGCCGTTTGCACGAAAGGAAATCGCCGATAATGAAGGAGGAACCCCGGATCTATGTCGTCGATGACGATGAAGCGGTGCGGGACTCGCTGTCGGTGTTGCTGGCGGCGCAGGGATATAGGGTCAACGGCTTTCGCTCGGCCCCTGCCTTTCTTGCCGCCGCCCCCGCGCTGCCTCCCGGCTGCCTGATCGCCGACATCCGCATGCCTGAAATGGACGGACTCGAACTGCAGCAGCGCCTCAATGAGCGGTCCTTTTCCTTTCCGATGATCGTCATCACCGGACATGGCGACGTCCCGCTCGCGGTGCGCGCGATGAAGGCGGGGGCCGTCGATTTCATCGAAAAGCCGTTCACGGCGGAGGCGATTCTGGCGGCGATCGAGGCCGGGCTTGCCCGCCTGGCGATGCCGCAGTCGCACACCGCCCTGGCCGGCGTCGCGGCGGCGCGGCTTGCCCTGCTGTCCTCGCGCGAGCGCGAGGTGCTCGCCGGTCTCGTCGCCGGCCTGCCCAACAAGGCGATCGCCTACGACCTGGCGATCAGCCCGCGCACGGTTGAAATCCACCGCGCGCATATCATGCAGAAGATGCAGGCGAAGAGCCTCTCCGAACTGGTCCGGCTGGCGCTGGCCGCCGGCGTGGCGCCGTCATGACGGTCTTCCTGGCATCGTCCGCCGCTTGAGGCCGCGCCGGCGCGCTGATCTACATCAAGGCGCTTCCCGGGCCTTGTCGAGAAAGGATTCCATCCGGCCGGGCGGCGCGGCCGCATCTTTGGACAACGCTGGGAGTTCTTCGGTGGCCGCGGATATCCTGTGCCTGAATGCCGGCTCCTCGAGCCTCAAATTCGCGCTGTTTGCGCTCGGACCGGGCGATCGGCTCGACCTTGTCCTCAAAGGCGAGGTTGTGGGGATCGGCACGACGCCTTCTTTCCTTGCAACCGACGCGGCGGGGCGGGAGCTCGGGCGGCGGGCATGGCCGCAAGGCGCCGCCCTCGGTCATGAGGCGTTTCTCGCCGAGATCCTTGACTGGCTCGAAAGCCATCGCGGCACCGGCCGGCTCGCCGCCGCCGGGCATCGCGTCGTCCACGGCGGCACCGCCTTCCGCGCCCCGATCCTCGTCGATGCGCGCGTCCTTGCCGAGCTTGAGCGCCTTGTCCCGCTGGCGCCGCTGCACCAGCCGCACAATCTGGCGGCGATCCGCGCGCTCGCCGCGCTGCGGCCGGCCCTGCCGCAGGTCGCCTGCTTCGACACCGCCTTCCACCACAGCCTGTCACCGCCCGCCACGCGCTTCGCCCTGCCGCGCGAATGGGAGGCCGCGGGGGTGCGGCGTTACGGGTTTCACGGCCTTTCCTATGAATACATCGCCAGCGTGCTGCCGCAGGTTGCGCCGGAGATCGCGGGAGGACGGGTCGTCGTCGCGCATCTCGGCAATGGCGCCAGCCTGTGCGCGCTGCGCGCCGGGCGTAGCATCGATACGACGATGGGGTTTACCGCTCTCGACGGCCTGCCGATGGGGACGCGCTGCGGCGCGCTCGATCCCGGCGTCGTCCTCTATCTGTTGCAGCAAGGCGGCATGGACGCCGCCGCGGTCGCGGACCTGCTCTATCACCGCTGCGGCCTGCTCGGCGTTTCCGGGATCTCGAGCGACATGCGCACCCTGCTCGCCAGCCCTGATCCGCGCGCCGCCGAGGCGATCGCGCTGTTTGTCTTCCGCATCGTGCGCGAATTGGGCGCCCTTGCCGCCTCGCTCGGCGGCCTCGACGGCCTTGTCTTCACCGCCGGCATCGGCGAGCGCGCCG
>Ga0209061_1000243_pt1 | contig 167985 bp, 142 predicted proteins | sample Coa_R1_10_FD_187157 | JGI IMG/M metagenome (GOLD analysis project Ga0209061, IMG submission 187157) | Surface soil microbial communities from Centralia Pennsylvania, which are recovering from an underground coalmine fire - Coalmine... | ecosystem: Environmental > Terrestrial > Soil >...
GACCCCACCCGGCGCTGCCCCCCGGTGCTCACCTTGGGCCTGCCCCACGCCTACATCCCCCAGGCCAAGCCCGACGCCATCCTGGCCCGCCTGGGCCTGGACGGCCCGGGCATCGCCGCCTCGGTGCGGGGCGCCCTGCGGGCCGAGGAGCCGGCGCTCAGCCCTGCCGACGCCGAGTGAGCGCCAGCCCGGCTCGTCCGGCTGGAGGTGAGCCCACGGCAACCGAGTACCCCCAGGTCCGCTTCACGCCGCCGCAGGGTTCGACCGAGTTGATCCTGGTCCGCCACGGCCAGTCGGTGCCGGCCCGGCCCGGACAACCCTTCCCCCTCGTCGACGGCCAGGGGGACCCGGAGCTCTCGGAGGAGGGAAGGGAGCAGGCCGAGCAGGTGGCCCGCCGCCTGGCCACCGAGTCCATCGAGGCCATCTACGTGACCCCCCTTCGCCGCACGGCGGAGACCGCCGCCCCCCTGGCCCGTCTCCTGGGCCTGGCACCCGAGGTGGAGCCGGGCCTCCGCGAGGTGCACCTGGGCGAATGGGAGGGGGGCATCTACCGCCAGCGGCTGGCGGAGAGGCACCCGCTGGCCCGCAGGCTCTTCGAGGAGCAGCGCTGGGACGTGATACCGGGGGCTGAGCCCAACGAGGACTTCGCGGCCCGGGTCCGGCAGGCCGTGACCCGGGTGGCGGTGGCCCACGCCGGGCAGCGGGTGGCTGTCTTCACCCACGGCGGGACCATCGGCCAGATCCTCTCGCAAGCCAGCGGATCCAGGCCCTTCGCCTTCCTGGGCTCGGACAACGGCTCCATCTCGCACATCGTGGTGGCCGACGGCCGCTGGATCGTGAGGCGCTACAACGACACCGCCCACCTGGAGCACGGGTTCACCCTGGGCCCGTCGCCGCTCACCTGAGCTCTTGGCCCGCTCCGCCCGGGGCCGGTCAGGACCTCATCCCTGCTCCCCGGACTGCCGGCGGGTCGGGCAAGCCAAGCGGCCGGGAGCAGAGCTCAGCGGCCAGGAGAGGCGGAGGGCAGGGGCGCCATCTCGCTGATCTCCTCCAGGAGCTCGGCCACCCCGTCCATCTGGTTGGAAGCCAGCACCCGGGACGCTACCTGCAGGACCTCCGGGCGGGCGTTGGCCACGGCCAGGGGCGTCCCGGCCCAGGCCAGCATGGGGAGGTCGTTGAGCGAGTCGCCTACGCACACCACCTCGGAGGGGCCTATCCCCAGCCGCTGGCAGGCCCGTTCCAGGGCCATGGCCTTGGTCACGCCGGCAGCCCCGATCTCCACCCAGCCCGAGCCTGTGGAGGTGACGCTGGCCAGGCTGCGGCAGGCTGCCGTCACGTCCTGCAGGAACCTGTCGTCCTCGGGTCGGTCAGGGTGGCGGCAGATCAGCTTGGTGACCGGGAGGACGAGGTGCTGGAGGACGTCGGTGGCCAGGGTGGTGCTCCGGCTCCACACCCTCCAGGCGTCAGGGTCGGGGTCCGGATGGAAGAGCCCGTGCTCGGCGACCAGGACGTCGATCGTCTCGGTGGCGAAGAGGGTCCCCGGCAGGGCGGCCCGCACGGCCGCCACCACCCGGGCCGCCACCTCGGCGGGCAGGGGCACATGGTCCACCATCCGGCCGGTGTCCAGGTCCCAGGTGACCGCCCCGTTGCCGCACACGGCGAACGGCCCCATGCCGGCTTCGGAGGCGAGGCGGGCCGCTGACCACGGTGAGCGGGCCGTGACCGGCACCACCTCGACCCCTGCCGAGCGGGCCCGCCGGACGGCGGCCGCCGCCCGGGGCGTCACGGTTCCTTGGGGGCTGAGGAAGGTGCCGTCCAGGTCGGTGGCGACCAGGCGGACCGGGCCCCTATCCGTTGGCGCCACGGTGGGCCAGGGAGGGGTCGGCCCCGGGCACGGGGGGGGCGCCGGGGGGGACCGGGTACTCGCCCATGGTCGGTCCATGGGTGATGGCCAGCGAGTGGGGTGGGGCCACGTCGACGCCGTCAGGGTCGTACAGGTAGCCGGGGGCGGCGCCGTGCACACCGGTGTGGCCGTACTGCCACACGATCTTGTTGGTGTGCGGGTCGATGACAATCACTCGGTCGTTGAAGTCGTCGTTGCAGAGGATGTCGCCGTTGGGAAGGGGCAGGGCCAGGGAGGGCTGGTTCATGGCCGCCGCACCGGTGGGCTTGAACCGCCACACCAGCTGGCCGGTCTTGGTGAACTCCTCCACCTGGCCGGGGTCGGAGTAGTCGGCGGTGAGGTAGAGGCCGGGCCGGACCTCGTTGGTGTCCGAGGGGTAGTTCACCCCAGGCGGGTGGGTGGACCAGTGCACCTGGCCGTTCACCCCCATGCTGTCCACCCAGTCCCCGTTGATCTCGGTGATGAGGTACTGGCCGTTGGTGAGGGGGAAGGCACCGTTGGGGCTGCCCCACCGCTGGGGCGGGGCGTGCAGGCAGGCTCCGGGATCGGTGATCCCGTAGATGTGGATCGGGTGGTGGTAGGGGGGGCGCAGGACGAGGATGCGACAGTTCTTGATGTCGGCGGTGATGACGTTGCCGTCGGGCATCATGATGGCGTCGTCGGGGTTCCAGAGGTGGTTGGGGCCCGAGCCGGGCACCCCCGGAGTGCCATAGCGCCAGACGATGCGGTGGGTGGCCACGTCTATGAGGCTGATGGTGAAGTCGTCCTCCTGGGTGGCGAGCACGTACTTGCCGTTGGGTGTGAAGAAGGCGTCGTCGGGGACCAGGAAGCTCTGGCCCTTCTTCAGGTCCCCGGGCTGGGGGAACTCCCAGGCGATGGTCCCGTTGGGGTCCACGATGAGGAGCCGGCTGTTGAGGTGGTCGGCGATGAGGACCGGCCCCGGCAGCACGTGGGGGTTCGACCCCTTGGCCAGGTAGGGGCAGGGGCAGCGGTAGATGCTGGGGTCGGCGCTCGGGGGCTTGGAGCTGCCGGTGGTGGCCATCGAGGAGGGAGTGGACGAGGGGCTGGCGGAGGCCCTGGGGTGCCTGCTGCCCCGGCCCGCACCGCCCCCGCAGGCGGCGGCCAGCAGCGCGACGACGACCAGGGCGTAAAGGACACGGCGCACCCGTGTACTTTAGGCGAGCGCCCCGGTTGTCCCTCGCATCATGGCCCGGCGGTGGTCACCCCTCATGAGAGCCCTCTGTTCGTCCCCCGTCGTTGCCCGCCTTGTGGGCGCCCGGCGCCCTGCTGCCCTGGTGGCGCTGGCCTTGGGGGTGGCGGCGGCGGGCTGCGGCGGTCCCGGGCATGCCCGGGCCCCGAGCACCACGGCCCCGGCCCGCCCCACCACTTCCCGGCCCCTCGCCATCCGGGCCCGTCTCGCTCCCTGGCGGCTCCCTGCCCCCCTCTCCCGGGAGGTCGTGCTGCCCGACGGCCAGGACCTGGTCATCCTGGGGGGGTTGGACCGGACCGGCTCCTCGGTGAGCGGCGCCTTCTGCCTCGACCCTGCCGACGGCGCCATCCGCCAGGTCGGGACCCTGGCCGAGCCCACCCACGACGCCGGAGGGGCGGTGCTGGGGGGGGTGGACGTGGTCGTGGGGGGCGGCGCCGCCACGGTGTACGACACCGTCCAGGCCCTGCGGGTGCCAGCGGGATCGTGCCCGGCGCCGGCCAGCTCGCCCCGGCCATCGGTTCCCGTGTCCTTTGCGTCCGGTTCCTCCCCTCCCCCCGGTGAGGCCACGGCCACCGTAGTGGGGACCCTGCCCCGGCCCCGGGCCGATGTGTCGGTGGCCGAGCGGGCCGGGGTGGCCTACGTGGTCGGGGGCTACGACGGCCAGCAGATGGACCCGGCCGTGCTGGCCACGTCCAATGGCCGCACCTACCGCCGGCTCAGCCGGCTCCCTCGGCCCGTCAGGTACGGCGCCGTCGCTATCGCAGGCCGGTGGCTCTGGGTCATGGGGGGCCTGGCCGGCGGCGGGGCCACGGCCGCCATCCAGAGGGTCGACGTTCGTGATGGGTCGGCCCAGGTGGTGGGGCGGTTGCCGGCGCCGACCTCAGGAGCCACGGCCATGGTGCTGGGCGGGAGGATCGTGGTCCTGGGCGGCCTGGTGGGGGGACATCCCAGCCGGCAGATGGTGAGCGTCGACCCCGGCACGGGACGGGCCCGGCGGGTGGGGCAGCTGCCCGAGCCGGTCTCCAACGCCGCCGGGGCGGTGGTGGGGGGACGGGGATGGCTGGTGGGCGGGGAAGGCCCTCAGTCCCTGGCCACCGTGATCCAGGTCAGCGCCGGCTGAGGTTCCCGGGGGCGGTCAGGTGCCCCCGGAGCGCCGGGCCCCGAGGGCCACCGAGAGGCCCAGCACGGCGATCACCACGAGGGGCACCACGACCCAGGCGGCCACGCCCGCCCCACCCAAGGCGGCCGCCACGGCCAGGACGATGAGCATGCCGACGAACAGCTCGGGGGTGTCGCCCACCAGGAAGTCCCACCAGAAGCGCCCGAACGCTGATGCCCAGCGGAGGGGGCGGACCCTGGGGGGCGAGCGCCTAGGGGAGCGCAGCACGGGCCTCCCGCACCTGGTTGAGGCGAGCCGTCATGAGCCAGCAGGCGGCCCCGTAGCCGGCGATGAGGGCCAGGATGAACAGGTCCCGTCCCGGCCAGCCGACGCCCAGGCCCTCCCCCAGCCAGAAGGTGCCGAAGCTGACCAGCATCAGCCCCACGCCCATCTTCATGGCGTTCTCGGGGACGCCGGCCAGCTGGCGGGCGACTATGAGCCCGGTGACCCCGACCAGCACCACGGCGGCCGCGGCGGCCGCCACGGCCAGGCCCAGCCGGTGAGCGGTGATCCCCAGGGTGAGGACGATCACGATCACCTCGGTGCCTTCGAGCAGGACCCCCTTGAAGGCCACAGTGAAGGCGGTGGGGTCACGGCCTGCGGAGCGGGGTATGGCCGAGAGCCGGGCCACCTCCTTCCTGTAGATGGCGTCCTCGTCGTGCTTGGCCTTGAAGCCGCTGGCCCGGAGCACCGCCTTGCGCAGCCACTGGAGGCCGAAGACCAGGAGGAGGGCGCCGATCACGATGCGCAGCACTCCGAGGGGCACGTAGGTCACGATGGCCGGCCCCAGGGCCGCGACCAGCACGGCCAGGACCCCCACGGCAGCGCCCACGCCCTGCAGGGTGGACCGCCAGCCCCTGGTCACGCCGACGGCCAGCACGATGGTGAGCGCCTCGACCATCTCCACGCAGCTGGCCAGGAAGACGGCCAGGGCGAGGAGGACCACGCTGCTCGTCATGGGCCTAGTCTAACAGTCGTTAGTCTCGCAGGGCCGGGTCCCGGCCACGATGGCCGCCTCGGCCACCACCGGTACGGCGGTGACGGGGGCGAGGCCCGCCTCCAGGAACATCTCTACCCACCGCCCTACCGGCAAGGGGCGTTCCTGGAGCCGCCCGAGGAAGCGGACGGCGTTCTTGGCCACCCGCCACCACCCCCCGGGGCCCTTGGCGAGGAGGGCGGAGGTCTTCGAGGCGATGATGGCCCGGTCCCTGGCGCTGGTGCCCCGGCCGAACATCATGTCGCCGATGACCAGCCTCCCTCCGGGGCGCAGCCAGGTGGCCGCCGTCCTCACCGCAGCCGCCTTGTCGGGGTCCCGCAGGTGGTGGAGGGCATAGTTGGACACGACGAGGTCCACGCTGGAGGGGGCGAGGTCGATGGCCTCGATGGGGGACACCCGGCCCTCGATGTTGGTCAGCCCCGCTCTTTCCACGTTGGCCCGGAGCAGGTCCACCATGGCGGGGCTGATGTCCACGGCGAGGACCCTGGCCACCTGGCGGGCGAGCGGGATGCTCAGCTGCCCGGACCCGCAGCCGAGGTCCACTGCCACCATGTCCGGGCGCGGGCCGGCCTCCTCCACCAGCCTTTCCACCACGCGGTCCAGGGCCGGGTTGTCGGCGTGGTCCCAGCTCACGGCCCGCCTGGTCCACACCCGGCGCTGGTGGAGGATGCCGAAACCCCGGGCCAGGGCGTCGAGCCTCCGGCCCCCGGACCGGGAGTAGCGGCCCCCCGGGCCGCCGGGCCGAAGGTCATCCGGGGGCGGAGCTGGGCTCACCTGGCGGGGGGCACCCGTCGCCTGGTCAGTCACGCCGGCTGGCCGTCGCGGCCGAGGTTGTCGTCTTGGCCATGTCGCCTCGTTTGTCTCGTAGGGGCTAGCGCTTGGCTGGCCTGCTCCTGGTGGGCCGGGACCGAGGCGCCGGAGGGGCCTGGGCTCGAGCTGTCGCTACGGGATGGCGCCCCGTGCCGTTCCGGTGCACGGTAGCTGGACGCGACCCGGCGCCGTGCGCCGCCACCCGGCTGAGGGTGGCTGCCCGCCGGGCCCTCTGGCGGGCCTGGCGGCGGACCCTGCGCCGGCGGAGGACCCGGGCCCGCAGGCCCACGACCGCGGCGGCCAGGACCACCAGCACGGCCAGGAGGGTCTTGAGGGCCGTCACGGCGGGGCTGGGCCCGGCTGCCTGGGCCGGGGCCCGGCCGGCGCTGTGGGCTCGGGAGCCGGCCCCCGCCGATGCCGAGGCTCCCGAAGCCGGGGCGGGGACCTGGGTGGTGGAGTCCCCGGGGACCCTCCAGGCGAGGACCTCCAGGGTGGCGCCGCTCGCTCCGCCGTCGATCAGCGCCCCCGTGACTCGGCCCGGGGACCTGGTGAGGAAGAGGAACTCCCCGAGCTCCTTGAAGCCCGGGCCCGGGCTGCCGTTGAGGACCGTGGTGGCCGGGCCCGCCCTGATCTCGCCCCGGGGCCCCACCTCGGCCTCCAGGGTGGCGTAGCTGACCACGTCACCCGACCGGCTGTGCACGGCGAACAGGGCCCGGAGCCGGCCGGGGCCGGCGGGGGAGAGCGCCGGTAGCAGGAGGTCCGTGCCCGGCGCCGGGTCCACCGTGGTCGTGGACCAGGTGCGCCCCAGGTTGGTCGAGAGGGCCAGTTCAACGGCTCCGGCCCCGTCCTTCCACCAGGGCCAGGCCATGGCCAGGTCCCTGCCTCCGCCCAGGGCCACCAGGGTGGGCAGGCTGAAGGAGTAGAAGGTGGCCCCCGGGAGCACGCTCGGCAGCGCCGGCTCGGTGGCCACGGCGTGAGGGGGGCTGTAGCTGCCCCCGGCCGTCACGGTGGCGAGGGCCACGGTGACGTCCTGGCCGTCGAGCTCAGACCACGAGACGGCAGCCCTCCCCCCGCCCAGGGGGGCGACCTGGACGCCGAAGGCCGGGCCCGCGGTCAGTTTGGGGAGGGTGATGGGCGAGGCGAACGACCGCCCGCCGTCGGTCGAGGCGGTCACCTGGACCTGGTCGGACTGGCCCACGATCTGGCAGTCGTCGCCGGCCTGCCCGTGGGACCAGGCCACCCACAGGGTTCCGCTGGGGCCGGCGGCCACGAAGGGCCGGTCGTCGAACCCCCCTCCTCCCAGGTGGCTGTTCACCAGGACCGGCCGCCCGAACGACAGGGAGGTCCGAGGGGTGGTGGTGAGGTACACCGATCCGTGGGGCAGGCAGCCGTTGGGGCCGGCGGTGGCCGCCACGGCCGCGGCGGCGAAGCCGCCCCCGGGAAGCGTGGTGAGGGAGGGGTCGTAGGCTGATGTGAACCCCGAGGGCAGGATCGCCCCCTGGCGTTGCCAGGAGGCGGCCGGGTCGGGCGGGCGGTCCCAGGCCGTCACCGCCGGCGGTCCGGAGACGACGTTGGTCGTGGCCACGACCACGGTGCCGGCCTGGTCGCTGGCAGCCACGGGCTCGCTTAGCGACCGGGGCCCGGCGCTGGCGACGGGCAGGGGGTTCCCGCCCGATCCGGTGCCCCCCATCGCGAGGGCGGCCGAGGGCGGGGGTGCCGAGGACCGCGGGCCGGCGGTGGCCGGCCCGGCCAGGCCAACCAGTGCCACCAGGGCGCCGGCAGCTCCCCCCAGCACGCGCCCGAGCGCGGCCCGACGGCGCCACCGACCACCCATGGCCCAAAGGCTAGGGCACTCCCGGGCCCGCCACGGGGCATGCCGCCCGGAGGCACGGGAGCGGCGGCTGCCTTGGCCTCAGCCCAGGGAGGTCAGCCAGGCGTTGTGCAGGCTGGCGTAGCGGCCTTGGGCGGAGCGGAGCCGCGCCGGCGGCCCGTCCTCGACTATGCGACCCGCCTCCATGACGAGGACCCGGTCGGCGATCTCCACCGTTGTCAGCCGGTGGGCGATGATCAAGGCCGTGCGCCGGGCCAGGACCGTGCGCAGGGCCCTTTGCACCAGCCTTTCGGTGGGCACGTCTAGCGACGAGGTGGCCTCGTCCAGGACCAGGACCGCCGGGTCGGCCAGGAAGGCCCGCGTGAAGGCGAGGAGCTGGCGCTGGCCGGCCGAGAGCCGCCCTCCCTCCTTGCCCACGTCGCTGTCGTACCCCTGGGGGAGGCTGGTGATGAAGGAGTGGGCCCCGGTGGCCCGGGCGGCGGCCACGATCTCGGGACGGCTGGCGCTCGGGCGCCCGAAGCCGATGTTGTCGGCCACCGTCCCCGAGAACACATAGGTCTCCTGGGTCACCATGACCACGGCCGACCGCAGGGTGTCCTCGGCCAGGTCCCTCAGGTCGACGCCGTCCAGGGTGACCCGCCCCGCGGTGGGGTCGTAGAAGCGGGCGAGCAGGCGGGCCAGCGTGGTCTTGCCGGCCCCGGTGGCCCCGACCAGGGCTACGGTCTGGCCGGCGGGCACCCACAGGTCCAGGTGAGGCAGCACCAACCGGTCCCGGTAGCCGAAGGACACCCCCTCGAAGCGGATCTCCCCTCTCGGGGCAGGGAGCGGCACGGGGGCCTGGGGAGGGGGGACCGAGGGGACCTCCTCCAGCACCCCGGACAGCTTCTCCAGGGCGGCGCTGGCCGACTGGAACTGGTTGTAGAACTGGCTGATGTCCTGCATGGGGTCGAAGAATTGGCTGAGGTAGAGGAGGAAGGCGGTGAGCACCCCGACCGTCATCTGGTGGTGCAGCACCAGGTAGCCCCCGTAGAGGAGCACCACCCCGGTCATGACGTTGCCGATCAGCTTGATCCCCGGCCCGTAGACCGCCACCAGCTTGAACGAGCGCTCGTTGGCCCGGCGGTAGCGGTTGTTGACCTCGTCGAAGATCTCCTGGTTGCGGGGCTCGCGCCGGTAGGCCTGGACCGCCCTGATTCCCCGCATGGAGTCCACGAAGTGCACGATGACGAGGGCGACCGCCTCCCGGGTGCGCCGGTACGCCACAGCCGTCTGCCGGCGGAACCAGGCCGTGAGCCACACGAGGACGGGGAAGGAGGCCAGGGTCACCAGGGCGAGGCGCCAGTCCAGGATGAGCATGAACACGCCCGTGCCGACCACGAGCAGCACGGCCGAGGCCAAGCTATCCACACCATCCTCGAGGAGGGTGGCGATGGCCTCTATGTCCGAGGTCAACCTGGAGATGACCCGGCCCGAGGTGTAGCGCTCGTGGAAGGCCAGGGAGAGGCGCTGGAAGTGGTCGAACACCCGCCGGCGCAGGTCGAGCAGCATGTCCTGGCCTATACGTCCCGACAGCCCGAAGAACCAGCGCCGGGCGCCGGCCTGGGTCAGGGCCACGCCCAGCACGGCCAGGCTGGTGGCCACGAGGGTCCCGGCCCCCCTCCCGTGGAGGACCGGGGGGATGCCCCGGTCGATCCCGACCTTCACCAGGTAGGGGGACGCCAGGCGGGCCAGGTTCTCGGCCAGGACCAGGGCGGCCAGCAGCCACAGGGAACGCCGGTGGGGGGTCAGGAGGGTCCCCAGCAGGCGCCGGGAGCGCTCCCGGAGGAAGAGGGAGGCCCGCTGGGGGAGGTCGTCGACCTCCTCGCTGGCCACCCCCCGCCAGGCGTCGATGCTCTCCCGGCCCGGCGCCGGAGCGGCGCCCGGGGCGCCGGTCCCGTCCCCCAGCGCTGTCGAGCTCACGAGGCCTCCTCGGCCAGGTCCTGGTCGTCGTCCGCCTCCTGGGACAGGATGGCCCGGTAGGCGGGGACGCCGGCCATCAGCTCGGCGTGGGTCCCGGTGTGGGTGATGGTCCCCTCCTGCAGGAAGGCGACCCGGTCGGCCAGGGCGATGGTGGAGGGCCGGTGGGCCACGATGATGCCCGTCGTGCCGGCAAGGACCCGCCGGAGCGCCTCCTCCACCTTGGCCTCGGTGTGCACGTCGAGGGCGGAGAGCGTGTCGTCGAGGACGAGCACCCGGGGGTGGCTGATCACGGCCCGGGCCAGGGCCAGGCGCTGGCGCTGGCCGCCCGACAGGGTGAGCCCCTGCTCGCCGATCCTGGTGGCCAGGCCCCAGGGGAGGTCGTGGACGAAGCCGGCCTCCGCCACGACGAGAGCCTCGGCCACCTGCTCCTCGCTCGCCCCCGGGGCCCCGAGGGTCAGGTTCTCGGCTGCGCTGGCCGAGAACAGGGTGGGGTCCTCGAAGGCCGTGGCCACGGCTGAGCGCAGGCAGCGGAGGTCCAGCTCCCTCACGTCCACGCCGTCCAGGGTCACCCGGCCCGCGCTCACGTCGTAGAGGCGGGGGACCAGGGCGCAGAGCGTGGTCTTGCCCGAGCCCGTGGCTCCCACCAGGGCGACCGTCTCCCCCGGGTCGATGTCCAGCCACACGTCCGACAGTGCCTCGGTCTCCGCCCCCGGATAGCGGAAGGAGACTCCTTCGAACCTGATCCTGCCTTCCACCCGGGCCAGCCGGCGGTGGCCTCCCACGATCTCCGGCTCGGTGTCGAGGACCTCGTAGATACGATCGGCGGCTGTCATGGCCTCCTGGCCCGAGGCGATGATGTAGCCGAGGGCCTCCACGGGCCACTCCAGCTGGATCAGCAGGGTCACGAAGGCCACCAGGCCGCCCAGGGTGAGGGTGTGGTGGCCCACGGCCAGGGCCCCGAACAGGACGATCACCACCAGCACCAGGTTGGGGATCAGCTCCAGCACGGCCCAGAACCCAGCCGTGAGGCGGACCTTCTCCATGGAGGTGGCATAGAGGGCCCGGGCCCCCCGGTCGAAGCGGGCGGCCATCAGGCGGCGCCGGCCGAAGGCCTTGATGACCCGGATCCCCCCTGCGGACTCCTCGACCACCGTGGTCAGGTCACCCTGCTGGTCCTGGACCTGGCGGGACACCTTGATGTAGGCCCGCTCGAAGCGGGCCGACAGGTAGACGACCGGCACCACGGCGGCCGCCACCGCCACGCCGAGCAGGAGGTCCAGGTGCATGAGCAGGCCTATGACGGCGGCGACCTGGAGGCTGTTCACGAGCAGGAAGATGAGGCCGAAGCCGAGGAAGCGCCGGATGGTGGACAGGTCCACCGTGGCCCGTGACAGCAGCTGGCCGCTCTGCCAGGAGTCGTGGAAGGAGGCCGGCAGCCGCTGGAGGTGGGCGTAGAGGTCACTGCGGATGGCGGTCTCGATGCCGAGGACGGCGTCGGCCTGGATCCAGCGGCGCACGAAGGACAGGCCGGCGTCGGCCAGCCCCAGGGCCACTGCCAGGAGGCTCAAGGGGATGAGGAGGCCTCCGAGGCCGTGGACCAGGGGGCCGTTCACCACGTCCTTGGCCACGAGGGGGACCGCCGTGGCCGCCGCCACCCCCGCTGCCGCCGCCCCCGCCATGACCACCATCTGTCCCCGGTAAGGGGTGACATAGCTGCGGGTGCGCCACAGCGACCGCAGGGCTCGCGGGGCTTCGTGGCGCATTTCTGCCACGGTAGCGCGGTGCCCCCGTCGTCCACGAGCGAATTTCCCGATCGCGCCAGCTAGACTGACCCACTCCATGTAGGCGAGCGATGGGAGGAGGTGAGGCGCGTGCAAGCGGGTGAACCCCCGAGTACCTGCCTGTCCCCCACCTCACCGTCCCCGCCGCCTCGTCCAGGGCCAGGCATCGTCTCCTCGCTCTGACGGCCCCGGGCGGCGAGGTTCCTTCACCGTCCTGGAGGTTGCCATGGCCCGCCGTCCCCCTGTCCCCACCGCCCCCCTGCGCTCCCGCCTGACCCACCGCTCCCAGGAGTGGTCCCAGCGGGCCACCACGTCGAAGGCCGTGCGGGAGGCCATCGTCTCCCTGGCCGGGCTCGTGGGCCGCCCTGTCCGCAACGAGGAGGGCAAGGAGGTGGGCCGCCTGGTCGACGTGGTGGCCCGCTGGAGCCAGGACTCGCCCTACCCTCCGGTCACCGGGCTGGTGGTGAGGGTCGGGCCCCGGCTGGCCTTCATCGACATCGACCGGGTGGCCCGGCTGGCCCACGCCGAGGTGCTGCTGGCCTCGTCGGAGCTGGTGCTGCGGGACTTCACCCGCAGGGACGGAGAGGTCCTGCTGGCCCGGGACGTTCTGGACCACCAGCTCATCGACGTGGACGGGGTGAAGGTGATCCGGGCCGCCGATCTCTACCTGGCACCAGCGGGTGGCCGCATCCGCCTGGTGGGCGTGGACGTGAGCCTCCAGTCCCTCCTGCGGCGGCTGGGGCCCGCCCGCTGGCGCCCCCGGCCCACCCCCGACCGGGTGATCGACTGGGCGGCCATCCAGCCCTTTGGGGACCCGGCCCACGAGGTGCGCCTGCGCGGCTCCAACCAGGGCCTGCGCCGGCTGCGTCCCGGGGAGCTGGCCGACCTCCTGGAGGACCTGAACCGCTCGGCCCGCCAGGAGCTGCTGGAGGTCCTGGAGCCGGAGACGGCCGCCGACGCCTTGGAGGAGATGGAGCCCGACGAGCTGGAGGCGTTGCTTCGCGACGCCGACCCCTCGCGGGCCGCCTCCCTTCTCACCTCCATGGAACCTGACGAGGCCGTTGACGCCCTGCGGGACCTGGACGCCGAGGCCCGCCAGGAGCTGCTGGCCCACATGCCCGCTGAGCGGGCCGAGGCCCTGGCTGCCCTGCTCGGCTACAAGGAGGACCGGGCGGGCGGGTTCATGACCACCACCCTGGCCCTGGCCGGGATGGACGAGACCGTGGGGCAGGTGCGGGCCAAGCTGGCCGGCATGCGGGAGCACCGGGCCGACATCGACGGCGTGGCCGTGGTGGACGAGGACGGCCGGCTCGTGTCGGACCTGCTGCTGTTCGACCTGCTGGTGTCGGGAGCATCGGACCCCGTCCGGGCCCTGGTGGAGGACCAGGAGCCGGTCACCGTGGGCCCCGAGGCCTCGGTGGAGGAGGTGGCAGCCCGGCTGATCGAGAGCCGACGCTCGTCCCTGCTGGTGGTGGAGGGGGGCCGCCCGCTGGGGCGCATCCTGGCCGACGACGTCATCGATGCCCTTTCGCCCGAGAAGGGCCGGCTGCACTTCCCCCGGCTGCTCCAGTAGGCCATGAAGATCCGCCCCGGAGAGGAAGAGGCCCGCGCCGCACCGCCGGTGGCCTCCGGCCGCCCCCGGCCCGAGGACCGCGCCCGGCCTCGCCACTCCCCCCTCCGGAGGGCCCGGGCCGACCAGGGGGGGCTGGCCCCTGCCTCCGAGGGCCCCCGCGGATGGCGCCGGCCCTTGGCCCTGCTCGCCGTGGTAGGCCCCGGCCTCATCGCCGCCAGCGCCGGCAACGACGCCGGCGGCATCATCACCTACGCCTCGGCCGGAGCCCAGTTCCGCTACCGGACCCTGTTCTTCATGGTCCTGGTGACCGTGGCCTACGTCGTGGCCCAGGAGATGACCGCTCGCCTGGCGGTCCACAGCGGGAAGGGCCTGGCCGCCCTGATCCGGGAGGAGTTCCCCCTTCGCATAGCCGCCTTGGCCATGGTCTGCCTGGTCGTGGCCAACGTGGGCCTGGTGGTGACGGAGTTCGCCGGGATCGCCACCGCCCTCGGTCTGTTCGGCGTCTCCCGGTACATCTCCGTCCCGGTGGCGGCCGTCCTCATCTGGGCCCTGGTGCTGTTCGGCAGCTATCGGTACGCCGAGCGGGTCTTCCTCATCCTGTCGGTGGCGTTTCTCGCCTACCCGGTGGCCGCCTTCCTCGGCCATCCCCGCTGGTCCCAGGTGGGCCTGCAGACCGCCTACCCGCACTTCGTGGCCTCGCCCTCCTTCATCCTCCTCGGCGTGGCCCTCATTGGCACGACCATCACCCCCTACATCCAGCTCTACACCGCTGGGGCCCTGGTCGACCGGGGGGTCGGCCCCGACGAGTACCCGCTGGAGCGGATCGATGCCGTGGGGGGAGCCATCGTGTCCGACGTCATCTCCTGGTTCATCATCGTGGCCACGGCGGCGGCCATCGGGGGAACGGGCCCCCTCTCCTCCGCCCACCAGGCAGCCCGGGCCCTGGCCTCGGTGGCCGGGGGCAAGGGGGCGGTGCTCCTCTTCGGCCTGGGGCTGCTCGGCGCCTCGGCCCTGGCGGCCGCCGTGGTCCCCCTCTCCACGTCCTACGCCGTGGCCGAGGCCATCGGGGTGGAGCGCTCCGTCTCCCGGCGCTTCAGCGAGGCCCCGCTCTTCCTCGGCCTGTTCACCTTCCAGCTCCTGATCGGGGTGTGCGCCGTCCTGGTGCCGGGCAACCTGGTCCACCTGATCGTGAACACCCAGGTCCTCCAGGGCATCATCACCCCTGTCATCCTGGCCTTCATCCTGATCCTGGCCAACCGGACGAGCGTCCTCGGCGACGCTGCCAACGGCCCCGTCCTCCGCAAGGTGGCGGCCGTGGTCGTGGTGGCCATCGCCTGCCTGTCGGCCGTGCTCCTGGTGCAGGCCGCCGTCGGGTTCTAGGCCAGGTGCCCGGTGGAGGGGCCCGTGTTGCGCCGCCCCCCCTGCGGCCGCGAGGCTCTCGGCCCGTGTGGGCGAGGCGACCTGGAGGTGAGGGCCTGCGGATCGCGCTCCTCGCCTACCGCGGGAACCCCCACTCGGGAGGCCAGGGTGTCTATGCCCGGTACCTGAGCCGGGAGCTGGTGGGCCTGGGCCACCACGTGGAGGTGCTCGCCGGCCCCCCCTACCCGGTCCTCGACCCCGGGGTGCGGTTCGTCCCGGTGCCGAGCCTCGACCTGTACCGCCAGCCCGACCCCTTCCGGGTCCCCCGGCTCTCGGAGTTCCGCTCCCCCGTCGATGCCCTGGAGTTCGCCATCATGTGCACGGCCGGGTTCCCCGAGCCGCTCACCTTCAGCCTCCGGGCTCGCCGGCTGCTGGCCCACCGGCGCCAGGACCTGGACCTGGTCCACGACAACCAGGGGCTGGGCCGGGGGCTCCTCGGCATGATGGCCGACGGGTGGCCTGTGCTGGCCACGGTCCACCACCCCATCACGGTGGACCGGGACCTGGACGTGGCTCACGCCGCCAGTTGGCGCCGGAGGCTGACCCTGCGCCGCTGGTACGGGTTCATCGGCATGCAGGTCAAGGTGGCCCGCCGGCTGCCCCGGATCATCACGGTGTCCGAGTCGTCCCGCCGGGACATCACGTCCCACATGGGGGTGCCCGGGTCCCGCCTGGCCGTGGTGCCGGTGGGGGTGGACCACCAGCTGTTCCGGCCCCGGCCCGAGGTGAGGCCGGTGGCGGGGCGGATAATGACCACGGCCAGCGCCGACGTGCCGCTCAAGGGGCTGGTGCCTCTGCTGGAGGCCCTGGCCAAGGTCCGCACCGAGCGTCACGCCGAGCTGGTGGTGGTGGGCTCCCCCCGTCCTGAGAGCCGGGTGAGGCAGACCATCGAGCGCCTGGGCCTGGACCGGGCCGTGCGCTTCGTGGCCGGCGTCAGCGACGACGAGATGGTCCGGCTGTGGGCCGAGGCGGAGGTGGCGGCGGTCCCTTCCTTGTACGAGGGGTTCTCGTTGCCGGCGGTGGAGGCCATGGCCTGCGGGCGTCCGGTGGTGGCCACCACAGGGGGTGCCCTGCCCGAGGTGGTGGGCACCGACGGGGAGACCGGGCTCCTGGTCCCCCCCGGGGACGCAGGAGCCCTGGCCCAGGCGCTGGGGCGGGTGCTGGACGATCCGGTGCTGGCCCGCCGGCTGGGGGCGGCGGGGCGCCGACGGGTGCTGCGCCGGTTCACATGGCGGGCCACGGCCGAGGGGACCGTGGAGCACTACCGGGCCCTCCTGGAGGGACGGGGACCGGCCATGGCCGGCAGCGGGAAGCAGAGGGTGGGCAACAGGGCCGTCGGGCCGTACGCCTGAGCCGGTGCTGACCGTCGACTACGGCCGCCTCGGGGTCCGCCCTGGTGAGGTGGTCCTCGACCTCGGGTGCGGCGGGGGGCGTCACTGCTTCGAGGGGGTGCGCCGGGGGGCCAGGGTCGTGGCCCTGGACGCCGACGGCGCCGAGGTGGCTGCCGTGGCCGCCATGCTGGCCGCCCTGGACGCCGACCCCGGCTCCCGGCCGGCCGGCCGGGGCCTGGTGGCCCGGGGCGACGCCCGGCGCCTGCCCTTCCCCGACGCCACCTTCGACCGGGTCATTGCCTCGGAGGTGCTCGAGCACATCCCCGCCGACCAGGACGCCATGGCCGAGCTGGCCCGGGTTCTCCGCCCGGGCGGGACCATGGCCGTCACCGTCCCCCGCTTCGGGCCCGAGCTGGTCAACTGGGCCCTCTCGGACCGCTACCACTCCCGTCCCGGCGGCCACGTGCGCATATACCGGCGGTCCCAGCTCGTCTCCCGCCTGACCCGGGCCGGCCTGCGGCTGAGGGGGGTGGGCTACGCCCACGCCCTCCACTCGCCGTACTGGTGGCTCCGCTGCCTGGTGGGGGTGGACCGGGACGACCACCCCCTGGTGGCCGCCTACCACCGGCTCCTCGTGTGGGACATCACCCGGCGCCCGGCCCTCACCCGGCTGGCTGAGGGCCTGCTCAACCCGCTCCTCGGCAAGAGCCTGGTGGTCTACCTGGAGCGGCCCCGGTGAGGGCCTCGGCCTCCTGGGGGGGGCCGGGCCCGGAGGTGCCGGCGCTGGCGGGTGTGCTGAGCGCCGACGAGGTGCGGGCCACAGCCGCCTCCATCGCCGCCGTGCAGCTCCGGGCGGGCATGATCCCCTGGTTCCCCGGAGGGCACGCCGACCCGTGGAACCACGTCGAGGCGGCCATGGCCCTGGCCGTGGGAGGTCTCCTGGCCGAGGCCGAGCGGGCCTATGAGTGGCTGGCGGCCCTGCAGCACCCGGACGGGTCGTGGTGCAACTACTACCTGGGTGCGGGGGTGGAGCAGCCCCGCCGGGACACCAACGTGTGCGCCTATGTGGCGGTCGGGGTGTGGCACCACTTCCTGATCACGGCCGACCGTGGCTTCCTGGAGGCCCTCTGGCCCGTGGTGGAAAGGGCCCTCGACTTCGTGCTGGACCACCAGCGGCCGGGAGGAGAGATCACCTGGGCCGTCGAGCCCGACGGGACTCCCGGCCGCTTCGCCCTTCTCACGGGGTCCTCCTCCATCCACATGAGCCTGCGCTGCGGGCTGGCCGCTGCCCAGCACCTGGGCCTCGAGCGCCCCCAGTGGGAGCTGGCGGCGGGCCGGCTGGCCCATGCCGTGGCCAGGCGGCCCGACGCCTTCGAGCCCAAGGACCGCTGGGCCATGGACTGGTACTACCCGGTCCTGGCCGGCGTGGTGAGGGGGGCGGAGGCCCAGGTCCGGATGGAAGGGCGCTGGGCGGACTTCGTCATGGACGGGCTGGGGGTGCGCTGCGTCTCGGACCGCCCCTGGGTGACGGCGGCGGAGACGGCCGAGTGCGCCATGGCCCTCGATGCCGCCGGGCTGCGCCACGAGGCTGTGCAGCTGCTGGGCTGGGCCCAGGCCCTCCGCCACGAGGATGGCTCCTACTGGACGGGGGTGGTGCACCCTGAGGGGGTGCACTTCCCCGGGGGAGAGCGCAGCACCTACAGCGCCGGAGCCATGGTGCTGGCCGTGGACGCCCTGGGGGGACGGGGCCCCACCTCGGGCCTGTTCCGGGGCGAGGAGCTGCCCTCCGGCCTGGACCTGGACGAGGTGGCCGAGGCGTCCGCCGAGGCCTGAGCCCTGGCGGGGGAGCGGCAGGACCCGGCGGGCGACGGCTCGGAACGGGGACTAGTTGCGGGGCACACGCAAGTTGCGTATAGTTGCGTGTCACAAGCAAGTGGAGGAAGTGTGGAGCCTTCTTACGAGGTGATCGAAAGGGAGCTGGGGGAGATCATCCGCCGGGCCCTGGGCGCCCGGGGCATCCTGACCGCCGACGGGGAGCGGGCCCTGGACCTGTCCACCTACAGCGTCCTGGTGCACCTGGCCGAGGCCGGGCCCATGCGGCTGACGGACCTGGCCGAGCGCCTGGGCCAGGACCGGTCCACGGCCAGCCGCCATGTGGCCGCCCTGGAGGCGGCCGGCCTGGTCGAGCGGGGGGAGGACCCCGCCGATCGCCGGGTGGCGCTGCTGTCGGTGAGCCCTCTGGGAGCCGAGCGCCTGGCAGGGGTGGTCGAGGCGAGGAGGCAGGCCCTGCGCGAGCTCCTCGACTCGTGGAGCCCCGAGGAGAGGGCCGCCTTCGCCCATCTCCTGGCCCGCTTCCGGGCCGGGATGTGCGAGCGCTTGGCCCGGGCCCACGAGGAGGCCAGGAAGAAGGTGCTGGCATGAGCGCCGTGACCGTGGCCGAGCCCCCCGCCCGGGTCGGGGGAAGGCGGCTGTGGTTCATCCTGGGCGCCCTGCTGCTCGGGATGCTGCTGGCCGCCCTGGACCAGACCATCGTGGCCACGGCCCTGCCGACCATCGCCGGCGACCTGCACGGCCTTTCCCACCTCTCCTGGGTGGTGACCGCCTACCTGCTGGCCTCGACCGCCTCCACCCCCCTGTGGGGGAAGCTCGGAGACCAGTACGGCCGGAAGGTGTTCTTCCAGGTGGCCATAGCCATCTTCCTCGTCGGGTCGGCCCTCTCTGGCCTGAGTGGCTCCATGCTGGCCCTGATCTCGTTCCGGGCCTTGCAGGGCATCGGGGGAGGCGGGCTCATCGTGGGAGCCCAGGCCATCGTGGGCGACGTGGTGTCCCCCCGCGAGCGGGGCCGCTACCAGGGGCTGTTCGGGGCCGTGTTCGGGGTTACGAGCGTGGTCGGCCCCCTGCTCGGGGGCTTCTTCGTGGACAACCTGTCCTGGCGCTGGGTGTTCTACGTGAACCTTCCCCTGGGCCTGCTGGCCCTGGTCGTCACCGGGCTGGCCCTGCCCGGCCGGCTCAGGCGGGTCCACCATGTGATCGACTACCTGGGCACGACGCTCCTGGCCGCCGCGGCCACCAGCCTGGTTCTTCTCACCAGCCTGGGAGGAACCACCTACCGCTGGTCCTCTGCCCCCATCATCGGCCTGGGGGTGGCGGGGGCGGTGCTCATCGCCGCCTTCGTGGTGGCCGAGCGGCGGGCTGCCGAGCCGGTGCTCCCCCTCGGGCTGTTCCGCAACCGCATCTTCACGGCCACCTCGGCCATCGGGTTCGTGGTCGGCTTCGCCATGTTCGGCGCCATCACCTACCTGCCCCAGTACATGCAGGTGGTAAGAGGGGTGACCCCCACCACCTCCGGCCTTGAGCTGCTCCCCATGATGGGCGGGCTGCTGCTCACCTCCATCGTCTCGGGCCAGCTCATCAGCCGCTACGGCCGCTACAAGGTGTTCCCGGTGGTGGGGACGGCCTTGATGGCGGTGGGCCTGTGGCTGCTGTCCATGCTGGGTGTGCACAGCACCCTGGCCGACAGCTCGGGGGCGATGTTCGTGTTCGGCGTGGGGCTGGGGGCGGTGATGCAGGTCCTGGTGATCGCCGTGCAGAACGCGGTGAGCCGCTCCGACCTGGGCACGGCCACCTCGGGCGCCACGTTCTTCCGCTCCATCGGGGGCTCGTTCGGAACCGCCGTGTTCGGTGCCATCTTCGCCAACGTCCTGTCGGGCAACCTGGCCCGCCACCTGGGCCGGGTCCACCTGCCCCCCGGCTTCTCGGGGACCGCCGGCGCCAGCCCCGCCGCCTTGAGCAGCCTGCCCCCTGCTGTCCACGCCGGGGTCATCGCCGGGTACGCGTCCTCCATCCAGACCGTGTTCATCCTGGCCGTCCCGGTGGCCCTGGTGGCGTTCGGCCTGACCTTCCTGCTCCGGGAGATCCCTCTCCAGAGGTCGGGGGAAGGCTCCGCCGGGGCAGGAGGCCCTGCCCAGGCAGGCGCCGACGGGGCCGCCCCGCCCGCCCCCGGCCCGGGCCCCGGGCCCGCTGGCCCATCGTCGCCGGACGTGGGCCCGAGGCCCCCCTTCCCCGAGGGGAGTCGGCGGGCACCGGTGGCCGCGGCAGCCACGGAGTAGCCGGGGGCGTCCCTCCCCTGGGCCGGGGACCGGTCCCTTGCCCCGGGGGTCGCGGGGGGTGACCTCGTGGAGGCCTCAGCAGCCCGCCGACACGCGCCGTAGCACCCGCAGGCTGCCGCAGGCGGAGACCTCGGCGAAGGCCCCTGACTCCAGGGCCCGGCACCATAGCTCGAAGGGCGGTCGTCCCCCGTCGGCCGGGTCCGGGAACACGTCATGGATGGCGAGGATCCCCCCCATGCCTACGTGCGGGGCCCAGCCCCAGTAGTCAGCCCAGGCCGGCTCGCTGCCGTGCCCTCCGTCGATGAAGACCAGGGCCAGCGGGGTGCCCCAGTGGCGGGCCACGGTGGACGAGTCCCCGACCACTCCCACCACCCAGGGCTCCAACCCGGCTGCCTCGACGGTCCTGCGCCACCACGGGAGGGTGTCCATGCGGCCGTTGCCGGGGTCGACCAGCCTGGGGTCGTGGTGGTCCCAGCCGGCCTGGTTCTCCTCCGATCCGCGGTGGTGGTCCACGCTGAACAGGATCCGGCCACCACGACGGGCTGCCGCTCCCAGGTAGACGGTCGACTTCCCGCAGTAGGCCCCTACCTCGAGCAGCGGGCCCCGGGCGAGCGAGGTTGCCAGGCAGGCGGCCCGGTAGAGGGCCAGCCCCTCGTCGTCGGGCATGAACCCCGTCGTGGCCCGGGCCAGTGACAGGAGATGGGCGGGCATGGCCGGTCCTCCGGGGATGGAGGTCACGGTCCCACCTCCAGGAGGCGGCCGCCGGCCACGACCAGGAGCTGGCCGCCGGCCACGGCGGGGGTGGTGAAGCGGGGCGCGCTGCCCACGGCCAGGCTGGCCACCTTGGTCCCGTTGACGGCGTCGAGGCCGAGCAGCCTGCCTGCCGACGGGTCCATGAGCCACACCGTGTGGCCGGCCACGACCGGCGGCCCGGCCGAGAAGGGAGGCGACCTCCAGGCCACGGCCAGGCCCAGGTGGCCTCCGCCCGCTGACCCCTGCACCCGGAGCGAGACCAGGCCGTCAACGCAGGGCAGGTAGACCCGGTCGCCCAGGCGGGCGGCGCTCCCGTAGGCGCCGGCGCAGGCGGCAACGGAGGCCAGCTGGCCGCCGCGGCCGCCGAGGTGACGGGCGTCCAGAAGGTAGGCCACCCCGGCCTTGCCGGCCTGGAGCAGCAGGCCCCCGGGGAGGGGCAGGGGGTTGGTCGACCCGAGGTCCAGGTCCTGGCGGTCCAGGGCGGCGGCATTGGATGGCTGGAAGTACCCGAGGGGAGAGAGGGTGGGGGAGAGCCGCCACACCTCGTTCCCGTGGGGCGGGGTGCCGTTGCCGGTGGTGGCGTAGAGGTCGCCGCCGGCCACGGCCACCCCTCCGGGGGCCCAGATCCCCGCCTGGCGGGCGGCCGGGGCCCGGAACACCCGCAGCTCTCCCTTACCGTTCTCGCCCGCGGCCACCACGGCCCCGTGGTAGTCACCACAGTCACCGAACAACCCGCCGTAGGGCACGTACACCCGGCCGTGGGCCAGGGCCAGGGCGCCCCGTTGCTGCTCCACCGAGGGGCTGGCATGAGGCGGGTCGACTCGTCGCCGGGCCACCACGGCCCCGTCGGCCAGCCGCAGGCCGAACAGCACGTGGTGGCCGGGCTCCACGAAGGCCACCACCCAGACCACATGGCGCGCCGGGTCCACGACCGGGGTCCCGGTGATCCCGGAAGGGCTGATGTTGCCGCAGGGCAGGCTGCTCCCGGGCACGGGCCTTCCCAGGCGGGCCCGCCAGCGCAGGGCGCCGCTGCTCCGGGAGAAGGCCAGCACGGTGTCGTCCTCGGTGGCGACCAGGACCAGGCCGCCGGCCACCAGGGGCTCCGCCTGCACCGGCGCTCCCACCGGCGCCCTCCAGACCACGCCGGCCCGCCCCGGGGCGGGCCCGGCGGCGACGTGGCCGCTGCGGGCGCCATCGTGGTGGTAGGTGAGCCAGGCCCCGGCCCGTGATGGGCTGGAGGAGGTGGGGGTGCCGGCCTTTGACGCCGGGGGCGCCGACGAAGCGGACGCTGCCTGCCGGCCCGGGGCCCGGGACCGGGCCGGCGGCCCGGGGAGCCCGCCGCCGCAGCCGGCCAGGGCTAGCGCCAGGCCGAGGGCCGGGACGAGGAGGGCGCCGGCACGGCTCACAGGGCGGCCGTCAGCGGGTGAAGTACCAGTCCGCGGGGTCGATGAACCCGAAGGGGTTCTGGGGGGTCACGCCCTTCAATGTCGACTTCACCTCGGTGAGCTGGAACCCGGCTTGAGGCTGGAACAGGTAGGGCACGTGGCGCGAGACGTAGTCCTCGTAACGGTAGAAGGCGCTCAGGGAGCTGCTCGTGTGGGTCTTGGTGATGAGCGCGTCCAGCGCCCGGCTCGAATAGCTCCCGGCGTTGGAGCCCGCCCCGGTGGCCAGGAACTCCCCTCCCGTGGGCAGGTAGTCGGGCCCGTAGGTCCAGCCCCGCCCCCAGTTGGCGATCTGCCAGGAGCAGGAGGCCTGAGAGGGCTTGCAGGCGACCTGGGTCCCTATCACGCTGCTCTCGGGAGCGGTGGTGAGGTCGAGGATGATCCCGGCGCCCCCAGCGGCCGACTTCCATGCCTCCATCTCGCCCTGGAGGGGGGGGTTGCCGGCGTCGTAGAGCACGTGGAAGACCAGCTTGGCCCCTCGGGCCACGCCCGGCCCGCACTCTCCTGAGCCAGCCCCCGGCCTCACGCACGTGGCGGCCTGCCCGGGTGTCACGTGCCAGCCGTGGGAGACGAGCAGGCCCTTGGCGTCGCTCACGCTGTAGGGGTAGGGGTTGGTCCTCTCCGCTGGGGAGATGTACTTGCTGGCCGGCTTGAGGGGGACGGGCCCATAGGTCGGGGTGGCATAGCCGTCGTAGAGCTTGCGGATGACGAGAGGCTGGTCCATGAGGTGCTGCAGGGCCTGGCGTATGTAGAGCTGGGAGAACAGCGGGCCGGCGGTGGCGTTGTGGTAGTTGATCGATATGAAGGGGAAGCCGTACAGCAACCAGGGGGCAAAGGTGTATCCCTCGCCGCTGAGAAGTCCCTTCTGGCGCAGGTCCGCCTGAGGTATGTAGCCCACCGTGACCCGGCCGGAGCGCAGGGCGTTGAACTCCGCGCTGTCGGACGTGAACGGCAGCTCGACGAACCGTGAGAGCCGGGGCTTGTCCGGCCCCGAATAGTGGCTGTTGGGCGCGAAGGTGGCCTGGCCGGTGGCCGTGTAGCCCACGAGGTGCCAGGGCCCGTCCACGACCTGCCACAGGGGGTTGGTGGCATAGGTCGAGATCTTGTCGGCTTGGCCGGCGAGGAAGTTGTAGACGGCCCTCGCCCCCCTGGCCGTCATGTCGTAGTTCCCGACCGGGGAGTGGGTCGATGTCCTGTCCCAGGCGTGCTGGGGGAGGGGGGTGATCTGGGACAGCTGGTTGTAGGTGAACCAGGTCGGGGAGAACGAGCGGGTGAGGTGCAGGACGACGACCGAGGCCTTGGGCGTGTCGACCCGGGCGATGTTGTCCGGGAACTCGCCCGGGACGTAGGCGAACCAGCTCGTCCTGTTGGCCTTGACCAGGTTGAGGAAGAAGGAGACGTCCCGGCTGGTTACCGGCTTCCCGTCGGACCACTTGTAGGGCTTCAGGCGGAGCGTGACCGTCGTGTTGTGGTCGGAGAAGGTCGGAGGGTAGGCCAGGCTGTCCTGCTCGGCCAGGGTGGGTGTGCCCGTGTTGCCGAAGGCGTACAGCGGGGGCCACATGAGGGTCTGGAACTGGTCGAGATTGGTCCCCGACTCGTGGGCGGCCGAGGTGACGGGGAAGATGTAGTTGGGGATGAGGCCCGCCCGGAGGGCGAAGGTGGCCGTTCCCCCGGTGCGGGGCCGGGCCGAGACGGCCGGCGCCCGGTGCCCGGACGAGGTGGACGAGCACCCGGCCAGCACCAGGGCGAGCGCGGCAGAGAAGACGAGGGTGCCCAGGCCCAGCTTGCCTCGTCGCCCCTCGAGGCGGGGCCGGTACCGAGGGCGGTGGTGGAAGGGAAGGAGGTGGTCGCTCATGTGTCCTCCGGTTCGGTCGTTGGGCCGGTGACGGGTGCTGCGGGGGGGCCCGGGCCGGCTCCGGGCCCCGTCATCCGGGCAGTCGAGGCCAGGGCGTCGAGGTTCTCCCACGCCATCGGGCGCTTCCCCTCCTCCAGGTCCTCGATCAGCGAGACGAGCGTGCGGTGGAGCGGGAGGTCGAGGCCGAGGGCTTCCCCCTTGGCCAGCAGGAGGCCGGGCTGGCACCGGACCTCGGTCCGGCGGTGGCGCACGGCGAGGTCGCGCCATACGCCGGTCTTGACCTTGGTCTGGCCCTCGTACATCCGGGCCAGAGGCTCGAGGGCCCCGGCCGGGTCCGGGCCCAGGTAGTCGCGTGGCCGGAACCCGTGGAGGTCCTCCAGGTCGACGCCAAGGGCCAGGGGGACGGAGAGGGCCTCCTGGACCAGGCGGTAGAGGGCGACCTGGGTGCCGGGGCGGCGGACGGCCTCGAAGACCGGCGCGTCCACCAGGGCCGTGGCGAAGAGGAGGGAGCCCAGGCACAGCTTGGACCACAGGTAGCCCCAGATGTTGGCGGTGACGAAGGTGGGGGCAAAGGAACCGAGCAGGTCAGCCAGGGCCTCCACCCTCGGGGTGATGTTGCCGTCGAGCTCACCGACCTGCAGGGGGTGCTCACCCCCGAACTCGATCACGCCCGGTGCCTGCCAGTCGGCCGAGAAGTTGACGAAGCACCCGACCGTCCGGTCGCTCCCCAGCTCGGAGGCGATGACCTCCTCGTTCAGGCCGTTCTGCATCGAGACCACCCACCCGTCGTCGGCCAGCAGAGGCCGGATGGCGGCCACCGCCTGCTCCGTGTGGTGGCACTTGACGGCCAGGAGGACCAGCCCGAGGGGGCCCTTCACCTCCTCGGGGAGGGCCGCCTCCACGCTCACGTGGTGGTCCCCCCGCATGCCGGTGATGTGCAGCCCGGAGCGCTTCATGGCCTCCACGTGGGCGACGTCGGTGTCGACGAGCAGGACGTCGGTCTCCGCCCGGGCCAGCCAGGCACCCACCATGGCGCCGATGGCCCCCGCTCCCCAGACCGTGAGGGGACGGCCCGTGCCGGCGGTCGGGCCGGCCACTCAGCCCCCCTCCTTGACGGGCCTGGAGCGACCCGGCCCCCGCCTCTTGCCCCCGGGCGGGCCCGCCCCCCGGCCCCTCCTGTCCCCGGCCCCTCCTGTCCCCGGGCCCGCCGTCGCCGTCCCCGCCGGCGCCAGCTGCTGGCCCCCCTGGTCCCGGTCGCCCCTCAGGTAGAGGGGGGCCAGATGGTCCAGGTGGCGCTCCATCTGGTGGCGGGCCTCCTCGGGGTCTCGGCCCACCAGGGCACGGCTGATGGCTCGATGGTCCTCCAGGACCGTGTGGGTGAAGCGCTCGCTTCCCCGGTCGTCCAGGTACGACCTGCGGAGGATCTGGAACAGGGGCTCGGCCAGAAGGACCAGCAGCCTGTTGCCACTGGCCACCAGGATGGCCTGGTGGAAGGCGTGGTCGACGTCGAACAGGTCCTGGCGCCCGAGGGCCGCTACCCGGTCGGACAGGAAGGGCTCCACCTCGTGCGTACGCCCCGGCCCCCAGGCCCGGGCGGCCATCCCGGCGGCGGGGACCTCCAGGAGCTTGCGGGCCTCGAGCAGCTCCTCCGGGGCGAGCTCCCCCGTACGGGCCAGCAGCGTGAGCGTCGTCGTCAGGTGGTCGACCAGGTGCTCCGGGCTGGGGCGGCTCACGTTGACCCCTCCCTTGGAGCCCCTGCGCACCACGACCAGGTTCTCGGACCCGAGGACCCGGAGAGCCTCCCGGACCGTGCTCCGGCTGGTGCCGAAGAGGGCGCACAGCTCCTGCTCGGTGGGCAGGTAGTCGTCGGCACGCAGCTCCCCCGCCAGGATCAGCTCCCGGAGCTGGTCAGCCACCTGCTCGTAGGCGGGCCTCAGCCTGCTGACCGGCAGGGAGCGGGGCTGGCGTCCCCGGTTGGCGCCCCCCGAGGACCGGTCCGCGGAAGCATCCGCCATGGCCGTGGGACCATAGCACCAGCAAAAGTCTGCTGTAAATCAACATCCTACAAAAGCTCCCATATCGCTCCAGTAGGTCAGCTTGGCTGGCGCTTGAGAAACATCTAACATTTGCCGAGCCCGGCCGGGCATGACAGGCTGGCGGCCCGTGATCGTGGTTGCCAGTGCCAACGGGGAAGTGGGGATGGACGCCGCCTGGGCCATCCTGGAGCGGGGGGGCAGTGCCCTCGACGCCGTCGAGGCCGGGGTCCGGGAGGTGGAGGACAACGCCGAGGACCACACCGTGGGCTATGGCGGCTACCCCAACCTCCTTGGCGAGGTGGAGCTCGATGCCTCGATCATGGACGGCTCGACTCGCGCCGCCGGGGCAGTGGGGGCCCTGCGCGGGTACCGGCACGCCATCTCGGTGGCCCGGGCAGTGATGGAGCGCCTGCCCCATGTCCTGGTGGTCGGCGACGGCGCGGCCCGCCTGGCGTCGGAGCTGGGGCTGGCACGGGAAGAGCTGCTCACCGCCAAGGCCCGGGATACCTGGCGCAACGGCCTGGACCGGTCCCCCTCTGATGCCGGTGGGGACGGGTCCCTCGTGGAGCGGGTCCAATCCGTGATCGGTGACATCTTCGACCCTGAGCTGGCCCGGCAGGCATCAGGCACCCACCCGGCCCCGGGTGGCACCGTGAACTTCCTGGCCTTGGACCGGGAGGGCCACCTGGCATCGGCCGTCAGCACCAGCGGGTGGGCGTGGAAGTTCCCGGGTCGCCTCGGGGACTCCCCCCTGATCGGGGCAGGCAACTACTGCGACGACCGCTACGGGGCCGCCGCCTGCACGGGATGGGGAGAGCTCACCACCCGGGCATGCACCGCCCGGATGGTGGTGGCCGGCCTGGCCAGCGGCCAGACCCTGCCCGAGGCCTGTGGCGCTGCCCTGGCCGACCTGAAGGGCCTGGAGCCGGGAGAGCCGGGGGGGCGGGGGTACGTGAACCTGGTCGCCATCGATCGGTCGGGGAGGCACCTCGCCGCCAGCACCAAGGAGGGGACCGAGTACGTGTGGCGCTCCGACGGGATGGACCGGGCTGAGCGCTCTCCGCGCTCCTTGGTGGTTGCCTGAGGATGCCTGCTGCCGGCGGTGAGCCCCCTCCCCGGGAGGAGCTCGCTCGCTCAGAACAAGGCGGTGCCTCCGTCGATGGAGAGCGTCTGGCCCGTGACCCACGCCGCCCGGTCGGACACGAAGAACCGGACGCCGTTGGCGATGTCCTCTGGCCGTCCCAGGCGCCGGAGCGAGATCCTCTCCAGCAGCGCCCGCTGGCCCTCCTCGCCGTAGGAGGCCCACTGGCGCTCCGTGGTGGGGTTGGACAGGATGAAGCCGGGGGCGATGCAGTTCACCGTGATCCCGAAGGGCCCGAGCTCATGGGCCATCTGGCGGGTGAAGCCGATCTGGGCCGCCTTGGCACTGGCGTAGGCCTGGATGCCGGTGAGGCTCACGCTTCTCCCGGCGCCGGAGGAGATGTTCACGATGCGGCCGTAGCGCCGCTTCTTCATGCCGGTTACGGCCTGCCTCGTGCACACGAAGGTGCTCGTGAGGTTGGCCTGCACAACGGCCTGCCAGTCCTCGTCGCTCACCTCCTCGAGCGGCCGCCCCGTCTGCCCACAGACGCCACCAGCGTTGTTGACCAGCACGTCCACGGGACCGATGCGCTCGAAGAGGGCCCTCACCTCGTCGGAGTGGGTGACGTCGACCGTGTCCAGGTCCACGCCGTGGACCGTGAGCCCGTCCTGCCTCAGCCCCTCCGCTATGGCGGAGCCGATGCCGTGGGCCGTGCCTGTGACCAGCGCCGTCCTGCTCCCGGTCTCCTCTGTCATCGGCTGGACCTTCCTGTGAGAGGTGCCGCTCGGTCACCCCTGGGGCTGGCGATGCGAAGAAGGAGAGTACCGGTGGGGACGGGCCCGGCCGGGCCCTGCCTCCAGGTGCCGGCGCCATGAGCCGCATTGCCGAGGTCCTCGGCGTTCCCGTGCGGGCCGGCTTCTTTGCCGACGACCAGGCCGCCATCCGGGCGGGGGCCGTCCAGGACGGGTTCGACTACCTGGGAGAGCCGCTCACCGCCGGGTTCGCCCGCATCAGGCAACCCGGCGAGGCCCTGTCCGTCATCCTTGTCCTGGACGACGGCTACACGGCCCTCGGTGACTGCGCCACGGTCCAGTACGCGGGCGCCTGTGGCCGTGACGCCTTCTTGGGAGCCGGCGAGGCGGCTCGGGTCGTGCACGAGGAGGTGGCCCCGCTCCTGGTGGGACGTGAGATCAGAGCCTTTCACGGCCTGGCCGCAGAGGTGGACGACCTCACCGTGGCCGGGGAACGCCTCCACAGTGCCATCCGCTACGGGGTGTCCCAGGCCATCCTCGATGCCGCCGCCTGGTCGCGGCGCCTCACCATGGCCGAGGTCGTCCGGGACGAGTACCGGACGGGCTGCCCTCTCGAGCCCGTCCCCCTCTTCGCCCAGTCGGGTGACGACCGGCGGGCCAACGTCGACAAGATGATCCTGAAGGAGGTGGAGGTCCTGCCCCACGGGCTCATCAACAGCGTGGAGGCGAAGCTGGGCAGGAGGGGCGAGCTGCTGGCCGACTACGTGGCCTGGGTACGCCGGCGCATCCTCGAGCTGCGCCGGCGGCCCGACTACGCACCGACCCTCCACTTCGACACCTACGGCACGATCGGGCTGGCCCTCGGTGGCGAGGTCGGCTCGGTCGCCGACTACCTGGCTCGCCTCGGCGAGCTGGCAGCCCCCTTCGCCCTCCGCATCGAGCACCCCCTGGACGCCGGCTCCCGCCCCGCCCAGGTGGCCCAGATGGCCGAGCTACGGTCAGCGCTGGCCGACCGGGGCACGGGGGTCCAGATCGTGGCCGACGAGTGGTGCAACACCTTGGAGGACGTGAGGGAGTTCGTGGCCGCCGGGGCTGCCGACATCATCCACGTGAAGTGCCCCGACCTGGGGAGCGTGCACAACACCGCCGCCGCCCTGCTCCATGTGCGGGAGGCGGGCCTGGGTGCCTACTGCGGAGGGACGTGCAACGAGACCGAGCGATCGGCCCAGGTGTGCGCCCACCTGGCAATGGCCTGCGGGGCCTCCCAGGTCCTGGCCAAGCCGGGGATGGGGGTGGACGAGGGCCTCATGATCGTGGGCAACGAGATGGCGAGGGTGGCGGCCCTGGCGCGCCACCGCCGGAACCAGCAACGAGGGGCCGAGCCAGCGGCGAGGGGGGCCGCGCCGTGAGGCCCCTGGCCGGCGTGCGGGTCCTCGCCATCGAGCAGTACGGCGCCGGCCCCTTCGGCAGCCTCCATCTCGCCGACCTGGGGGCGGAGGTCATAAAGATCGAGGACCCTGCCACGGGCGGCGACGTAGGCCGCTATGTCCCGCCCTTCCAGGAAGGGGACACCAGCTTGTTCTTCGAGACCTTCAACCGCAACAAGCGCAGCATCGCCTTGGACCTGGCCTCCGCCGATGACCGGGAGGTGTTCGAGGACCTGGTGCGGGTGAGCGACGTCGTCTACTCCAACCTGCGCGGGGACATCCCGGCGAGGATGGGCATCCGCTACGAGGAGCTGAAGCACCTCAACCCGGCCATCGTGTGCTGCTCGCTCAGCGGGTTCGGCCTGACCGGGCCCCGGCACGACGAGCCGGCCTACGACCACATCATCCAGGCCATGGCGGGATGGATGGCTCTCACTGGAGAACCCGACGGCCCCCCGACGAAGTCAGGGCTCTCGGTGGTGGACTACGCCGGAGGGCTGGTGGCCGCGGCCTCGATCCTCGCTGGGCTGCATGCCGCCAGGCGCGACGGCACAGGGATGGACTGCGACGTGAGCCTGTTCGAGACGGCCTTGTCGATGCTCACCTACCCGGCGACGTGGTACCTCACCCGGGGCCTGGTGCCGGACCGCACCCACCACTCCGCCCATCCCTCCGTGGTGCCGTTCCAAGCCTTCCAGACCGCCGACGGCTGGATAGTGGTGGCCTGCCCCAAGGAGAAGTTCTGGCGCCGCCTGGCGGGGGCGGTGGGCCTCGCCCACCTGGCCGAGGACGAGCGCTTCGCCACCTTCGCCAGCCGCCGGGCCAACGCCCCGGTCCTCCTCGGCCTCCTGGAGGAGCGCTTCCTCTCCCGGCCGGCGGCGGCATGGCTGACCGAGCTGAGGGCCGCCCAGGTGCCCTGCGGGCCGGTGAGCTCGGTCCCCGAGGCGCTGGGTGATCCCCAGACCGGGGCGCGTTCCATGGTCGTGGAGACGGAGCACCCCCTCTTCGGCACCGTGAGGCAGGTCGCCAGCCCGCTGCGCGTGGGCGAGGACGGAGGCGTCCACCGGCGGGCACCCGCCCTGGACGAGGACCGCGACTACGTGCTGGGCGAGGTCCTCGGCTACCGGCCCGGGGGCCTGGACGGGCCGGGCCCAGAGGACGGGCGGTCATGAGCACCGCCAGGCGCTACGCGGGCTACAGGTCCTACTCCTACCTGCGCCCTGGGATCGACTACGAGTCCTTCCGGCTGGCGCCCGAGACCGGGCGACAGCCCGCCTACGACCTGGTCCTCGATGCCGGCCAGCGCCGGCGGGTGGAGAGCCTGCTGGCCCGCTCCATCGTCATCAGCCTCCACGACCACCCGGTGGTCTACCCCCTGCGGCCCGAGGAGTTCCGGGCCTACAACCGGGCCGGCCGTCAGCACACGGGATTCGAGGGCCTGGCCCGATCCGGCCTCACCGCCGTCTTCGACAACCTCATGGACGGCGAGGGGATGATCACGAGCAGCGCCGGCTGGAAGTGGGACGAGACCATTCACGACCTGGGCATGCGCCTTTGCGACCTGGGCCACCAGGACTATGCCATCGTGGGCAGGACGGTCGGAGACATCGTGTCGGCCCACCAGGAGGGGCGGTTGGCCGTCGTGTTCGGGCTGGAGTCGGCCACGCCGATCGAGAACGAGGTTGACCGCCTGGATGTCCTCTACGGCCTGGGCGTGCGCCAGGTCGGCATCGCCTACTCGGAGGCCAACGCCCTCGGCGCCGGGCTGAAGGAGGCCCGGGACGGTGGCCTCACCCGCTTCGGCCACCGGTGCGTGGAGCGCATGAACCGCCTGGGGATCGCCATTGACCTGTCCCACGCCGGGGACCGGACGGCCCTCGACACCATCGAGGCCAGCTCCAAGCCGGTCCTCATCACCCATGCCGGGGCGCGCGCCGTCTGGGGCACCCCTCGCATGAAGCCCGATGATGTCCTGATGGCCTGTGCCGAGCGAGGGGGGGTCCTCGGTATCGAGGCCGCTCCCCACTCCACCGTCTCGCCCGCCCACCCCGCCCACTGCCTGGAGTCGGTGATGGACCACTTCCTCTACGCGGTGGACCTGATGGGCATCGATCACGTGGCCTTCGGTCCCGACACCATCTTCGGGGACCATGTGGCCCTCCACCGGGTCTTCGGGCCGGCCCCTGGCCCGGGAGAGGGTGCGGCCCCCCGGCCGGCTGCCTCCCCCCGGCAGCCCGAGACGCCTCCCACCGGGGCTCCCCCCGCCGCCCAGCCGGTTCCCTACGTGGCGGGCATGGAGAACCCGGGCGAGAGCTTTGCCAACATCGTCTCCTGGCTCGTCCTCCACGACTACCCCGACGAGGACATCCAGAAGGTCATCGGGGGCAACGTGGTCCGGGTGCTGGGGGAGATATGGTGAGGAGGCGCCCGGCCCGGCCCGCCTCGTGGCCAGCCCGGGCTGCACCGCCCCGAGCCTTAGCATGGCGCCCATGTCGTTGTTCTCGCCCGATGAGGTGGTGCACCAGGTCAGCCTGGTCCGGCTGAGCACCCTGATAGCCCGGTCGGTGGCCGGGGTGGGGACGGTGCAGACCGAGGGTGAGGTGGTGCGGCCCAGCACCCGCCCGGGAAGGGTGTGGTTCATCCTGCGGGACCGGGCGGCCCAGGTCACCGTCACCTGCTCCTCCTCGAGGGCCGGCCGGTGCCGGGCCGTGCACGGCGAGAGGGTCCGGGTGACCGGCCGCCTCACCTGGCTGCCCCAGCGGGGACAGCTGCAGCTGGAGGCCCAGGAGGTGGTGCCCGTGGGGGAGGGAGCCATCCAGGCCCACCTGGAGGCCATCCGGGACAAGCTGGCCGCAGAGGGTCTGCTCTCCCGGCCCCGGAGGCCACTTCCCCTGCTGCCTGCCACCATCGGGGTGGTGTGCGGGGCCGATGCCGCCGTGCGGGCCGACATCGAGTCGGTGGTGGCGGCGCGCTTCCCGGGCTACCCGCTCGCCTTCCGGGAGGTGAACCTCTCCGGCCCGGGGGCCGCCGACGCCATCATCCAGGGCCTCAAGGAGCTGGACGCCCGCCCCGAGGTCGAGGTGATCGTCCTGGCCCGGGGGGGTGGCGACGCCGTGGCTCTGCTCCCCTTCAGCGACGAGGAACTGTGCCGTGCCGTGGCCGCCACGGCCACCCCCGTGGTGTCCGCCATCGGGCACGACCGGGACCGGCCGCTGTGCGACGAGGTGGCCGACCTGCGCTGCGGGACGCCCTCGCTGGCCGCCGGAGCCGTGGTCCCCGACAGGGCCGCCCTGGAGCGGACCTTGGACAGCCTCCTGGCGGAGGCGGCCCGGGCCGCCCGGGCCCGGGTCGAGGATGGTGGGCGCCGCCTCGCCGCCGTGGACAGGAAGGGGGCTCTTCGGGCCGGGATCACGTGGTCCCGCCACCGCCTGGACCAGGCAGGGAGCCGGTTGGGGGAGCTGGACACGAGCCGGTGGCTGGCCCAGGCGGCCCGGTCGTTGGGGCGGGCGGACCGGGATTCCCCGATGGCCACCCGGCTCGCCCAGGCCAAGGCCACCCTGGCCGGCCAGGCCCGCACCGTGGAGGCGTTGGACCCGGTCAGGGTGCTCGAGCGGGGCTATGCCATCGTCCGGGGGCCGGGAGGGGCCGTGCTGCGGAGCCCGGGGCAGGTGGAGGGAGGGGACGAGCTCGACATCGCCCTGGCCCGTGGCCCTCTGCGGGCGACGGTGATGGGGGGTGCCCCTTGACCCCGCAAGGGATGCCGCCTGGCTCCGGCCGCCAACCCCCACCTCTTCCCGACCTGGAGCAGATGAGCTTCGAGGAGCTGGTGGATCTGCTGGAGGACCTGACCCGCCGGATGGCCTCTGGCGAGATCGGCATCGAGCTGGCGGCGGGCCTCTACGAGCAGGCTGGGGTGGTGCACCGGGCGGCAACCGAGCGCCTGGCCCGGGTGCAGGCCCGCCTCGAGGCCCTGGCCGGGGACGGGGACCAAGGGGCATCCCCCCCCTGAGCCACCCGAGCCCTCATCCCCGGCGCCAGCGGGCCAGCCCGGCAGCGTGGATGGCGCGGGCCGCGGCCAGGTCCCTCGGGCCGGGGCCATGGCCTTCCTCCCCCGGCACCTCCAGGATGGCTGGGAGGTGCTGCAGCCGGGGGTGGCCGAGCAGGTGGCCGAGGGCCTGCCCGCCGATGGTCCCGGCCCCGAGGTTCTCGTGACGGTCGCGGGCGGCTCCCCTTCCCACCTTCGAGTCGTTCAGGTGTAGGCAGGCCAGCCGGTCGAGACCCACACAGGCATCGAGCTCGCTCACCAGGGCGTCGGCCTCCTCCAGGGTGGCGTAGGAGGCCCCGGCGGCCCACAGGTGCTGGGTGTCGAGGCAGATGCCCAGCCTCCTGTCGCCGCCCGCCGCCGAGATGACGGCGGCCAGCTCGTCGAAGCTGCGCCCGATGCTCCCGCCGGCGCCGGCGGTGTTCTCGAGCAGTATGGGGCAGGCGCCTCCCGAGGCTTCGAGGGAGGCTGCCAGCGCCTCGACGATCCGGCTCAGAGAGGCAGCCAGCCCCTCTCCGAGGTGGCTGCCCACGTGGAGGACCAGGCCGGCCGAGCCGATGGCCGAGGCCACGGCCAGGTTGCTCGCTAGGCAGGCGCGGGACCGCTCGTAGACCTCGGCCGCTGGGCTGGCCAGGTTGATGAGGTAGGTGGCATGGCAGTAGGTGGCGCGCACCGTGGGGCTGTGGGCCTGGCGCCCACGGAAGGCCTTCAGCACCTCCGGGTCGTGGTTGGTGGCCCTCCACGCCCGGGCGTTCTGGGTGAAGAGCTGGATGGCGTCCGCGCCCATGGCCGTCCCCCGGTCCAAGGCGGCGGCCAGCCCGCCGCTCATGCGCACCTGGGCTCCTAGGAGCATGGTCGCAAGGCGCGGGTGCTGAGGACGTCGGCGCCAGGACCGGGCCTACTCCCCCAGCAGCCCGGCCAAGCCGGTGCCTTCCCGGTCCCGGAAGGCCACGTTGACGTCCAGGCGCTCCAAGGTCTGCTCCAGGGTGCGCTGGCCCGAGCGGAGCTGGTGGGTGGTGAAGAACTGGTGCACCTCAGCGCTGACCCCGGGCTGGAGCAGGAACGGGATGGTCTCGAGCATGTGGGGGATGCTGCTGTCGGGGAAGCGGGACACCAGGACGTCCCAGTTGTCCGCCACGAAACGCCAGGCCGCCGGGCCCCCCGCCCGGTTGGCCAGGAGGTGGGCGATGAGGAAGGGGGCATTCTGGGTGCGGACCTCGGTGAGCGACAGCTCCAGGGTGCGGGCCACCAAGTCGGGGTCCTCGAAGCCAGCCAGGCTGTATAGGTAGCGCTCCTCCTCCTGGGGCGTGGCGGGATGGCGGTAGCGCTGGTAGCAGGCGTCGTAGGCGGCCCGACCCCCGCCGGCGGCCACGGCCTCCACGACGGCGTCGGCCAGGTCGGGGGGGATGGTGGCCCGGCCGGCCAGGGCCTCGCCGTGGAGGGCGGCGGCCCGCTGGCGGACCTCGGCGTCGCCCGCCCACGTGCCGAGGGCGGCCAGGAGGGTGGCCCGCAGCGTGCCCCGCCTCTGGTCCTCCCCGGGGCCCGGCTCCCATCCCAGCCGGTCGAAGGCCGGCCGGAGCAGGGAGCGGGCGAACCCCTGGAGGGCGGGGCGGTCGCCGGGGGGGGCGACCCGCTCCAGGAGGGAGAGGGCGGAGGTGGCCACCGACCACACGTCGGGGTCATCCTCGCAAGGAGCCATCAGGCGGAGAAGTGAGACGAGGTCGGAGGCCGGCGCCAGGCCGGCCAGGGCGGCGGCGAGGGTGTCGGACAACAGGTTGAAGCGCTCCAGGGAGGCCAGCCGGGACAGGTCGGCCGTGAGCGCCGCCATGAGCCTCGGGTCGTAGGAGACGCGGAAGAACCCCTGGCCGCCGGCGTTGGCCACGACCCAGTTCACGGGCCCGGGCAGGTCCAGCCGGGCGCCGCTGCCGTCGAGGAGGAGTCGCCTCTCGACGGTCTGCCCGCCGGCCACGCCCCGCACGAGCACGGGGACACGCCACGAGGTGCCGGTGGCCGGCGAGCCGAGGTAGCGAAAGGGTCGCTGGTCGAGCCGCAGCCCCTCGCCGTCCTCGGCCACGGTCACCAGCGGGTAGCCACCCTGGAAGATCCACGAGTCCATGGTGGCCCGGGCCGGCTCCCCGCTGGCTTCCTCGATGGCGTCCCACAGATCTGTCGTCTCGGCGTTGGCATAGCGGTGGGTGGCCAGGTAGCGCCGGATGCCCTCCTGGAAGTCCTTGGTGCCGATGTAGCGCTCCAGCATGCGCAGGACGCTTGCCCCCTTCTCGTAGGTCAGCACGTCGAACATGCCCTGGGCATCCTTCGGCTGGCGCACCTCGTACTCGATGGGCCGGGTGGTGCTGAGCCCGTCGGTGACCAGCGCCGCGGCCCGCGAGCGGGCAAAGGTGACCCAGCGCTGCCACTCGGGACGGAACTCGTCCACGGCCAGGACCTCCATGAAGGTGGCGAAGGCCTCGTTCAGCCACAGCCCGTTCCACCACCGCATGGTGACGAGGTCTCCGAACCACATGTGGGCGATCTCGTGGCAGATGACGTCGGCGATGCGCTGCAGCTCCAGGCGGGAAGCCGAGGAGGGGTCCACGAGCAGAAGCGACTCCCGGAAGGTGACGGCGCCGAGGTTCTCCATGGCCCCGAAGGCGAAGTCCGGGATGGCGAGCAGGTCCAGCTTGTCCCCCGGGTAGGGCTGGCCGAACCACTCGGTGAAGAAGCGCAGGGCATGGGCCCCGACCTCCAGCGCGTAGCTGGTGAGGTGGCCCTTGCCAGGCACGTGGACCACCCGCAGGGGGGTGCCGTCCACATCGACGGGCTCGGTGGCCTCGAGCGGCCCGATGGCCCAGGCCACCAGGTAGGTGGACATGGGCATGGTGTCGGCAAAGCGCACCCGGCGCCGCCCACCCTCGGCCGGTTGCTCCTCGGTCACGGCCGTGTTGGACACCGCTTCCATCCCCTCGGGCACCAGGAGGGTCAGGGAGAAGGTGGCCTTGCGATCGGGCTCGTCCCAGCACGGGAAGGCCCGCCTGGCGTCGGTGGGCTCGAAGTCGGTCACGCCCAGGGTGCGGGTCGACCCCCCGGAGTCGGTGAAGGTGCTGCGGTAGAAGCCGGCCAGCTTGTCGTTGATGCGGCCGGCGAACGCCAGGTGGAGGTACCAGCGCCCCGGCTGGGCCTCGCCGGCCAGCCGCACGGTCAGCCTCTCGGCGTCAGGGTCGAGGTCCACCTCTCCCTCGAGGTGCTCGCCCCCGTCCCCCACCGGGACCAGCCGGGCCCCGCCCACCTCGAGACCGGCGGCGTTCAAGGCGATGGTGCGGACGGGCTTGCTGACCTCCACCTCGATGCGCTCCTCACCGGTGAAGGTGGCCGCTTCCAGGTCGGGGATGATCGCCAGCTCGTAACGCCGAGGCGCGACGTCCCTTGGCAGCCGGAAGGAACCTTCTCCCCCGGTGCTCGCGGCAGGGGTGGGGTGGTCGGGATGGGTCACGGAGGGAGCAGGCTAGCGTTCGGGGGGTCATGGATCTTGCCCCCCCCTCCCGGCCCCTGGATGTCGTCGCCCTGGGCAACGCCATCGTGGACGTGCTGGCTCTGGTGGACGACGCCGCCGTGGAGCGCCTGGGCCTGCCCAAGGGATCGATGTCGCTCGTCGACGCAGCCGAGTCGGAAAGGGTCATGGCCGGCGTCGGCCCCGACGCCCTCCAGGTCGCCGGAGGCTCCGCCGCCAACACCCTGGCCGGGGTGGCCTCCCTGGGGGGCACGGCCGCCTACGTGGCCCGGGTGGCCGACGACACCCTGGGACGGTTCTTCGCCGAGGACCTGAGGGCCACCGGCGTGGAGTTCTCCCCCGGCGAGCTGGTCCCCGAGCCGTCCACCGGGCGGTGCCTGGTGCTCGTGACCCCCGACGGCGAGAGGGTGATGCGCACCTACCTGGGGGCCTCCACGACGCTAGGGCCGGACCACGTGGACGAGGCGCTCATAGCCCGGGCCAGCGTCTTGTACCTCGAGGGGTACCTGTGGGACGTCCCCGCCGCCCGGGACGCCGTGCGCCGGGCCATAGCCCTGGCTCGCCGGCCATCGCCCGGTGGTCCCGGGACGGTGGTGGCCCTCAGCCTGTCCGACCCCTACTGCGTTGAGCGCCACCGCGGGGACTTCGTCGAGCTGGTGGAGCAGGTGGACCTGCTCTTCGGGAACGAGGCCGAGGTCACCATGCTGTGGGGGGCCGCCACCCTGGACGAGGCAGTGGCCGCCGCCCGCTCCAGCGGTGTGGTGGGCGCCTTCACCCGGGGGGCGGCGGGAGCAGTGGTGGCTGGCGCCACCGACACCATTGCCGTGCCGGCCTGGCCGGTGGACCCCGTGGTGGACACGACCGGGGCTGGGGACCTGTTCGCCGCCGGCTTCCTCTACGGCCTCACCCACGGGGCGTCCCTGGAGGGCTGCGCCCGGCTGGGGGGGCTGGCCGCGGCCGAGGTGATCGGCCACCTGGGGGCCCGGCCCCTGGTCCCCCTGCGGGAGCTGGCCGAGGGATCGAGCCTCCTCGTCTAGAGGCGGTAGGGTGCGGTGGGTGGTGCAGGGGTTGAGGGGCGAAATGGGATCCGGCGCCTCCCCTGCCTCCGTGGCCACCCACGCCGTGGCGCCCGCGGCCACCGACCGCAGAGGCCCGGTCCTGGTGGGTGGCGGATCCGAGGAGAGCCTCAGGCGCTTCCTGCACGGGCTCCCCGGCGTGGACCAGGTGGGTGCCGAGGCCCGGGCCGCCCGGCTGGCCGCTCGGTCCATCAAGCGGGAGGCCAAGCTGGCGGCCCTGGACCTGGCCGTGCGCTGCGTGGACCTCACCACCCTGGAGGGGGCGGACACCCCGGGAAAGGTGCGTGCCCTCTGCGCCAAGGCCCGTCGGCCCGATCCCTCTGATCCGGCCGTCTCGCCCGTGGCCGCGGTGTGCATCTACCCCGACCTGGTCGGCCTGGCCCGCCAGCAGGTCGGGTCCAGCGGGGTGGCGGTGGCCTCGGTGGCCACCGCCTTTCCCTCCGGCCGGGCGTCCCTGCGGGTCAAGCTGGCCGATGTGGAGGAGGCGGTGGCGGCCGGCGCCGACGAGGTGGACATGGTCATCGACCGCGCTGCCTTCCTGGCCGGGCGCTACGGCAAGGTACGGGACGAGGTCGTGGCCGTGCGGGAGGCATGCAGGGGGCGGGTCCTCAAGGTGATCCTGGAGACGGGGGAGCTGTCCACCTACGACAACGTGCGGCGGGCGTCCTGGCTGGCCATGCTGGCCGGCGCTGACTTCGTCAAGACCTCCACCGGGAAGGTGGCGCCGGCCGCCACGTTGCCCGTAGCCCTGGTCATGCTCCAGGCGGCCCGTGACTTCGCCTCGGCCACAGGCCACCAGGTGGGGGTCAAGGTCGCCGGTGGGGTGAGGACGGCCAAGGACGCCATCCGCTACCTGGTAGTGGTGAACGAGGTGGCCGGGCCGGCCTGGCTGAGCCCCGGGGCGTTCCGCATCGGCGCCTCCAGCCTCCTCAACGACCTGCTCATGCAGCGGGCCACCCAGCTCGGCGGCGCCTACGCCGGGCCCGACGACTTCACGCTGGACTAGGCCCCCATGGAGCTCACGGCTTGGACCTATTCTCCGGCGCCGGAGTCGCGCCAGGTGGTCTCTCTCCGCCCGTCCTACGGCCTGTTCGTGGACGGGGAGTTCGTGGCTCCCCGGGGCGGAGGCTTCTTCCCTACCGTCAACCCGGCCACGGAGGAGACCCTGGCCGAGGTGGCCCTGGCCGGCCCCGAGGACGTGGACCGGGCCGTGGGCGCCGCCCGGCGCGCCTACGAGGGGCGCTGGGGGAGGATGAGGGGGACGGAGCGGGCCAAGTACGTGTACCGCCTGGCCCGCCTGATCCAGGAACGGGCTCGCGAGCTGGCCGTGCTGGAGACCCTGGACAACGGCAAGCCCATCAGAGAGGCGAGGGACATTGACGTCCCCCTCGCGGCGGCCCATTTCTTCTACTACGCCGGCTGGGCCGACAAGCTCGAGTACGCCGGTCTCGGCCCCTCCCCCCGGCCCCTCGGCGTGGCGGGCCAGGTGGTGCCATGGAACTTCCCCCTCCTCATGGCGGCCTGGAAGCTGGCCCCCGCCCTGGCAGCAGGCAACACCTGTGTGCTGAAGCCGGCCGAGACCACCCCGCTGTCGGCCCTGGTCCTGGCCGAGATCTGCCAGCAGGCCGAGCTGCCCCCCGGGGTGGTGAACGTGGTGACGGGGCCGGGCTCCACGGGGGCGGCGGTGGTCTCCCACCCGGGGGTGGACAAGGTGGCCTTCACGGGGTCGACCGAGGTCGGAAAGGGCATCCAGAGGGCTCTGGCTGGCACCGGGAAGCGCCTCACCCTGGAGCTGGGGGGCAAGGCGGCCAACATCGTGTTCGACGACGCCCCCCTGGACCAGGCCGTGGAGGGCATCGTCGACGGGATCTTCTTCAACCAGGGCCACGTGTGCTGTGCCGGGTCCCGGCTCCTGGTGCAGGAGGCGGTGGCCGAGGCGGTCCTGGACCGCCTCAAGCAGCGGGTGGAGACCCTGCGCCTGGGCGACCCCCTGGACAAGAACACCGACATCGGTGCCATCAACTCCGCCGCCCAGCTGGCCAAGATCGAGGAGCTGGCCGCCTCCGGCGAGGCGGAGGGAGCCGAGCGCTGGTCGCCGCCCTGTGCCGTGCCGGAGCGGGGCTACTGGTTCCCGCCCACGATCTTCACCGGGGTGTCCCAGTCCCACCGCATCGCCAGGGAGGAGATCTTTGGCCCTGTGCTCTCGGTGCTCACCTTCCGCACCCCGGCCGAGGCGGTGGCCAAGGCCAACAACACCCCCTACGGGCTCTCGGCTGGGGTGTGGACCGAGAAGGGCAGCCGGGCCCAGTGGGTGGCCAGGCACCTGCGGGCCGGCGTGGTGTGGGCCAACACGTTCAACCGCTTCGACCCGGCCAGCCCCTTCGGGGGCTACCAGGAGTCGGGGTTCGGGCGGGAGGGGGGACGCCATGGGCTGGAGGCCTACCTGGAGGCCGGCGATGCCTGAGCGGCCCGGCGGAGGGTTGCCCGTGCGCAAGACCTACAAGCTGTTCATCGGAGGCACCTTCCCGCGCTCGGAGTCGGGACGCTCCTACCCCGTCACCTCCGAGGACGGTGCCTTCCTCGCCAATGCCGCCATGGCATCGAAGAAGGACCTGCGCGACGCCGTGGTCTCTGCCCGGCGGGCCCTCGGGACGTGGTGGGGGGCCACCGCCTACAACCGGGGCCAGGTCCTCTACCGGGTGGCCGAGATGCTCGAGGGGCGCCGGAGCCAGCTCGGGGACGAGGTGGCGGCGGCGGAGGGCCTGGGCCGGCGGGCGGCCCTGCGCCTGGTGGACCTGGCCGTCGACCGCTGGGTGTGGTACGCCGGGTGGGCCGACAAGCTGGCCCAGGTGGCCGGAGGGGTGAACCCCGTCGCCGGCCCCTACGCCAACTACAGCCTGCCCGAGCCCACCGGGGTGGTGGGCGTGGTGGCACCCCGGGCCTCGTCCCTCCTGGGCCTGGTGAGCGTGGTGGCCCCGGTGATAGTGAGCGGCAACACCGCCGTGGTGCTGGCCAGCGAGACCAGGCCCCTCCCGGCTGTGACCATGGGAGAGGTCCTTGGCACCTCGGACCTGCCGGGGGGGGTGGTCAACCTCCTCACGGGGCGGACCTCGGAACTGGCCCCGGTGCTGGCCTCCCACCGCGACGTGGACGGCCTGGACCTGGTCGGCGCCGAGCCGGACGAGGCAGCCGGGCTGGAGATGGCCGCAGCGGGGAACGTGAAGCGCGTGCTCCGCCCCGGGCCGGTCGAGCCGGACTGGGGCCGTCCCCCCGCCCTGCGGCGGATGCTGGCCTTCGTCGAGACCAAGACCGTCTGGCACCCGGTGGGGATCTAGGGGTCAGGGGCCGGCGGGGCCGGGGGCCTGGTCCCGGCTCAGTGCCGTTTGAAGTACCACTGGCTGGCGTACAGGAGGAAGAAGGGGTCGTCGGCCTGGGTGCCGGCCAGGTCGTCCCGCACAACGGTGATCGTGGCCGGGGCAGGTAGCCACACGACGGGCACCTCTCTCGCCAGGTAGTTCTCGTAGGCGTCGAGGGCCCCGACGCCATGGGTGTAGCTGGCGACGATGAGGCGATCGGCAGTGGGATCGGAGAAGCCGCTGGCATTGGAGGCACCCGTGGAGGCGAACAGCTCCTCGCCGGTGGGGTAGAAGTCGGGGAGGTAGGTCCAGGCCAGGCCCCCCGAGATCATCTGCCACTTGCAGATGGGCTGGTGGGGCTTGCACAGGGAGTAGCTGGAGTTGACCGAGCCGAGAGGCTCGCCCTCGAGGCTCAGCTTCACGCCCGCCTGGGAGAAGCTGGTTGCCAGGAACTGCATGGCCTGGGGAAGTCCCGGCTGTCCGTTCCAGTAGGTCACGTGGAAGGTGAGCCCGGTCCCCTTGGGGATGCCGCCTCCACAGTCGTCCGTCCCTGTTCCGGGCCGGACGCAGGTGGTGATCCCCGAGGGCCGGACCCGCCAACCATGACCGGAGAGCAAACGCCTGGCCACCGCCGGTGCGTACGGGTAGGGGTTGGCCCGCTCGTAGGAGGTCACGTACGGGTTCCTCGGAAGGATGGGGACGGGCCCGTAGACGGGGGCCGCATAGCCGTGGAAGGCCTGCCTGATCAGCTGGGGCTGGTTCACGAGGCGTTGGAGGGCCTGGCGCAGGTAGAGCTGGCGGAAGAGCGGGCCCACCTCGGGATTGTGGTAGTTGATGGGCATGAAGTTGATGGACCAGCTGTAGGTGGGGACCAGTCGGTAGCCATCGGCCTCCAGCCGCGAGCGCAGCTTCAGGTCCTGGGGGGGGAGGTAGCCGTAGTCGACCGACCTGCTCAGCAGCTCGTTCACCTCGGCCGCCGGGCTGGTGAAGGGCTCCTCCACGAGGTGGACGAGGTGGGGCTTGTGGGGCCCGGAGTAACGGGGGTTGGGGTCGAAGCGGACGTACCCATTGGTGCTGAAGGAGGCCATGAGCCACGGCCCGTCGACGACCTGCCACAAGGGATTGGTGGCATATGCCGCATAGTGGCGGGCCTGGCTGGTGAGGTACCTGTACACGGCCCTGGCCCCCGACGGTGTCATGTCGTAGTTGCCCACCCGGCCCGAGCCCGATGTCCTGTCCCAGGAGTGCTGCGGTATGGGAACGACCTGGCTCAGCTCGTTGTAGGTGAACCAGTTGGCGCCGTAGGACGCATTGAGGGTGAAGGTGATGGAGCGCTGCCCCGACGTGCGCATCTTCACGACGTTGTCGGGGAAGCCCCCGGGGACATAGGCGCTCCAGTTGTCCTTCTCCGCCTTCAGGAGGTTCATCCAGAACAGCACGTCGCGAGCCGTGACCGGTGCCCCGTCCGACCACCGGTAGCGCTTGAGGCGGATGGTGACCAGCCTTCCGCCCCGGCTGTAGCGGGGCGGATAGGCCAGGCTGAGGCTCTCGTTGAGCGTGGGGCGCCCGTGGTTGCCGAACCAGTACAGCGGTCGCCACATGAGGTCCTGGAACTGGGTGATGGTGTAGAGGCTGCCTATGGCGATGGGGGTGAGGGGGAAGGTGTAGAAGGCAGCCGAGTTGGGCTGCTCGGCGAAGACGGCCGTACCGCCCCGGCTGGGCCGGCCGGCTACCGAGGGGGCGGTGCGAGCAGTCGACCTGGCGGCCCCCGAGCCGCAGGCGGCCAGGGCCACGGCCGCGGCCAGGCCGCCCAGGAGGAGGCGTCCCGTGCGCCTCGGCCCGACGGCGCTCGGATGGGAACCGGGGGGGAAGGCACGGGTCTTCACGGCGCTACCTCCTGCAGAGGCACGGCATTGTAGGGGCCGGCACCGGGCCCGGGAGCGGGGCTATCTCCGGGGCGCCGCCTGGGGGCGGGAGCGACCCGGGGGGCGGGGTCAGCGTCGCTCCCCAGACGGCCGGGGCCGGACCCCAGGCCGGGCGCGGGGGGCAGGCAGCTCGGCCAGGCCGGTGGACAAGGTGGCGAAGGCCTGGTCCACCAGGTCGGGAAGGTGGGCGCGGCCCTGGGTGGCGAACCATACCTCGGCGGCCGAATGGAGGCAGGACAGGGCGGCCCGGGCCACCAGGCGAGGAGCCAGCTCTCCGGGGTCCTGGCCCAGCCGCCTGCCCACCTCGGCGGCCAGGGCGCTCACCCAGGCGGCCTGGAGCCCCAGGCTGTGGGACTCGAGGGAGGGGGTCTCGGTCATGAGGCGGTACACGAGGAAGAGCCGGTTGCGGATCTCCTCGTAGCGAGCGGCGACGATGCGCACCGCGCCGTGGATGGCGGAGAGGATGGGCTCGTCGGAGGGCCGGTCCCGCAGGGCGGCGAGCAAGCCGTCGCGGAGCGCCTCGTCGTCGGTCAGCAGGACGTCCTCCTTGGAGGCGAAGTAGCGGAAGAAGGTCCGGGGAGATACCTCCACCTCGGCAGCGATGTCCTCGACCGTCGTGGCGTCGAACCCCTGGCGGGCGAAGAGGCGCAGCGCCGCCTCCTCGAGGTTGTGGCGCGTCTGCAGCTTCTTCCTCTCCCGGAGCCCCGGCGCCCGGATCATCCGCTCAGTCTAGATCAACTGACACGGAATCTATCTTTACATCGGATGGCAAATGACAGTTGATGTCAGTATGCTAGAGGCATGGCACGCACTCAGGGGCGCGGGACGCCCACGGCTGCCGGTCCGGCCCGGACGGCGGCGCCCAGCTCGGGAGGCGGGGAGCCCGGCCGTCCGGCCTCTGCCTCGGGCGAGCGCCGCGCCGGCTACGGCCATCCGTGGTGGACGCTTCTAGCCGTATCGCTGGGCGTGGTCATGGTCGGCCTGGACGGGACGGTCGTTGCCATCGCCAACCCGGTCATAGGCCGGGACCTGCATGCCTCCCTGGCCGGGCTCCAGTGGGTCACCAACGGGTACCTGCTCTGCCTGGCCGTGCTCATGATCACGGCCGGGAAGCTGGCGGACCGGTTCGGGCGCAAGCGGGTCTTCCTGGCCGGCGTCGTGGGGTTCGCCCTGGCTTCCCTCGGGTCCGGCCTGTCTACCAGCGTGGGCATGCTGGTCTTCTTCCGCTGCCTTCAGGGAGTCGCCGGCGCCCTCTTGATGCCGAGCACGCTGGCCCTCCTCCGGGCCGCCTTCCCCCCTGAGCGCCTGGAGATGGCGGTGGGAATCTGGGGTGGGACCTCGGCGGTAGCCATTGCCGCCGGGCCCATCGTGGGTGGGCTCCTCGTGCAGCACGTCTCTTGGGAGTCGGTCTTCTACATCAACCTCCTGGTCGGGGCGGTCGCCGTCGGGGTTGGGGCCTGGGTCGTGGCCGAGTCCCGGGACGAAAGGGGGATCCGCTCCCTCGACCTGCCCGGGGTGGTCCTCTTGTCGGGAGGCCTCTTCTGCCTGGTCTGGGGCGTCATCCGCTCCCAGGGCCATGGCTGGGGCTCGGCCCAGGTCATCGGCTTCCTGGCCGGGGCGGCGGCCATCCTGGTGGCCTTCACCTGGCGGGAAAGCGCCACCCGCCTCCCCCTCATCCCCCTCAGGCTGTTCCGTTCGTCCTCCCTCTCCGCCGGCGTGGTCCTGTCGGTCCTCGTCATGTTCTCCCTCTTCGGCGTCCTGTTCTTCCTCACCCTCTACCTGGAGAGGGTCCATGGGTACTCCCCGGTGGCGGCCGGGGTGCGCGTCCTCCCCCTGACGGCGGTCTTCATGGTGAGCTCGCCCCTGGCGGGATGGATGACGGCTCGCTGGGGCCCCCGCCCTCCGGTCGTCGTCGGGATGGCCCTCATCGGAGTGGCCTTCCTCGGGCTGTCCAGGCTCACCGTGGACGCCGCCTACTCGGGGCTGTGGCCCTGGTTCGTCCTCATAGGCTTCGGCATGGGGTTCGTCCTCATCGGGGCGACCCAGGCCATCGTGGGCAATGCGCCCGTGGACGAGGCCGGGGTGGCCTCGGGGCTGCAGCAGACGGCCACCCAGCTGGGGGGGGTCCTGGGCACCGCCATCCTCGGTGCCGTCATGACCGCAGCCGTGGCTCGGGTGCTGCCCCACCATCTGGTCCAGGCGGGCCTCCCCCCGTCAATCGCCGGTCGCTTCCGGTCCGCCGCCCCCGCCGTTGCCCAGGGGATCCCCCCTGTCCCCAGGGGCACCCCCCTGCCCGTGGCCCACGCCATCACCCAGGCCAGCTACCTGTCGTTCGTGTCAGGGCTGCACGTGGCCATGCTCGTGGGTGCCGTGGTGGCCTTCTGCGGGGCGGCGGTGGCCCTGGTGCTGCGCCGGGGCCGGGCGGTGGAGAGGGTGGTCGTGGTCTAGCTCTGTCCGGGGGAGCCCCGGCCCAGGGCCGCGAACCCGGGCTTGATGCGCTCGTTAATGAGGCGCAGGCGCTGGTCAAAGGGGAAAAAGGCGCTCTTCATGGCGTTGAGGGTGAGCCACTCGATGTCGCCCAGCCCGTAGCCGAACTCCTTCACCAGGGCGGCGAACTCGCTGGAGAGGCTGACGCCGCTCATGAGCCGGTTGTCGGTGTTGACGGTCACCCGGAAGGCCAGCCGGCGCAGCAGGCCGATGGGGTGCTCGGCGAGCGACGGGACCGCCCCGGTGTGGACGTTCGAGGTGGGGCACATCTCGAGGGGGATGCGCCGGTCCCGAACGTAACCGGCCAGGTGGCCGAGGACCACGCTTCCGTCGGTGCGCACGGTGATGTCGTCCACGATGCGCACGCCGTGGCCCAGCCGCTCGGCCCCGCACCACTGGAGGGCCTCCCAGATGGAGGGCAGCCCGAACCCCTCGCCAGCGTGGATGGTGATGTGGAAGTTCTCCCTGGCCACGTACTGGAAGGCGTCCAGGTGCTGGGTGGGTGGGTTACCGGCCTCGGCTCCGGCCACGTCGAAGCCGACCACACCGGCATCCCGGTGGCGCACCGCCAGCTCGGCGATCTCCATGGAGCGGGCCTGGGTGCGCATGGCCGACAGGAGGGCCACCACGATGATGCCCCGGTCCTGGCTGCCCAGGCGGAACCCCTCCAGCACCGCCTCCACGATCTCGTCCAGGGTCAGGCCCCTCTCCTGGTGCAGCTCAGGGGCGAAGCGCACCTCGGCGTAGACCACCCCGTCGGCGGCCAGGTCCTCGGCGCACTCCCGGGCCACCCGTACCAGGGCTTCCCTGGTCTGGGTGACAGCCACCGTGTGCCGGAAGGTCTCCAGGTAGAGCCCCAGGTCTCCCCGGTTGGCACCGGCCGTGAACCAGTGGGCCAGCTCCTCCAGGTCGGTGGTGGGGAGCTTGGCGTAGCCGCACTCCTCGGCCAGCTCGACGACAGTCCGGGGGCGCAGGCCCCCATCCAGGTGGTCGTGGAGGAGGACCTTGGGGGCGGCCCGGATCTGGTCCAGGGTGGGGGCTCCGGTCATCGGGCCCGGGTCGGGTTCATCCGGCCTGTCCTAGCAGGCCGGAGGCCGAGTCGATGCCGGGCCCCGTCCCAGATCTGGGCCTTGGCGTACTAGGAAGTTCGGGCTGGCCCTTGCGCCGGCCACCCGCCGGTACTAGGGTCGTGCTCGCAGCGTGATCGGCGGATCACCCTTTGGAGGTGAAATCCATGCTGCCAGGCGGCAAACGGATCCCTTTCTTTCGCCGCCAGCGCGGTCGGTTCCTGAGGTCCATGGCCCCGGTGGGCGCCTTGGCGGTGGCCATGCTGGCTGCGGCGACGGCCGCCATGCCGGCCGCTTCAGCCGATGCCGGGCCGGCCGCTTCCGCTGGGAGGGCGGCGGCCCCGTCCCCGGCTGCCACGGCCCCGGGGGTGGCTCCGGCCGAGGGCTGGAAGGTCCTGCGCTACGGGGCCGAGCAGTTCGAGGTGCCAGCCAGCTGGCCCGTGTACGACCTGGCCACCCATCCCCGGACCTGCGTCCTCATGGACCGCCACGCCGTCTACGAGGGTTTGCCCGGCCCCGATCCTGCCTGTCCCGCCCAGGCCCTGGGGGTGACGGCCTCGGTCCAGGTCCAGCCCCTGGACTCCCTGGCCCGGGACCAGCAGGGACCCCATGTCGAGGGGGCCACCTTGGGGGGTCAGCCGGCCCTGGTCTCTCCCGCCTCCGGGGTCACCCACCGCCTGGAGGCGGCCTTCCCTGAAGGCGGCGTGCTGGTCACCATCGCCTTCGGCGCCGACCGGGCCCTTGCCGAGGAGATACTGCGGAGCTTCACCCCCGCGGGTTCCGCCACCGGCCCGGCCCGCGCTGGGCCGAGCGGCACCTCCTCCTCAGGGGCCACCCCGGGCGGTAGCTCGCCGGGCGGGGCCGCCACGGCGCCCTCGACGGCAGCCACCTCGTCGGCAGCCACCTCGTCGGCAGCCACCTCGACTGCATCGACCTACCAGGCCGCCTTCGCCAGTGGGACCTCGCTGGCTCCCACCCAGGACATTGGCCCGGTCACCTACACCGGCAAGGGTTTCGATCCCTGCCAGGCCCCCTCGGAGTCCTCCATGAACGCATGGAAGTCCTCGCCCTACCGGGCCGTGGGGGTCTACATCGGGGGAGCCAACCGGGCCTGCGGCGACGGCCCTCTCTCGGCCACCTGGGTGAAGGACGAGGTGACCTCGGGCTGGAGCATCTGGCCCATGTACGTGGGCCTCCAGGCTCCCTGCAACTCCTCCCTCGGCTTCGCCACCATGAGCTGGAAGACCACCACGGCCGCAAGTCAGGGGAAGACCAGCGCCGAGAACGCCGTCTCGGATGCCGAGAACTTCGCCATGGGCAAGGGCACCCCCATCTACTTCGACATGGAGTCCTACGACAACGCCGACTCCTCCTGCTCCAAGGCGGTCATCGCCTTCACCAAGGCCTGGAGCACCGAGCTGAGCCAGCTCGGCTACGTCTCGGGCTTCTACAGCTCGGCGGCGACCGGGGTGCAGGACATGGTGAAGATCTATGGACAGTCCGGCACCCCTGAGGAGATCGACTTCGCCGAGTGGAACGGCCAGGCCACCACCTCCACCAGCTACATCCCTGCCGGGGACTGGGCCAGCCACCAGCGGATCCACCAGTACCAGGGCAACGTGACCCAGAGCTGGGGCGGGGTCAGGATCAACATCGACCAGGACTATGCCGACGCCCGGCTGGTGGGGTCGCCTCCCGACCCGGGCAGCGGGCTCACCCCGGGGGCGGCCCAGTCATCGAACGGAGAGGAGCTGGTGGCGGTAACCGCCCCGGACGGTTCGGTCGAGGTCACGGTGTGGACCCCTTCTCAGGGATGGACCCCCACCTGGGACATCGGGGGCCGGGTGATCGGGGGCCCAGCGGTGGCCTCTCCGGGGTCGGGGGAGTTCGACGTGTTCGCCCGGGGCACCGACAACGCCGTGTGGGAGAGGCGGGATGTCAACGGGTCCTGGTCCCCATGGACCTCGCTCGGGGGAACGGTCACGGCCAAGCCCGGGGCCGCGGCGTCAGGGACCAGCGTGTACGTCGTGGCCCGGGGTACCGACGGGGCGGTATGGGAGCGCCAGGCCGACACGGCCTCGCCCTGGGTCAGCATGGGGGGCAAGCTGAGGTCCGGAACGGGTCCCGCGGCGGCCTACGTCACAGGTGGCGGGGGGCTCACGCCCGTGGCCGTGGGCACCGACTCCCAGGTCTGGGGGGACCAGATGGGCGTCTGGGGCGATCTGGAAGGGGACCCGGTGGGGGACCCGGGAGCCTCGAGCACCGCGTCCAGCCATCTGGAGGTCTTCGCCACCTTCGGTGACCAGGCCCTCTGGCACCGCTGGTGGAACCCCACCCAGGGCTGGACGGCGTGGTACTCGCAGTGGGGCCGCCTGACCAGCGGGCCGGCGGCAGCCGTGTACCCCGGCTCGGGGCGAGAGGACGTGTTCGGCCTGGGTGCTGACGGCCGGCTGTGGTACAAGACCTCCATCGACGGGTCCTGGGGGAGCTGGGAGCTGGCCGGCTGAGGTTCATCCCCCCACGCGCTCGAGCACCCAGGGAGCGGGGTCGGGCGGCTCGGGGCCTATCTCGATCCCGCCGCCCAGGGCCTCCTCCGCCCGCTGGAAGCGGCGGGGGTCGCTGGTGTGCAGCTCCAGCAGGGGCTGGCCCTCCACCACCTGCTCGCCGGGGCGGGCCCGGCACACCACCCCGGCAGCGGGGTCCACTGGGTCCTCCTTGCGGGCCCGGCCGGCGCCGAGCCTCCACGCCGCCACGCCCACGGCCCTGGCGTCGAGCGCCCGCAGCCACCCTGCCTGCCCGGCCCTCACGGTCCGGCGGTGGGGTGCGGCGGGAAGGGGGGCGTCGGGGTCCCCGCCCTGGGAGGCCACCAGGGCCCGCCATCGCTCCAGGGCCGCTCCGCTGCGGAGCCGCTCCTCGGCCCGATCCGGGGGGAGGCCGGCCAGGGCCAGCATCTCCCTGGCCAGCGAGAGCGTGACCTCGACCAGAGGGTCGGAGGGCGGCCTCTCACCGGACAGCACGGCGAGCGCCTCAGCCACCTCCAAGGCGTTGCCCGCCGCCCTCCCCAGGGGGGCGTCCATGCGGGTGAGGAGCGCCGTCGTCCTCACCCCGGCCTCGCTGCCCAGGCCCACCATGGTCTCGGCCAGCCGGCGGGCGGTGTCCCGGTCGGGGAGGAAGGCTCCCGAGCCCACCTTCACGTCGAGGACCAGGGCACCGGTGCCCTCGGCGATCTTCTTGGACATGATGGAGCTGGCTATGAGGGGGACCGACTCCACCGTGGCCGTCACGTCCCGCAGGGCATAGAGGCGGCGGTCGGCGGGGGCCAGGCCGGGACCGGCGGCACAGATGACGCACCCCACCTTGGCGAGCACCGACAGGGTCTCCTCGGGCGAGAGGTCCACCCGCATCCCGGGTATGGCCTCGAGCTTGTCCAGCGTCCCCCCCGTGTGCCCGAGACCCCGGCCCGAGAGCTGGGGAACTGCCGCCCCGCACGCCGCAACCAGGGGAGCGAGGATGAGGGAGACGGTGTCACCCACCCCCCCGGTGGAGTGCTTGTCCACGGTAGGCCGGCCAAGGCCCTGGAGGGAGAGCCTCTCCCCGGAATCCACCATCGCCGCGGTCTGGGCGGCCAGCTCAGCGGCGTTCATGCCCCGCCAAAGCACTGCCATGAGGAGGGCTGCCACCTGCTCGTCGGGAACCGCCCCCGCCGCGTAGGACCCCACCCACCAGCGGATCTGCTCGGGGGAGAGGGCCAGGCCGTCGCGCTTGGCCCTGATGATGTCGACCATGTCGAAGCCCGCCTCCCCCATGGTGGTCTCAGGGTTCCCGGCGGCTGGCCAGGTCGGCGGGCGTGAAGGCCTCGGGGAGGAGGGCCGCCAGCGTCTGGGGCCCCTGGGCCGTGTCCACCCGGAGCTCGGCGCCGCCCGCCTCCCAGAGCACCTGGCGGCAGCGCCCGCAGGGCAGCAGCGGCAGGCCGTCGGCTGCGACGACGCTCACCGCCCACAGGCGTCCTCCCCCGCTGGCGTGGAGGGCGCTCACCAGCCCGCACTCAGCGCAGAGGGTCAACCCGTAGGAGGCGTTCTCCACGTTGCACCCGGTGATGACCCGTCCATCCCGGGTCAGCCCGGCCGCTCCCACGGAGAGCCCTGAGTAGGGGGCATAGGCCCGCTTGGCAGCCCGTATGGCGGTCTCCCGCAGTCCGGGCCAGTCGATCTCGTCCGCGACCGATGGAGACACTTTGTTGAAGCTAACATGTGCCGCCGTCGCAGGGAGGGTCCGAGGGGCCGTCAGGCCCGGAGAGGGGACGATGAGGTGCCGACAACCCGACGGGTAGTGACGGGGCTGGCAGTGGTCGCTCTGGCCGCCACGGCCTGTGGAGGGGGGACGGCGCTGAAGGCCAAGAGCTCCTCGACCTCCAAGGCAACCAGCTCCTCCACCAGCGCCGCGGCCGCTCCGTCCGCCAAGTCCGGTTTCAAGGCCTGCATGGTGACCGACACGGGGGGCATCGACGACCGCTCGTTCAACGCCTCGGCCTGGCAGGGGCTCCAGGAGGCCCATGCCGCCAACCCCAAGGTGCACATCACCTACCTGCAGTCGACCTCTCAGTCGGACTACGTCCCCAACATCACGACCTTCATCAACCAGCACTGCAACCTCATCGTGACGGTGGGGTTCCTCATGGCCACGGCGACCCAGCAGGCCGCCAAGGCCCACCCCAACCAGAAGTTCGCCATCGTGGACAACGAGTACAGCCCCCCCATCAAGAACGTTCGGGCCCTCCTCTACGACACCGCCGACGATGCCTTCCTCGGCGGCTATCTGGCCGCCGGCATGACCAGGACCGGAACCGTGGCCACCTACGGGGGCGAGGACTTCTCCACCGTCACCATCTACATGGACGGGTTCTGGGACGGGGTGCAGTACTACGACGCCCAGCACCATGCCCACGTGAAGGTCCTGGGCTGGAACGAGAAGACCCAGCACGGGATCTTCGTGGGGAGTTTCACGGACCAGTCCAAGGCCGAGGACATCACCAATGCCTTCATCCAGCAGGGAGCGGACATCATCTTCCCGGTGGCCGGTGACGACGGGCTCGGCACGGTGGCGGCGGCCAAGGCGGCGCCCGCAGGCAAGGTGCATGTGCTGTGGGTCGACACCGACGGCTGCGTGAGCGACCCGCAGGGCTGCCCCTACTTCTATGCCAGCGTCACCAAGGGGATCGCCGCCTCGGTGAAGCAGGTGGCTCTCGAGACCTACGCCGGCCACTTCCATGGTGGCAACTACATCGGGACCTTCAAGAACAACGGGATCGCCCTCATCTACGGCAAGGACCTGTCCAGCAAGATCCCGGCCTCCCTCAAGGCCCAGATCGCCCAGGTCAAGCAGGGGATCGAGTCCGGCAAGATCCCCGTGCCGTCGCCCAGCACGCCCAAGGTCTGACCCGGGAGGGCGGAGAGGAGAACCTCCAGGTGCCCAGCAGGGACCGGCGGTGAGGCTCGAGCTGAGGGGGATCACCAAGCGCTTCGGCAGCCTCGTCGCCAACGACCACATCGACCTCACCATCGAGCCCGGTGAGATCCACGCCCTGCTCGGCGAGAACGGGGCGGGCAAGACGACGCTCATGAACGTCCTGTACGGCCTGACCCAGCCGGACGAGGGCCAGATAGTGGTGGACGGCGAGCCCGTCAGGTTCCGCACGCCCGGGCATGCCATCCGGGCCGGCATAGGCATGGTGCACCAGCACTTCATGCTGATCCCCGTCTTCACCGTGGCCGAGAACGTCATGCTGGGCGTGGAGAGGACCAAGCGCCTGGGCTTCCTCGACCGGCGCCGGGCCCGGCGGGACGTGCAGGAGCTCTCCAAGCGCTACGGGCTGGCCGTGGACCCCGACGCCGTGGTGGAGGACCTGCCCGTGGGGGTCCAGCAAAGGGTGGAGATCATCAAGGCCCTGCTGCGGCAGGCCAACGTCCTCATCCTGGACGAGCCCACCGCCGTGCTCACCCCCCAGGAGATCGAGGACCTCTTCGGCGTGATGCGCTCGCTCCGGGACAGCGGGCGCTCCATCGTGTTCATCACCCACAAGCTGAAGGAGGTGAAGGCGGTTGCCGACCGGATAACGGTCATCCGGCGGGGGCGGGTCGTCACGACCACGACGCCCGCGGCAACGGAAGCCGAGCTGGCCTCCCTGATGGTGGGCCGCCCCGTGATGCTGCGGGTGGACAAGGGCCCCTCCCGTCCCGGTGCCCCCGTGCTCGAGGTGAGGGACCTGCGTGTGCTGGACGATCGCGGTCAGACAGTGGTGGACGGCGTCACCTTCGGTGTACGGGCGGGGGAGATCGTGGCCGTGGCAGGGGTGCAGGGGAACGGCCAGACCGAGCTGACCGAGGCCATCATGGGCCTGCGGCCAGTGGCAGGAGGGTCCATCCGGGTGAACGGCCGGGAGATGGTCGGGCGCTCGCCGAGAGAGGTGCTGATGGCGGGGGTGGGCTATGTCCCCGAGGATCGTCAGCACGACGGCCTGATAGTGGACTTCTCTGTAGCCGACAACCTCATCTTGGACATGTACCACCGGCCGCCCTTCGCTTCCGGACCCTCCCTGCGGCCCCGCGTGGTGCAGGAGTCGGCCCGCCAGCGCAGCGAGGAGTTCGACGTGAGGCTGACCTCCATCGACGACCCCGCCTCGGCCCTGTCGGGCGGCAACCAGCAGAAGCTGGTCCTCGCCCGGGAGCTGTCCCGCCCCATCCAGCTGTTCGTGGCGGCCCAGCCCACCAGGGGGGTCGACGTGGGGTCGACCGAGTTCCTCCACCGGCGCATCGTCCAGCAGCGGGACTCGGGTGTGGCGGTGCTCATCGTCTCCTCCGAGCTGGACGAGGTGATCTCGCTGGCTGACCGGATCGCGGTCATGTACCGGGGGAGGATCACCGGCATAGTGCCCCCCGACACGCCGAGGGAGCAGATTGGCTTGCTCATGGCCGGGGCCGGAGCCACCGGGGACGGAGCGGTGCCGCCGGGGAGGAGGCCGGCCGCCAGCGAGGGGAGCGTCGCCGTCGGGGAGGCCGAGCCCACGAGGCGGCCCCGGTGACCAGCACCGTCGCCACCGAGGAACGGGGGGGCCAGCTTCCCCCCCAGGGGGCGCGGCGGCCGTCGTTCGGGCGCTGGGGAAGGGCGTTCCTCGACGCTGCCAGGGAGGGCAACGCCGTGGTGGTCACGATCCTCGCCATCGTCGTGGCCCTCTTCATCGGAGCGCTGCTCATCGCCTTCTCCACCCCGAGCGTGGACCCGAAGTGGGCGCACTTCTTCTCCGATCCCGGCGGGGCCATCGTGGCGGCGGCCAAGGCGGTAGGCAACTCTTACTACGCCCTGTTCCAGGGGTGCATCGTGAGCCCCGCCACCATCAGTGCCTACCTGGCGGGCAAGCAACCCCTCTACCAGATCTTCTACCCGCTGTCGGAGACGGTGGTGGGCGCCACCCCCCTGATCCTGGCGTCACTGGCCGTCACGGTGTCGTTCCGGGCCGGGCTGTTCAACATCGGCGCCCAGGGACAGATCATCACCGGAGGCCTGCTCGGAGCATGGATCGGCTTCGGCCTGAACCTGCCCCCGGGGATACACCAGATCGTGTGCCTGGTGGGCGGCTTCGTCGGGGGGGCCATCTGGGGCTGGCTGGCGGGATGGCTCAAGGCCCGCACCGGAGCCCATGAGGTCATAACGACCATCATGCTCAACTACATCGCCATCAACCTGCTCACCTACCTCCTCAACACGCCCTGGTTCCAGGCCCCGGGCAGCACCTACTCCATCAGCGCCAATGTCGACCAGAGCGCGGTGCTGCCCCACCTGTTCGGGCCCAACCTGCGGCTCAACGCCGGCATATTCGTCGCCCTCCTGTGCGCCCTCGGCTGCGCCTGGCTGCTCAACCGGAGCACCATCGGCTTCGAGTTCAAGGCCGTGGGCCTCAACCCCGACGCGGCCCGTACCGCGGGGATGAGCGTGGCCAAGGTGGCCATACTCGTCATGATCATCTCCGGGGGCCTGGCCGGCCTGGCCGGGACGGCCCAGATACTGGGCACGGACTTCAACGTGACCCCGGGCCTGGCCTCGGAGCTGGGCTTCACCGCCATCACCGTCTCCCTTCTCGGCCGGCTGGGGGTGGGGGGCACGGTCATGGCCGCCTTCCTCTTCGGGGCCCTCAACGCAGGGGGCACCCTCATGCAGGCGTCGACCGGGACGCCCGTGGACGTGGTCACGGTGATCCAGGCCATCATCGTCATGTTCATCGCCGCCCCGCCGCTCGTGCGCACGATCTTCCGCCTGCGCGGCTCACGGGAGGGCGGCGAGGGCCAGATGCTGTCGGCGGGGTGGGGAGGGTGAGCCTCTCCCTCGACGTCCGGCGCCTCTCCCGGCCCGGGGTCCTCGAGTCCCTATCCCGGGCCCGGGCCCGGGTGGTGACCAGGACGCGGGTCATAGGCGCCCTCTCGGTGGGGCTGGGCGTGGTCATGGTCCTCCCCTTCGGCCTCGGCACCAAGGCCGGCGAGATGGCCCTGCTGGGCCTGGCCGGGACCACCACCGCCGTGCACGTGCCGGACATGCCCGTGCCGGTGCGCCCGGTGTGCCTGGCCCTCGGGGCGGTGTGCATCCTGACCGGCCTGGCCCTGATGCCCCGCCCCCTCAGCCGCAAGGCCGGCAACCGGGTCCTCGGCGGGGTGCTGGTGCTGTTCGTGTTCTGCCTCATCTCGTGGGCCGCGGCGGGGTCCCACATGGACCTGGTGGGGCTGGGCAACGACACCCTGGTCCGCTCCATACCGCTCATCCTGGGTGCCCTGGCCGGCATCCTCTACGAGCGCTCGGGCGTCATCAACATCGCCATCGAGGGACAGCTGCTGGTGGGGGCCTTCGCCGGAGCCATCATCGGCAGCGCCATTGGGGACCTGTGGCTGGGGCTGGTGGGGGCTGCCGTCTCCGGAGCCCTCCTCGGTCTGCTCCTCGGCTACTTCTGCCTGCGCTACCTGGTGGACCAGGTCATCATGGGCGTGGTGCTGGACGTGTTCGCCCTCGGCATCACCAACTACCTCTACGACCGGCTGCTCGTCCCCTACCAGAACAGCCTGAACTCCCCGTCAGTGTTCCCCAACATCGCCGTGCCGGGCCTCTCCTCGATCCCCATCATCGGGCCCATATTCTTCGACGCCAACATCCTCCTCTACCTCTGCTACATCCTGCTCATCGTGGTCCACGTGGCCCTGTTCCACACCCGGTGGGGACTGCGGGTGCGGGCGGTGGGCGAGCACCCTCTGGCGGCCGACACCGTGGGCATCAAGGTCATCGCCACCCGCTACGGCAACATCATCCTGGGAGGGCTGATCGCCGGCCTGGGTGGCGCCTACTTCACGATCGGGTCGGTAGGGGCCTTCGGCAAGGACATATCCTCGGGCGACGGCTTCATCGCCCTGGCGGCGGTCATCTTCGGCGGCTGGCGGCCGGCCGGAGCGCTCCTTGCCGCCCTGCTCTTCGGGTTCGCGGACGCTTTGCAGAACATCCTCGGGATCCTGGGCGCCCCCATACCCTCGGAGTTCCTGCTCATGGCTCCCTACCTGGCCACCATCCTCGCTGTGGCCGGCCTGGTGGGCAAGGTGCGACCGCCCGGGGCGGACGGGAAGCCCTACGTGAAGTCCTGAGCAGCTAGCAGCCCAAGCCCCTCTCCACCCGTCGCCGTGCGCCCCGGTTGTGGCACGCTGGCGGGGGCGGTCACCTGGCGGGATCAGGAGGCAGGCATGGGTTACCGGACGAGATGGCTGGGCCGGGCGGGCGCCGGGGCGGCAGCGGTTGGTCTGTCGGTGGGGCTCACGCTTTCCTTCTCGGGGCCACGCCCCGGGGGCCGGGCGGCCCCGGCCCTGGCAGAGGCGGGCCAAGCGGCTCAGGCAGGCACGACCACGCCCATAAAGCACCTGGTGGTCATATTCCAGGAGAACCACTCCTTCGACAACTATTTCGGTACCTACCCTCACGCCCTCAATCCCCCCGGCGAGCCGAAGTTCGTGCCTGCCCCCGGGACCCCCACCGTGAACGGGCTGTCGGAGACATTGCTCGACGACAACCCCAACCTGGCCGACCCCCAGCGGCTGGACCGCAGCCAGGAGATCACCTGCGACAACAACCACAACTACGTTCCCCTGCAGGAGGCCTACGACCGTGGCCTGGTCGACCGCTTCGTGCAGTCCACGGGTCCCACCTACGGGAACTGCGACCCCACGCTCACCATGGACTACTACGACGGCAACACCGTCACGGCGCTGTGGGACTACGCCCAGCACTTCGCCATGAGCGACAACACCTTCGCTGACACCTTCGGGCCCTCGGTCCCCCAAGCTCTCAACCTGATAAGCGGCCAGACCCACGGGGCCGTTCCCTCGCGGCCCACCCCGGCGGTGGCCAACGGGACCCTCATCGCCAACCTGCCCCCTACCCATGACGACTGTGATGCCAGCGGGGCGGTGAACCCCACCACCTTGGAGATGACCGGCACCAACATCGGTGACCTGCTCAACGCCAAGGGCGTCACCTGGGGCTGGTTCACGGGCGGCTTCAGGCCGACGTCCTACGTGAACGGCAAGGCCGTGTGCGGGTCCACCCATGACAACATCGGCGGTGTCCCGCAGAACGACTACTTCAACGGGGAGGACGACCCGTTCCAGTACTACGCCTCGACCAACAACGAGCACCATGTCCCGCCCAGCTCCTTGGCCATGGTCGGCTACAGCGACCAGGCCCACCACCAGTACGGCCTGTCCGACTTCTGGGCCGCGGCCGACTCGGGCAACATGCCGGCGGTGTCCTTCCTGCGCGCCCCCAGCTACCAGCAGGGGCACCCCGGTTACTCGGATCCCCTCGATGAGCAGCACTTCCTGGTCGACACCATCAACCGGCTCGAGCGCCTCCCCACCTGGAGCTCCACGGCCGTGGTGATCACCTGGGACGAGTCCGATGGCTGGTACGACCACGTGATGCCACCCATCGTGAACCCTTCGGACGATCCCGCCAACGACGTCCTGGCCGGGTCCGAGGGGTGCGGGACCCCGACCCCGGGCGCCTACCAGGACCGCTGCGGCTATGGGCCCCGGGTGCCCTTCCTCGTCATCTCACCGTGGTCCCGGGTGAACTTCGTGGACCACTCGCCCGCGGCCGAGTCGTCGGTCATCCGGTTCATAGAGGACAACTGGTCGCTGGGACGGATAGGCAACCAGTCCTTCGACGTCAGGTCCGGGACCATCGACCAGATGTTCGACTTCAGCCATCCCCAGGCCAGGCGGCTGTTCCTGGACCCCGTCACCGGCGAGCCGGTACCACCGGGCCATGCCGGTGGACGGGGCAGATAGCAGGCCCCAGCCCGACGGACGGGCCTGCCCCGCCGGAGGTGGAGCCGGCTACCTCGTCCACCATCCCGGCGGCACCCATCCTGGCCTGGGACCACCCTGGTCCGCATCCCGGCATGAGGGTCTCGGGGGCCTATTCCCCCACTCCCGTGATGCCCGCCAGCTCGCCGCGTAGCTCGGCCAGCTCCTCCTCGGCCCTGGCCCGCAGCGCCTCCAGAGGTGCCCCGGAGGGGACCGGGATCACGACCTCCAGGTAGGCCTTCAGCTTGGGCTCCGTGCCGCTCGGGCGAAGGACCACCCGGGCCCCCCCTTCCAGGTCGTAGATGATCACGTCGGCGGGCGGCAGGTCGCCCGCCGGTGCCAGCAGGTCCCGGGCAGAAGTGACGGCCCGGCCTCCCAGGCGGGAGGGGGGCCGGGACCGCAGCCTGGCCATCGCCTGCCCCATGGCCTCGGTCGCCCCGGTCCCCTCCAGGCGAGCGGTCCAGGCCGCGGTGGCGTGCAGGCCGAAGCGGCGGGCCAGGTCGTCGAGCCGGTCGGCGATGGTCCGCCCTCGCCCCTTCTCGAAGAGGGCCAGCTCGACCAGGGCCAGGGCGGCCCCGAGCCCGTCCTTGTCCCGCACGGCGTCCCCTATGGCGTAGCCGAGGGCCTCCTCGTAGCCGTAGACGAAGCGGTGCCCGGGGCGCCCGTCGGCGGCCCGGGCGATCCACTTGAACCCGGTGAGGGTGCAGGCGTAGGCCACGCCGGCGGCACGGGCCATGGCCTCGAGCTGGGAGGACGAGACCACGGTGGTGGCCACCAGGCGGTCGGCCCCGGCCCCGGTCTCGAGCACATGATCGGCCAAGAGACAGCCGAGCTCATTGCCCGACAGGACCCGCCAGGGCCACCGGCCGGCGCCGGGGATGGCCGCCGCCAACCGGTCGGCATCGGGGTCGTTGGCTATGACGAGGTCGGCACCGGCAGCATCGGCCTGGGCCAGAGCCAGGTTCAAGGCGCCCGGCTCCTCCGGGTTGGGGAAGGCCAAGGTGGGGAAGTCGGGGTCGGGGAGCGCCTGGGAGGGGACGTGCTCCGGGTCCGGGAAGCCGGCCCGGCGGAACAGGGCCGCCAGGATGTCCCCGCCGACGCCGTGGAGAGGCGTGTAGACGACGCGCAGGTCCGCTGCGGGCGGGGCATCGCCCCAGCCCAGGGCTCGCCAGCGGTCCCGGGCGATGCGGAGGAGGGCGTCGAGGTAGGCGTGGACCACCGTCTGGTCGAGCGCTATGACCGGCGAGGGACGGGGGGAGGCGGGAAGCTCTGGCTCCCCGGGCTCGGCGAGGTGGGCCACCTGGGCGATGAGACGGTCGGCGGGGGGGATGAGCTGGGCGCCGTCGCTCAGGTAGACCTTGTAACCGTTGTCGGCACGCGGGTTGTGGCTGGCCGTCACCATCACCCCGGCCACCGCCTCGAGGTGGCGCACGGCGAAGGCCAGGACGGGTGTGGGCAGAGGCCGGGGAAGGACCCGGGCAGGCAGCCCCGCCCGGGTGAGGACCTCGGCTGCATCGGCGGCAAACCGCTCCGAGTGGTGCCTGGCGTCGAAGCCGACCACCACGCCCCTCTCCCGCGCCCGGGGCTCGTGGTCGACCAGGTAGCGGGCCAGGCCGGCCGTGATCTGGCGCACCACCATGCGGTTCATCCGGTTGGGCCCGGCTCCGAGGGGTCCTCGCAAACCTGCGGTCCCGAAGTCCAGGCTGGAGCCGAACCGCTCCTCCAGGCCAGCCAGGTCGCCTCCGGCAACCAGGGACTCCACCTCGGCCCGGGTGGCGGGGTCGGGGTCCTGCGCCGCCCAGGCTCTGGCCCGCGCCAGGATCTCGGTCGGGTCGTTGCTCATAGCCGGCCCAGCACGCACCTGATTAGGTCGCCCAGGGCGGGGGCCGAGGCCCTTCCGGCGGCCAGGACCTCGGTGTGGTCCACGACCGGGCCCCCGAGGCCGGCCGCGAGGTTGGTGACGAGGGACAGGCCCATGACCTCTGCACCGAGGTGCCGGGCAGCGATCGCTTCGAGGACGGTGGACATCCCGACCAGGTCGGCGCCGAGGGACCGGAGCATGGCGATCTCGGCGGGCGTCTCGTAGGAGGGCCCCAGCAGGCCCGCATAGATGCCCTCGGGCAGGGGACCGCCAGCTTCCTGGGCCAGTTGGCGGAGCCGGGCCGAGTAGAGATCGGTGAGGTCCACGAACGGCGAGGGGGAGCCGTCCGTGTGGGGCAGGCCGACGAGAGGCGAGCGGCCGGTCAGGTTCAAGTGGTCGCTGATCAGGACGGGCCCGCCCAAGGGGAGCTCCGGCCGGAGAGCCCCGGCCGCGTTGGTGAGGATCACCGTGGCACAGCCGGCCAGGACGGCCATGCGGACTCCGTGGACGACGGAGGCGGCGGGATGGCCCTCGTAGGCATGGACCCGCCCGGTCATCACGAGGACGGCCTTGCCCCCCAGGCCCACCGAGCGCGCCCTTCCCCCGTGCCCGGGCACGCTGGGGGCCGGGAAGCCAGGGAGGTCGGTCACGGTCAGCTCCGCCTGGGCCGGCCCCAGGGTGTCGGCCACCCCTGACCACCCTGAGCCCAGGACCAGGCAAACGTCGTGGCGGGGGACCCCGGTCTTCCGGCCCAGCTCGTCGGCTGCCAGGGCCGCCAGGGCCAGCGGATCGGGCCGGTCGATGGGTCGGCTAGCCACCGCACGCCTCCGCCAGGGCCTGCAGGGCGGCGGTGAAGGCTTGGATCGGCGGCTGTACCAGGCCCGCTCCCACCTGGCCGGTGCCCGCCTGCTTGCCGGCGATCCCGGTGTTGACCTGGGGGAGGATCCCGGTTCGGGCCACCAACGTAACGTCGATTCCCACCGGGCAGCCCCGGAAGTCCAGTATGGGGAGGCGGTGGACGGGATGCTCCGCCAGGGTTATCTCGTACATGGCGAGGGTGGCCGAGATGGCGTCGGACACCTGGCCCCCCACGAACTGCACTATGGCAGGGGCGGCGGCCATGGCGAATCCCCCCAGGCCCACCGTCTCGGTGATGGTGGAGTCCCCGATGTCGGCGCTGGCGTCCTCCGTCCCGAAGGAGCCGAGGTAGAGCCCCTCGGGCACGGCGGCCGGCCCGGTGAACCACCGGTCGCCGGTCCCCGAGACCTGGATGCCGAAGTCAGTCCCGTTGCGGGCCATGGCCACCACCAGCGAGGAGCCGGGGACGTCGCGGGCGGCGTCGGCACAGGCCTTGCTGGCGGCCATGCCCACGTTGAGGAAGAAGTGGTCATTGCCGTCTATGAAGTCCACGGCCGCGGCCAGCTCGGAGCTGGGGGCCCCCGACAGGACCAGGTGGTGGAGGAGGCGGCGCAGCAGGAGGGAGGTGGCGGCCCGGTTGCGGTTGTGGCCCTCGTCGCCCATGGCAAGCATCTGGGCCGTGATGGCCCGTAGGTCGAGGGGCCCGTGGGAGCGGAGGGCAGCCCGGAGGAGCGGTCCCAGCACCGAGGCCATCCACCGCAGGCGGTCGAGGACAGCCGGGCCGTAGGCCCCGTAGCGCAGCACCTGGCCGAGGCCCTCGTTCAGGGGGCAGTAGGCCCGCCGCCCGTAGGTCGTGTCCACTACCTCCAGGACCCACATCGAGGGGCTCACCACCCCCGCCATGGGCCCCACCGCAGCGCGGTGGTGGCAGGGCTCGAGGGTGATGCCCGAGCCGGCGGCCAGGAGGCGCTCGGCCTCCTCAGGGGTCTCGGCCAGGCCCTCGAGCAGGACAGCCCCCATGAGGGCGCCGCGGAGTGGGCCGGGGGCCCTCTCCCAGGTCGTGGGAGGCCCGGCATGCAGGAAGCAGCCCCGTTCGAGGCCCAGGGCCTCGCCAGCGGGGCGCACGTCGACCAGGTGGGGGGTGGCCGAGAGCAGCCGGTCCAGGGCCGCCCGGTTGGCGGGCTCCCGGCGGCGATCGGCCATCACGGCGGCCAGCGGTTCCCGGCAGCCCGGGACGGGGGGCCGCCATGCCACCGGCTGGGTGACGGCGGCTTGGGCTGTGAGGGCGTCGTGGAGGAGGTCCAAGCCGGCGGTGACCACCACTGGCTCGCCGGCGAGCAGGGAGTCAGCCGTCACCGGTCCCTCACCAGGGCCACGGCCTGGCGGGCGGCCTCGGCATTGCTCAGGTGGACGCTGGCTCCCGCCCCCGCCAGCTGGCCGGCCTGGGCCTCCAGGCCCTGGGGGTCGCCGGGCGTCCCGCACAGGGACACCACCACCGCCGGCCCGCCGCCGGCCCGGGCCGCGGCAATGGCGGGGGCCAGCCAGGCGGCCGGGTCAGGGTCCGCCCCATGACCGAGCACCACGTCGAGCAGGACCACGCCGCAGGTGGGGTCGGCCGCCTCGGCCGCCAGGCGCTCCCGGCGGAGCGTGGGGTCGATCATGGGATGGGGCCGACCAGTGGTGAGCCGGTCGTCCCCGAAGTCGATCATGACGTGCCCGTCGGGGCGGAGGTCGTCGGGAAGCGCCCATGCCGGGTCGAGGGGCACGTTGGACCGGATGGGTCCGAGGGCCTGGGCCGCGATGGCGGTGGCCTCCTCGCACAACGAGCCGCCCGAGAAGAGCCCCCGCAGGGCGCCGGGCCGGGCCTGCTGGCCCGGTTCCCCGGACCAGCGGGGCCAGGAGGGTGCCGGCCGGCCCAGGTGGGCGACGACCTGCTCGGCCAGGGAGGTCAGGTCGGGCTGGCCGAGGCCGAGGAACCCGAGCAGGGTGGGGGTGGAGCAGCCCGTGGCCGCGTCCCGCACCTGCGCTGCTATCTCGGGACTCGGTGGCTTGGAGACCACCACGATGAGCTGGGTGGCCGGGTCGGCGTCGAGGAGCCCGAGGGCACGTAGGCAGGACCTGGCGCCCACCGGCTCGGAGAGGTCCCGCCCCCCGACGCCGATGACGTGGCTGGTGCCGATCCCTGCGGCCTCGAGGAGGCACACCACTTGCTGGGACCCGGTCCCCGATGCCGCCACCAGGCCCACCGGCCCCGGCCGGACCACGTTGGCGAAGCCGAGCCCTACGCCGTTGATCATGGCCGTGCCGCAATCCGGGCCCATGACGAGGAGGTGGCGGCGCTCGGCCTCCTCCTTCAGCGTCACTTCCTCCTCCAGGGAGACGTTGTCCGAGAAGACCATCACGGACAGCCCCGCCTCCAGGGCGTCCATGGCCTCGGTGAAGGCGTGCTGGCCGGGGACCGAGACCAGGGCCAGGTTGGCGTCCGGGAGACGCCTGGCGGCGGACCGCACGGTCCGGGGTGGTCCAGGCTGGGCGAAGCCGCCGGGAGCCCCGGGTCCGGCTGCCCGGGCCAGGGCCTCCTCGATGACGCCGAAGGCCCGGCTCAGAGCCTCCCAGTCCCGGGCCTCCAGGGCCACGACAAGGTCGTCGGGCCCGGCTCCGTCGGGCCGGGCGAGGCCCATGGCAGCCAGCAGCTCCAGGTTGGTCGGCGTCGCCATGGCCACCAGGGCGGCGGTGATGCCGGGCAACCGGCCAGCCTCCCTGGTCACCTGCATGAGCCTCACGGAGTCCACGTAGGTCCCCCGGCGGACCGCCACGGAAGAGGTCATGGCACCTCCCCGGCCCGACCCACGGAGGCCAGGCCTCCCCACAGCAGGCCCCAGGCCATCTCGGGGCCCGAGCTGTGGCCGACGGCGAGGAGCCCATGGAGCGCCCGCCGGAGGCCGGAGCCGGTGGCCAGGGCCTGGAGGACCTGCCCTACCTGGGGCAGGATCTGGCCTCGGCTGGCCAGACGCAGCAGGGTGGCCGACAGGCTGGTGGTGCCCTCCCCGGCCCGGGCGGCGATCTCCGAGCCCCACGCTCCGGCGACGTCCCCGTCCGCCGCCAGGTGACGGACCGCAGCCAGCATGCCCACCAGCATGTCGTCCCCTGCTGGCGTCAGGCCAGGCCCGAGGCCCAGGAGAGGCTGGGCGGCGGCTACTGCCCCGCCCAGGTCACGGCGGGCCAGGGCCGCCACGAGGGAGGCAGGGAACGAGGTCCACGGGTGGCGCCCAGCGGCCACCAGCCCGGCCTGCAGCCCCTCCAGCCGGGACGGGAGCCGGCTGGCATCCACGGGCCCCAAGCGGGGGGCCGGGTCCCAGGTGCGCACCACCCGGACCCGCCACGATGCACCGGCGGCCAGGCCTCCTCCGCCCACCAGGACCTCGCCCCCGGCCGGGGGCTCCCAGGGGGATGGGACCACCACGGCATTGGGCAGCCGGAGCCCCCCGGGCCCGACGACGGTCACGACCTCGCCGCTGGCAGTGCCCAGGTGCGCTGCTCCCGGCCAGCCCCCGAGGACCCGGGCGGGCCGGGGTGGCTCCTCCAGGAGGGGCAGGAGGGCGAGGCTGGCCGCGCCGGGCAGGGTGATGGGCACCGTGTGCCAACGGTACTCTCAGCGCCCGGGCCGGGGGCGGGGCATGATGGAACCGTGGTGGATGCCGGGGCACGACCGTCGGACGCCAGGGCCGCGTGAAGCCGCCGCCCTTTGCCTACCATGCCCCGGGCCGGGTCGGAGAGGCCCTCGAGGTGCTGGCCGCCCAAGGCGACGGGGCCAAGGTCCTGGCCGGCGGCCAGAGCCTGCTGCCGATGCTCAACATGCGCCTTGCCGCCCCGGCCCACATCGTCGACATCAACGGCGTGGAAGGGCTGGGCACGATCGCTGTCGCCGACGGGGTCGTGGAGGTGGGCGCCACGGCCCGCCAGGCCGAGGTGGCAGCCGACGGGGAGGTGGCGGCCGCCGTGCCCCTGCTCAGGGAGGCGCTGGGCCTGATCGCCCATCCCGCCATCCGCAACCGGGGCACGGTCGTGGGGAGCCTGGTGCATGCCGACCCTGCCGCCGAGCTGCCCGGGGTGCTGGCCCTGCTGGGGGGATGGGTGGTCGCCCGGTCCGCAACGGCTCAGCGGGCCATATCGGCGGGCGAGCTTTTCGCCGGGCCCCTCACCACCACCCTCCGGCCTGACGAGCTGGCCGTGGCGGCGTGCTTCCCGGTCCCCGGACCGGGAACGGGCACGGCCTTCGTGGAGCTGGCCCGCCGGCGCGGAGACTATGCCCTCTGCGGGGTGGGAGCCCTGGTGGCTCTGGACCGTTCGGGCCGGGTGACCACCGCTCGGGCTACCTATGTGGGGCTGGCCGGGACCCCTCAGGTGGTCGACCTGAGCGAAGCGGTGGCCGGCCTGCCGGCGAGCGGCCAGGGCCTGGACACGCAGAGGGCTCGTGCCCTGGCGGAGGCCAGCGTGTCGCCTCAGGCGGACATACACGCCAGCTCCTCCTACCGCCGCCATCTGGCAGGCGTGCTCACTGCCCGAGCCCTGCACGCTGCCGCCTCCCGGGCCGCCGCCTCCCGGGCCGCCGCCTCCCGGGCCAGCTCCCCGCTGGCCAACGGCGCACCATCGGTCCCGGCCCCGGGAGAGCTTTCCCCCCACAGGTCGCCCACCCCCCGTTCCGCCCGACCGAGCGGTGACCAGGGCCTCAGCGTGGAGCTGGTAGTTAACGGCGTCCCCCGCTCGGCCGCCGTCCCCCCCCGCCGGCTCCTCTCCGACCTGCTCCGCCATGATCTCGGCCTCACCGGTACCCATGTGGGCTGCGAGCACGGCGTCTGTGGCTGCTGCACGGTGCTCCTGGACGGCAGGCCCGTGCGGTCGTGCCTGACCCTGGCGGCCACGGCCAGCGGCCACACCGTGACCACCGTGGAGGGTCTGGCCGGCGAGGACGGGCGCCTCTCGGCCGAGCAGCAGGCCTTCATCGACTGCCATGGCCTCCAGTGCGGCTTCTGCACTCCGGGCTTCCTCATGACCGTGAGGGCCTTCTTGGATGCCTGCCCCCAGCCAACCGAGGACGAGGCCAGGGAAGCCGTGGCGGGGAACCTGTGCCGCTGCACCGGCTACCACAACATCGTGAGGTCCGTGCTCCGAGCTGCCGAGTTGCGTCGCATGGCGCCGGGCGGGGAGCCGGCCCCCGAGCCATGACCACCCGCTTCCTCGGCCAACCCATCCCCCGTCGGGAGGACCCCCGACTGGTGCGGGGCGAGGGGTCCTTCACCGACGACCTGGGCCGGGGGGCCCTGGAGGTCGCCTTCGTGCGCAGCCCCTACGCCCATGCCCGGGTCCTGGGCATCGACGCCACCGACGCCCTGAAGGTCGAGGGGGTGGTCGCCATCTACACCTACCGGGACCTGGAGGGCAGGATGGCCGAGCCCCTCCCCGTCCTGATCCCCCATCCGGCCCTCACCCACCCCCGGACCCCCTACGCCCTCGCCCCCGGCCTGGTCAGTTACTCCGGGGAGCCCGTGGCCATGGTCGTGGCCACCGACCGCTACGTGGCCGAGGACGCCGTCGACCGTGTGGTCGTGGACTACGAGATGCTCCCTGCCGTGGTGGGGCTGGAGCAGGCGTCGGCAGCCGAGCACCTCGTCCATGAGGATGTCCCGGGCAATGTGGCCGCCCACCTGGTGCAGGAGGTCGGCGATGCCCCTGGTGCCGTGGCCGGCGCCCCTCACCGCCTCGAGCTGGAGCTCTCCATCGAGCGCAGCGCCTCCACGCCCCTCGAGGGCCGTGCCGTGCATGCCTCCTGGGACCAGGCCGACCGCACCATGCGCGTGCACTCCTCCACCCAGACCTCGACCTCGGTGCGCGCTGCCATTGCCGCCAAGCTGGAGCTGGCCGAAGCCCAGGTCGAGGTCATCGCCCCTGACGTGGGAGGGGGCTTCGGCGTGAAGATCATGCACCCCTGGCCCGAGGAGCTGCTGCTCCCATGGGCGTCCCGCCGGCTCCGCCGGCCCCTCAAGTGGACCGAGGACCGGCGGGAGCACTTCATCTCCTCGGCCCACGAGAGAGGCCAGCTCCACCGGGTCCGGGTGGGGTTCGACGCCACCGGGCGCATACTGGGACTGGACGTGGAGTTCCTGCACGACAACGGGGCCTACACGCCCTACGGGATCATCGTCCCCATCATCACCGCCACCCAGCTCCTCGGCCCCTACAAGGTCCCTGCCTACCGGGTGGCCTTCACCAGCCTCTACACGAACACCGTCATCGTCACCCCCTACCGGGGAGCCGGCCGGCCGCAAGGCTGCTTCGTCATGGAGCGCACCATGGACCGCATCGCCCAGTGGCTCGGGCTGGACCGGGCCGAGGTGCGGGCGGTCAACTTCATCCGGCCTGACGAGATGCCCTACGACCAGGGGCTCATCTTCCAGGACGGCCGTCCCCTCGTCTATGACTCCGGTGACTACCCGGCCTGCCTGGAGAGGCTGCTGGACATGGTCGGCTGGAGGGAGTTCCGCTCCGTCCAGGAGGAGGAGAGGGCCAAGGGCCGGCGCCTCGGCATAGGCGTGTCCTGCTACGTGGAGGGAACGGGGGTGGGTCCCTACGAGGGCGGCCACGTCCGGGTGGAGAGCTCGGGCAGGGTGCTCGTCGCCACCGGGCTCACCACCCAGGGCCAGGGCCACGAGACCGTGCTGGCCCAGGTGGCTGCCGATGCCCTCGGGGTGCCCATCGAGGCCGTGGAGGTCACCACGGGGGACACAAGGCGCTTCGGGTACTCGGTCGGCACCTTCGCCTCGCGGGCCGCCGTGATGAGCGGCAACGCCGTGGCGGCCGCGGCCAAGGCGGTGAGGGACAAGGCCATCCGTGTCGCCGCCGACGCCCTCGAGGCCGACCCCGAGGACCTGGAGGTGGTGGACGGCACGGTGCGGGTCCGGGGGGTGCCGTCGCGCTCCATCGCTCTCGGCACCGTGGCCATCCTTTCCAACCCGCTGCGCTATGCCTTCGACGCCGAGGCCCAGCTCGCCACCCAGTTCGCCGGGCCCGCCGACCACGCCACCCCGCCCCTTCGTGAAGGCGACGAGCCGGGCCTGGAGGCCAAGGCCTACTACTCCCCGTTGCGCTGCACCTTTGCAGCCGGGATGCACGCGGCCATCGTGGAGACCGACCCCGACACGGCCGAGGTGAGGGTTCTTCGCTACTGCGTGGTCCATGACTGCGGCCCCCTCATCAACCCGCGCATAGTGGAGGGTCAGATCCAAGGAGGGGTGGCCCAGGGAGTGGGTGGGGCTCTCTACGAGCGCATGGTCTACGACGACGCCGGCCAGCTCCTCAATGCCTCGTTCATGGACTTCCTCATGCCGTACGCCACCGAGGTACCTTCGGTGACCATCGCCCACCTGGAGACCCCCAGCCCGCTCAATCCCCTGGGCATCAAGGGTGCCGGCGAGGCCGGCGTCATCCCCGTCTCAGCCGTGCTGGCCTCCGCCATCGAGGACGCTGAGGGGTTCCCCATCGACCGCATGCCGCTGTCGCCCAGCGAGCTGCACGAGCTGCGCCGGTCCCGGGGAGCCTCGGGTTGAGGGCTCCCTTCGGCCGCCCCTCCGACCGCGGGGCCGAGCCCTGGTGCCGACCGGACGGCGGCCTCACCCTTCCTGCGTCCACCTCCCACCCCTGGGGCCGGTGAGCAGCGGGCCTGTCCGCATCGGGGTGGACACCGGTGGGACCTTCACCGACGTGGTTGCCATCCACCAGGGCGCCAGCCGGGTCGTGGCCACCAAGGTCCCCTCCACGCCCGCCGACCCCTCACGCGCCTTCCTGGCCGGGGTGGCCAAGGCACTTGGACTGCTGGGGCTGGCCGGCCCCGACGTGGAGAGCGTGAGCCATGGCACGACCGTGGCCACGAACAAGCTGCTGACCGGCGAGCTGGGCCCTCTGGGCCTGGTCACCACCGAGGGGTACCGCTTCATCCTGGAGATCGCCCGCCAGTCGGTCCCCGATGGCTACGGGAACTCCTACTTCTGGGTCAAGCCGCCCCGGCTCGTGCCCCCCGACCGGGTGCAGGTCGTGGGGGGCAGGATGGACGCCGAGGGCAGGGAGATCCGCCCCTTCCACCGGGCCCAGGCGGTGAGGGCGGCGCGGTGGTTCCGCCAGCAGGGCATCGGCGCCGTGGGCGTGTGCTTCCTCCACTCCTACGCCAACCCCGCCCACGAGCTGGCCATGAAGGAGGTGCTGTCCACCGAGCACCCTTCCTGCGTGGTCTCCCTGAGCAGCGAGGTGCTGGGCGAGTACCGCGAGTACGAGCGGGCCGTCACCACCCTCCTCGACGCCGCCGTCAAGGCCAGCGTCGGCCGGTATGTGCTCCTCGTGAAGGAAGGGCTGGGAGGGCTCACCGGCCCCGGGGGGACATCGGGAGCCAGCGGGGAGGCGCCTCTCTTCGTCATGAAGAGCAATGGAGGCGTGGCGTCTCCGGAGGAGGTCGCGGCCCTGCCTATCACCACCGTCATGTCCGGGCCGGCGGCTGGCGCCCTGGGAGCGGCCCTCATCGCCGGGAGGGCCGGGTACGAGCGGGTGCTCACCTGCGACGGCGGGGGAACCTCCACCGACGTGGCCGTGGTGCTCGGGGGGGAGCCGACCCTCACCACCGAGGGGTCGGTGGGCCCGTTCCCCTCCCGGATACCGATGGTGGACGTCGTGTCGGTGGGTGCGGGGGGCGGGTCGGTCGCCTGGGCCTCCCCGGAGGGGACGCTCAAGGTGGGGCCGGCTTCGGCAGGGGCAGAGCCGGGGCCGCTCTGCTACGGGAAGGGAGGGACCGAGCCGACCGTCACCGACGCCCACCTCTTTCTGGGGCGCATCCCCTCACACCTCCTCGGTGGCGAGCTTGCCCTCGACGTGGCAGCAAGCCGTGCCGGGATCGGCAAGCTGGCTGCCGGGCTCTCGCTCTCCCCGGAGGATTGCGCCCGGGGCGTGCTCGAGGTGGCGGCCTGGAACCAGGCCAACGCACTGCGCCGGGTGACCGTCCAGCGGGGGCTGGACCTGCGGGACCTGGCCCTCACGGTGTTCGGGGGCTCGGGCCCGCTGCTCGCCTGCAGGCTGGTGGAGCTGCTGGGGTTGCCCCTGGCCCTGGTGCCACCGGACCCCGGGAACGTCTCCGCCCTGGGCCTTCTCTCGGTGGACGTGCGCCACGACTATGTCCGCACCCATGTGTGTTCCGAGGACCGGCTGGACCCCTCCCGGGTGGAGTCGGTCTACCAGGACCTGGAGCGCAAGGCCCGCGCCACCCTCGCCCGGGAGGGCTTCTCCAGCGGGAGCCTGGTCCGCTCGGCAGATCTCCGCTACGGGGGGCAGGCCTTCGAGGTGAGGGTGCCGGTGGGGCCCGGCCCCTTGACGGCAGCGGGAGCCGAGGAGGTGGTGGAGGCCTTCCACGACGCCCACCAGCGTCTCTACGGGTACTGCTTCCGGAGCCAACCCACTCAGCGGGTTGAGTGGGTCAACCTCCGGGTGAGCGGCATCGGACCCTTGCCCCGTCCCCCCATCCCGGTGGTGGCGCCCGGAGGCGGTGGGGTCGAGCGGGCCTGCACCGGGACCCGTCGTGTTCACTTCGACGCCTGGATGGACACTCCGGTCTACCGGAGGGAGGGCTTGGCCCCCGGGGACGTGCTGGAGGGGCCGGCGGTGGTCGAGGAGCACGGCTCCACCCTGCCCCTGGCCCCCGGTTTCCGGGCCCGGGTGGACCCGTGGGGGAACCTGGTGCTGGCGCCCGGGCGTCTGCCACCGGCTCCTGCGGCCGGCGGAGCCGACCCCGTGCTGGTGGAGGTGGTGGAGGGGACGCTGGCCTCGGTGGAGAAGGAGGTGGAGGTGGCGGTGGGGCGCACGGCCCGCTCGCCCATGATCCGCGACGCCCACGACTATCGGGCCGGCATCCACGACAGGCATCTGCGCAAGCTCACCGGCCGCTCCTATTCGGCCCTTGTCCAGCCGGTCGTGCGCGACTTCCCGCTGGAGAGCATGCGCCCCGGCGATGTGTACTTCCACAACGACGTCTACCTGTCGGAGGGCGGCATCGGGCACCTGCCCGACCTGTGCGTCACGGTGCCGGTCTTCCACGGCGGGGAGGTGGTGGCCTTTGTCCAGGTCTTCGGCCACCACGACGACATCGGGGGGACGGTGCCGGGTTCGATGCCCTCCCGGGCGCGCAGCGTCTTCGAGGAGGGCCTGATGGTGCCCCCCATCAAGCTGTGGGACCGGGGGGTCCCCAACCGGGCGGCACTGCGGATCATGACCCGCAATTCCCGCATGCCCGAGTCGCTGGCTGCCGACCTCGACGCCGAGTGCGCCGCCTGCCTCATGGGGGCCCGCCGGCTGGCCGAGCTGTTCGACCGCTACGGGGTGGGGCCGGTGCAGGCCTGCTTCGACGCCATCGTCGACAAGACCACCGAGACGTTCCGCCGGGAGGTCCTGGCCAAGATCCCCGAAGGAACCTATGTGTGGGAGGACTACGCCGAGCACGACGGGGTGGACCCCCCTCGGCTGCACCGCCAGCGCCTCACCCTCACCAAGGAGCCGGACCGCCTGGTCCTGGACTTCAACGGCACCTCCCCCCAGGCCAAGGGGCCCATCAACCACTGCGGGGACGCCGCCGGCGGCAATTTCCTGAAGAAGTGGCTGGCCCCCGTCCTGCGCAACCTGGCCGACTCTCCGGAGCGGGCTGCCCAGCTCGACGTCAACGAGGGGGTGGTGCCCCTCATGGAGATCAGGTTCCCGCCACCGGGGACCCTGCTCACGCCTGTGTTCCCTGCCCCGACCAACGCCCGCACCTTCGTGATCCTCCGGTTGCTCGGTGTGCTGGCCGGTGCCCTGGCCAAGGCGGTGGGAGGGCGGATGCCCGCCGACCAGGAGACCATCCGTTACACCGGCCTCTACGGGCTGGATGGGCAGGGCCGGCCTTACCTCATGAGGGAGGTCCTGGGAGGTGGCTCGGGAGGCAGGTACTACGGCGACGGGGAGGACACCATCCACATCGTGCCCGACTCGAAGAACCTTCCCGTCGAGTTCTGCGAGTCCCGCTTCCCGCTGATCGTGGAGGAGCTGGGCCTGGCCGTGGACTCGGGCGGCCCGGGCCAGTACAGGGGTGGGCTGGGCTACGACAAGCGCATCAGGATGCTGGCCGACGCCTGCTTCATGTCCGTGGCGGACCGCTCGATCCTCTCGTGCTGGGGGCTGGGCGGGGGCCGTGCCGGCCAGCCCTTCCGGGTCACCGTCGACCCCGGGGGCCCCGGTGAGCGGGACCTGGAGGGCCTGGTGGACGAGGAGCCGGTGAGGTCGGGCGAGACGATCCGTATACGCACCACAGGAGGGGGTGGCTGGGGAGACCCTTTCCTGAGGGACCCCCGGGACGTGGAGAGGGACGTGCTGTGGGGCAAGGTGTCGGTGGAGGGAGCGGCCCGGGACTATGGCGTGGTCCTGGTGCAGGGCCGGGTCGACCCCGAGGCCACGGAGGCCCTGCGGGCCCGGCTGCGCTCGGAGCGGGGCGCTCAGCCCTTCTTCGACCGGGGCCCGGGCTACGCCCGGCTGGCCGGCGGTGACCCCTGGGCCGAGGTGGATTGGTTGTGAGCCGCAGGAGAAGATGGACGCTTCCCGTCACACCGAGAGGCAGGTGCCATGCCCGACCCCGTTGAGGTCCGCAAGATCCCCCTGGAGCATGTGAGCGATGCCTCGGGGCTGGACAAGCTGATAGTCGAGGGCCTGGTCGGGGCCGATCGGGTGGTGGCCGTGATAGGCAAGACCGAGGGCAACGGGGGGGTCAACGACTACACCAGGATCATCGCCGACCGGGCCTTCCGGGAGGTGCTGGTGGCCCGGGGGACCCGCTCGCCGGAGGAGGTGGCCCGGATACCGATCGTGTGGTCCGGGGGGACGGACGGCGTGCTGTCCCCCCACGCCACGGTCTTCGCCACCGTCGACCCCTCCCGCGCCCCGAGGACGGCGGAGCCCCGGCTCTCCGTGGGCTACGCCCAGAGCGAGCCCATACTGCCCGAGGACATAGGCCGGCCGGCCATGGTGGAGAAGGTGGCTGCCGGGGTGAGGGTGGCCATGGGCAAGGCGGGCATAGAGGACCCGGCCGACGTCCACTACGTGCAGACCAAGTCCCCCCTCCTCACCATGGCCACCATCGCCGATGCCCGCCGGCGGGGCCAGACGGTCTGGACCGATGACACGCTCAAGTCCATGGACGTCTCCAACTCGACCACGGCCCTGGGGGTGGCCGTGGCCCTCGGGGAGGTGGAGATGCCCGGGCCGGACCAGATCCACCGGGACCTGTCCCTCTACTCCTCGGTGGCCTCCTGCTCGTCGGGGGTGGAACTGGACCGGGCCCAGATCATCGTGCTCGGCAACGTGGCGGGCATAGGCGGCCGCTACCGCATTGGCCACGCCGTGATGCGCGACGCCCTCGATGCCGACGGCGTCTGGGCGGCCATACGCAGCGCCGGGCTCGGCGACCTGCCCGAGCGGCCCCACCCGAGCGACCTCCGGGGCCGGCTGGTCAACGTGTTCGCCAAGTGCGAGGCTGACCCCGGGGGGAGGGTCAGAGGGCGGCGCAACGCCATGCTGGACGACTCCGACGTGCACTGGCACCGCCAGATCAAGGCTTGCGTCGGTGGGGTGATATCGGCGGTGACCGGTGACCCCGCCGTCTTCGTCTCCGTGGCGGCGGTGCACCAGGGGCCCCCGGGCGGCGGCCCGGTGGTGGCCATCGCCGACTTGGCTGCCTGAGGGGGGTCGGCAGGAGGGACCCCTGGCAGGGGACCCGGGGGCGGCGTCGGGTGTACTATGCCGCAACTCCGGGTCCCAGAGTCAGGGGGAGGCGAGGCTGATGGCGAGGATCAGTGTTCGGCGGACCGCTCAGCGGGGTGGCCGCCTGGCTGGCCTGGGGGCGGCGATGGCTGCCCTGGCCCTGGTGGTAGGGGTGGTGGTGCCTGCCGGCGCCCAGGGTGCCCCGGGCCGCACGGCTCAGACCGCCGCCGCAGCCCGGCAGCGGGTGCCCCGGCTCAACCACGTCTTCATCATCATGCTGGAGAACCACTCCTTCGACACCGTGATCGGTGACCCCAACATGCCCTACCTCAACCGCCTGGCCCGGACCTATGGGCAGGCCACGCAGTACTACGGGGTCACCCACCCGAGCGAGCCCAACTACATAGCCGCCACCAGCGGCTCCACCTGGGACAACAACACCGACAACCCCGACCTCCGCTTCGACCACTACAACATCGTGGACGAGCTGACGTCCCACCACCTCACCTGGGCCGCCTACATGCAGTCGATGCCGAGGCCGGGCTACGCGGGCGACGAGTACCCGGCCAACGAGCCCCTCTACGTGAAGAAGCACAACCCCTTCGCCCTCTACACCGACATTGCCGACAATCCAGCCCGCATGGCCCATATAAAGCCCTATGCCCAGCTGGCGGTAGACCTGCGCACCGGCCGCGTGGCCAACTACGTCTGGATCTCCCCGGACACCTGTGACGACCTGCACGGCGGGGTCTACGACAAGATCGCCGGTTATCCCCAGACACCGTGCCCGTACAACTCGACCAACGACGACCCGGCGGACATCTCGCTGAAGCACAAGGCCGATGCCTTCATCAAGCGGACGGTGCAGATGATCATGGCGTCCAAGGCCTGGACGGGCAACAGCGCCATCTTCATCACCGTCGACGAGGGCAGCTACACCGGCGACGCCACCAACGGCGGCTACACGGACGTCTCAGGGTGCTGTGACTCCCCGGTGCTGCCCGCCGGGGACCCCGACATCTCCCCCAGCTGGCCCGGGGGCACGTACGGAGGAGGGCGGGTGGCCATGGTGGTCATCTCCCGCCACGGCCCGCGCCACGCCACCGACGCCACCGCCTACAACCACTACTCCATGCTCCTCACCATCGAGCAGGGGTTCCGGCTGCCCGCCATCGGCTACGCCAGCGACCGCAACCAGGTGAAGCCGATGTGGCCGCTCATCGTGGCCGGTAGGTAGCTGAGGCGGGAGGGACCGGGGCCCCGGCCCCGGTCCTCAGCCCCTCCCTCCCTCCTCGTCGTCGGGGGGGAGGAACTCCAGCTGGAGGTCCCCCAGGCGCACCAGGGAGGAGGCTACCCATCGGGCCAGGGGGCCCAGGGCCTGGTCCAGGGCCGAGCCACCGTCCTGGGCGGCCTTGAGCACGGCCTCCTCCAGCCGGTAGGTGCCCTCGTAGGTGACCTCGGCTGCGTACTGGAGAGACTCGAGGGACCGCTCGTAGACCTGCTCCAGGGTGGGACCCGAGCGTTCCAGGAAGTCGGTGCCGAGGGGAGGGCTCTCCTCGGGCAGGGAGGCCAGGATCTGGGCAGCGTCGGGCACCGAGCTCAGGCGTTGCACCCGCAGGGCTATCTCCATGACCAGCTCGGGCAGGTCCTCGGCGGGCTCACCTATGGACCACGACCGGTAGGCGCTCTGGCTCCAGGTGGGCCAGTCAAGGGTGATGTCGGCCCGGATGCGGGGCGGTGAGCCCTCCCCGGGCAGGCTGTAGGAGGTCTCCCAGGACACGTCCCCCAGGAACACGTCGACCTGGAACCTCTCCTCGACGGCCTGGCGCTGGAGCAGGGCAGCCTCGAAGGTGCGCCTGATGGCGGCGATGACCTCGAGGAGGATGTGGTCAAGCATCCCCGGCGAGGCTAGCTCCGGCCCTCTCGGGGCGGGTGGCCACCCGCCTCCGGCTGGGGGCCGGCCGGGGCGCCTTCCACACCCCGCGCCTCCGGCGCCCGGCGGCTAGCTTGCCATCGTGGGAACACCGAACCCCTGGCTGGAGCGGAGGGTCCTGGCCTATGCCCACCGGGGCGGGGCCAGGGAGGGGCCTTCGAGCACCCTGGCTGCCATGGAGGCGGCCCTGAAGGCCGGCGCCACCGCCTTGGAGCTTGACGTCCATGCCACGGCCGATGGGCACCTGGTGTGCTGCCACGACCCCACGGTGGAGCGCACCACGAACGGCACCGGGGCCATCGCCGAGATGACCCTGGACCAGGTGAAGTCCCTCGACAACGCCTGGTGGTTCGTGCCCGGCGAGGAGGTCTCCCCCGGGAGGCCGGCGGCGGACTACCCGTTCCGGGGACGGGCTCCCGCCGACCCCGCCTACGCCGTCCCGACCCTCGTGGAGGTGCTGGAGGCCTTCCCGGGCGTGCCCCTGAACCTCGACATAAAGCAGACCGCACCTGCCGTCTCCCCCTACGAGGCCACCCTGGCCCGGGTACTTTCCAGATGGGACCGGGTGGACGACGTGATCGTGGCCTCCTTCCACGACGAGGCGCTGGCAAGGTTCTCTGCCCTCGCACCCGATGTCTCGACCGCCGCCGGCGCCTTGGCCATTGCCGAGTTCTGGCGGGCCGTCCACTCCGGGGAAGGGCCGCCGCCGGCCCGCTTCCAGGCCCTGCAGGTCCCCGTTGCCTTCCAGGGGATCACGATCGTGGACGAGGAGCTGGTGAGGGCAGCGCACGAGGCCGGCGTCGCCGTGCATGTCTGGACCGTCGACGAGGAGGAGCAGATGGAGCGCCTCGTGCGCCTCGGCGTGGACGGCATCATGACGGACGTGCCATCGAGGCTGGCCCGCGTCCTGGCCGACCTGGAGGTGGCATGGCGCCCAGGCCCGCCAGCCCCGGGCCGGAGCCGTCCCGTCGCCCCTTCGGAGGCCTAGGGCGTCCCCGGCCCCTCGCCTGGCTGCCCTACCATCGGATGGGTGAGCAGGCCCGTCGTGCCGGCGGCCTCCTCGGACCAGGAGGTCCCCTGGGGCTCGGCCGAGCTGGGGTGGCCGGACGACCCTTACCGTGCCTACGCACGGGCCAGGCAGCTGGGGCCGGTCTGCCCGTGGGCCCTGAGGGGCGGCCACCGGGCCTGGGTGGTCACCTCCTATGCCGAGGCCCGCTCGGCCCTGGGCGATCCCCGCCTGTCCACTGACGGGCGGCGCTTCTTCGCATCGCGCCGGCGGGGTGACCGGTCCCGGGCCGGGGCCTTCACCTCCACCCCTCCGGAAGGAAGCGAGCTCTCCCTGTTCGAGCACATGCTCACCACTGATCCCCCCGATCACACCCGCCTGCGACGGCTGGTGTCCCAGGCGTTCACCCTCAGGCGGGTCAACGCCCTCCGGCCCCGGATCACCGGAATTGCCTCCCAGCTGCTCGACAACCTGGGGGGGGAAGGGGTGACCGACCTCGTCTCCACCTTTGCCTTCCCCCTGCCCATCCGGGTCATAAGCGAGCTCCTCGGCGTGCCCCTGGCCGACCAGGACCGGTTCCGGAGCTGGTTCACCGCCATGCTCACGGTGGGCAGCGACGAGCACCGCCGCCAGGATGCCCGGGCCGCCGCCGGCGAGGTGGCGACCTACATCGCCCACCTCATCGCAGCCAAGCGGGCCCGACCCGCCGACGACATGATCTCGGCCCTGGTGGCAGCCAGGGACGGTGACCAGGTGCTGTCCGAGACCGAGCTCATCTCGATGGTCTTCCTGCTCCTCCTGGCGGGGCACGAGACGACCGTCAACCTCATCGCCAACGGCGTGGTGGCTCTGCTGTCCAACCCGGCCCAGCTGGGGCTGGTGGTCGCCGACCCCGGGCTGATGCCGGCCACCGTCGAGGAGCTGCTGCGCCACGACGGCCCTGTCCACCACACCACCCTGCGCTACACGACCGAGCCGCTGACCCTGGGTGGGGTGGACATCCCCGCCGGCGAGGTGGTCCTGGTGGTCCTGGCCTCGGCGAACCGGGACCCGGCCCGCTTCCCCGACCCCGGCCGCCTGGACATCGGCCGCCCCCCCGGCCCGCACCTGGCCTTCGGCCACGGCCCTCACCACTGCCTGGGGGCCCCGTTGGCCCGCCTCGAGACCCAGGTGGCCCTCACCCTCCTGCTGCGCCGATTCCCCTCCCTCGCCCTGGCCGGCCCCCTCCAGTGGCGTGAGGGGATCTTCCTGCGGGGCCTCCACTCCCTACCGGTCGCCCTCGGGCGGTCGAAATGAGCCGTCCCCCCTGGGGCCGGGCCTGTCCAGGGACCCGCTCCGGCCTCAGGCCATGGAGCCCACCGACTCCCACATACCCCGCCAGGAGGGGTGCCGGAGCTTGGCCATGGCTGCCTCGGTGATCTGGCTGATGCGCTGCGAGGTCAGACCCAACCGTTGGGCCACGTCGGCCAGGGTGAGGGGCTCGGACCCCTCCAGCCCGTAGCGCAGGGCCAGGACCAGGCGCTCGCGCTCGGTGAGGGGCGAGAGGAAGCGGCACAGCTCGACCGGTACCCGCGACGCCATGAGCTGCTCGAAGGGCGGGTCCTCGCTGGGGCCGGGTATCACGTCGCCCAGCAGGGCACCGTCCCCGTCCCGGGAGGTCGGCTCGAACAGGGACCGCGGCTCGGAGGCCAGCAGCATGACCTCGACCACGTGGTGCTCGGACAGGCCGGTGTCCGTGGCCAGCTCGGAGGGGCTGGGGCGCCGCCCGAGGGTCACCTCGAGGCGCTGCTGGGCCTCCTGCACGGCGCGCTCCCGGTCGCACACGTGGGCGGGACGGTATATGGCATGGCTCGAGGTGCGGATTCCCTGGGCGATGGCCTGGCGGATCCACCAGCTGGCATAGGTGGAGAACCGGAACCCCCTCTGCCAGTCGAAGCGCTCCACCGCCCGCAGAAGCCCGATGTTCCCCTCCTGGACCAGGTCCTCCAGAGGGACCCCCGAGGAGCGGTAGCGCTTGGCTATGGCTATCACCAGGCGCAGGTTGGCCTCCACGAACTGCCGCTGGGCGGCAGCGCCCTCCCGGGCCAGGCGGGCCAGGCGGCCGCGCTCAGCAGGCATCAGCTCCCGCCCCCCCTTGGCCAGCTCGGCCTCGGCCTGCCGGCCCAGCTGGACGGCCTGGCCCAGGCGGCGCTCGTCGTCCTTCGTCAGCAGCCGGTGACGGCGCACGTCGGCGAAGTACTGCCCGAGGACATCCTCAACGACGGCGCTCATACCCTGCCCAGTTCCCCGATGCTCGACCCTCTGACGCGAAAAGGCCGATCACCCTGAGGGCGATCGGCGGCTCGGCCGGTTACCCCTGCCGTCGTGAGCAGGAGCACAATGTCTGGTTGTGCAGGCCATGATAGCTACCGGGGCGGCCAGCGCCCAACCCGACGGGCCTCCTGGGCCCTCGGGCGCCCCGGGGGGCCAGCCCTGGGCCGAGGCGACCGACTCGCAGCTGCTCGCCCCCTTGCGCCTCACCATGGTGCGGGTGGCCCTCGGCCTCGGCTGGGTCTCCGCGGCCGTGGTCCTCATAGACACCTTGTCGCCATCGTGGCATGCCGCCCCGGTGGACCACGCTGTGATCCTGGCCCTGGTGTGCGCGGCCGCAGCAGTGAACGGGTTCCTGGGGTTGCTGCCCTGGCGGAGGTGGATGGGCACCCAGAGGGCCGACCAGATCCTGGCCCTGTGGGCCGGCGCCGTGGTGGTCCTGATAGCGGTCTTCATCCACCTGGGCGGCTACTGGGCCGGCGAGTACTACCTCCTCTACTTCCTGGTGGTCCCCTTCATCGCCGCTACCGAGCCCCTGGCCCGCCAGGCCGTCCTCTATGCCATGTCCCTCTGCGGCTACCTGGTGGGGATCCTCTCCGCCCCGGGGCCCCACCCGGCCGCCGGCCTCGGCATCCGGACCGTGGTGCTGGCGGGGGCCTGCGTCCTGAGCGGAGTGCTGGCCCAGGCCATCAGCCAGACCACCAGGGCCCGGGCCCGGGCCGAGTCCTCCGCCCGCCTGGAGCGACTGCTGGCTGACGAGGCCCATCACCGGATCAAGAACAACCTTCAGCTCATCGCCGACCTCCTGTCCATGGAGGCGGCCAAGGTGGGCAGCCAGGTGCCTGCCGTGGTGGAGGAGACCCTGTCCCGGATCCAGAGCGTGGCTGCCGTCCACCAGGTGCTGGCCATGGCTGGAGAGGGCCGGGTGGCCCTGCGGCCGGTGGTGCAGCGCATCGTGAACCTCCTGGCGGACCGGTTGGGTGACCCGCGGGCGGTTTGGGTGTCGGGCGGCGAGGGGATCGAGCTTCCCGGCAGCCGGGCCACCTGGACAGCCCTGGTGGTGAACGAGCTGGTGACCAACGCCCTGCGCCACGGGCGGGGGGGAGTGGAGGTCAGGCTGGAGGGGAATGCTGCCGGCGTGGTCCTGCGTGTCGATGACGAGGGCCCCGGGCCGGGCCAGGCCGGGCCCGGGTTGGGGCTGGCCCTGGTGCAGCGCCTGGTCCACGACGGCCTGGGCGGCGACATGGAGGCCGGGTCCCGGGCGGGGGGTGGGTGGGAGGTGGCGGTCCGCTTCCCGGTCGGGAGTGAGGAGGCCCTCAGGTGCGGGTCCTGATCGCCGAGGACGACCCGGTCATAGCCCTGGGCCTGGAGACAACCCTCGCCGGTCTCGGCCACGAGGTGGTGGCCCGGGTGGACGAGGGCCACCGGGCCGTGGCGGAGGCGGCCCGCACCCGGCCCGACGCCATCGTGCTGGACCTGCTCATGCCCGGCCTCTCCGGTCTGGAGGTGGCCCGGCGGGTCACCGCCGAGAGGCCGGTGCCGATCGTGGCCGTGACCGCCTACGACGACCCCTCCCTCGTGGAGGAGGCCGCCAGCCGGGGAGTCGGTGCCTACCTGGTCAAGCCGGTGACCCCCCGCCAGGTGGGCTCGGCGCTGCGCCTGGCCGTGTCCCGCCACGGCCAGTTCGAGGCCATGCGGGCCGAGGTGGACCGCCTGACGGACGCCCTGGAGACCCGCAAGCTGGTGGAGAGGGCCAAGGGCGTCCTCATGAGGCACCGGGGCCTGTCCGAGGCCGAGGCCTTCTCCCGCATCCAGCGGCGGGCCCGGGACACCAACCGGCGCATGGCCGAGGTGGCCAGCGAGATAATCGCCGCCGACCAGGCCCTGCGCTAGCGCCGGTCAGCCCCTCCCGGCGTTGGGCTTCCTCCCGTGGTTGGCCTTCTTCTTCCCGGACAGCTTGCGCTTGGTGGTCTTCTTGGACACGGGCAGGGAACCCTACCAGTAGCCTCGGGGCGTGGAGCGCCTGGGCCTCGTCGGGCTGCCCAACTCGGGCAAGTCGTCGCTGTTCAACGCCCTCACCGGGGGCCAGGCCCCGGTAGCCGCCCACCCCTTCTCCACCACCGAGACGTCGGTGGGGGTGGCCCATGTGCCCGACCAGCGCTTGACCGCCCTGGCCGGCATGAGCCGCAGCCGCAAGGTGGTGCCGGCCAGCGTCGAGGTGGTGGACATTGCCGGCCTGGTGGCGGGGGCTGCCACTGGGGAGGGGCTCGGCAACCGCTTCCTGGCCGGCATCCGGGAGGTGGACGCCCTCCTTCTGGTCCTGCGCTCCTTCGAGGCGGCGGGGGTGCCGGGGGACACCGACCCGGTGGAGGCTCTTGGGACCCTGGAGCTGGAGCTGGTGCTGGCCGACCTGGCCAGCGTGGAGGGGGTCATCGAGCGACGGCGCAAGCAGGCCCGCTCCGACCGGTCCTTGGCCGGGGAGGTGGCCGCCCTCGAGGCGGCCCTCGAGCCCCTGCAGGCCGGGGTCCCCATCTACCGCTCGGGGCTCGGCCCCGAGGTCAGGGCCGCCTTGAGGCCCGCCTTCCTTCTCACCAACAAGGCCGTGCTGGCCGTGGTGAACATGGGCGAGGACCAGTTGGCCATGGCAGGCAAGCTGGCCCAGGCCGTGGGTGAGGTGCTGGGCGGCGAGGAGCACGTGGTCCCCGTGAGCGTCCAGCTCGAGGCCGAGGCGGCCCAGCTCCCCGAGGGCGAGCGAGCCGAGCTCCTGGAGGGCCTGGGCCTGGGGGAGGGGGCCCTTCCCAGGGTGGCCCGCTCCGCCTACCACCTGCTCGGCCGGCGAACCTTCTTCACCACGGGGGAGAAGGAGACGCGGGCCTGGACGTTCAGGGCCGGGGCGCGCGCCCCCGAGTGCGCCGGGGTCATCCACTCCGATCTCCAGCGGGGCTTCATCCGGGCCGAGGTGATCCGCTGGGACGAGCTGCTGGAGCTGGGCTCGTGGGCGGCGGCCAAGGCAGCCGGGCGGCTGCGAGTGGAGGGCAAGGAGTACGAGGTGCGCGACGGCGACGTCCTCGAGATCCGCTTCAACGTGTGAGGAGGGCCCGGGCGCCGGGCGCCTCGGGCCCGGCGACCCGGTGCTCGGCCCGGCGGGGCGAGGACCGGGTGGGCGGAACGCCCCTTGACCGGCGATCCCCACGACATGAACCGCCCACCGCGGCATGCTGAACGTGACCGCCGATCCAGGCCCCGGCGGTCAAGCCCCGGGAGCCCAAGGACCCTCCAGGGCAGGGCGGCGAACGTGCGAGCCGGTCGGCTGCCCGGGAACGTCCTGATCAACCTGTGACACCGGAGCAAGGGCCGGGCATCGGTACTCTCAGGGCGGTGAGGGCCGGCGAGGCATCCCGGGAGAGGTGGCGAGCCTGATGGCCTGGCTGATGCGTGACGGCCAGGTCCTCGCCACCGTCGAGGTGGCCGAGACCCTGGGGGCCAGGCTCCGGGGCCTGATGGGCCGCCCGGCGCTGGAGGGCGCCCTGCTGGTGCGCCCGGCCCGCTCCTGGCACACCCTGGGGACCCGCTTCGCCGTGGACGTCGCCTACTGCGACCCGGAGCTGGTGGTGCTGTCCGTCGTGACCCTGCGACCCTTCCGCCTCGGCGTCCCCCGCCTCCGGGCGGGCAGCGTCCTGGCTGCGCCCGCAGGCGCCTTCGAGCGCTGGGGCCTTCGGCCCGGCGACCAGCTGGAGGTGAAGGGGTGAGGCGGGCTCTCCCCTCGACCCGTCGCTGGCGGTGACCGGCAGCCTGGTCCTCGTCGCCACCCCCATAGGCAACCTGGACGACCTTTCCCCCCGCGCCGCCCGGGCCCTGGCCGAGGCGGACCTGATCGCCTGCGAGGACACCCGCCGGACCAGGAAGCTGCTCTCCCACTCGGGGATAACCGGCAAGCGCCTGCTTGCCGTCCACGACCACAACGAGGCCGCCCAGACCCGGGCCGTGCTGGCCGAGCTGGACCGTGGGCGCACCGTGGCGGTGGTGTCCGATGCCGGGACCCCGGCCATCTCGGACCCCGGGGGGAGGCTGGCGGCGGCAGCCGGCGCCACCGGGGCCCGGGTGAGCGTGGTGCCCGGGCCCACGGCGGCCATCGCCGCCTTGGTGGTGAGCGGCCTGGCCACGGGCAGGTTCTGCTTCGAGGGGTTCCTGCCGAGGTCGGGGAGCGAGAGGCGCCGCCGCCTGGAGGCGGTGGCCTCCGATCCCAGGACCACGGTCCTCTACGAGGCACCTCACCGCCTGGCCGCCACCTTGGCGGACCTGGCGGAGGTGTGCGGCCCCTACCGGCAGGTGGCCGTGGTGCGGGAGCTGACCAAGGTCCACGAGGAGGTGTGGAGGGGGTCACTGGCCGCAGCCCGGGCCCGGGCCGAGGAAGCCGTCCCGAGGGGCGAGCACACGATCGTCCTGGCCGGCGCCCCGGCGGTGCGGCCCCCGGCCGAGGAGGACCTGGAGAAGGTGGTGGGTGAGGCGCTGGCTGCGGGCCGCCCGGTCAAGGAGGCAGCCGCCCTGGCGGCGGCCGAACTGGGCGTGCCCCGCCGGCGCGCCTACGAGGCGGCCATCAGCTGGCGGGACAGGTCGGGGGAGGCAAGCGCCCCGGCGTGCCCTTTCGAGCCGGACGGGCCGGGTCGGTAGGCTCGCCTGCCAGTGGCACGCTTCTACCAGACCACCCCCATCTACTACGTGAACGACGTGCCCCACATAGGGCATGCCTATACGACGGTGGTGGCCGATGCCATGTGCCGCTTCCATCGCCAGGCGGGGGACGAGGTGTTCTTCCTCACGGGCACCGACGAGCACGGGCTCAAGGTGGCCCAGTCGGCCGAGGCCCACGGGATGGCCCCCGCCGAGTGGGCGGCAGCCAACGCCGAGCGCTTCAAGGAGGCCTGGAAGCTCCTCGACGTGGCCTACGACGACTTCATCCGCACCACCGAGCCCCGCCACCACCTGGCCGTGCAGGCCTTCCTGTCCCGTATCAGGGACAACGGCTGGATCGAGCCGGGCACCTACGAGGGGCTTTACTGCATCTCCTGCGAGGCCTACTACACCGAGGACGAGCTGGTGGACGGGCGCTGTCCGGTCCACGACCGGCCCGTGGTCACCATGAAGGAGGAGAACTACTTCTTCAAGCTGTCGGCCTTCGAGAGCCGCCTCATCGAGTGGTACGAGTCCAATCCGGAGGCCGTCCAGCCCGCCACCAAGCGCAACGAGGCCCTGGGCTTCATCCGTTCCGGGCTGCAGGACATCTCCATCACCCGCACCTCGCTCAGGTGGGGGGTGCCGGTCCCCTGGGACGCCGACCACGTCTTCTACGTCTGGTACGACGCCCTCATCAACTACCTGACCGGCATCGGCTACGGCGACGACGAGGAGCGGTTCTCCGCCTGGTGGCCGGCCAGCCACCACCTGATAGGGAAGGACATCATCCGCTTCCACTGCGTGTGGTGGCCGGCCATGTGCATGGCCGCCGGGATCGACCCTCCCAGCCAGGTGTTCGTCCATGGCTACCTGCTGGTGTCGGGCAGGAAGATGTCCAAGACCGGGGGCCTCACCCAGATCGCGCCCCGGGACCTGGTCGAGGACTTCGGGGTGGACGCCGTGCGCTACCACCTGCTGCGGGACGTGAGCCTTGGCTCCGACGGGGAGTTCAGCCACGAGGGCATGGTGGCCCGCTACAACTCCGACCTGGCCAACAACCTGGGCAACCTCCTGGCCCGGGTGGCCACGGTGGTGGCCTCCCGCTGCGGAGGGCTGGGCCCGGCGCCCCAGCCAGCGGGCTCCGCCCGGCTGGCCGATGTGGCGGCCTCGGTGGTGCGGGATTGGGAGGCGGGGTGGAGGCGGTACGCGCCCCACGAGGCCCTGGAGGCGGCCTGGCGGCTCATACGGGAGACCAATGCCGAGCTGGAGGCCAAGGAGCCCTGGAAGGCCCCTCCCGGTCCCGGGGTGGAGGCCGTGCTGGGTGACGCCCTGGAAGCTCTGCGCATCGTCGCCGTCCTGGCCGCTCCCGCCATGCCCCGCACCTCAGGCGAGGTGTGGAGGCGGCTCGGGCTCTCGGGCTCCCCCGTCGACGCCCGCCTGCCCGAGGCGGTGGTGTGGGGTGGCTACCCGGGTGGGCTGGCCGTGGAGCGGGGTCCGGCCCTCTTCCCGCGCCGGCGGGACTAGGGGGCGGCGCTGCTGCGCTGGTTCGACAGCCACTGCCACGTGCAGGACATGGAGGACCCCGCGGCCGCCCTGGCTCGGGCCCGGGAGGCAGGCGTGACAGGCGTGGTGTGCGCCGGCACCGACGTCCCGTCCTCGGTTGCGGCCCTTGCCCTGGCGGACGCCACCCCCGGGGTCTGGGCCACCGTCGGCCTCCACCCCCACCATGCGTCACGAGGGGTGGAGGGGATCGCCCGCCTCCTCCGGGACGAGGCGGGCGGCCACCTGGTGGCCGTGGGGGAGTGCGGGCTCGACTACCACTACGACCACTCGCCCCGCCCGGACCAGCGCCGGGCCTTCGCCGCCCAGGTGGCCCTGGCCCGGGAGGCGGGGCTGGCCCTGGTCGTCCACACCAGGGAGGCCTGGGACGACACCTTCGCCGTCCTCACCGCCGAGGGGGTGCCGGACCGCACCGTGTTCCACTGCTTCACCGGAGGGGTGGCCGAGGCGCGCCGCTGCCTCGATCTCGGCGCCTGGCTGTCCTTCAGCGGCATCACCAGCTTCGCCCGGGCCGAGGACGTGCGAGCCGCGGCGGCGCTCTGCCCTGCCGACCGGCTGCTGGTCGAGACGGACTCCCCCTATCTTGCCCCGGTGCCCCACAGGGGCCGGCCCAACGAGCCGGCCTGGGTGCCGTTGGTGGCTCAGGCGGTGGCGACGGCCCGGGGGGAGGCGGTGGAGGCCGTGGCCGCCGCCTCGTGGGCGGCCGCCACCACCGCCTATGGGCTGGAGGGCAGGGGATGACGGTGGAGGCCGGGCCGGGCCGGCTCGGCCCTGGCCCCGCGCCCACCGGGGTGCGCCGGCTCCTGGCCGAGCACGGCGTCTCCCCCCGCCGGGCCCTGGGCCAGCACTTCCTGGCCGACCCCAACACGGCCAGGCGGATCGCTCGCCTGGCCGGGGTGGGCCCGGGCGACCGGGTGGTGGAGATCGGCGCCGGCCTGGGGGCCTTGACCCTGGCCCTGGCGGAGACGGGGGCCTCGGTGACCGCCGTCGAGGTGGACCGCCACCTGCTGGCCCCCTTGCGGGCGGTGGCTGAGCCGGCCGGGGCCGAGGTGGTGGAAGGTGACGCCCTGACCCTGGACTGGGGGCGCCTGGTGGGGCCCGGTCCCTGGGTGGTCGTGGCCAACCTGCCCTACAACGTCGCCACCCCGCTGGTCCTGCGTCTGCTGGAGGATGTGGCGGCCCCGGCCCGGATGCTGGTCATGGTCCAGGCCGAGGTGGGCGAGCGCCTGGCCGCCGGGGTGGGCAGCCCGTCCTATGGGGCGGTCTCGGTGAGAGTGACCTACTGGGCCCGGGCCGAGGTGCTGGGGAGGGTGCCCCCCACGGTCTTCGTGCCCCGGCCCCGGGTGGAGTCGGCCCTGGTGGGGATCCAGCGCCGGCCGGAGCCGGCCGTGGATCCCGACATGGTGGGCTACCCGAGGCTGGTGGAGGTGGTGAAGGCCGGCTTCGCCCAGCGGCGCAAGATGCTGCGCCGGTCCCTGGCCGGAGTGGTGCCCGGTGAGGCATTCGGCGCCGCCGGAGTGGACCCCAGGGCCCGGGCCGAGGAGCTGGATGTGAGCGCATGGGGAAGGCTGGCGGCATGCAGGCCAGGACCGAGCGGGCACCGGCCAAGCTGACCCTGTCCCTCCGGGTGACGGGGGTCCGCCAGGACGGCTACCACCTGCTCGAGGCGGAGATGGTGAGCCTCGACCTGGCCGACGAGCTGACCTTCTCGGAGGGCGAGGGCCTGGAGGTCGTCGACCCCTCCGGCTCCGCCGGCCGGGTCCCCGCCGGCCGGGACAACCTGGTCTCCCGGGCCCTGGCCCACGTGGGCCGGCGGGCCCATGTGCGCCTGGTGAAGCGCATACCGGCCGGAGGCGGCCTGGGCGGGGGCTCGGCCGATGCGGCCGCCGTGCTGCGCTGGGCCGGTGTCGGTTCCGGCCCTTCCGGGCCGGGACCCGACACCCTCCGCTCGGTGTCCCGCCTGGGAGCCGATGTGCCGTTCTGCCTGGTGGGAGGGCGGGCCCGGGTGCGGGGCGTGGGGGAGGTGGTGGAGCCTCTGGCGCCCCGGCCCAAGGCACTGGTGCTGGTGCTCCCACCCTTTGGTGTCTCCACCGAGGCCGTCTACCGGGCCTGGGACTGGCTGGGGGGGCCGACGGCCGACGGCCCCAACGACTTGGAGCCCGCCGCCTTGCTGGTGGAGCCGCGCCTGGCCGCCTGGCGGGACGCGCTGGGTGAGGCCACCGGGAAGGTGCCGGTCCTGGCCGGAAGCGGGTCCAGCTGGTTCGTGGAGGGGACGCTTGGCGAGCTGGGCCTCGAAGGCCGGCCCTGCCTGAACGTCGAGGGGGAGGAGGGGCGGCTGGTGGCGGTGAGGACCGGCTAGCGAACCACTACTTGCCTGCCCGCCGCTGCCAACGAGTGGCCTTCAGCATCTTCTTGTGCTTCTTCTTGCGCATCCGCTTCCGGCGCTTCTTGATGAGGGAACCCATGGCGGCGGCAATGGTAGCGGGCCTTCGGGCCCGAGGGCTCATGAGGGTTCCGGGACCAGGAGGCCCCTTCGGTTGGCGGGGCCTTTAGCCCACCACCACGGTGGTGGCGTCCAACAGGTAGTCGAAGGCCAGCACCCGGCCCTGCCTCCTCACCACCCATTCGGCGAAGGCCCGGTGGATGGGGTGATCCTGGTAGCGGGCCAGGGCGTCCTGGTCGGGGAACTGGGTGTAGAGCAGGTAGCTGTAACCCTGGGTGCGGGCACCGGTGAGGTCGGTCCCGAAGCGCAGGGTGGTGAACCCCCCGATCTCTGCCGGCCAGCTCCTGATCCGGGCGGCCATGTCTGCCTCCTCCTCGGGCGAGAGGGGCGGGGCGAAGGAGAACAGCACCACGTGCTGCACCTCCGGCCTCTGCTCGGTCATGGTCTCGTCCTCCCGGTCGAGGGCTCAGCTGCCGGTGAGGGCGGCCCCGGAGGGGAGTGGGGCACCCACTTCCACCCCGGTGCCTGCGGCGAGGGGTCGCGCCCCGGACGCCTCCTTGAACACGAGGTCGAAGACGGAGCGGTCATCCGAGTGCAGGGAGGTGACCGCCAAGGAGGCTCCCCGCCACCCGAAGCTCCACATGGGGTTGGTGGTGCTGTGGGTGTACACGAGAAGGGACCCTCCGGCATCGAGGTAGCCGAGGTTCACGTTGCCCCCGAAGGTCTGGTCGACCTGGCGCAGGGCCTCGGCAGCAGGTACCCCGGCGGCGAGCTGCTCCTTGAAGAAGGCCCAGCCCACCTCGCTGTCTGCTCGCCCCGCCAGCTGGTCCTCCCAACGGGAGCGGAGCTCTTCGGCCCGCTGGAGCAATCCGTTGTGGCACCAGGCGTGCTCGGTCCCGGCGCTGAAGGGCTGGGTGTCGGCCCACTGGATGGTGGACAGCCGGCTGGGCCGGCGCAGGTGGACGAGGAAGCGGCGGGAGGAGCAGCCTCCGGCCAGTGCCTCCCCGGCCTCCTCCTCGAACCGGCCCAGGCCCTTCACCACCCGCACCGCAGGGTCACCGGCGTCCTCCTCCAGCCAGGCCACCCCCCAGCCGAAGCCGGCGATGCCCAGGCGCTCCAGCCTGGCCGCCACGGGAGCCAGGGTGGCGAAGGGCTCCGGTTCGGGGAAGGCGGCGGCCAGGAACTCACACATGGAGCCCGAGACTACCGACTGGAGCCCGTCTGCGTACCTGCCCGGGATACGGTGGCAGGAGCAGTCGGGGATCGTCCAAGTGGCAGGACAGCAGACTTTGGATCTGCGAATCGAGGTTCGAGTCCTCGTCCCCGAGCGCCGCCATCCCCCCCCGGCCCCATGTTCGGTAATGGGGCCCCCAGGTGAGAAGATAGGTCCATGACGCGTCCGCTGTCGGCCGTGGTCCTGGCTGCCGGCGAAGGGACCAGGATGCGGTCAGCCCGCCCCAAGCCGCTGCACCGGCTGTGCGGCCGCCCCATGGTGCTGCACGTGCTCGACGCCCTGGCCGAGCTGCCCGTGGACCTCACGGTGGTGGTCGTGGGCCATGGGGGGGAGAGGGTGGCCAAGGCGGTCCAGGAGGAGGCCCCGGCGGGGCTCCGCCTGGCCTTCGTCGAGCAGCGGGACCAGCGGGGGACCGGGGACGCCGTCTCGGCCGCCCTGACCGAGCTCCCCGACGTGTTCGGCGGGGGGGACGGCGGGGACCTGGTGGTGCTGCCGGCCGACACCCCCCTGCTCCGTCCCCCCACCCTCGCCCACCTGGTAAGGAGCCACCGCAACGCCGGGGCGGCTGCCACCCTCCTCACCGCCCTGGTGGCCGAGCCGGCGGGCTACGGGCGGATAATCAGGGACAAGGAGGGGGCCGTGGCCCGGGTGGTCGAGGATGCCGACGCCACCGAGGAGGAAAGGGCCATCGCCGAGATCGCCACCTCCATCTACTGCTTCCGCCACGAGCTGCTGGCTCCCGCCCTGCGCCGGCTCTCGCCCGTGAACGCCCAGGGCGAGTACTACCTGACCGACGTGGTGGCCGTGCTGCACGACGCCGGCTACAAGGTCGGCTCGGTGGTGGTGGAGGACCCCACGGAGGTGGCGGGGGTGAACGATCGGGCCCAGCTGGCGGTGGCCGAGGCCGAGCTGCGGGACCGCACCAACGAGCGCTGGATGCGGCGGGGGGTGACCATGCTCGACCCCGAGACCACCTACGTGGATGCCTCGGTGAAGCTGGCCCCGGACGTGACCCTGTTCCCCGGGGTGATGCTCTCGGGGGCGACGGAGGTGGCGGCGGGGGCCGAGATAGGCCCGGACACCCGCCTCATCGACACCGTGGTGGGCGAGGGGGCCACAGTGCTTCGTACCGAGGCCCGCCTGGCCGAGATCGGCCCGGGGGCCAGGGTCGGCCCCTTCGGGGCCCTGGAGCCGGGGGCCAGGGTGGCGGCCGGGGTGGTGACTGGGCCATTCTTCAGGGGCGGCGGCCCCGAGCCAGGGCCGGCGGCACCCGGGCCTCCTCCTCCGAGGGATGACGGGTAGCGTGGCTGACCCGGAACGACAACCGACCAAAGCGAGCTGTCCCATGGAGCTGGTGTCCAAGAAGCGCCTGGAGTTGTACGCCGGCCGGTCCCATCCCGAGCTGGCCCGGGACATCGCAGCTCACCTCGGCGTGCAGCTCGGGAACGCCAACCTCAGGCGCTTTGCCGACAGCGAGGACCACTGCCAGTTCGGCGAGTCGGTGCGGGGAGCCGACGTCTTCATCTTCCAGACCCATGCCCGCCCCGTGAACGACTCGATCATGGAGCAGTGCATCATGATCGACGCCGCCAAGCGGGCCTCGGCCCGACGCATAACGGCCGTGTGCCCCTACCTCGGCTACTCCCGCCAGGACCGCAAGGCCTCGGGCCGGGAGCCCATCTCGGCCAAGCTGGTCACCGACCTCCTCTCGGTGGCCGGCGCGGACCGGATCGTGAGCGTCGACCTGCATGCCAGCCAGATCCAGGGCTTCTTCGACGGGCCGTGGGACCACCTCACCGCCATGCCCGTGCTCATCGACTACCTGCGCTCCGAACGCCTGCACGACCCGGTGATGGTGGCCCCCGACGCCGGGCGCATCAAGGTGGCGGAGCGCTTCAGCCAGCACCTGGGCTGGGACCTGGCCTTCGTCTACAAGCGCCGGCCCAAGGGTGCGCCCACCCAGGTGGAGGCGGTGGAGGTGATAGGAAACGTCTCCGGCCGCACCTGCGTGATCATCGACGACATCGTCAACACGGCCGGGACCATCTGCGCCGCTGCCGACCTCCTGATGGAGAGGGGCGCCTCCGAGGTGTGGGCTGCGGCCACCCACGGGGTGCTCTCCGACCCGGCCGTGGACCGTCTCAAGAACTCGTCCCTGGCCAGGGTGGCGGTGACCGACACCCTTCCCATCGCCCCCGAGAAGCGCTTCGACAAGCTCGAGGTCCTGACCGTCTCGGGCATCATTGCTGCCGCCATCGACGCCGTCTTCGCCGACACCTCCGTGTCCGAGATCTTCGGCGGCGACAACCAGGTCTAGGTCGAGGGGAGCAAGCCCCTCGGCGGCACATCTGGTGCCCCCTCACTCTCCTCCTTGTCATTTCCTCACAGTGAGCGCCGGGATTGACCTCACCGGGTAGTGGCAGGGCGTGAACGAAGCGGCACAAACTGTTGCATCGCCGCCCTGGCATTGCTAGAGTGGTAGCGACACGGGGGGTTCTGGTCCCCCCGCTTGATACTGGCGGCGGCGCCGGTCACCTCCCCCCCGGCCGGTGCCGCCGCCGTTTCTTGCCTGGCTCGATAGGCAGGCGGGGTCGTAGGGGCCCTAGACTGGCGGCTCGTCCCCATCGTCCGGCTCACCGGAGGACGCTGCAAGCCATGCCTGAGATACAGCTCGATGCCAAGGTGGGTAGGCCCACCGGCTCACGTGCCTCACGCCGGCTGCGCGCCGCCGGCCAGGTCCCGGGGGTGATCTACGGCCACGGCGTGGACCCTCTGCCGGTGGCGGTGGACGGGCGGGAGTTGCGCGCCGCCCTTTCGGGGCCGGCGGGGCTCAACGCCCTCCTTGCCCTGCGGGCCGATGGCAACACCTACCTGACCATGGCCAAGGAGCTCCAGCGCCATCCGGTGCGGGGCACGGTGGCCCATGTCGATTTCGTCGTGGTGAGGCGGGACGAGCCCGTGACGGCCGAGGTGCCCATCATGCTGGTGGGCGAGGCGGAGGAGGTCCACCGGGGGGATGGGGTGGTCGACCAGCAGCTGTTCAGCCTCCACGTGCGGGCCCTTCCCACCAACATCCCCGAGTCCGTCGAGGTCGATGTGAGCGGCCTGGCCATCGGCCACACCATCCGGGCGGGGGACCTGGACCTGCCCCCGGGGGTCGAGGCCGAGGTGGACGCCGACCTGGCCGTGGTCGTGGGCCAGCCGCCTCAGGTGACGGCGGCCGACCTCGGGGAGGCCGCGGAGGAGGCTGAGGCCGGGGAGGCGCCGCCGGCCGAGGGCGGGCCGGGCGCTGAGGCCGGTCCGTCCGGGGCCGAGCCCGCCACTGGCGAGGCCGCCGCCAGTGAGGCGGCGGGGAGCTAGCTCCCTTCCTGCTCCGACCGCGCCGGACCGGCACCCCCGCCGACCTGCTGGCGGTGGGCCTGGGCAACCCGGGCCGCCGCTACGAGCGCACCCGCCACAACCTGGGGGCCGAGGCCGTGGCCCGGCTGGCCTCCCGCCACGGGGCCAGGCTCCGGGCCAGCCGTGCCCTCCGTTCCCTGACGGGGGAGGCCCGGGTGGGGGACCACCTGCTGGCGTTGGCTCTGCCCCAGACCTTCATGAACGACTCCGGGCTGGCTGTGGCCGCCCTGGTGCGCCGTTACGGCATCGAGGACCTCGGCCACCTGGTGGTCGTGCACGACGAGCTGGACCTGCCGGTGGGGCGGGTGAAGGTGAAGGTGGGGGGCGGCACGGCCGGGCACAACGGCCTGCGCTCCCTGCAGGCCCACCTCCACGGCACGGGCTTCGTGCGGGTCCGCATCGGGATCGGCAAGCCGCCGGGCCGCCAGGCGGGGGTGGACTACGTGCTGTCCGAGCCCCGGGTGAAGGAGCGCTCCGAGCTGGACGTGGCCGTGGAGGAGGCGGCTGACGCCGTGGAGGCCATCCTGGCCGAGGGGCCGGCGGCCGCCATGAGCCGCTTCAACGCCTCCTAGGCACCATTCGTTCGGTAAGTCCGATCATCGTCGAGCAATTGACCGACAGTCCCCCGGCGGGCGTTCTGCATGGTGGCCATATACCGGTAGGGCCACTACGCTCGCGGCCATGGCAATGAGGCTGGAGCAGGCGGTTCGGGGGGGCCAGGACGGGTGGGAGGGCTCCTTCGCCCGCCGGGCCCGGGCCGGAGTGGGTGGCGAGATCGTGAACATGATGGCCCTGTCGGGGGCGACCGACGTCATCTCCTTCTCCGGCGGGTTCCCGGATCCCTCCACCTTCGCCGGCCAGGAGCTGGCCAACATCCTGGCCGAGGTGGCCGACGACCCGGCCGTGTTCCAGTACGCGCCCACCTCGGGGCTGCCCGGCCTGAGGGACTGGTTGGCGGGCCGCCTGGAGAGGCTGGAGGGTCAGGCGCCCGCCGAGGAGGAGCTGATCATCACCAGCGGGGGGATAGAGGGGCTGGAGCTGCTGGGCAAGAGCCTGCTCGACCAGGGGGACGTGGTGGCGGTGGAGGCGCCTTCCTACCTCGGGGCGATCATGGGCTTCCGCAGCTTCGAGGCCGAGGTGGTGGGGATCGGTGTGGATGACCAGGGCCTGGACGTGGAAGCCGCCGGCCGGCTCTTCGCCGAGTACCGGCCCAAGTTCTTGTACACGATCCCCGACCACCAGAATCCTGCCGGCGTCAGCATGGCCACCGACCGACGCCAAGCCCTGGTCGAGGCGGCCCGGCGCTACGGGGTGCTGCTGGTGGAGGACGTGGCCTACCGAGAGCTGGGCTTCGCCGGCGAGCGGCGCCCCTCCCTGTGGAGCCTGGCGCCCGACGTGACGGCCCAGCTGGGCACCTTCTCCAAGGTCTTCACGCCGGGGTTCCGTATGGGCTGGGTGGCGGGCCCGGCCCCGGTGGTGGCCCAGCTGGTGCTGGCCAAGCAGAACACCGACCAGTGCACCGGGGCGCTCGGCCAGCGCCTCCTCGAGGAGTACGGCCGGAGGGGCCAGCTGGACCGTTCCATCGCCACTGCCCGGCGGCTCTACCAGCGCCGTTGCCAGGCCCTGCTCGGGGCCCTGGAGGAGCACCTCCCCGGGGGGGTGAGCTACACCCGACCCGAAGGGGGGTTCTTCTGCTGGGTGACGGCCGGGCCCGGGGTGGACACCACGGCCCTGTCCCCCCTGGCCCGTGAGGAGGGGGTGGCCTTCGTCCCCGGCCGGCCCTTCTATGCGGACGGCAGGGGGGCCAACCAGCTCCGCCTCTCCTACAGCAAGGTCGAGGACCAGCTCATACCGGTCGGGGTGGAGCGGCTGGGCCGCATCCTGTCCCGGGCCGGCGAAGGCCGTTGAGGGCGGGCGGTAGGACGATGGCGGGCACCGCGCCTGGGGTGGGCAGGCCAGGTTTCGTGGCCGAGCACGGCCTGCTCGGCCCCGACTCCCGCGAGGCCGCCGAGCACAGCCGCCGCCTGGTCGAGGAGGAGGGCCTGAGGACCGTGCGCATGACCTGGGTGGACCAGCACGGGGCCCCCCGGGGGAAGTTCATGTCCGCCGCCAACTATTTGGCTTCCCTGGAGAGCGGGATCGACTTCCAGGGGGCGGTGCTCAGCATGGACAGCGCCAACCACGTGTTCCCGCCCGTCTTCGTGGAGGGAGGGGGCTTCGACATACCCGAGCTCACCGGGTTCCCGGACGTGGTGCTGGTTCCCGACCCCGCCACCTTTCGGGTCCTCCCCTGGGCCGACAGGACAGGCTGGGTCCTCACCGACTCCTACTTCTCGAGCGGGGCACCGGTGCCCCTCGACACCCGCCGGGCCCTCCGCCGCCAGGTCGAGGCGGCCCGGGCAGAGGGCTACGAGCTGGTGGTGGGCCTGGAGGTGGAGCTGTACATCTTGCGCAGGGAGTCGGCCACCATCGCCCTGCACGAGACGGGCACCCCCCCGCCTCCCCCGAGGGTCAGCGTGTTCGAGCACGGCTACCAGTACCTGTCGGAGGTGCGCCTGGCCGGGGTGAACGACGTGCTGGAGCGCCTCCGCGACGCCTACGTCGCCCTCGGCCTGCCCCTGCGCTCCATGGAGGACGAGTGGGGGCCGGGCCAGATCGAGGTCACCTTCGACCCGCTCCCCGTGATGGAGGCGGCCGATGCCATGGTGCTCTTCCGCAGCGCGACCAAGCAGGTCTGCGAGCGCCTGGGGCTGCTGGCCTCCTTCATGTGCCGCCCTGGGCTGCCCAACTTCTTCTCCAGCGGCTGGCACCTGCACGAGTCCCTGAGGGACCTGGAGTCGGGGGCCAACGCCTTCATGAGCGAGGACCCGTCGGAGCCGCTGTCGGCGACGGGGACCCAGTTCGTGGCGGGGCTGCTGGAGCACGCCCTCCCGGCCACCGTGTTCTCCACGCCCACCATCAACGGCTACAAGCGCTACCGGCCCTACTCCTTTGCGCCCGATCGGGTCAACTGGGGGGTGGAGAACCGGGGGGTCATGGTGCGGGTCCAGGGAGGCCCCGGCGACCCCAGCACCCATCTCGAGAACCGCTTGGGCGAGCCGGCTGCCAACCCCTACCTCTACATGGCCACCAACCTGGCGGCGGGCCGGGACGGCATGCACCGCAAGCTGCAGCCCCCCGCTCGCATCGAGTCCGACGCCTACGCCTCCGACTCGCCCCTCCTCCCGACCAGCCTGTGGGAGGCGGTCGCGGCCCTCGAGGGGGACAGCTTCTTTGCGTCCGAGCTGGGGCCGGGGCTGGTCAAGGCCATGACCATGATGAAGCGCCACGAGATCGGCCGGTTCCTGTCCGAGGTCACCGACTGGGAGATGCGGGAGTACCTGGAGTTCTACTGACCCCGGTTCCTGTAGGCGGAGGCGGCCCGGTCGTGCTGGCCGAGGTGCTGGAGGTGGCCCTTCCTCTCCTGCGCCCTTTCGTCACCAGCTTTGGCGCCACGACCACCCGGCGCACGGTGCTGGTGCACATCCAGGATGAGCAGGGCCATGAGGGCTGGGGCGAGGCCCCGGCCCTCGACCACCCCTTCTACCTGCCCGAGACGGCGTCCAGTGCCTTCGCCGTCATCGCCGAGCACGCCTTGCCCCTGGCGCTCAGGGCCGGGCCCGATGCCGGCCCCGAGGAGGTGGCCGCCGCCCTCAGCCCCATAAGGGGGAACACCTTCGCCCGGGCCGGAGTGGAGGCGGCCTGGTGGGCCCTGGCGGCCGAGCGGGAGGGCCTGAGCCTGCGGGAGGTCATGGGGGGCATGAGGGAGCGGGTCCCGGTGGGCCAGAGCGTGGGCATCCACCCCAGCCTCGAGGCCACCGTCGAGGAGGTGATGGCCGGGCAGGCCAGGGGCTACCGGAGGGTGAAGCTCAAGGTCAAGCCGGGGTGGGACCTGGAGCTGGTGGCGGCGGTGCGCTCGGCCGTCGGCAATGACGTCATGCTGCAGGTGGACGCCAACGGCTCCTACACGCTGGACGATGCGGAGCGCCTCGCCCGCCTGGACCGCTACGGCCTGGCGTGCATCGAGCAGCCACTCGGGTGGGACCAGCTGGTGGCCCACGCCGAGCTCCAGCGGCGCATCGCCACGCCCATCTGCCTGGACGAGTGCCTGCGGTCGGTGGGCGACGTCCGCCTCGCCCTCGAGCTGGGCGCCTGCCGCAACGTGAACCTGAAGCCGGCCCGGGTGGGTGGCATCAGCGCCGCCCTGGCCGTCCACCGCCTGTGCCGGGAGGCCGGGGTCCCCCTCTGGTGCGGGGGCATGCTCGAGTCGGGCATAGGCAGGGCCTCCAACCTGGCAATCAGCTCCCTGCCCGGGTTCACGGACCCGGCCGACATGTCCCCGGCGTCCGAGCTGTTCGCCCACGACCTGGTGGACCCCACCTACCAGGTGGATCCCGACGGCTGCATCGCCGTGCCGGACCGCCCCGGGCTGGGGTTCCCCGTGCGGGACGACCGGGTGGCCGCGGCCACCGTGCGCAAGGCGGTGGTGGAACCTCCGGCCGGGGACGGCTAGCCGTTCGCCCCTGCCAGGGCGTACACCTGCCGGGCGTTGCCCGAGAAGATGGCTTGCCTCGTGCCCTCCACCCAGGACCGGCGAGCGCCGGCCTCCTCCAGGCGGCGGGCCACGCCGGGCCAGGCCTCGAGGAGGGCCCGGCACCCCCACCAGTGGGTCTCGGGCTGGCCGTGGCCGTCGCTGCCGAGCAGGATCCGCTCCCGGGGAGCCTGGTCGATGAAGGCGAGCATTCGCTCGGCCGTGGCCAAGGGGGCGAAGAGGTTCGAGAGCGACAGCTCCACCCACACGTTGGGCCGGGTGGCTGCCAGCCAGGCCGCCTCTTCGTGCCACGGGAAGGACCCATGGATCAGCACGACCCTGCCTGACTGTCCCTCGGGGGTCCGCAGCAGCTCCTCCAGGAGCAGCGGGTTGGCCTCCGAGAGCCTGATCTCGGAGTCGCCGAACCCCGTGTGGATCTGGAACGGCTTGCCCAGCTCGGCCGCCCGGCCCAGGGCCCGGCGCAGCACCAGGTCCCGTAGCGGCTTGGCCCGCCTGCGCACGGGAAGGCCGGCCCGCTCCCCCTCCTCGAGGGAGGCCTGGGCCGCGTCGAGGCCTGCCTCGGGATCGACGCCCAGACCGGTGCGGTAGGCGATTACGGTCTTGAAGGCCACGCAGCCGTCCCCCGCCGAGGCGCCCATGTAGGTGTCCACGGCCTCCACGATCTCGGTGGCCGCGGCCCCCTGGCCTATCAGCTTGTCCACCAGGGGCTCCAGCCTGGCCATCTCCCACACCGGGCAGCCGGCAACCTCGGCATAGGTGGCCGGCGGTACCCGCTCCTCGGGCACCACGGCCTCGTCCATCACCATCCCCTCCACCTCGGCGTCGGTCAGGAGGCGGCTCACCCAGGCGGCCCAACCCGCCCCGGCCACCTCGTCCCGGGCCTCAGCGACCTCCTCGGGCCGGCACGCCAGCAGGCCGGCCAGGCGGGAGCGCATCACCTCGAGGGCCAGCCGCCCCGGGGCCAGCTGACGCCGGCGGGCGTCGCTCTCCGGCCCCCCCGACACGTCCAGGCTCATGGAGGCCAGGTCGAGAGGGACGAAGGCGAGGGGGAAGGGATGGACGTGGTCGTCTATCACGGCTCTGCCACAGGCCGGGGAGCGCCCGGTGCCCCCGGCCTGGCGGGCTCGGGAGCGTCGAGGGCCTCGGCCTCGGCCCCCCCCTCCTCGCCCAGGATCGAGCCCACCCTCCCGATGGAGTCGGGCCGCCGCAGGCTGAGCCAGCCGAGCACCCCGAGGCCGAGCACGAACCAGGCGCCCGTCACGTAGGGCGAGACGTTGATGGGGGCCGGGGGGGCAGGGAAGACCGACCCGTACCAGGCTGCGGCGAAGATCACGGCCCCGACGAGAGGAACGAGCAGGTGGACGAGGGGGTTGAACCTCCGGCTGGTGCGCTTGAAGAAGGCGATCCCCCCGATGCAGAGCCCTATGTAGACCAGGATGATGGCCAGGGTGCCGATGGTGGCCAGGAGGTAGTACACGGTGAAGGCGTCCCCGCCCAGGGACTTGTTGCCGAAGCCGAACCCGACCACGGCGGCCACCGCCGTGGACACGACGGCCACCACCACGGTGGCGTTGACGGGCGTGCGGAACCGGTGATGGGTGTGGCTGAACCACTCGGGGATGACCCCCTCCCGTCCCATGGCGAAAAGGGTCCGGCTGGCGGCCGTGGCGCAGGCCACGCAGACCACGAAGGCCGAGAACAGGGCCCCGATCAGGACCAGGTCGGCAAGGGTGGAGTTGGCGAAGCGGCTGGCCACCCCGGCCACGCCGTTGTTCACCCACGGGGCGGGGTTCTTGGCCAGGGCCGAGGCCCCGTAGCCGATGGTGGTGGCGTAGGTGGTCCAGACGTAGAACAAGATGGCGAAGATCACGGCGGCGATGACGGCGATCGGGATGGCCCGGCGGGGGTGGGCGGTCTCCTCCCCGAAGTCGGCTGCCGTCTCGAACCCGATGTAGGAGGTGACCCCCAGGATGATGCCGTAGAAGACACCGTGGAAGCCTCCCGACACGGTCTTCCCGAAGGAGAAGGCGCTGGCCGACTGGCCGTGGGCCCCCCCGTGGGCGGTGACGATCACGTCCACTGCGACCAGCACGGCCACCGTGAGCACCCCCAGGGTGAGCTGGAGCTTGGTTGTGACCTTGATCCGGACCACCGAGAGGATGACGAGGAGGCCCATGCCCATGAGGAAGAAGTAGAACCACCAGGGCCCCGACAGCCCGAGGAGGCTGGCCGACAGGGCCCCCACCCCGGCCATGGTCATGGGGACGAAGCACACGAACCCGAACGAGTAGAGCCAGCCGGCCATGAACCCCGAGCGCTGGCGCAGGCTGCGGCTGATGTAGGTGTAGGCGTAGCCGGCCGCGGCCATGCGACGGGTGAAGCCCACCACCACGAAGGCCAGGGTCAGGCAGGCTATGCCGCCCAGCAGGAAGGCCAGGGGCGTCGAGCCGCCCGCCTGGGCCGCCACTCCCCCCGTGTTGAGCTGCATGGCCATGGCCGGGGACAGCACCGAGATGCTGATGGCCACGGCGTCCCAGGTCCGCAACGACCCCCGGGCCAGCTGGGCCCTCTCGGGGACCACCCTCGGGGCCTCGCCGGCCCGCTCTCCCAGTCTCGCCATCTGTCCTCCTTGGCTGTGGAGTCTCGGCTGTGCCGTCTCGGCCGTGCTGGTGGTGCCGGGCAGGGAGGTGGGGCCATCCGGCGCCTCCCTAGGCCACCGGCCCGCTACCTGCGCTTCCCTCCTCTTCGGCCGGCTGCTCGAGCTGGTCCTTGAGGGCCGCTATGAGCTGGGCCGTGAAGTTCTCCTTGGGCTCGACCTCCCCCAGGGCGAAGAAGGTCTGGGTGCGCTGCACGCCCACGGTCTGCCACACCCGGTGGAGCAGCAGCTCTCTCAGGTGGATGTGGTCCCTGACCCGCAGGCGCACCAAGAGGTCCATGTCCCCCGTGACGATCATGATGTCCTGGGCCTCCGGCAGCTCCCTGATGGCCCGGGCGACGGCAGCCAGGTCCTGGCCGGGCACGGCCGTCACGGTCAGGTAGACCACGACCGGGTAACCGAGGGTGGCCCAGTCCACCTCCACCGAGTAGCGGCGGATGACCCCGTGACGCTCCAGGCGGGCCAGGCGCTCCCCCACCGCCGAGGCCGACATGCCTGCCTCGCGGGCCATGCGGCGCTGGGACATGCGGGCGTCGGTGGCCAGCATGCGCAGCAGGGCCAGGTCCACGCGGTCCACCGGCACGGCCGGGGCGGGTGACACCGTGATGGGGGCCAGACCGGCGAGAGGAGCCCGGGCCGGTGTCATGATCGGAACGTCAATCGTTTTATCTGCAGGCTTACTACTGGACACATGGTGGGTCTGATGTCCTGTCCATCTCCTGGACGGAGCCTCTAATAGGACAGTTAGACTACACTTGCTGTCCTAGCTGTCAAGGCCCAGGAGATGCCGTTGACCACTCGCGACCAGCACTTCACCCAACCGGGCGGGGGGGTCCCCACCGGGAAGCCCCGCTATGTCGACGTGGCCGCCGTCCCCCAGATGGAGCTGGTCCCCGGGCTGGTCTTCCAGCCGGTCCTGGGGGAGGGGACGATGGTCAACTTCGTGTCCTTCGCCCCGCGCACCGAAGCCCCCCGCCACGCCCACGAGGAGGAGCAGATCGTCATCGTCCTGGACGGGGAGCTGACCTTCGACCTCGACGGGGACAGGCGGGTGATGCGCCGCTTCGACGTGGCCGTCATCCCTCCCTGGGTGCCCCACGCCGCTTGGACCGAGGACCAGGCCTGCTTCGAGATGGACGTCTTCAACCCCCCGCGCCAGACCCTGATGGACCACGCCAGGCAAGCTGGCGGCCAGCCCTAGCGCGGGGCCGGGCGGCTCCTCGGGGGGAGGAGGATCGGTAGCCTGGAGGAGCCGTGAGCCTCCGCTCCCTGCCCCCCCTGCTGCGTGAAGAGCGCGCCATAGCCGACCTCATCGGCTCCCCCAACGGAGCGCTGGCCGTGCCCGAGCCGGCCCGGGCCTTCGTCATCGCCGGCCTGACCCATCTGTCTGACCGCTCGCCGGTGCTGGTGGCCACCCCCTCGGCTGCCGACGCCGAGCGGCTGGCCCACGACCTGGAGGCCTGGCTGGGGCCGGGGCAGGTGGACATGTTCCCGGCGTGGGAGACCCTGCCCTTCGAGCGGGTGAGCCCCAGCGCCGAGACCATGGGCCGGCGGCTGCGGGCCCTGTGGCACCTCCGAGAGGGCGCCGGGGGCGACGCCTCCGCCCGCCCCCGGGTGCTGGTAGCCCCGGTCAAGGCCCTCCTCCAGCGCCTGGCCCCCGCTCCCGGCGATCCCGGGCCGGTGGTCGTGCGCCAGGGCGACGTGCTGGACCCCGAGGAGCTCGTGGGCCGGCTGGTGGCGGCCGGCTACCGGCGGGAGTACCAGGTCGAGCACCGGGGGGAGGTGGCCGTGCGGGGCGACATCGTCGACGTCTTCCCGTCCACCGCTGACAGCCCCGTGCGCATCGACCTGTGGGGCGACGAGGTGGACCGCCTGACCGAGTTCGATGCCTCCGACCAGCGCTCCGTGGCCACGCTGGCCGAGGTGGAGGTCTACGGGTGCCGGGAGCTGGTGCCCACCGAGGAGGTGCGGGAGCGGGCCCGGGCCCTCACGGCCCGTGAGCCCTGGGGGCGTGACCAGTGGGACCGGCTGGCCGAGGGCCTGGTCTTCGACGGCATGGAGTCCTGGCTGCCCTGGCTGGCCGGCGAGGAGAGGGTGCTGCCCGACCTGCTCCCGGCTTCGGCCCGGGTCATCCTGGTCGAGCCCCGCCGGATGAGGGACCGGGCCCAGGAGCTGGTCGAGGAGGAAAGGGCCCTGGCCGGCACCCTGGCCGAGACGTGGGGGGCGGCACGGGCAGGTGAGGGAGGGGGGTTCCCCTCCCTCCACCTGGACTTCGAGCGGCTCCTGCAGAGGACCCGGGCCCAGGTGTGGTCCATGGTGCCCACTGCCGAGGGCCCCCGCATGCCCGCGGTGGCGGCTTCGGGCTGGGACCCGGTGGTGGGGGACGGCTCCCGTCTGGTGAAGCAGCTCTCGGACCTGGCAGCCGACGGCTGGAGGGTGGTCGTCTGCGCCGATGGCAAGGGGAGTGCCTCCCGGCTGTCCTCGGCCCTGGGCTCGGACGGAGTGGCCGCCCCCCTCCTGGAGGACCCGGGCCCCGCCGACCTCGCCGCCCCGGGGGTGAGGGTGGTCGTCCAGCCCCTGGAGAGGGGCTTCCTTCTCCCGGGCCTCTCCCTTGCCGTCCTGTCCGAGCCCGACGTCACCGGTCGGCGCCGGGCCCATCGCCGGGCCCGTCCCCGGCCCCGGGCCAGCCAGGGGTTCTTCGACGACCTCTCCCCGGGCGACTACGTGGTCCATCATGCCCACGGGGTGGGCCGATACGCCGGCATGGTGAAGAGGGCCATCGGGGGGGCGGAGAGGGACTACCTGCTCCTCGAGTACAAGGGGGGGGACAAGCTCTACGTCCCCTCCGACCAGATCGATGCCATCACCCCCTACACGGGCGGCGAGACCCCTACCTTGCACCGCCTGGGCGGGGCCGAGTGGAGCCGGACCAAGGCCCGGGTGCGCTCCGCCGTGCGGGAGATCGCCCAGGAGCTGGTCGTGCTGTACCGCTCTCGCCTGGCCTCCCCCGGCCATGCCTTCCCCCCCGACACCCCCTGGCAGAGCGAGATGGAGGAGGCCTTCCCCTACACCGAGACGCCCGACCAGGCCAAGGCCATCGAGGAGGTCAAGGCCGACATGGAAGAGCCGGTCCCCATGGACCGGCTGGTGTGCGGCGATGTGGGCTTCGGCAAGACCGAGATCGCCATCCGGGCCGTGTTCAAGGCCGTCCAGGAGGGCAAGCAGGCAGCCGTCCTGGTGCCGACCACCCTGCTGGCCCAGCAGCACTTCCAGACCTTCTCCGACCGCTACGCCGGCTACCCCGTGCGGGTGGAGGTGCTGTCCCGGTTCCTGACCCCGGCCCAGGCCAAGGAGGTCGTGGATGGGCTGGCCGACGGGTCGGTGGACGTGGTCATAGGGACCCACCGGCTGCTGTCCACTGACGTGCGCTGGAAGGACCTGGGCCTGCTCGTGGTGGACGAGGAGCAGCGCTTCGGGGTGAGCCACAAGGAGGCCATCAAGGCCCTCTCGGTGGGCGTGGACGTCCTCACCCTCACGGCCACGCCCATCCCCCGGACCCTGGAGATGAGCCTCACGGGCATCAGGGACCTCACCCTCCTCAACACCCCGCCTGCCGACCGCCAGCCCATCCTCACCTACGTCGGCGAGTACGACGAGCGGGCCGTGAGCGAGGCCATCCGTAGGGAGCTGCTGAGGGAGGGGCAGGTCTTCTTCGTCCACAACCGGGTGCAGGACATCGACATGGTGGCTGGCCGCTTGCGGGAGCTGGTGCCCGAGGCCCGCATCGCCGTGGCCCACGGCCAGATGGACGAGGGGAGCCTGGAGAAGGTGGTGCTGGACTTCTGGGAAGGGGCCTACGACGTCTTGGTGTGCACCACGATCATCGAGTCCGGCATCGACATGCCCACGGTCAACACCCTGGTGGTGGACCGTTCCGACCTCCTCGGGCTGGGCCAGCTCCACCAGCTCCGGGGCCGGGTGGGCCGGGCCGGCCAGCGGGCCTACGCCTACCTGTTCTTCCCCCCTGACCGGGCCCTGACAGAGGAGGCCTATGAGCGGCTGCGCACGATCGGCGAGCACACCGAGCTGGGCTCGGGGTTCAAGATCGCCATGAGGGACCTGGAGATAAGGGGGGCGGGCAACCTTCTCGGCTCGGACCAGTCGGGCCACATCGCGGCGGTGGGCTACGACCTCTACGTCCAGATGGTGAGCGAGGCGGTGGCCGAGCTGAAGGGCGAGGTGCCCCGGCCGCCGGCCGAGGTGAAGCTGGACCTCCCCGTGGCAGCCAACCTGCCGGCGGGCTACATCGGCCGTGAGGACCTCCGCCTGGAGGCGTACCGGCGCCTGGCCACCGTGGCCTCGGCGGCCGAGGTGGACGACATCGCCGCCGAGTGGGCGGACCGCTACGGGCCCCCCCCGCCGCCGGCGGGGGCCCTGCTGGAGGTGGCCCGCCTGCGGGCGGCCTGTGCCCAGGCCGGTGTGCGGGAGGTCACGGTGGTGGGTGGTGGGCCTGGCAGGAGGGGCGGGGTGGCGACGGCCCGCATGGCCCCCCTCCGGCTGCGCCGTAGCGCCCAGGTCCGCCTGCGCCGGCTGCACCCGAGGGCCGTCTACAAGGAGGACCAGTCCCAGGTGGTGGTGCCCCTGCCTGCCGGGGCCGACCCCGTGCGGGCTCTGGTTGAGCTACTGGGCGAGCTGGTCCCCCCGGAGGCCTCGGACCAGGCGGCAGGGTGAGCGCCGTGGCCCTTCCTCGCCCGGCCCGGGAGCCGGTGGCGCCGCTCTTCCGGGCAGGCGGCCCCGCCGGTAGGCTGCCTCGACCGTGACTAGCGACAAGCGGCGCCCCGGCCTCCTGCGGCGGTGCCGGCCGCGGCGGCTGCTGGGGGGAGTGGCCCTGGCCGTCGCCGTGGCCCTCGGCACCTCTGCCTGCCACCTCTCGCCCTATGCGGCCATAGTCAACGGCCAGGTGATCAGCCAGCAGCAGCTCGACTCCGAGCTCCTCGCCATCCAGCACAACCGCTCCTATGCCCAGCGGTTGCAGAGCCAGGGCCTGCCGGTGGAGGGCCAGGGGCAGAACAGCTTCGACATCCGCTTCGCCGACGCCGTCCTCAACCAGGACATCCTCTTCAGCCTGATCCAGCAGGCGGTGCGCCACCGCCACCTGTCGATCACCCCCTCCGACCTGCGCTCGGCACGCGCCGACCTCATCTCCACCTACGGAGGGGCGGCCCTGTTCGACGCCTTCCCCTCGTCCTACCGTGACCAGTTGATCCGCTACTCGGCGGACGTCACCGCCCTGGAGGCGTCGCTGGGCAAGGTCAGCGTGAGCTCGGGGTCCCTGCACCGCTACTACCGCAGCCACCGGTCGCAGTTCCGCACCGTGTGCGTCTCGGTGGTCCTGGTCCCCACCATGGTGAGGGCGCAACAGGCCGAGAGGGCCCTGCGCCACGGCATCAGCTTCTCGAAGGTGTCCCGCAACTACTCCGTGGACCCCTACCTGAGGGCCAACGACGGCGCCATCGGCTGCGCCCTTCCCCAGCAGTTCTCCTCCCGGTTGGGGGGCAGGCTCGGCCATGCCCTGGCCAGCCTCCGCCCCGGGCAGGTGACGGCGCCCGTGCACATCCAGGCAGGGTGGGTCGTGGCCACGGTGACGAGCAGCAAGCCCCTTCCCTTCGCCCAGGCGGGGCCGGCCATCCGCGGCTCGCTGCTGCAAGGCTCGAGCAACCGGGTGGACGCCTTCCTCGAGGCCCTCACGAGAAGGGCAACCGTCACCGTTGACCCGAGGTACGGGTCCTTCGTGGCCAAGGGGGCGAGCAGCAGCGTCCAGCCCCCCAGCCTCCCCCCCACCAAGGACCTGGCCCTGCCCAACGGGATCACGCCCAACGGCAACGCCACGTCGGCCGCCGGCGGGTGACCGTGCCGGCAGGCGGGCCCGCCCCGCCCCTCTGCCCGTGAGCCGGGCCAGGGTGGTCGTGGTCGGCCTGGGGCCGGCCGGGCCCGATCTGGTGAGCCCCGCCGCCCACCAGGCCCTTCGCGGGGCCGGGCACCGCTTCGTGCGCACCTGGCACCATCCCGCCTCGGTGGTGGCCGCCGGCGCTGCCAGCTTCGATCACCTCTACGAGAGCGCCGCCTCCCGGGAGGAGGTCTACGCCGGCATCGCCGAGGCCCTGGTGGAGGCGGCCTCCGAGCATGGCGAGGTCGTCTACGCCGTGCCAGGGTCCCCGTTGGTGCTGGAGCGCAGCGTGGCGCTGCTGAGGGCCGATGGGCGGGTGGAGGTGGAGGTGGTGCCGGGCCTGTCGTTCCTGGACCTGGCCTGGGACCGCCTCCTCCTGGACCCGGTGGGCGCCGGGGTCCGCCTGGTCGACGGCGAGGACTTCGCCGTGCAGGCGGCCGGGGAGCGGGGGCCGTTGCTGGTGGCCCACTGCTGGAGCCGTCACGTGCTGTCGGCCATGAAGCTGTCCGTGGAGGAGGAGCCGGCTGCCCCGGTGACGGTCCTGGCCCGTCTGGGCTGCCCGGACGAGAGGGTCTTCGAGGTCCCCTGGGCGGAGCTGGACCGGGAGGTGGCGCCCGACCACCTGACGACGGTGTTCGTCCCCGAGCTGGCCCCCCCGGTAGCCGGTGAGCTGGTGGGCCTGGCCGAGCTGGTGCGGGCCCTGCGCCAGCGCTGCCCCTGGGACCGGGAGCAGACCCACGCCTCGCTCACCCGCCACCTGGTGGAGGAGGCCTACGAGGTGGTGGAGGCCATCGAGTCACTGCCCTCCGGCCCAGAGGGCTACGCCGCCCTGGAGGAGGAGCTGGGGGACCTGCTGGTCCAGGTCCTCTTCCACGCCACCCTGGCGGCCGAGGAGGGCCAGTTCAACCTGGCTGACGTGGCCCGCCGGGTCCACGACAAGCTGGTGGGGCGGCACCCTCACGTGTTCGGCACTGTGGAGGCGCCCAGTGCCGAGCGGGTGATGGCCAACTGGGAGCGCATCAAGCAGGCCGAGAAGGGGCGGTCCAGCGTCATGGACGGCATCCCCGCCGCCCTGCCCGCCCTGGCGATGGCGGCCAAGGTGGCGGGCAAGGCCCGTCACACCGGGGTGGACCGGAGGGAGCCGGCCCAGGTGCTCGGTGCCCTCCAGCAAGCGGTGGAGGGGCTGCTCGAGAGCCCCGGCGAGGACCAGGTGGGCGTCGCCCTCCTGGCCCTGGCCGAGGTGGCCCAGCGCCTGGGTGCCGACCCGGAGGCGGCCCTGCGCCGGGCCGTGGCCGGCTACCGGCGCCGGTTCGCCTCCCTGGAGCAGCTGGCCGGGGCCAGAGGTGTCGACCTGGGCCGCCTCGGGGATGCCGAGGTGGCCGCCTTGTGGCGGGGGGACTAGGCACCGGGGCCCCGGGCCAGGGCGGTGGCGGCCACTACGGGGCCATTCCGCCCGGCTCCTACTGTTGGCCCATGCGCTTCAGCCTTTGGCCCCACGCCAGCCAACCCTGGGCCGAGATCGTCGACCTGGCCCGCCACGCCGAGCGACAGGGGTGGGACGGGGTCTGGGTGGCTGACCACTTCATGCCCAACAACGAGGACAACTCGGGCCCGTATAACGAGTGCTGGTCAGTGCTGGCCGGCCTGGCGGCCAGCGTCCCCCGGTTGAGGATCGGGTCCCTCGTGAGCGGCAACACCTACCGCTACCCAGCCGTCCTGGCCAAGATGGCTGCCACCGTCGACCACATAAGCGGGGGCAGGCTGGTCCTCGGGCTGGGGGCCGGCTGGCAGGAGGCGGAGCACCGGGCCTACGGGATCCCCTTCCCCTCGGTGGGGGAGAGGCTGGCCCGGCTGGAGGAGGCCTGCCAGGTGCTGCGCTCCCTGCTGGACGAGGATCGCTCCGACTTCGACGGCCGCTACTACCAGCTCCGCCACGCTCCCCTCGAGCCCAAGCCCGTTCAGGCCAGGCTCCCCCTCCTCATCGGCGGAGGGGGCGAGAAGGTGACCATGCGGATCGCCGCCCGCTATGCCGACGAGTGGAACGTGTGGGGGACGCCTGAGACGCTGGGCCACAAGGTGTCCGTTCTCGACAGCCACTGCGCTGAGGTGGGACGGGACCCTGGCCGGGTCCGCCGTCTGGCCCAGGCCGTGGTCCACATGGGGGACGACCCGGCCCAGCTGGCCGCCGCCCGCCAGGAGCCCCAGCCCTTCCCGACCATCGTCGGCACCCCGGAGGAGGTGAGGGAGCAGATGGCCGGGTACGCCGCCGTCGGGGTAGACGAGTTCATCCTGCCTGACTGGAACCTGGGGCCCCCGGCCGAGAAGCGCCGGGCCCTGGAACGCTTCTGGGAAGAGGTCGCAGAGCCCCTACATTGATACCGCCGGTGGAACCGGGCCGCGGCGTGGCCGCACCGGGAGCAGGGTGAGCGCCTCCAGCTCCTTGGTGGTCCCACCCCTGGAAGGAAAGGACAAGGAGACCGCATGAGCTTGGACTACAAGGTGGCCGACCTCTCGCTCGCCGGCTGGGGCCGGCGGGAGATCGAGCTGGCCGAGCACGAGATGCCGGGGCTCATGGCCCTGCGGGCCGAGTACGGCCCCCACCGGCCCCTGCGGGGGGCCCGGATCTCGGGGTCGCTGCACATGACCGTCCAGACCGCCGTGCTCATCGAGACCCTGGTGGCCCTGGGAGCCCGGGTGCGCTGGGCCTCCTGCAACATCTTCTCGACCCAGGACCACGCCGCGGCCGCCGTGGTGGTGGGCCCGGAGGGGACCGAGGACGACCCGAGGGGGGTGCCGGTCTTCGCCTGGAAGGGCGAGAGCCTGGCCGACTACTGGGACTGCACGTCCAGGGCCCTCACCTGGGAAGGAGAGGGCGGGCCCACCATGATCCTGGACGACGGGGGGGATGCCACCCTTCTCGTGCATCGTGGGGTGGAGATGGAGAAGTCCGGCTCGGTCCCGGACCCCGGCGAGGCCGACAACGAGGAGGAGGCCGTGCTGAGCCGGCTCCTGGCGGGGTCGCACGCCTCCAATCCCAGGCGCTTCACCGAGATGGCCAACCACATAATGGGGGTGAGCGAGGAGACGACCACCGGCGTCCACCGCCTGTACCAGATGGCCAAGGAGGGGCGCTTGCTGTTCCCGGCCATCAACGTCAACGACTCGGTCACCAAGTCCAAGTTCGACAACATCTACGGCTGCCGCCATTCCCTCATCGATGGCATCAACCGGGCCACCGACACCCTGATCGGGGGCAAGGTGGCCCTGGTGTGCGGGTACGGGGACGTGGGCAAGGGGTGCGCCCAGTCGCTGCGGGGCCAAGGGGCCCGGGTGGTCATCTCCGAGATCGACCCCATCTGCGCCCTGCAGGCGGCCATGGACGGCTATCAGGTGGCCACGGTCGAGGACGTGGTGGCGACGGCAGATATCTTCGTGACGGCCACCGGCAACCGCTCGGTCATAACGGCCGAGCACATGGCGGCCATGAAGCACCAGGCCATCGTGGGCAACATCGGGCACTTCGACAACGAGATCGACATGGCCGGCCTGGCCCGGGTGCCGGGCATCCAGAAGGTGGCGGTGAAGCCCCAGGTCGACAAGTGGGTGTTCCCCGACGGCCACGCCGTCATCGTCCTGGCCGAGGGCCGGCTCCTCAACCTGGGCTGCGCCACCGGCCACCCCAGCTTCGTGATGTCGAACTCCTTCACCAACCAGGTCATGGCCCAGGTGGAGCTGTTCACGAACCGGGCCAGCTACGAGTCCCGGGTCTATGTGCTGCCCAAGCACCTCGACGAGAAGGTGGCCCGCCTCCACCTCGACGCCCTGGGCGTGCGCCTCACCACCCTCACGCCGGCCCAGGCGGACTACATCGGGGTGCCGGTGGAGGGCCCCTACAAGCCCGACTCCTACCGGTACTGAGGGCCGAAACGCCCTTCTGCCCCAGCAGCCCCCCGTGGTCGCTCACGGGGGGCCTCAGGGCTCAAGCGGGCGGGGTGACCGTCACCAGCGTGCCGTAGGCCAGCCAGGGCCAGGCCTTGGCCGCCGCCTTGAGTGGCAGCTCCACGCAGCCCAGGCTCTGGGGGATGCCGTAGTCGGCCCGGGCGATGTAGTGCACGGCGTCCCCGCCGTTGAAGTAGGCGACGTACTGCACCGGGTCGGCGTAGTGGGAGCCGTTGGGGTTGGTGCCCCGCATCACCTGGGAGCGCAGCCGCTCGTAGACGGGGAAGGTTCCGGGGGCGGTGGGGGAGGCGGCGATGCCGGTGTTGGCGGGGCTGTGGAAGACGACCTTGCCGTTGTGCCAGATGGTGAGGGACTCCGGCTGGGTCTCGCTGGCCAGGGCGTAGTTGTAGCCCCCCGTGTTGAGCTGGTGGTTGGCCAAGGCGCTGAGCAGGGTGGCCCAGACGTGGGGTCCCGCTATGCCGTCCACGGTGAGGGCGTGGTCGGCCTCGAAGGACATGACGAGGCCCTTCACCATCACGTTGTAGGTGCCTGGGTGCCAGAGGGAAGTGAGGTTGGAGGGCCATCCCTTCTGGCGCCAGTAGAAGTTGCCGGCGGGCGGGTGGAAGGCGGCCCGCAGCTGGGCGGCGGTGTCGGTGGGGGAGAGGGGCGTCCCGGATGGCCTCCAGGCCAGGGGCGAGTAGTCCAGCAGCGACAGCAGCTGTTGGAGGCGGACGACCGACCCGTGGGTCACGCTGAAGTGGTCGACCACCGGGTGGGCCAGCTGGGCGCCGTCCCTGGCCCGCACCCCCGTGGGGATGGTCACGGTGACCTTGGAGTCCGGAACATAGGCCCCGCCGGGGCGAAAGGCCAGGGTGCGGGCGCCGTCCCTGACCCAGCTGCCCGGCACCGAAGGTGAGACCGAGGGGAGGCGGCCGGACAGGGCCACGGGCGTGGAGAACGAGACCGTGATCGGGGTCTCGCCCCCGACCCCGGTGGAGCCGTTGCGGGGGGAGACGGAGGTGACCTTGAAGGGCGGAGGTGGGGAGGGCTTGGTCGTGGTGGTGGTGGGCTTGGCGGCTGCCTTGGCGTGTCCGGCCCCCTTGTGGCCTGCTGCCACCTTGCCCCGGCTCTGCGAGCGGGTGTGGGCCGAGGCGGGCTGGGCCAGCACCCTCCAGCTCAACAGGCCCACCGCGGCGAAGAGCATGACCATCGTCGTCCCGACCAGCCAGGTCGATCCCCGCCGCCACCTGCTGTCAGCTGCCACCCAGGTCCTTTCGCGCCTGCCTACGTCGTCCAGCATAGGAGGGACACCTGTGGCACCGGGGGCGTTCCCGTGACCGGCCATACCGGCCCCGGGTAGTTTCGGCTCCGTGACGACGGGACAGGCGCCTGACCCCGCTCAGCGCGTCGAGGAGCTGCGGAGGCTCATCGAGTACCACAACGTCCGCTACCACCAGCTCGACGACCCCGAGATCAGCGACGCCGAGTACGACTCGTTGGTGCGGGAGCTGCGGGGCCTGGAGGAGGCCCACCCCGACCTGGCCGACGCCTCGTCGCCGACGGCGACGGTGGGGGCCGCCCCCTCGCCCCTCTTCGCCCCCGTCCGCCACCGGGTGCCCATGATGAGCCTGGACAACGCCTTCACCGAGGACGAGCTGCTGGCCTGGGGCCGCCGCTTGGAGCGTCTCGACCCCGACCTGGCGGGGCCGGGCGCGGTGTTCGTGTGCGAGCTCAAGATCGACGGGGTGGCCATATCCCTCCGCTACGAGGAGGGCGTCCTCGTGACCGGGGCCACCAGGGGCAACGGGCTGGTGGGCGAGGACGTCACCGCCAACGTCCGCACCGTCGGGCTCATCCCCGACCGCCTGGGTGAGGACGTGACCCCCTATCCGAGGGTGCTTGAGGTGAGGGGGGAGCTGTACATGCCGGTGTCCGCCTTCGAGGAGCTGAACCGGCGGCGACTGGAGGCCGGCGAGCGGACCTTCGCTAACCCCCGCAACTCCGCCGCCGGCTCCCTGCGCCAGAAGGACGCCAGCATCACCGCCACCAGGGAGCTGGCCTTCTGGGCCTACCAGCTGGGCGAGGTGGACGGCGGTCCCCAGTTCGCCAGTCACCACGAGACCCTGGAGTGGCTGTCCCGGGCGGGGCTGCCGGTCAACCCGGAGATCCGCTCGGTGAAGGGCCTGGGGGAGGTGTTCTCGTTCTGCCAGCACTGGCAGGAGCACCGCCACGACCTGGACTACGAGATCGACGGGGTGGTGGTGAAGGTCGACGACCTGGCCAAGCGGGCCGAGCTCGGGTCCACCCACCACCATCCCCGCTGGGCCATCGCCTACAAGTTCCCGCCCGAGGAGCGGACCACCAAGCTCAAGGAGATCATGGTGTCGATCGGCAAGAGCGGCAAGGCGACCCCCTTCGCCGTCCTCGAGCCGGTCGTGGTCTCCGGGTCCACGGTGGGGCTGGCCAGCCTGCACAACGAGGACCAGGTGAGGCTGAAGGACGTGCGCCCCGGCGACACCGTCATGGTCCGCAAGGCCGGTGACGTGATACCGGAGGTGATCGGGCCCGTGCTGTCCCTGCGGCCCGAGGGCCTGCCCGAGTGGAGGTTCCCCGATGCGTGCCCCCGCTGCGGGGGGCCGCTGGTGCGCCTGGAGGGCGAGAGCGACACGTTCTGCACCAACCTGGACTGCCCCGGCCAGCGGGACCAGCGCATAGTGCACTTCGCCTCCCGCAGCGGCATGGACATAGAGGGCCTGGGGGAGCAACGGGTGGCCCAGCTGACCTCGCTGGGCCTCGTGGCCGACGTCGGGGACCTCTACTACCTGAGGCGTGAGGACCTGATCGGCCTGGAGGGCTTCGCCGAGCTGTCGGTGGCGAACCTGCTCTCCGCCATCGAGGCCTCCAAGGACCGCCCGCTGGACCGGCTGCTGGTCGCCCTCTCCATTCGCCATGTGGGGGGGAGCGGTGCCGCCCTCCTGGCCCGGGCCTTCGGCCACCTGGACCGGATCGCCGCCGCCTCCCCCGAGCAGCTCGCGGCCGTGGAGGGGATCGGCCCCACCATCGCCCGCAGCGTGCACGAGTTCCTTCACTCCGAGCACAACCAGGCGGTGCTGGACAAGCTGCGGCGGGCCGGGGTCAACATGGCCGGCCCCGCCGCCCCGGCCCTGGCCCCGACCCTGGCCGGCAAGTCCGTGGTGGTGACGGGCACCCTGTCAGGCTGGTCGCGGGAGGCAGCCGAGGAGGCCATCGTGGCCCGGGGAGGCAAGGCCCCCGGCAGCGTGTCCAAGCGGACCTTCGCCGTGGTGGCGGGCGAGGCCCCCGGAGCCGCCAAGCTGTCGGCCGCCGAGGCGGCCGGCGTGCCCGTGGTGGGGGAGGAGGCTTTCGCCCACCTGCTGGAGACGGGGGAGCTGCCGGGGGCGGGCCCGGGGTAGGGGCCCGTTCCTTGCCCGGGCCCTGCTGGGCCGGGAGGGACAGGAACGACAGAGTGTCCACCCGGTGGTGCGGGGCACGGGGTAACATGCGCGGCGTCGGCAGGTAATGGCTGACGTCGGATCAAGGTCAAGGGGGTCCATCCCAATGACGACCACCACGCCGGGACAGCAGGAGGTCCTCCCCGCCGGGCGCCTCGAGGAGGCCGACAAGGGCCTGCGCAAGGCCATGGGCTTCAACTCGATCCTGTTCATGTCCATCGGAGCCATCATCGGTTCCGGGTGGCTCTTCGGCTCCCTCAACGCGGCGGCAGTCGCCGGGCCGGCCGAGGCGATCTCCTGGGCTGTAGGCGCCATCTTCATCATCTTCATCGCCATGTCCTACGCCGAGCTCTCGGGGATGCTGCCCCGGACGGGGGCCATCGTGCGCTACCCGGTGCTCTCCCATGGGTCCTACACGGGCTGGGTCATCGGCTGGACCTACTGGCTCTCGGCCATCTCGGTGCCCGCCATCGAGGCCGAGGCAGTGGTCACCTACGTGGGCACCCAGTTCCCGAGCACCGGGTTCGAGAAGACCTCGGCGGGCGTGACGGTCCTCACCGGCAACGGGATCGGCTTCGCCATAGGCCTCATGGTCCTCTTCTTCTGGCTCAACTTCTTCGGCATCAGGATGCTGGGGGAGTGGAACCGGTGGTTCACCTGGTGGAAGCTGCTGATCCCGACCGCCACGTTCTGCATGCTGTTCGTGGCCTTCAACGGTGCCAACCTCACCAGCCTCAAGGGCGGCTTCTTCGCCACCGGCAGCGACAACGTCTTCATTGCCATGTCCACGACGGGCGTCATCTTCGCCTATCTGGGTTTCCGCCAGGCCCTGGACTACGCCGGGGAGAGCCGCAACCCCCAGCGGGACGTGCCCCTCGCCACGGTCAGCTCTGTCGTCATTGCCATGGTGATCTACGTGGCGCTCGCCATCGGCTTCGTGGGCGCTATCCACTGGGCCGGAGCGGGCCTGCACCCCGGTGACTGGGCCGGCCTGCCTGGGAGCAAGTGGGGCGGCAGCCCCCTCTACTCGGCCGTGCGCGCATCGGGGATCTCGGCGCTGCTGGCCTTCTCCCCCCTGCTCCTCATCGATGCCGGCATCTCCCCGTCGGGGACGGGCTGGATCTACCTGGGGACGTCCCAGCGTACGAACTACGGGCTGGGCGTCTACGGCTACGGTCCCAAGGCCCTCCAGTGGCACAACCGTTGGGGGGTCCCCTGGGTCTCGCTGATCGTCGCCTTCGTCATCGGCTGCGTCTTCTTCATCCCCGCCCCCAGCTGGTACAAGCTGGTCGGCTTCATCACGTCCACCACGGCCCTCACCTACATCATGGGGGGCCTCGGCGTGCCCGTCTTCCGCAAGTACGCCCCCAACCTGCGGCGGCCCTACCGGCTCACCTTGGCCTGGTTCTTCGCCCCGGTGGGCTTCCTGGCCGCCGCCATGCTGGTGTTCTGGTCGACCTTCTCCACCCTGGCCAGCGTGTACGCCACGGTGTTCATCGGGCTGCCCATCTTCGCCTGGTACTTCGTGCAGAAGAAGGGCTGGGTGAGCGGGGCCAACCGTGCTCTTGCCCACCTTCTCGGTGCCGTGTTCCTCGTGGCCTGGGTGTTCATCAACTACGAGGGGGGCTGGGTGCTGCGGGTCTCACCCCCGGCCAAGGGGGCCTGGAGCTTCGGGCTCTACGACATCACCCTGTCGGCCTGCGTGGTGTTCTTCTGCGTGGCCATCTGGGGCCTCTGCAACGCCGAGGGGCGCATGCACATCTCCAGGACGGCATGGCTCTTCTGGCTGCTGCTCGCCATGTTCCCCCTCGAGTACTACACGGGCGCGGTGGGGCCGCTGACCAAGGCCCCCTTCGCCTTCCAGTGGGGGACCCTCATCGCCGTGGGTGTCGCCCTGGTGGCCTACTTCTGGGGTGTGGCCAGCGGCTTCAACACCGAGGAGCTCCAGGACATAGTGAACAACGCCGGCAGTGGCCAGGCTCGGCCCGTGCCCGCCGGAGAGCCCGGCACGGCGGGAGTGCATGCCAGCGGGGGCCAGGTGAGGCCGGCCGTCCCGGGCACCTCCACCATGTCCGACTCGCCGCCTCCTGGCAGCGCAGGGCCGGCGCCCTCGTAGGCTCACTCACCACGGCCGTCGTCAACGGCCATGAGGCCGTGGAGCTCGCCTTGACTGGCGCGCCCCCATACTGACAACGTGCGAGCGGGCCGGGGCGCCTCTCAGGGTGTCCCTGCAGGTATGGAGCCCGCATCGCTAGGGGAAGGAAGTCGTACATGGGAACCCTGGAGGGACGAGTCGCCATCATCACCGGGGCTGGCCGAGGCATCGGCCGGGAGCACGCCCTCCTCTTCGCCAAGGAGGGGGCCAAGGTCGTTGTGAACGACCGGGGTGGTGCCCTGGATGGTTCCGGGGACGACCGTAGCCCGGCCCAGCAGGTCGTAGACGAGATCAGGTCCGCAGGGGGGGAGGCGGTGGCCAACACCGACGACGTGGCCGACTGGGAGGGGGGCCAGCGCCTGGTCAACATGGCGGTGGAGACCTTCGGGGACCTGCACGTGCTGGTCAACAACGCCGGGATCCTCCGGGACCGGGTCATTGTGAACATGACCGAGGAGGAGTGGGACGCCGTCATACACGTTCACCTGAAGGGCCATTTCGTCCCCACCCGCTGGGCCGCCGCCTACTGGAGAGAGCAGTCCAAGGCGGGCAAGGAGGTGAGGGCGGCCATCATCAACACCTCGTCCACCTCGGGCCTGCTCGGGAACCCGGGTCAGGCCAACTACGGGGCGGCCAAGGCTGGGATCGGCGCCATGACCATCATCGAGGCCCAGGAGCTGGGCCGGTACGGGGTGAGAGCCAACGCCATCGCTCCCGCCGCCAGGACCCGCATGACCGAGGCCACCCCCGGGCTCTCCGACGTCGTCCAGCCGCCGGCGGAACCGGGCGCCTTCGACGTCTGGGACCCCGCCAACATCTCCCCCTTGGTCGCCTACCTCGCCACCGAGTCCTGCCCTGCCAGCGGCAAGGTCTTCTTCATACAAGGTGGCAAGGTCCAGCTCTTCCAGCCCTGGACCCTGACCACGGCCATCGAGCGCAACGAGCGCTGGACGGTGGCTGAGCTGGCCGACGAGATGAAGGCCCTGGTGGGGGCCTGAAGGGCCGGGCTCGGGTGGCTCCCGCCTGCTCCCCCCTGTGAGCCCGGGCGCGACACAGGGTCCGAGGGGGTAGCGGCCCGGCGGTGGCTGGGGAACACCGCCTCAGCGACACCACCCCCTCGGACCCTGCGTCCGGCGTAATTGTAACTGCGTATGCGGTCCGGGCTAAGGGCCAATTTTGACGTAGCACGCCCGGTCTAGACCTCGCTAGCCCGTGATGTCCTTGATGCGCCCCGCCAGCTCCAGGGCGCCGGGGTCCGGGTTGGGCCCCAGCAGGCCGAGGAGCCGGGTGACGTCCCCGTCCACCTTGATGCGCCCGGCCATGAAGGCCTGCATGCCCGCCTGGGGGTTGCCGTCCACGAACACGGCCCGGGCCGTGGCGTAGTCCAGGGTGATGGTGAGATCAGGGTGCTCCAGGTGGCCGAGATCCATCTCGACCTCCCCGGAGCTGGAGTCCAGGTGGGCCTCGATCGTCCCGGTCCCGAAGGGGACCTCGGTGATGATCTCGTTCATCCGCACCGGCTGGGAGCCGGCGGGGAACCTGCCCCGGTACTCCTCGCGTATCCTTCTCGCCTCCGCCACCCACTCATCGCTGAGGAATGGGTACTTGGCCACGGTCTGCTCCTTGCCTGCTCCGTGCCCGGGCTGCCTGCCCCGCCCGGGCTCGCCTGCCAGGCCGCACCCTAGGCTGCTTCGTCGCCGGCGGGTCCGGTCCCCCCTCCGGCCTACCATGCCAGGCATGGCCGCCCGGATCTCCCCGGCAGACGTGGCCCACGTGGCCCGGCTGGCACGCCTCGAGCTGGCCCCTGAGGAGGTGGAGCTGTACGCCTCGCAGCTGGCCCAGGTCCTCGATTATGCCGCCGAGGTGGCCGCCCTGGACACGGAGGGGGTGGCACCGACCGCTCATCCGCTCCCCGTGCGCAACGTCCTGCGTCCCGACGTGCCGGTGCCCGGGCTGAGCAGGGAGGAGGCCCTGTCCCAGGCGCCCGAGGTCGAGGAGGGGCAGTTCCGGGTGCCGCGCATCCTGGGAGAAGAGCCGTGACCCTGCCCACTGCGCTGGACCTGGCGCAGGCCGTCCGCACCGGGGAGCGGTCGGCGGTGGAGGTGGTGGAGGAGCACCTGGCCCGGGTGGAGGAGGCAGAGCCCGAGGTCCACGCCTTCAACCTGGTGGCCGGCGAGGAGGCCCGCGCCGCCGCCGCCCAAGTGGACGCCCGGGTGGCCCGAGGCGAGGACCCCGGCCCGCTGGCGGGTGTGCCACTGGCTCTCAAGGACAACCTGTGCACCAGGGGCCTGCCCACCACCTGCTCCTCCCGCATCCTCGCTGGCTGGGTCCCCCCCTATGACGCCACGGCTGTGAGCCGGGCCGTGCGCAGCGGTGCCGTGGTCATAGGCAAGACCAACCTCGACGAGTTCGCCATGGGCTCTTCGACCGAGAACTCTGCCTTCGGGCCCACGAGGAACCCCCTGGACCCCATCCGGGTCCCGGGGGGCTCCAGCGGGGGCAGTGCCGCCGCCGTGGCGGCGGGCTTCGCCCCCTTGGCCCTGGGCTCGGACACGGGCGGGTCCATACGCCAGCCGGCCGCCCTGTGCGGGGTGGTCGGGCTGAAGCCCACCTACGGGGTGGTCTCCCGCTACGGGCTGGTGGCCTTCGCCAGCTCCCTGGACCAGGTCGGGCCTCTGGCCAGGACGGTGGGCGACGCCGTGGCGCTCCTCGAGGCGATAGCGGGCCACGACCCCGCCGACTCCACCAGCCTGGATCGCCCGGCACCCGCCCTGTCCGGTTGCCTGGCCCAAGGGGTCGAGGGCCTGCGCATCGGGGTCATCCAGGAGCTGGCCGGCGTGGAGGGCATCGCCCCCGAGGTGGGCGCCCGCCTGCACGAGGCCGCCGACGCCCTGGCCGGAGCGGGGGCCAAGGTGGACGAGGTCTCGGTGCCGGCCACCATGTGGGGTCTGCCCGCCTACTACCTGCTCGCCCCGGCCGAGGCCTCCTCGAACCTGGCTCGTTACGACGGCGTGCGCTACGGCCTGCGCCTGGCCCGTCCCGACATCACCTCCATGTACGAGGCCACCCGCTCAGCGGGGTTCGGGCCCGAGGTGAAGCGGCGCATCATGCTCGGCACCTTCGCCTTGTCGGCCGGCTACTACGACGCCTACTACGGCCAGGCCCAGCGGGTGCGCACGCTCATCATCGAGTCCTTCGCCGCCGCCTACGAGCGCTTCGACGCCCTGCTGTCCCCCACCGCCCCCACCACCGCCTTCCCGCTGGGCTCCAGGACGGCCGACCCCCTCGCCATGTACCTGTCCGACGTGTGCACCGTGGCCTCCAGCCTGGCCGGCCACCCCGCACTGTCGGTCCCCTTCGGCACGGGGGAGGGGGGGCTGCCTGTGGGGATACAGGTGATGGCCCCGGCTCTCGGTGAGCCCGTGATGGTGCGGGTGGGCGCCGCCCTGGAGGACCTGGCCCCGTGACGACGTCCCCCGGCGGCTGGGAGACGGTGGTGGGCCTCGAGGTCCACTGCGAGCTGCGGACCGCCACCAAGCTCTTCTGCGGGTGCCGCAATGCTTTCGGTGAGGAGCCCAACACCAGCGTGTGCCCCGTGTGCCTTGGCCTACCCGGCTCGCTGCCGGTCCTCAACGCCCACGCGGTGGAGCTGGCGATGCGCATCGGGGCCGCCCTCCACTGTGAGGTCCGCCCCTCGATCTTCCACCGCAAGAACTATTTCTACCCCGACATGCCCAAGGACTACCAGATCAGTCAGTACGACCAGCCCATCAACGTGGGCGGCTACCTGGAGCTGCCCGACGGCACCCGGGTCGGGATCGTCCGGGCCCACATGGAGGAGGACACCGGCAAGTCCACCCACGTGGGAGGGGGCGGGCGCATCCACGAGGCCTCGCACTCGCTGGTGGACTACAACCGGGCGGGGGTGCCCCTGGTGGAGATCGTGAGCGCTCCCGACATCCGCTCTGCCGACCAGGCCCGGGCCTACGTGAACGAGCTCAGGGGCATCCTGGTGGCCACGGGGGCCTCGGACGGCAAGATGGAGGAGGGGTCCCTGCGGGTGGATGCCAACGTCTCGGTCCGCCGGGCGGGCTCGGACGCCTACGGCACCAGGTGTGAGGTGAAGAACCTGAACTCTCTGCGCTCCCTGGCCCGCGCCGTGGAGCACGAGGCCGCCCGGCAGGTGGCGCTGCTCGAGGCGGGCCAGGCCGTCGTGCAGGAGACCCGCCACTGGGACGAGGGAGCGGGCCGGACCCAGGCCCTGCGCTCCAAAGAGGAGGCCTTCGACTACCGCTACTTCCCCGAGCCTGACCTGGTGCCTCTGGAGCCTGACGGGCCCTGGCGCGCCCGGGTGGCGGCCAGCCTGCCCCCCCTGCCGGCGGAGCGGCGGGCCAGGGTGGCTGCGTTGGCCCCGGGCGCCCCGCCCGACCGGGTGGCAGCGGTGGTGGAGCTGGGCCTCGACGGGCTGGTGCTCGAGGCGGCGGCTGCCGGTGCCGACCCCGCTCTGGCCCTCAGCCGGGCCGCCAACGAGGTGGCCGCCCGTGCCCCGGCGGCCGGAGGCCTGGACCCGGGTGCCTTCGCCTCCCTCCTCCAGATGGAGTCACGGGGTGAGCTGACGCCCACCCAGGCCAAGGCCGTCCTCAGCCGGCTGCTCGATGGGCAAAGGGACCCCGCCGGGGTCGCCCGGGAGCTGGGCTTCGAGGCCCTGCCTGCCACGGACCTGGCCCAGGCTGTGGACGAGGCCATCGCCGCCCTCCCAAGGGAATGGGAGCGCTACCTGAGCGGGGAGGACAAGCTGGCCGGCGTCTTCGTGGGGGCGGTTATGAAGGCCACGCGGGGACGGGCCGACGGCAAGGCGGTGACGGGCCTGCTGCGGGAGCGGCGCCGGTCCCAGGCCGGTTAGCCGGTCACCCCGGCTGGGAGGTGGCCGTCCCGGCGGCGCCAGAGCCGGGCTCCCCGGCGGCACTGGCGGGGTCCTCCTCGGCCGTGACGGGGCCGTGCTCGGCCTCGTGGCGGGAGAGCTGGGCCACCAGTCGGTCTATGCGCTCCTTGGTCTCGGGGGTGGGCCCGCTCCGACGCTCGGCATAGACGGCCGCACCCAGGTCCCGCAGCCAGGCGTCCGCCCGGCGCTTGGCCTGCACCTCCTCCAGCTTGGCTTGGCCCGCCTTGCCCGCCTCCTGGGCTCGCTGGGCCACCTGGGCCGCCTGGGTCTTGACCTTGTCCATCAATCCCATCGGTTTCCTCCCTGGCTGGACGGTTGGGGCTCCCAGGATGCCACTCGGCGGCAGGTCCCGCCCGGCCTCCGATCACAGCCTGCCCGCTAACCCTGCCTGGCGCCGAAGCGCGCTCTTTCCCGGCGGCCGAACCCCAGGCGGGCCAGCTCGGCCTGGGCCAGGGTGGTGAAGCGGCCCTGGGCCACGTCCTCCCAGGGTTCGGGGCTTATCTCCTCCAGCTGGTGGTACGGGAGGTTGGTCAGGGCCCGGTTGGCGAGGTAGCGCTCCAGCAGCGGCCGGTTGGTGCCATGGCGAAGGGCGGCGCGCACTGCCCTGGCCTCGAAGAGGCGGCCCAGGCGGAAGGGGAGGTAGATACCGAACACCGGCGTGCCCGGGATGATCACCACGGCGATGGCGAGCAGGTAGCTCAGCTGGTCGATGCTGGTCGTGGCGGTGGAGGCGTTGTGGATGGCGGTATGCCCCGCCCTGGCCAGCTGCCCGGCCAGGCCCGCCACCGTGTGCCCGATGAACGGGACGCCAGACAGGGAGCGCAAGCCCCCGCCGGCCTGCTCCAGGGCTCTGCCCGCGTTGGAGACCGTGGTGGTGAGCCGTCCGAGGTGATGGACGTCGATACCGATGAGGATGCCGACAGCCACCCATCCGGCCACCCATATCGAGAGCACGATGTCGAGGACCAGGACTTGGCGCCGGCTGGCGTTGGCCACCATGGGCAGGGTCATGGGGCCCTTCTTACCCGAGGCGGCACCCCATCAGCGGCCGGTCCCCCCGGTCCGGCGGCCGGCCGGAGCCCCTGGCCCGGGGCCGGCTGCCCGCCAGTAGGCCCGCCGGCGCTTCTACACTCAATGGGCGTGGCAACCCATCGCTTTCCGGTCGACAGGGGGCTCACCGCCCGCATGGGGTTCACCATGTTCCTGATCGGCCTCCTCTACGCCGTGTTCCTCGGTGTGCTCATCGGCATCGGCATCGATGCCGGCCTCATCGTGGCCATCGCCGTGGCCTTCGGGCTGTGCCAGTACTTCTTTGCCGACAAGATCGCCCTGTTCGCCATGCACGGCCGGGAGGTGAGCCGGGAGGAGGCTCCCACCCTCCACGGGGTGGTGGACCGGCTGTGCGCCTTGGCCAATATGAAGAAGCCCCGGGTGGCCATAGCCGACACGGACATACCCAACGCCTTCGCCACCGGGCGCAACCAGCGGGTGGCGGTGGTGTGCGCCACCACGGGGTTGCTGCGACGGCTCGACGAGCCCGAGCTGGAGGCCGTGCTGGCCCACGAGCTCTCTCACGTGGCGCACCGGGACGTGGCCGTCATGACCTTGGCCGGGTTCCTCGGAATGGCGGCTGGCCTGCTCACCAGGAGCTTCATGTACGCCGGCTTCTTCGGCGGGTTCGGGGATGACAACAACGATGGTGGGGCCATCGGCTTCCTGGTCATCCTCGGGGTCTCGGTGGTGGTGTACGTGCTCAGCTTCATCCTGACCCGGGCCCTGTCCCGCTACCGGGAGCTGTCCGCCGACAGGTCCGGCGCCATCCTGATCGGGCGGCCCTCGGTGCTGGCTTCGGCCCTGGTCAAGGTGTCGGGTGAGATGGGCCGGATCCCGACCAGGGACCTGCGCTCGGCCCAGGCCTTCAATGCCTTCTTCTTCGCCCCCGCCCTCACCAACGGGGCGAGCCTGGCCACGCTGTTCTCCACCCACCCGAGCCTCGAGCGCCGCCTGGAGCAGCTGGCCCGCCTGGAGAACGAGCTGGGGCGGGCCCGCTAGCCCGTGAGGTTCCTCGACGCCATCCTGGGCCGGTCCCCGGAGGTCAGGCCCAACCTGGACGCCCTGTTCTCGCTGCCCTCCACGGCCGTGACGCTGCAAGCGTCGGCCGGGCTGGTGCCGACCGGCCAGGCCGGCGTGTGCTACAAGCCCGCCTCCGGCCAGGGCTTTGCCGCCACCAAGGAGGAGCTGGACGAGGTCCTGCAGGTGGATGCCGGCGAGCGGGGGGTCAGCATCCACGAGGAGGGGGACTCCTTCGGCTACCAGTGGGTGGTCGTGGAGCACCCGCTGATCGAGGACCTGGTGAACCGGGTCCACATGGTCAACGCCACCCTCCAGGACCGGGGCTTCGGGCCCCAGCTGCTGTGCTCGGTGTTCGGCTTCCAGCCCGCCCCCGAGGGAGGCGGGGACCCGCCGCCTGGCCAGGCCGCCCGTGCCTATCTCGTCTACCTCTACAAGCAGGGCACCTTCTACCCCTTCGCCCCCCGTCCCGGTGAGCACCGGGACCAGGAGCTGGAGCTGATGCTCCGGGGGGTCCTGGAGAAGGAGCTGCCTGTGGAGCAGGACCTGTCCCGGTGGTTCCCCCTCTGGGGCCTGCCGCTGCGCTGAGTGGCTGACCCCCCTCCCGGGCCGGACCGGGCCCGGTTCCCCCGCCAGTACGCCAGGACCAGGCGCTTCAGCCTGGGGGTCCCGCACGAGCTGACCGTGTCAGCGGGTGGGGAAAGGGTACTGTTCCTGCGCTCTCGGGGAGGCACCGACCGGGCCAACTGCCTCTGGGCCACGGACCTGGCCCCCGAAGGGCCCCCGGAGCGGCTCGTGGCTGACCCCCTGGCCCTGCTGGGAGGAGCGGAGGAGGAGCTGCCCCCTGAGGAGCGCGCCCGCCGGGAACGGGTCAGGGAGCACTCGGGCGGGATCGTGGCCTACGGCACGGACCGGGAGGGCCGCCTGGCCGCCTTCGCCCTCTCGGGCCGCCTCTGGGTGGCCGACACGGCCGGGGGCGGGGTGCGGGAGCTGCCGGCGCCGGGGCCCGTGCTCGATCCCCGTCCCGACCCCACCGGCTCCCGGGTGGCGTACGTGTCAGGTGGGGCGCTGCGGGTCATGGAGGTGGACGGCTCGGGAGACTGCCGCCTGGCCGGGCCGGAGGAGGGCGATGTCACCTGGGGCCTGGCGGAGTTCGTGGCTGCCGAGGAGATGGGACGTACCACCGGCTACTGGTGGGCCCCTGACGGTGAGCGCCTCCTGGTGGCCCGCGTGGACCAGGGGCCCGTGCCGCGCTGGTACGTGGCCGACCCCGCTGATCCTGGCCGTCCCTGCTCCCTCACCCGCTATCCGGCGGCGGGGACGCCGAACGCCGAGGTCACGCTGTGGCTTGTGGGCCTTGACGGGTCCCGGGTCCCCGTCACCTGGGACAGGGCCGGCTTCGAGTACGTGGTGACGGCCTCCTGGGCCCCTTGCGGCCTGGTCCTGTCGGTCCAGAGCCGGGACCAGCGCCGCATGCAGGTGCTGGCGGTGGACCCTTCGACCGGCGCCACGACCGTGCTGCTCGAGGACCACGACCCCGCCTGGCTGGACATCGTCCCGGGGGTCCCCGGGCTGACCTCCACAGGGGCGCTGGTGTGGGTGGCGCAGGCCGGCGGGACGAGGAGCCTGGTCGTCGGGGGCGAGGTGGTGACCGGCCCGGGGCTGCAGGTCCGCTCGGTGCTGGACGTCGACGGTGAGGCGGTGCTCGTCTCGGCCTCCTCCGAGCCGACCGAGGTGGAGGTGTGGGCCTGGTCCCCGGAGGAGGGGCTTGGGCGTGTGTCCCCTCCCGGGGGGGTGCACACGGCCCGCCGGTCCGGTGGGACCACGGTGCTCGCCTCCCGCTCACTTGACCACCACGGCCTCGAGGTCGTGGTCATCCGGGGGGAGGCAGTGGTCACCGGCATCCGCTCGGAGGCAGAGACCCCGCTGGTGTCACCCCTGCCCCGCATGCTGCGCCTGGGCCGGCGGGAGCTGCGAGCCTCCCTCCTGCTCCCCTCCTGGCACCGGCCGGGCGAGGGCCCCCTCCCGGTCCTCCTGGACCCCTACGGGGGCCCGGGGGCCCAGCGGGTGCTGGCCAGCCGGGACGCCTACCTGGTGTCCCAATGGTTCGCCGAGCAGGGATTCGCCGTGCTGGTGGCCGACGGCAGGGGCACCCCGGGGCGGGGCCCCGCCTGGGAGCGGGCTGTGCGGGGTGACCTCGCCACTCCTGTCCTGGAGGACCAGGTGGAGGCCCTTCACCAGGCGGCCGCCTCCTGCCCCGACCTGGACCTGGGGCGGGTGGGGATCCGGGGATGGTCCTTCGGGGGCTACCTGGCCGCCCTGGCTGTGCTGCGCCGGCCCGACTGCTTCCACGCCGCGGTGGCCGGCGCTCCCTTCGTCGACCCCCGTCTGTACGACACCCATTACACCGAGCGCTACCTCGGTCACCCCGACCAGGACCCCGGGGCCTACCAGAGCTGCTCTCTCATCGGCTACGCCGAGGGTCTGCGCCGGCCCCTCCTCATCATCCACGGCCTGTCCGACGACAACGTCGTCGTGGCCCACTCGCTGCGCCTCTCCTCGGCGCTGGTGGCCGCGGGCCGGCCCCACTGCTTCCTGCCCCTCCCCGGGGTCACCCACATGACCCCCCAGGAGGAGGTGGCGGGGAACCTGCTCCTCATAGAGCTGGACTTCCTCAAGCGGGCCCTTTCCCGGCCCGGCCCGGCCGGGGCCTAGCCGACCCGGAAGCCGCGCTCCCCCGAGGGCTGCTCGGTGTGCACCTCCACCCGGTCCACCCGGGCTCCCCTCGGCCCCCGCTGGCACCAGTCCACCATCCGGCCCACCGCCTCGGGGCTGCCCTCGAAGGATGCCTCCACCCGGCCGTCAGGCAGGTTGCGGACCCAGCCGGCCAGGCCCAGCTCCTGGGCTCGCCACTGGCAGGAAGCCCGGTACCCCACCCCCTGGACCCGCCCGCTTACCATGGCCCGTACCCGTACCAGCCCGCCCGATGGTTCCCCGGCAGCCACGCTCTTAGGTTGTACCCGACCCGGGACGGCTCCTGCTCGTGCGGCCCGGCGCCAGCGGGTAGACCGTTGCCGATGTCCGCTCCCATCAGGCCCACCGTCACTACCACCGGCGGAGCGGGGCCGCTCGTGGCCCGCCTGCGGGATTCCTTCGAGGCCGGGAGGACCAGGCCGGCGTCCTGGCGTCGCCAGCAGCTGGAGGGCTTGAGGGCCCTTCTGAGGGAGGCCGAGCACGAGCTCGTGGAGGCCCTCCGGGCCGACCTGGGCAAGCCGGCCACAGAGGCGATGATGACCGACATCTCCTTCGTGCGGTCCGAGGCGGGAATGGCCCTGCGGGAGCTCGGGCGGTGGATGAGCCCTGAGCGGGTTCCCGTCCCCCTGGTCCAGAGGCCGGCACGGGCCCGGATCGCTCGCCAGCCCCTGGGCGTGGTGCTCGTGATAGCTCCCTGGAACTACCCGGTGAACCTGCTGCTGGCGCCGGTGGTGGGAGCCCTGGCTGCTGGCAACTGCGTGGTGGCCAAGCCCTCCGAGCTGGCCCCAGCCACCTCAGCCGCCCTTGCCCGGCTGCTTCCCCGCTACCTGGACCAGGAGGCGGTGGCGGTGGTGGAAGGTGGGCCGGAGGAGACCGGGGCCTTGCTGGCCCAGCGGTTCGATCACATCTTCTACACCGGCAACGCCCGGGTGGCGCGGGTGGTGATGGAGGCGGCGGCTCGCCACCTCACCCCGGTCACCCTGGAGCTGGGGGGCAAGAGCCCGGCCCTGGTGGATGCCGGCGCTGACCTGGAGGTGGCGGCCCGGCGCATCGCCTGGGGCAAGCTCATGAACGCCGGCCAGACCTGCGTGGCCCCCGACTACGTCCTGGTCCACCGGGAGGCACGCGATCGCCTGGTGGGCGCCCTGGGCAGGGCCATCCACCGCTTCTACGGGAAGGACCCGGCCCGGAGCCCCGACTACGCCCGGATCGTGAACGACCGGCACTGGGTGCGCCTCCGTCACCTGCTGGAGGCCACCGGGGCCCGGGTGGCCCTGGGGGGTGAAGGCGATCGCCCGTCCCGTTACCTGGCCCCTACCGTCCTCACCGACGTGGATCCCGATGACCCCGTGATGGAAGAGGAGATCTTCGGGCCCATCCTGCCCGTGCTGGACGTGGAGGACCTCGCCCAGGCGGCTTCGTTCGTGGCCAGCCGTCCGAGCCCCTTGGCGCTCTATGTGTTCTCGAGGTCGGATGCCGGAGTGGAGCAGGTGCTGCAGCGGACGTCCTCAGGCAGTGTGTGCATCAACGGGACGGTGCTGCAACTGGCCGTTCCGGGCCTGCCCTTCGGCGGGGTGGGAGAGAGCGGGACCGGCGCCTATCACGGCCGGAGCAGCTTCGAGACCTTCAGCCACCGCCGCTCGGTCCTGGCCAAGCCGGTGTGGCCCGATCCCCCCCTCGCCTACCCGCCCTACACCCGCCTGCGGAGCTGGATCCTGCGCCGGGCGCTGTCGCGCTGACGGCCCCGGCCGGCAGGCGCACCGTCGGGGCCGGAACGGCCCCTCCCGACCGACGTCCCCCCAGGACCGCCAGGCAGGCCGGTCTTCCCCACGGCCTCGCCCGGGCACCTTGGCCTAGGCTCGATGGAGAGGGGAAGGAGAGCCATGGACGGCCTGATGCAGGACTATCCGCTGACCGTGCCCATGATGTTCCGCCGGGCCGAGCGGCTCTTCGGGGCCAAGAAGATCGTCTCGGCCACCCATTCGGGCTTGGAGCGCACCACCCTGAGTGCATGGGCCGAGCGGGTGCGGCGCCTGGGGGGCGCCCTCGAGGACCTGGGCCTCTCCTCCGATGCCAGGGTCGGGACCTTCGCTTGGAACAGCGCCAGGCACCTCGAGTGCTACTTCGCCGTGCCCGGGACGGGGCGGGTCCTGCACACCCTGAACGTCCGGCTCTTCGCCGACCAGCTCGTCTACATCGCCAACCATGCCCAGGACGAGGTGATCTTCGTCGATCGGTCCCTCCTCGCCCTGCTGTGGCCCCTGATGCCCGAGCTGAAATCGGTCCGCCATGTGGTTGTGATGGACGACGGGGCCGGCGAGATACCCGACGACCCCCGTGTCCTCGACTACGAGGAGCTGCTCGCCGGGGCCGAACCGGCTGACCTGCGCGTGGCGGACGAGGATCGGGCGGCAGCCATGTGCTACACGTCGGGCACCACCGGCCACCCCAAGGGGGTGGTGTACTCGCACCGCTCCACGGTGCTGCACTCGATGTGCGCCCTCATGGTCGACAGCCTCGGCATCTCGGAGTCCGACGTGGTCCTCCCGGTGGTGCCCATGTTCCATGCCAACGCCTGGGGGCTGGCCCACGCCGGTGTCTTTGCCGGGTCCTCGTTCGTCTTCCCCGGCCCCGACCTGTCGCCCGCCGCCATCGCCCGCCTGATCGAGCAGGAGCGGGTGACGTTCGCCGCTGGGGTCCCCACCATATGGATGGGGGTGCTGGCCGAGGCCGACCACCACGACCTGACCAGCCTCCGCTGCATCCCATGCGGGGGCTCTGCCGTCCCCAAGGCCCTTTCGGAAGGGTTCAGGGAGAAGGTGGGCGTCCCCCTCCTGCAGGCTTGGGGCATGACCGAGACCCACCCCATCGCCTCGGTGGCCCGTGTCTCCTCCGAGCGGGCTGGCCGGGGGGAGGAGGAGCTGGCCGAGGTCAGGGCCACCCAGGGCATCATGGTCCCGGGCATAGAGTTGCGCATAGTGGAGCCGGGCACCGAAGAGGAGCTGCCCTGGGACGGCAGGTCCCGGGGCGAGCTTCAAGCGGTGGGCCCCTGGGTGGCCCGCGACTACTACGACGACCCTCGTTCGGGGGAGTCCTTCACATCCGACGGCTGGTTGCGGACGGGGGACGTCGCCACCATCTCGCCCGACGGCTACATCCATCTGGTCGACAGGACCAAGGACCTCATCAAGTCGGGAGGGGAGTGGATCTCCTCCGTCGCCCTGGAGAACGAGCTCATGGCTCATCCCAAGGTGGCCGAGGCGGCGGTGATCGCCGTGCCCCATGAGCGCTGGCAGGAGCGGCCCCTGGCCTGCGTGGTGGTGAAGGCCGGGGAGACCCTCACCAGGGAGGAGGTCCTCTCCTTCCTGGACGGAAGGGTCGCCAAGTGGTGGATCCCCGACGACGTGGCCTTCATCGACGAGGTGCCCAAGACCTCCACCGGCAAGTTCTCCAAGAAGGAGCTGCGGGACCGGTTCGCCGGCCACCGGGCCGGGAGCGACTAGGGTCCAAACACGTGTTCCCGGCCAGCTTCCACCCCGCCGTGCGGGAGTGGTTCCGTGCCCGGTTCCCTGACGGGCCCACGCCGGCCCAGGAGCGCGGTTGGCCGGCCATAGCCTCGGGCCGGAACACCCTCATCGGTGCCCCCACCGGGTCGGGCAAGACCCTGGCTGGCTTCCTCGTCGCCATCGACTCCCTCTACCGGGCGGCAGCCGGCGGGGAGGAGGTGGAGGGGGCTACCCAGGTGGTCTATGTGTCCCCGTTGAAGGCCCTGGCCGTGGACATCCGGGAGAACCTGGAGACGCCCCTGCGTGAGATCGCCCGGACCGCTGCGGCCATGGGACTGCCGGCACCGGACCTGCGGGTCGAGGTGCGCAACGGCGACACATCCCCCTCGGCCCGCAGCGCCATGCTGCGCCACCCGCCCAACTTCCTCGTCACCACGCCCGAGTCGCTCTACTTGATGGTCACGGCCGAGCGGAGCCGGGCCCTGCTCGCCTCGGTGAGGACGGTCATCGTGGACGAGATCCACGCCGTGGCCCGGGACAAGCGGGGCTCGCACCTCGCCCTCACCCTGGAGCGCCTGTCCGAGCTGTGCACCTGCCCGCCCCAGAGAATCGGCCTCTCGGCCACCCAGCGGCCCATGGAGACGGTGGCCGGGCTGCTCACCGGAGCCGGCGTCGGGTGCACCATCGTCGACGTGGGCCACGAGCGCCACCTGGACGTGGCCATCGAGGTCCCGGCCGGAGAGCTGGAGGCGGTGGCCTCGGCCGAGCAGATGGCCGAGGTGCTCGACCGCATCGCTGCCCTGGTCCAGGCCCACCGCACCACGATCGTGTTCGTCAACACGAGGAGGCTGGCCGAGCGGTTGGCCCATCAGCTGGGGGAGCACCTGGAGGAGGCAAGGGTGGCTTCCCACCATGGGAGCCTCTCCAAGGAGCGGCGCCTGCGGGTCGAGGCCCAGCTCCGGGCGGGGGAGCTCCAGGCCCTGGTGGCCACCGCCTCCCTCGAGCTGGGCATCGACATAGGACCGGTCGACCTGGTCTGCCAGATCGGCACCCCCCGGAGCCTGTCCACCTTCCTCCAGCGGGTGGGCCGCTCGGGCCACAGCCGGGGAGGCACACCCAAGGGGCGCCTGTTCCCGCTCACCAGGGACGAGCTGGTGGAGTGCGCCGCCCTCCTGGCGGGAGTCCGGGCAGGGAGGCTGGACGCCATCCACCCACCCAGAGCCCCCCTTGACATCCTGGCCCAGCACGTGGTGGCCGAGTGCTCGGCGAGGAGGTGGGGGGAGGACGACCTCTTCGCCCTGGTGCGCCGGGCCGCCCCCTACGCCGACCTGCCCCGATCGGACTTCGACGAGGTGGTGGCCCTGGTCTCCGAGGGGATCGATACCGGCCGGGGGAGGAGGGCTGCCTACCTGCACCGTGACAGGGTCAACGGGGAGCTGGCGGGGCGGCGGGGGGCCCGTCTGGCCGCCCTCACCTCGGGAGGGGCCATACCCGAGACGGGCGACTACCGGGTGGTGGCGGACCCCGACGACACCTTCGTGGGCACGGTCAACGAGGACTGGGCCGTCGAGTCCATGGCGGGAGACGTGTTCCTCCTCGGCAGCACGTCATGGAGGATCCGCCGGGTGGAGCCGGGGACAGTGAGGGTGGTGGACGCCGGCGGGGCTCCCCCCTCAGTGCCGTTCTGGCTGGGCGAGGCACCGGCTCGCACCGCTGAGCTGTCGGAGGAGGTCTCCTCTCTGCGCCAGGGAGTGCAGGACCGCCTCGATGCTCCTGACGCCGCCCGGGCCTGGGTGTCAGAGCACTGCGGCCTGGACCGAGAGGTGGCCGACATGCTGGTGCGCTATCTCGCCGCCGGGCACGCCGCCCTCGGGTGCCTGCCCACCTTGTCCCACCTGGTCGTCGAGCGGTTCTTCGACGACTCGGGGGGCATGCAGCTGGTGGTGCACTCCCCCTACGGTGGCCAGGTCAACCGGGCCCTTGGGCTGGCCCTGCGCAAGCGGTTCTGTGTCAGCTTCGACTTCGAGCTGCAGGCGGCGGCCAGTGACGACGCCGTCCTGCTCTCGCTCGGGCCCCAGCACAGCTTTCCCCTCGAGTCGGTCACCAGGTTCCTCTCGCCCACCACGGTGGAGGACGTCCTGCGCCAGGCTGCGCTGGCCTCGCCCATGTTCGCCGTGCGGTGGCGCTGGAACCTCAACCGGTCCCTGGCCGTCCTGCGCTTCCGCGGTGGCCGGCGCAACCCTCCTCCCGTACAGCGCATGGAGGCCGATGACCTGATGGCCGCCGTGTTCCCCGCACTGGCGGCCTGCCAGGAGAACGTCACCGGGCCCATCGAGATCCCGGACCACCCTCTGGTCCGCCAGACCATGCACGACTGCTTGAACGAGGCCATGGACGTGGAGGGTCTGCGAGCCCTGGTGGAGGCCCTGCGCTCGGGGACGGTGGGGGTGACCTGCCGCGACACCACCGAGCCCTCGCCGCTGGCCCACGAGATCATCAACGGCCGCCCCTACACCTTCCTGGACGACGCCCCCCTGGAGGAGCGCCGCAGCCGGGCCGTGGCGCTCCGCCGGGGGCTGCCCGTCGAGGGCCGGGACTTGGCCGTCTTGGACCCTGGCGCCATAGCCCGGGTGCGGGCCGAGGCGGCTGCCTCGCCACGGGACGCCGACGAGCTTCACGACCTGCTCATGTCGTTGGTCGTGTGCCGGCCCCGGCAGGACTGGGTGGGCTGGTTCGGGGAGCTGGCGGGCCGGGGCAGGGCGCTCGAGCTGGCGGGCCCCCAGGGCCAGCTGTGGGTGGCGGCCGAAGGGCGGGACCGGGCCGAGTCGCTGCTCGGGGGAGGCCTCGGCTTCGAGGAGGCGGCGGTGGAGGCGGTACGGGGCCACCTGGAGGTCCAAGGGCCGGTGACCGTGGAGGGCCTCTCCTCGCTGGCGGCCCTGGGGCCGGGGGCCGTGGCCATCGCCCTGGCCCGCCTGGAACAGGAAGGCTTCGCCCTGAGAGGACGCTTCGACCCGGCCCTGGGGGCAGAGCAGTGGTGCGCCCGCCGGCTGCTGGCCCGTATCCACTCCTATACCAAGGGCCGCCTGAGGCGGGAGATCGAGCCGGTGACGGCGCAGGACCTCATGCGGTTCCTGCTGCGCTGGCACCACGTCGCCTCCGGGACCCGGAGGGAGGGCCGGGCCGGGCTCCTGAGGGCCGTCGAGCAGCTCCAGGGCTTCGAGGTGCCGGCCGGCGCCTGGGAGCGGGCCGTTCTTCCGGCCCGGGTGGAGGGCTACCGACCCGAGTGGCTGGACCACCTTTGCGTGTCGGGGGAGCTGGCCTGGGGGCGCCTGGGGGTGAGGGAGGCCCCGGGGCCGGGCGCAGGGCAGGTGGTGCCCTCGTCGGCCACCACCTCGCGGGCCACGCCCGTGGCCCTGGTACTGCGGGGCGACCTGCCCTGGCTCCTTCAGGCCGCCCGCGGAGGGGCTCAGCCCGTGGAGCCCAGCGTGGGGGCGACCCGCGAGGTGCTGGACGCCCTGGGGGCCAGGGGGGCCCTCTTCGCAGCGGACCTGGCCGCCATGACGAGGAGGCTGGAGACCGAGGTCGAGCGGGCCCTGTGGGACGGGGTGGCCAGAGGCCTGGTCACGGCCGACAGCTTTGCTGCCGTGCGCTCGCTGCTCGCCGGCCGCCAGTCCTGGTCGCAGCAGCGCTACCGGCGACGGGCCGGCCTGCGCCGGGGCGCAGGCGGGTCGTCAGGCAGCGGGGGTCGCTGGTCCCTCTTGCCCGGGGCCGGCCTGGTGGCCGACCGCGACGCCCTGGCCGAGGCGGTGGCCGAGCAGCTCTTGGCCCGCTGGGGAGTCGTGTTCCGGGACATGATGGCCCGCGAGACCCTGGCCCTCCCTTGGCGGGAGGTGCTCTGGGCCCTGCGGCGTATGGAAGCCCGGGGCACGGTGAGGGGTGGGCGCTTCGTCACCGGCTTCACGGGCGAGCAGTACGCCCTGCCGGAGGCTGTGGAGCAGCTGCGCGCCACCCGCCGGCGGCCCCGTGACGGCGAGGTGGTGCGGATCTCTGCCACCGACCCCCTCAACCTGGTCGGGATACTGACTCCGGGCCCGAGGGTCCCGGCCGTGAGCACCAACTGGGTCACCTACCGGGACGGGCTGCCGGACGGGCCTGGCACCTCGCCGGCGGTGGCCGGCACGGTCGAAGCCCTGGTCGGCGCCCGGTGAGGGATCCGGCGGGGCCGCGCCCGGTCTGGTACTGTCCCGCTTAGCCGCTCGGAGGGGCGACTGCGGAGAGGGAGGGGGCCATGAGGGACCACTGGCGCCGGCTCGGCTTGGCGGCAGCAGGCGTGGTGACGGCCCTCAGCCTGGGGGCCGCTCCGGCGGGGGCCCAGGCCTCCCCCCACCATGCCACCAGCCCCACGGGAAACGACATCTCGTACCCCCAATGCACCAAGACCTTCCCGTCGGGGCAGGCCTTCGGGATCGTCGGGGTCAACGACGGCCGAGCCGGGACCCTCAACCCCTGTCTGGGGCCCTACTCAGGGGGCGGGCCGGGAACCAGCGAGCTGTACTGGGCTGCCACCACGTCCACGGGGCTGGCCAGCTCGGCCGGCGGGACCCAACCCTTGGTGGCCCTGTACGTGAACACGGCTGACCCCGGGAACACCTACAACGGCCAGCCTGTAGCTGACTGGCCCACATCCAACTCGGGCGGGGGAGCCGACCCCTACGGGTCCTGCACGACCACCTCGGGGGGCCTGGGGGCCAACTCCTCGGCCTGTGCCTGGCAGTACGGGTGGAACCGCTCCTCCCAGGACGCCAACCAGTTCCTGGTGCCGGCCGCCCAGCAGCTTGGGACTTCGGCGGTGCCCACCGACCCCGGCTCATACCGGTGGTGGCTGGACGTGGAGACGGCCAACACCTGGCAGACGGGGAGCGCGGGCCTCCAGATGAACGTGGCGGTCCTGCAGGGGATGCTCGCCTACTTCCAGAGCGTGGGCAGCCCGCAGGTGGGGATCTACTCCACCTCGTCCTCGTGGGACACGATCACCGGTGGTGGGCAGGTGGAGACCCTCTCTGGGCTGCCGGACTGGCTCCCGGGGGCGAGGAGCCTGTCCGGCGCCGAGGCCAATTGCGCCATGGCCGGCTTCACCGGCCCCGTCCAGGTCACCCAGTGGACGTCGCGACAGCTCGATTACGACTTCGCCTGCGGCTGACAGGCTACTTCTTCAGGTACCAGTACTCGGGATATATGTGGCCCGTGGAGTCCTGGGCCCCCACGCCCCCGAGGCGGGGGCTCAGCACCGAGATCTGGTAGTCCTGGTTGGGGAACCACAGCATGGGGACCTGCTTGGACAAGAAGTTCTCCCAGCGGAAGACGGCTGAGAGGCCGGGTGAGAACTGCATGGCCTGCCCGTTGGCGTCGTTGGTCTTGTTGCTGTAGCCGCTGGAGTTCGTGGCCCCGCCCGTCTGGAACAGCTCGTTCACCGGGTAGTAGATGGGCACGTAGGTCCAGGTCGGGGAGCCCCACCAGGCCAGCTGAGTGGAGCCAGCCGGGCAGGTCGTGAGGCTCTTGCCCAGGCACTCGTAGGCGTCGCTCAGGACCTGGTTGAAGGGAGCCGCCGTGGCCGTGACCTGGATACCGCCGGCCAGGAAGCTGGAGCGCAGAGCCTCGACCTCGGCCGAGTCGACCGCTGACCCGCTCGGGTAGTCGAGCTTGAAGGCCAGCTTGGCCCCGGCATGGATCCCTGCTCCGCACTGGGTGGAAGAGCTGCCCGGCCTCACGCAGGTGGCCACGCCGCCGGCTGGCACGTTCCAACCATGTGACCGGAGGAGGGATACGGCCTCCCGAGGGTTGTAGGGGTAGGGGTCGTGGCGTTCCTGTGGGCTGATGAAGCTGTTGGAGGGCTGGATCGGGATGGGGCCGTACGTGGGCACCCCATAGCCGTGGAGCACGGTGCGGATGATCTGGCTCTCGTCGATCAGGTGCTGGAAGGCCTGGCGGATGTACAGCTGGCGGAAGATCGGCCCCGTGTCGGGGTTGTTGAAGTTCATCTGTATGGCGGTGAAGCCCCAGTCCAGCCAGGGCTTGACGGCGTACCCCTGGGACTCCAGCCTCTTCACCTGCGAGGTGTCGGTGAAGGGCAGGTACCCGTAGTCCACCTGGCCGGCTATCAAGGCGTTGAACTCGGCCGAGTCGCTGGTGAAGGGGATCTCCTCGAACTGCTTGAGCTTCGGCTTGTCCGGCCCGGAGTAGCGGGGGTTGGCGACGAAGATGGTCTGGCCGGTCACCTGGAACCCGGTCTTGGGCTTGAGCCGGTAGGGGCCGTCCACCACCTGCCAGAGGGGGTTCGTGTCCCAGGTCTTGAGCGAGAGCGACTCCTTGTTCAAGAACTTGTAGACGGCTCGGGCACCTGACTTGGTGAGGTCGTAGTTACCGACGGGGCCGGAAGCGGAGGTCTTGTCCCACGCGTGCTGGGGGATGGGGGTGATCTGGGAGAGCCCGCTCTCGAGCAGGTAGTCGTAGTTGAAGGAGGTGTTGAACGTGATGCTGAACTCGTACTTGCTCGGGTAGGACATCTTCACGATGTGCGTGCTCCAGTCCCCCGGGGCAGCGATCCCCCAGTCCACCCGGTTGGCAAGGAGCAGGTTCATCCAGAACTGGACGTCCCTCGTGGTCACAGGCCGCCCGTCAGACCAGATGTAGTGGCGCAGGCGGATGGTCACGGTCTTGCCGCCGTTGGACAGCTTGGGAGGGTAGGCCAGGCTGAGCTGGTAGTCGACCGTGGGCTGGGCGCTGTTCGGGTGGCCGAACCAGTAGAGCGGCCTCCACATGAGGGGCTGCAGGTAGGTGATGTTGTTGTTCCCCGAGTTCGCTCCGTTGTACAGGGGGAATATGTAGGTGGGTGGGGAGCCGGGGGCCTCGGCGAAGGTGACCATCTGGGAGCTGGTGGCCGAGGAGGATCCCTTGGCGCTCTGGGAGGATCGGGTGCCGCTGTGGGAGGAAGAGCCACCGCCGCAGGCGCTCAGCACCAGGGCGAGAGTGGACACCCCCAGCGCCAGCAGACGACCTTTTCTCATGGGTACGGCCTCCATGCAGTTGTCAGGACGCCCGGCATGGTAGGCCAAGGCGCCCCGCTCCGGTGGGCACGGCGGCTTTCTCGCTCAGTAGTAGCGGGGAAAAGCCGACCAGTCCGGCCTTCTCTTTTCCAGGAAGGCGTCCCTGCCCTCAACCGCCTCATCGGTCATGTAAGCCAGGCGGGTGGCCTCGCCGGCGAAGAGCTGCTGGCCGACCAGCCCGTCGTCGACCAGGTTGAAGGCGAACTTGAGCATGCGCTGGGACGTAGGGCTCTTGGAGTTGACCTCTGCGGCCCACTCCAGGGCGACCCTCTCCAGGTCGGCGTGGGGGACGACGGCGTTCACCATGCCCATGCGGTAGGCCTCCTCGGCGCTGTAGGTGCGGCCCAAGAAGAACACCTCGCGGGCCCTCTTCTGGCCCACCATCCGGGCCAGGTAGGCGGAGCCGAACCCTCCGTCGAAGCTGGCCACGTCGGCATCGGTCTGCTTGAAGCGGGCATGCTCGGCGCTGGCCAGGGTCAGGTCGCACACCACGTGCAGGCTGTGGCCCCCCCCGGCCGCCCATCCAGGCACCACGCAGATCACCACCTTGGGCATGAACCGGATGAGGCGCTGCACCTCCAGGATGTGCAGGCGCCCGGCCCGGGCGGGGTCGATGGTGCCGGGCGTGTCGCCCTGGGCGTAGCGGTAGCCGTCAGGGCCTCTCACCCTCTGGTCACCCCCGGAGCAGAAGGCCCATCCGCCGTCCCTCGGCGACGGCCCGTTGCCCGTGAGGAGCACGCAGCCCACGTCGGGACTGGTCCTGGCGTGGTCCAGGGCCTGGTACAGCTCGTCCACGGTCCGGGGACGGAAGGCGTTGCGGACCTCGGGGCGGTCGAAGGCCACCCTCACCGTTGGCTGCTCAGTGGCCCGGTGATAGGTGATGTCCTCGAACCTGAAGCCCTCCACGGGCCGCCAGGAGTCGGGGTCGAACAGCTCCGAGATCATGGTGCCCTCCTTGGACGCTGGCCGGGGGGGAGGATAAAGGGGGAGGGAGAGGGCTCGCTCTCCCGCCGGCCAGGGGTGGCTCTGCCGCTACGGTCAATGACGCCATGTCCATCGCCGTCGATCCGGGTGCGATCGTCGCCTTGCGCCGGGCCCGGTTCCGGCACCGCCTGGCCAACATTGATTTCTTCGAGGCCCTCTACCGCGCCTACCTCACGGCCATAGCGGCGGGCATCGCCGTGGTGGCCCTCTCGGGGGCGACCGGGGACAAGCCGGTGCGGGGCCACCGGCTCCTGGAGCTGACCCAGCACGGGCCGACGGTGGCCGGCTTGGTGGTGGCCATGGGCATGGCCCTTGCCCTGCGGTCAGCGGGGCGGGGTGGGCCCCTGGCCCTGGAAGCGGCCGACGTGCGCCACCTCCTGCTGGCCCCGGTGGACAGGGGAGCGGCCCTGCGGGGCCCCGCCTTCCAGCAGCTGCGGTCGGCCACCTTCGGGGGCGCTGTCCTCGGCGCCATAGTGGGGATAGTGGCCTGGCGCGTGCTCCCCGGGTCCCCGGTGGCCTGGGTGCTGGCCTGCGGGGCCACCGGGGGGCTGGCGGGCATGGGCGCCATAGGGATCGGCCTGGCGGCCTCGGGCCGGCGGGCTGGCCGCCTGGCGTGCGGGGCCGGGGGGGTGGCCGTCATCGGCTGGTCGGTGGCCGACCTGCTGGTGCCCATGCGGACCTCCCCGTTCACCCTCCTCGGCGAGCTGGCTCTCTGGCCCCTCCACGTGGACCTCGTGGCCCTGGTGGGGGTGGGTGTGGCGGTAGGCCTCGGCGCCCTGGGGCTGAGCCAGGTCGGCGGGCTGTCCATCGAGGCCGCCGAGCGCCGGGCCTCGCTGGTGGGCCAGCTGCGCTTCGCGGCCACCACCCGGGACCTGCGCACGGTGATGGTGCTGCGCCGGCAGCTGTCCCAGGAGCGCCCCCGCCGGCGGCCCTGGCTCCCCGTGGCCCGCCGACCTGGCCGCACCCTGGGACTGGCCGTCTGGAAGAGGGGCTGGCAGGGTGTCCTGCGCTGGCCCGGACGGCGGTACCTGCGGCTGGGGATCCTCGGGGCGGTGGCTGGCACCTGCATGCGCCTGGTGTGGTCGGGGACCATCCCCCTGGTGGTGGTGGCGGCCCTGGCCCTGTGGGTGGCGGCCCTCGATGCGGTGGAGCCGCTGTCCCAGGAGGTGGACCGCCGTGACCGGCTCTCGTCCTTCCCCCGGCCCGAGGGATGGGTCCTGGTCCGCCACCTGGTCCTTCCCTCCCTGATCATGGTCGTGGTGTGCCTGGTGGGGCTGGGCGCGGCGCTCGGCTTCGGTGGGCACCTGGACGTGGCCGCCGCCGTGGGGGGGGCCAGCGTCGTGCCGGCGGCCCTTGCCGCCACGGCGGGGGCGGCCGTGAGCGTGGTGCGGGAGCCCCAGGTGGCCGAGGTCGACCTGGCCATGCCCGAGATCACCGGCTTGAAGACCCTGGTGCGGGAGCTGCTGCCGCCGGCCATCGCCTTCGTGGGCCTGGTCCCTGTTCTCTTTGCCTACCACGCCGCCACCCACGGCCAGCCCCCGGTGGAGGCGGTCATCAACCCCGCTCTGGCCTGCCTGGTGGCCCCCATCGGCGCCTTCAGCTGGTTGGCCCGCCGGCCCATGAGGCCGGCCGGCCCCGCGCCCGAGGGGGTGGGCCACGCGTGAGCTCCCGGGGCCCGGGGACGGGGAAGGGCATGCCTGCCGGCGGCAGCCGCAAGGCGGGCAGGGCCCGGGACGCCCGCTCGGGCGAGGCCACCGCCACCGCTCCTGAGCCCGAGCGCCCCCTCCCCACCGCCAGAGGGGTCGACCGCCGGCCCTCCGAGCGGCGGAAGGGGCCCGCCCTCGTCGCCGAGGGAGTCACCAAGGACTACGGGGACATCGTGGCCCTGGACCACCTGAGCGTGAAGCTGGGCCGGGGTGAACGGGTCATGGTGGTCGGCCCCAACGGGTCGGGCAAGACCACCTTCATCCGCATAGCCGCCGGGCTGCTGGAGCCCACCGGGGGGGAGCTGAGGGTGCTCGGGGCGGTGGCCGGGTCGCTGGAGGCCCGCTCGGTCACCTCCTACATCTCGGACAACCCCGTCCTCTACGACGACCTCTCGGTCATCGAGCACCTTGAGTACGTCGCCCGCCTGCACGGGGCCGGGGACTGGGTCGACCGGGGATGGGAGGTGCTGGAACGCCTGGGCCTGGACGGGCGGGCCGACGACCTGCCTGCCCGCTTCAGCCGGGGCCTCAGGCAAAAGACCGCCATCGCCCTCGGCCTCTGCCGTCCTTTCTCCGTCCTGCTGGTGGACGAGCCCTTCGTGGGCCTGGACGCCCCGGGACGGGAGGCGCTGCTGGCCCTGCTGGACGAGGAGGCGGCCCGGGGAGCCTCCATCGTCGTGGCCACCCACTCCCTCGATTTCGCCTCCCAAGCCGACCGGTGCCTGGGCTTGCGGGACGGCTCCCTGGCCTACGATGGGCCCGCCACGGCGGCCACCGTCTCCCAGCTGGTGAGCTGAGGATCCCGATGGCCGCCCCCAAGGGGGTCCGGGCCTAGCACCCCGGCTCCGCCTGGTGCCGCAGGGAGGAGAGCTCCTCCACCAGGCGCTGCAGCTCGGCGCTCACGTGCTCGAGGCGCTCGCCGCGCCCGTTGTCCCTGGCCTCCCGCCGGGCCATCAGGGCCCGCACCTCGGTGCTGAGGGCGGTGGCCAGGTGCTCGATGCGCCGGCAAGCGTCGTGCACCTCCCGGGCCAGGGCCGCCGTGCGGGCCTGGACCTCGCCTTCCAGCTCAGCCCCCAGCGCCACGACCGCGGTGTGGATCCTCGCCGTCAGCTCGGGCACGAAGTCGGGGGGAAGGACGGCGGGGGCGGGCGGGGGCGGAGGATGCATGTGAGGGTGCCGGTCGTCTCCCCAGCTCAGCTGGTCGAGGCGGGCGTTGAGGGTCTGGCTCAGCCGGGCCACGGTGCCGGCCAACCGGGTCAGGTCGGTCCGCAGGCCGACGGCCAGGTCGGCCACCTCGTCCAGGCGGTCCCGCAGCTGGCCCAGCTCGGGGGTGGCCCCGTCGCCGACAGGAGGAGCCCCCGTCCCCATGTCCACGGCTTGGCCCCCGACGAGCTCCATCCCACCATGCTAAGTAGCGCGCCGGGCGCACCGGGGGACCTTGCAGCCTGGTGGGGTCCGCTCAGCCCACCTTGGGGCCGAGCCGGGCGGGTGCAGACCTAGGGCGTGCCGGGCGGCGGGGGCCCAAGCGGTGGCGGATCCCCCACCAGGTGACCAGCATCATGGCCTCCGCCACGATGGTGCCCGACATCTTCGAGGCTCCCCGGCACCTCTCCATGAAGCAGATGGGAACCTCGGCGATGCGGGCGCCTGTCTGGCGGGCCCGGTAGGCCATCTCCACCTGGAACCCGTACCCGTCGGCCTGGACCGACCCCAGGTCCAGCTCGCCCAGCAGGGACGAACGGTAGGCCCGGAACCCGGAGGTGGCGTCCATGATGCCCAGGGCCAAGGCCCGCCGGGCATAGAGGTTTCCGAGGCGGGAAAGGGCGAGGCGATGCGGGGCCCAGTCGGGGAGGGACCCGCCCGGGACGTAGCGGGAGCCGATGACCAGGTCGTAGCCCGCCTCCAGGGTGGCAAGCAGACGGGGTATGTCCCCCGGATCGTGGGACAGGTCGGCATCCATCTCCACCACGGCCTCGTAACCCCGTTCCAGGGCCCAGGTGAAACCGGCCACATAGGCGCTGCCGAGGCCGGCCTTGGCCGGGCGGCGGACCAGGTGGACGCCTCCCACCTCGGCACCGGTGGCCAGGGCCAGGTCACCCGTCCCGTCAGGGCTGGCGTCGTCCACCACGAGAAGATCGCTCTGGGTGGCGCCCCGGGCCCGGCGAAGGACGGGCGCGATGTTCTCTGCCTCCTGGTAGGTGGGCAGGATCACGACCGAGCGCATGGGAGGTCCCTGATCCCGCGCAGGCTACCTACCGTCGCTCGTCGAGCGCTCCCACCACGTGGTCGATGCAGGAGGTGAGGGCGGCCACGTCCTCGGGATCGATGGCGGGGAACATGGCTATCCGCAGCTGGTTGCGGCCGAGCTTGCGGTAGGGGTCGGTGTCGAGGATGCCATTGGCCCGCAGGACAGCGGTGACCGCCGTCGCCTCCAGGGGGGGGTCCAGGTCGATGGTGGCCACGACGTGGCTCCGCTCGCTGGGCTTGGCCACGAAGGGGCGGGCGTAGGGGGAGGCCTCGGCCCACCCGTAGAGGATCTCGGCGGAGCGGTCGCACCGGGAGGCGGCCCACTCCAGGCCCCCCTGGGCCAGGATCCACTCGACCTGGTTGACCATCAAGAAGATCGTGGCCAGCGAGGGGGTGTTGTAGGTCTGGTCCTTGGCCGAGTTGTCAATGGCAGTTACCAGATCGAGGAAGGGGGGGATCCATCGACCGGAGGCGGCAATGGACCTGGCCCGCTCCACCGCAAGGGGGGAGAGGAGGGCTACCCACAGCCCGCCGTCGGAGGCGAAGCACTTCTGGGGTGCGAAGTAGTAGGCGTCCACCTGGGAAGGGTCGAGGCGCAGGCCGCCCGCCGCCGAGGTGGCGTCCACTGCCACCAGGGCCTGCCCGCTGCCGGCCGGGGCGGGCCGGCGCACCTCCATGGCCACTCCCGTGGAGGTCTCGTTGTGGGTGAAGGCGTAGAGGTCGACATCGGGGTTGGGACGGGACTCCGGATGGGTCCCGACCGGCGACTCGATGATCTCGGGCGGGCTGAGGTGGGGGGCAGCGGCAGCAGCGGCGGCGAAGCGGGAGGAGAACTCGCCGAACACGAGGTGCTGGCTACGGCGCTCGATCAGCCCCAGCGTGGCCACGTCCCAGAAGCAGGTGGTGCCGCCGTTGCCCAGGACCACCTCGTAGCCGGCCGGAAGGTGGAAGAGCTCGGCCAGGCCCGAGCGGAGCCGCCCCACCATGGACCTCACCGCCCGCTGGCGGTGGCTCGTGCCGAGGTAGGTGGGGGAGGCCTCGGCCAGGGCCGCCACGGCCTCGGGGCGGACCTTGGACGGCCCCGAGCCGAACCTGCCGTCGGAAGGCAGCAAGGAGGCGGGTATGCGGATGTCCGGTGGGGATGACGGGACGTGCTGGCTCACTGTGCCAGCATGGCAGGAGTGAGAGCGGAGCCCGTAACCGGCCTACCCGGCATCTCCTCCCGGGTCGCTGGGGTCACCCCGTCAGCCACCCTGGCCATAGACGCCAGGGCCAAGGCCCTCAAGGCGGCCGGCCAGGACATCATCGGGTTCGGGGCCGGGGAACCGGACTTCCCCACGCCCCCCCACATCGTGGAGGCAGCCATGGCCGCCTGCCGCGATCCCGCCAACCACCGCTATACGCCCACTGCCGGGCTGCCCGAGCTGCGGGAGGCCGTGGCGGCCAGGACGGCCAGCGACAGTGGCCTGGAGGTGAGCCCGTCCCAGGTCCTCATCACCAACGGGGCCAAGCACGCCGTCTTCAACGCCTTGGCCACCTTGGTGGACCCGGGGGACGAGGTCCTCCTGCCCGCCCCCTACTGGACGACCTACCCCGAGGCGGTGGCCCTGGCCGGTGGGAGGCCGGTGGTCGTGCCGGCCGGCCAGGACCAGGGGTTCCGCGTGGGCGTGGACCAGTTGGAGGCGGCCCGCACGGCTCGTACGAAGGTGCTGGTCTTCGTTTCCCCCTCCAACCCCTCCGGGGCCGTGTACCGGCCCGAGGAGGTGGAGGCCATCGGCCGGTGGGCCGCCGGCGCCGGGGTCTGGGTGGTAGCTGATGAGATCTACCAGCGCCTCGTGTACGGGGAGCACCGGCCGGTGTCCATGCCCGCCGCCGTCCCGGAGGTGGCGGGGCGCTGCGTGGTCGTGAGCGGGGTGGCCAAGGCCTACGCCATGACCGGATGGCGGGTGGGGTGGATGATCGGGCCCGACCACGTGGTGGCGGCCGCCGCCGGCCTCCAGTCCCACATGACCTCCAACGTGGCCAACGTGGCCCAGCGGGCGGCCCTGGCCGCCCTCACCGGTGACCAGGGCCCCGTGGAGGCCATGCGGCAAGCCTTCGACCGGCGCCGGCGGCGCATCTGGGCCCTCCTGAGCGAGGTTCCCGGCGTCTCCTGCCTGGAACCGGAAGGGGCCTTCTATGCCTTTCCCTCGCTGGCCGGCCTCCTGGGACGGCCCTTCGGGGGCGGGAGGCGGCCGTCCAGCACCTTGGAGCTGGCCGAGGCGGTGCTGGAGCGGGCGGGGGTGGTCTTCGTGCCGGGAGAGGCCTTCGGGGCAGCCGGCTACGGCCGGTTCTCCTATGCCCTGTCCGACCCCGACCTCGAGGAGGGGATCACCCGGCTGGCCAAGCTGGCTGCGCAGGCGGTGGGCTAGCTGGACGCCCGCCCGGGTAGGGGACAGCGGTCGCACGAGGTTGTTACTATCCTCGTAGGGGAAATACCTGGACCGGACGCCCAGCGACCGGAGGAGCTGATCGCCTGATGGCAACGACTACGACCGACTTGGACCTTGGCCGCTACAAGCTGGGGTGGAGCGACGTAGAGGAGTACGTCTTCAAGCCCAAGAAGGGCCTCAACACCGACATCGTCCGGGAGATGTCCTGGATGAAGGGGGAGCCCGACTGGATGCGCGACTTCCGGCTCAAGGCCCTGCGCCACTTCGAGCGCAAGCCCATGGCGCCCTGGTTCGCAGTCAACATGCCCGACATCGACTTCGATGACATCTACTACTACATCAAGCCCATCGACAAGCAGGTGGACGCCTGGGAGCAGCTGCCCGCCTCGGTGAAGGCCACCTACGAGAAGCTCGGCATACCCGAGGCCGAGCGCAAGTACCTGGCCGGCGTCACCGCCCAGTACGAGAGCGAGGTCGTCTACCACAGGAACAGGGACGACCTGGCCAAGCAGGGCGTGCTGTTCTGCGACATGGACACCGCCCTGCGGGAGTACCCCGAGATAGTGAAGGCCTACTTCGGCACGGTGATCCCGCCCAATGACAACAAGTTCGCCGCCCTCAACTCAGCCGTGTGGTCGGGCGGCTCGTTCATCTACGTGCCTCCCGGCGTGAAGGTGGAGATGCCGCTGCAGGCCTACTTCCGCATCAACGCCGAGAACATGGGCCAGTTCGAGCGGACCCTGATCATCGCCGACGAGGGGGCTCAGGTCCACTACATAGAGGGGTGCTCGGCTCCCGTCTACACCAGCGACTCCCTGCACTCGGCGGTGGTAGAGCTGGTGGCCAAGCGGGGGGCCCGCATCACCTACACCACCATCCAGAACTGGTCGTCCAACGTCTACAACCTGGTGACCAAGCGGGCCCGTGCCGACGCCGAGGCCCACGTGGAGTGGATCGACGGCAACATCGGCTCCCGGCTCACCATGAAGTACCCCTCGGTGTACCTCATGGGCCCCAAGGCCTCGGGAGAGGTCCTGTCCGTGGCCTATGCCGGGCCCGGCCAGCACCAGGACGCCGGAGCCAAGATGATCCATGCCGCCCCCGAGACCTCCTCCACGATCGTCTCCAAGTCCATCTCGAAGGACGGCGGCATCACCACCTACCGGGGCCTGGTCCATGTGGACGAGGGGGCGCACCATGCCAAGAGCTTCGTTCGCTGTGACGCCTTGATCCTGGACGAGCAGTCGACCTCCCGGACTCTGCCCTACATGGAGGTGGGGGAGAGAGACGCCCAGATCGGCCACGAGGCCACGGTGTCCAAGGTGGGCGACGACCAGCTCTTCTACCTGATGAGCCGGGGCCTCTCCGAGCAGCAGGCCATGGGCATGATCGTCAACGGCTTCATCGAGCCCGTGACCCGCACCCTGCCCATGGAGTACGCCGTGGAATGGAGCCGGCTCATCGAACTGCAGATGGAGGGAGCGGTCGGCTAGGGCCCTGGTCGTCCGGCCCCACCGCCAGGGCCGGTAGCGCCACCCGGAAGGTGGCTCCCCGGCCCGGCTCGGTGTCGACGCTCACGGAGCCGCCGTGCGCCTCGGTGATGGCGGCCACGATCGACAGTCCCAGCCCCGCCCCTCCGCCCTGGCCCCGGACCCGCGAGGAGTCAGCCCGGTAGAAGCGCTCGAAGACCCGGGCGGCGTCGGAGGCGGAGAGGCCGGGCCCCCGGTCCGAGACCTCCAGCAGGGCCCGGTCGCCGTCGAGCCGGGCCGACACGGCGACCGGCGTGCCGGCCGGTGTGTGCTGGCGGGCATTGGCGAGCAGGTTGGTGGCCACCTGGTGCAGGCGTCCCTCGTCGCCGACCACCGGCACCTCAGAGGGGGCCTGCAGGCTGATGGGCCGGGCGGGATCGGCCACCCTGGCGTCGGCCACCGCTCGGGCGGCCACCACGGCCAGGTCGACCCGCTCTCTCTCCAGGGGACGGCCCTGGTCCAGGCGGGCCAGGAGCAGGAGGTCGTCCACCAGGGAGCCCATGCGGAGGGATTCGTCCTCGATGCGGCGCATGGCTAAGGCCAGGTCCTCGGGGTGCTCGGAGGCACCGCGCCTGAACAGCTCGGCATAGCCCCGGATGGAGGTGAGAGGTGTGCGCAGCTCGTGAGAGGCATCCCCCACGAAGCGCCGCAGGCGGTCCTCGGACTCCCTCTGGGCAGCGAAGGCCTCCTCGATACGGGCCAGCATGGCGTTGAGCGCCAGCCCCAGGCGCCCCACCTCCGTAGCCGGGTTGGCCTCCTCGACGCGCTGGGAGAGGTCCCCGGCGGCGATGGCCCCGGCGGTCCGGCCCATCTCGTCCAGCGGTCTCAAGCCCACCCGCACGAGCCACCGCGAGACCAGGGCCACCAGGGCCAGTATGGCCACTGTCACCAGGGCCTCGACCGCCTCCAGGCGTCCCACCGTGGCGTTGATGCCGGACAGGGAGGTGGCGAGCACCAGCGTCCCCTGCCGGACCGGCTCGGCCACGGCCCTCCAGGTCCCCCCTCCGGCCACTGCCCGCACGGTGGAGGGGCCTCCCCCTCGTAGCAGCCGGGCGGGCAGCCGGGGAGGCGGAGGGGAGGGCTGGCCGGGGGGCGGCAGGGTGAGGCTGAGCCGGCGCTCCCCGTTGACCAGGAGGGCGGCGTAGGCAGCCGTCCCCCCCAGCACCTGCGCCGCACCGGGGCCGTTCAGCTCCCGGACCAGCAACCGGGGCCTCAGGGCCGCCGTGGACAGCTGCTGGTCGACCCGGCCTATCAGGTAGGAGCGCAGGGCCGTGGCGGCGGCGGCATCGGAGACCACCAGGCCCACCGTCACCAGGACCAGGACTCCGGCCAGGATCCGGGCCCGGAGGGAGAGGCGGCGGAGCCGCCGCCCGGCGCGTCTCACCGACCCGGTCAGCGCCCTCGCCGGGGAGAGGAGCTCATCTCCCCTTGGCATCGGGGGGAACGCGCAAGCTGTAACCGACGCCCCGGATGGTGTGGATCAAAGGGGGGGCGGTCCCATCCACCTTCTTGCGCAGGTAGCTGATGTAGGTCTCCACGACGTTGGGGTCACCCCCGAAGTCGTACTGCCAGACGTGGTCGAGGATCTGGGCCTTGGACACCACCCGGCGGGCGTTCAGGAGCAGGTATCGCAAGAGCTTGAACTCCGTGGGGGTCAGCTCCACCAGGCGCCCGTCGCGGCGGACCTCGTGGGTGTCCTCGTCCATCTCCAGGCCGGCGAAGCTGAGCCGGCTGCTGGCAGGGCCGGCCCCCGAGCGGCGCAGCACGGCCCGTACCCGTTCCATCAGCTCTTCCAGGCTGAAGGGCTTGGTCACGTAGTCGTCCCCGCCCAGGCGGAGCCCGCCCACCTTGTCCTCGGTGGCATCCCGGGCGGTGAGGAAGATAACCGGCACGGCCAGGCCCTCCCCCCGGAGCCTTCTCACCACCTCGAAGCCGTCCAGGTCGGGGAGCATTATGTCCAGCACGATGAGGTCGGGAGGCCATTCCGCTACCTTGCCCAGGGCGGCCCGGCCGGTGGAGGCAACCTCCACCGCGAACCCCTCGTAGCGGAGGGCCGTGCTGACCAGCTCCGTGATGGTGGGCTCGTCGTCCACCACCAGGAGCCGGGGTGTCGGGGTGGAGGCAGTGCTCATGGCTCGGCTGGCACCGCCCAGGCTGACGGGGGAACCTGTGCGCAGCCTGGGAGAAGCCTGGGTGCTCCCGCAGAGAAGAGTCCCCAGGTCAGCCTAGAAGTCAGCCTTCCGGCGTGCTGCCGGGGCAGTTCTCGGGCAACAATAGAGGTGATGCCCATGCGAGAGGAGTGCAAGCACTTTCAGTGCCGGACCTATGCGTCCGGGGAGACGGCCCGGTTCTGCGTGCTGGACCTGGCCCCCGAGGCCCCGTGGCGCTGCCCTACCGACTGCCGGGCCTACGAGAGACGCTACGCCGACGTGGCCTGGTCACACGGCAGCCTGGTGGAGCCGGCTCTCGAGGACGAGCCCCCCATGCCGGGCTCCGATGTGGCGGCCCTCCTCGACGCTGCGGAGGACATCGTGAACGCCATCGGCCCGGTGGCGGTGGCAGAGGCGGAGCGGGAGCGGGCCGCCCGGGCCCGGGAGCAGGCCCGCATCGCCTCCCTCCCGTGGTGGAAGCGGCTGCGCCGGCGCTGAGGAGCGGAACCCCCTCCCCCCCGCTCGGTCAGGTCCCCTCGAACCTGGGGGCCCGCCTCTCCCGGAAGGCGGCCAGCGCCTCAGCCAGGTCGTTGGACCGCAGGAAGGCGGCGTTCCAGGCCGCCACGAACTCGAGGCCCTCGACCACGGCCCGACCCTGGGCGGCGGACAGGACGGCCTTGGTCCCCTGCACGGCCAGGGGTGAGTTGGCGGCTATGGCAGCGGCCATCTCGCCGGCAGCGCCCCAGGTGGCGTCACGGTCGGGGAGCACCGCGCTCACCAGGCCCATCTCCTTGGCCCGCTCGGCCCCGATGTCCTTGCCCGTGTAGGCCATCTCGGCCAGGTGGCCCCAGCCGATGATGAGGGGCAGCCGCTGCAGGCTGCCCAGGTCGGCCACCATCGCCATCCGAGTCTCGCGTATGGAGAACACGGCATCGGCCGATGCCAGGCGGATGTCGCAGGCCGACGCCAGGTCCAGGCCGCCTCCCAGGCAGTAGCCGTGGATGGCGGCTATCACCGGCTTGGGGCAGGCGGCCACGGAGCTGATCGAGGCCTGCAGGCGGCGGATCTCGTCCCTGGTGCGAGCGGCCTCAGCCGCCGGCGATCCCGCCTCCCCCCCGGACCGACCCAGGACGGCTTCCGACTTCAGGTCCAGGCCCACGCTGAAGTGGTCCCCCCTTCCGGCCAGCACCACGACACGGACCTCCGGCTGGCCTGCCACCTCGGCCATGGCCCGGGGCAGATCGGCCCAGAAGTCGGGACCCAGGGCGTTACGGGCCGCGGGGTGGTCCAGCCACAGGGTGGCGGTCGGGCCGGACTGCTCGATGGTGAGGACCCGGGACGGGAGCACGGGGGCGATGGTAGGCGGCGTGGCGTCCCGGTGGCGGCGGGTACAGTCGTGAACGGGCCGCCCAGGCCCTGATGCCCCTTGTTTCGGGAGGATGCTGTCACGCCCAGCCGCTTCACCGCCGATGCCGTTGCCGCCCTGCCGGGACCGGCCTGGCTGGCCGAGGCCCGCCAGGGTGCCTTCGAGCGGTTCCAGGCCTCGCCCCTGCCGTCCGAGTCCGAGGAGGTCTGGCGCTACAGCCGCATCGACGAGCTGGACCTCGAGGCCTATTCCCCGGCCCTGGACGGCCCCGGGGCCGCCCGGGCGGACCAGGCCCTGGCCGGGGTGAGCGGGCTGCTCTCGGGCGCTGGCCGGCGGGCGGGGCTGGTGGTGGCCGGAGAGGGGGGAGTCCTCCAGGCCGAGCTGGATCCCGGGTTGGCCTCCAAGGGGGTGGCCCTGGGGTCGCTGGCGTCGGACCCCGACGGCGCCAGCCTGCTGGGGGCGGTGGCCCAGGCCCCCGACGCCCTGGTGGAGCTGGCCGGTGCCTTCGTGGCTGACCCGGTGGAGGTGAGGGTGCCGGCGGGGGTGGTCGTGGAGGACCCGTTGGTGGTGGTGCACTGGTCCAGCCAGGAGGGGGGGGCCAGCTTCCCCCGCACCGTGGTACGCCTGGAAGAGGGGGCCGTGGCCAACGTGGTGGAGGTGGTCGCCTCCCCCGACCTGTCCGGCCTGGTCGCTCCCGTGACCGAGATCGACGTGGCCGAGCGTGCCTGCCTCGGCTACCTGGGGGTCCAGCACCTGGGCCGGCGGGTGTGGCAGGTTGCCTATCAGGCCTCCCGGGTGGGCCGGGACGGCCGGCTGACCTCCTTTGCCGCCTCGCTGGGGGGTCACTACGCCCGTCTGCGCACCGACTCGGTCCTGGCCGGCCAGGGGGGTGAGGCGGCCCTGCTCGCCGCCTACTTCGGGGACGGGGCCCAGATGCACGACTTCCGCACCAAGCAGGACCACGACGCTCCCAGCACGACCAGTGACCTCCTGTTCAAGGGGGCGGTGGCCGGCGCCGCCCGCTCCGTGTACAGCGGCCTCATCCGTGTCAGGCGGGGAGCGCACGGTACCAACGCCTTCCAGACCAACCGCAACCTGGTGCTGTCCGCCGGGGCCCACGCCGACTCGGTCCCCAACCTGGACATCGCCGAGAACGACGTGCGCTGCTCGCACGCCTCGGCTGTGGGGCCCATCGACCCCGAGCAGCGCTACTACCTGGAGACCCGTGGGGTGCCACCGGAGGTGGCCGATCGCCTGATCGTGCTGGGCTTTTTCGATGACATCCTGGCCCGCTCCCCCGTACCGGCCCTGGCTCCCCACCTGCGCCGGATGGTGGCGGCGAGGTTGGCCGACCCGGTGGCGGGGCCGGAGGAGGAGGAGTGATGAGGGCTGCCGCCCGCCTCGAGGGGGTGCCGTGATGGGAGAGGTCGTGACGCTCTGCCAACGGGACAAGCTGGCCTCCGGCGAGGCTCAGCGGTTCGACGTGGCCGGGCACCGGATCGCCCTGGTCCGGATCGGGGAGGACTTCTACGCCATCGGCGACCGGTGCAGCCATGCCAACTACTCGCTTTCGGAGGGCGAGGTGTACCCCGAGGACAAGGAGATCGAGTGCTGGAAGCACGGCAGCACCTTCTCCTTGGAGACCGGCGAGGCTCTCTCCCTCCCGGCCACCAAGCCCGTTCCCGTGTACGAGATCGTCCTCGAGGGCGACGAGGTGAAGGTGGTGCTCCCGTGACCGGCGGGGGGTTTCCCTCGTGAGCCTGCTTCGGGTGCAGGGGCTGCGCGGTGGCATCCCGGGCCACGAGATCCTGCGCGGGATAGACCTCGAGGTGCTGAGCGGGGAGGTGCACGCCGTCATGGGGCCCAACGGCTCCGGTAAGTCCACCCTGGCCCATGTCCTCATGGGCCGGCCCGGCTACGAGGCGAGCGCCGGCAGCGTGACCCTGGACGGGGAGGAGCTCTTGGGCCTGCCCACCTGGCGGCGAGCCCAGGCCGGCCTGTTCCTGGCCTGGCAGTACCCGGTGGAGGTACCGGGGGTTGACCCGGCCGAGGCGCTCGCCGAGGCGCTCGTGGCGGGGGGGAGGGAGGCGGGTGACGTGCCCGCCCGGCTGTCGGCCGAGGCGTCCCGCATCGGCTTCGAGGAGCGCCTGCTCACCCGGCCCCTCAACGTGGACCTTTCGGGTGGGGAGAAGAAGCGCAACGAGACGGTCCAGCTCAGCGTCCTCCAGCCCCGTTTTGCCGTGCTGGACGAGATCGACTCGGGACTGGACATAGACGCCCTGCGAGCCGTGGCGAGGCGGGTGGAGGAGGCCACGGTGGACTCCGATCTCGGGGTCCTGGCCATCACCCACTACCCCCGGCTCCTGAAGGAGCTGCGCCCGGACGTGGTTCACGTGCTGGTGGACGGGCGCATCGTGGCGACCGGCGGGCCGGCGCTGGCCGAGGAGCTGGAGCGCAGCGGCTACGGGGCCTACGGAGCTCCCGGCGCGAGCGAGGGCCCCTGGGAGGTGGGAGCGCTGCCCGAGGGTGGGCCCCTCGGGCCCTAGCGCTGCCGGGCGGCGTCAGCGGTCTCCGCCGTCCCCGGGCAGGAGCACCGGCGAGCCCCCCTCCCTGGGGCTCACCTGCTCGCCGTCACCTCGTCCCGGCCCTTCCGGTCCCACCCCGTGGCGTCCCCCTCCTCTACCGGCGGGCCGCCCTCCCTGCTGACGGGCAGCTCGACCACGAAGCGGGCTCCCCCGCCGGGTCGCTCCTCCACCCACACCTGCCCCCTGTGGAGGGCCACGTGCTCGGCCACCAGGGAGAGCCCCAGCCCCACCCCCTCGGTCCCCAGGCGCCGGCGGGCCAGCGGCCCCCGTGAGAACCGCTCGAAGACCCGGGTGCGGTCCTCGGCGGGTATGCCGGGCCCGGCGTCGTCCACCAGGAGGCGGACCCGGGCGTCGTGGCGCTGCACCCGGACCTCGACCGCCCCCCCGCCGTGGTCCCGGGCATTGCCGATGAGGTTGGCCACCACCCTCTCCAGGCGGCGCTTGTCCCCGAGGACCTGGACGGAGGCCGCGGCCGGCTCCACCACGAGGGGCACCTGGTCGTCGGCCTCCACCGCCATGGCATGGGCCACCAGCTCGCTGAACTGGAGGGGCTCCAGCGACTGCTCGATGACCCCGGCGTCGTACCGGGAGATCTCGAGGAGGTCCTGGACCAGCCGCTCGAACTGGCGGATCTCGGCACCGAGGAGTTCCAGGGCCTGCTGGCCCCGTGGGGAGAGCTCGTGACGCCGGGCCTCCAGGACCCCGAGGGTGGTGGAGAGGGTGGTGAGCGGGGTGCGCAGCTCATGGGCCACGTCGGAGGCGAACCGGGCGTCTCGCTGGATGCGGGCCTGGAGGGCATCCACCATCGAGTTGAACGAGGTGGCCAGGGGAGCCAGGTCGACGTCGCCTCCGGCTTCCAGCCTGGTCTCGAGGCGCCCCTCGGTGATGTCGGTGGCCACCCTGGCCGTCTCCCGCAGGGGCATGAGGGCCCTCCGGCTCGCCCACCGTCCGGCCAGCGCACCCAGCACCGTGGTGGCGGCGGCCGCTGCCGCCAGGACCAGGGCCAGGATGGACAGGGTGTGGTCGAGGCTCCCCAGGTCGAACACCTCGAAGTAGTAGGCGTCCAGGCCGGCGATGGGGACCCCCACCGCCAGCTCAGGGTGCCCGCTGAAGGTGAAGATCTGCTGGGCGGCATGCCCCCTGAGGACCTCGTCGACAAAGGTATCGGGGAGGGCGTCCCGGCCGACGGCCAAGGAGCTGGCATACCACTGCCCCCGGTAGCTCAGCACCGACGAAGCGGTGCCGCTGGTGCCAAGGGTGCTCAGGAGCTCGGGCAGTTGCTGGTTGTGGTTGTTGCGCAGGGCGCCCCGAAGGAAGTAGGCGTTGGAGAAGGTCTGGCGGCGGGCGGCCGCCTCCTCGCTGTGGACCACCGAGGAGCGCGTGACCGTGTAGGTGGCCAGGGCCATGATCACCGACAGCCCCAGGGCGAGCACGGTGAAGGCGGCCGTCACCCTCGAGCGCAAGCCCAGGCGGCGCCGGCGCCGGGCAGGCGGCGAGCCGGGCACGGAGCTCACCCGGCCTGGAGCTTGTACCCCAGGCCCCGCACGGTGAGGACGTGGTTGGGGTTGGTGGGGTCTGGCTCCACCTTGGTCCGGAGCCGGCGGATGTGCACGTCCACCAAGCGGTTGTCCCCGAAGTAGTCATAGCCCCACACGCGCTCGAGGAGCTGCTCCCGGCTGAGCACCCGGCCGGGGTTGCTCGCCAGCTCGCAGAGCAGGAGGAACTCGGTCCTGGTGAGGTGGATCTCCTGTCCGCCCCGGCGCACCACCCCGGCCTCGGGCTCCAGCTCCAGGTCCCCCACATTGATGGCCTGGGTGGGCTGGCCGGGAACGGCGCGGGCCCGCCTCAGGAGGGCCCGGATGCGGGCACCCAGCTCCTTGGCGACGAAGGGCTTGGTCACATAGTCGTCGGCGCCGGCCTCCAGGCCCGCCACCACGTCGTGGGTGTCGGTCCGGGCGGTGACGATGATGATGGGGACCGTGCTCACGCGCCGGATGGCCCGGCAGCACTCGAAGCCGTCCATGCCCGGCAGCATGAGGTCGATGAGCACGAGGTGGGGCAGGGCTCGCCTCTCGAAGGCGGCCAGGGCCTCCTCGGCCGTGGCCGTCTCGATCACCTCGTAGCCCTCGTCCTCGAGGGCCAGGCGCACCGAGGCGCGTACCCGCTCGTCGTCCTCGACCACCAGGATGCGGCTGGCCACCGTCTCAGTCTTGTCGCTCTGGGGCCCGCCGTCTGCGCCCCAGCGGGCGTCGAGGGTCATGGCACCTGGGGCGGCCGTGGCCCGAAGCTGGCGTAGTCGGCCCTGGTCACGGGTCGAGACACGAGGGTCCCCTTGCCGGTGGGTGCCTCCACCTTCTTGCCCTGGAGCAGGAGACGGACAGCCTTCACCCCCGGGACGGCGGTGGCGGTGTAGACGATCTGGGCCACGGCCATCACCTGGTTGCCCCCCGAAGAGATGCCGAGGGTGAAGTCGAGATGGGCCACGCCGTGACGGACCCGGGCCGAGCGGAGGTTGGCGTGGTCGCTGATGTCGGTGCTGAGGCCGCTGGCCGCCTGCTCGCTGGTGGGGCTGGCCAGGAGCTGGTCGATCACCTCCCTCACCGTGAGGGGTGCGGGCAGGTACTCGGTGGCTGGGTAGAGGCGCTGGCCCGGTCCCACCAGGTAGATGGGTACGGGCGCCAGGGTGGGCTTGCCATGGGAGGACACCGCCGGGGTGGCGGGGGCGGCTCGGCCGGCGGAGGCGTTCAGCAGGCCGAAGGGGACCTGCTTGGCCGGGATGACCTCGGGGGCGGCGTTGGCGGGCAGCCCGCAGGAGCTGGACAGGGTGGCGACAAGGAGGGCGCCGGCCACGGCGGGGAGGACAGAGCGGCGCGCCCAGCGGGGGGCGAGGTGGGCCACCGGGGTGGCCGCTCGGGGCCGTCCCGGGCGCCGCCGACCCGACCGGGAGAGAGGGGTGGGACGGGGAGACTGGTCAGCCAGCCCCGGCTCCCAGGGCCAGGACGGCATCGTCATCCTCCGGGACAGCCAGGTCGGGGACCTCCTCCAGGGAGTCGACCAGGTGGACCACCCGGTCGAAGCCAACCGTGCGCAACACCCTGGCGATACTACGACGACCGGCGCAAACCGTCACTGCTCCCCCCGCCTCCCGGATGCGGCGCACGCCACCCACCAGGGCCCCCAGGCCGGCGGAGTCCAGGAAGGGGACCCCGGAGAGGTCGATGAGGACCGGCGCGGGCCGGACCAGGGCGTCGAAGCAGGCCCGCAGCTCGGAGGCGCTGGATGCGTCCAGGTCCCCCTGGGGCCGGCAGGTCAGCCAGCCTTGCCGGTGCTCGATGGCGATGGTGAGCATGCGGTTACCTCCTGCTGCGCCCCCCGAGGGGCGTGGCCTCCCATTCTGGACGGCCCGTGCGACAAAGGGGCAACCGTGCCGTGACAGTCTCGTGAAGACTTGGGAGGCCCCCGACCCGGCTCTCCGGTCCCCGGCGACCCGGGGCCCTTCAGCCCTCGATGGAGATGGCCTGGGTGGGGCAGGTGTCCACCGCCTCCTCCACCCGGGCCCGCAGCTCCTCGCCCGGGTGCTCGTCCAGCAGGTAAAGGAGGCCGTCCTCCCTCACCTCGAACACCTCAGGGGCGATCTCCATGCACAGGGCATTGCTCTGGCACACGTCGAAGTCGACCACGACCTTCACCGAGCCTCCCAGGGACGGGGCAGCACAGGGATGGCCTCACCCTAGCGGCGGGCCCCAGGGAGATGAAGTCCCCCCCGGGCCCTCAGCGGGGGGGCAGGGCGAGGGGCCCGCCCCAAGCCAGCACCACCATCACCCCGGCGGCCACGAAGGGGGCCAAGGGGATGCTGGCCTTCCACGACCGGCGGGAGGCGACGAGAGCCAGGCCCCCCAGGGCGGCCAAGCCGAACCCGAGGGCCATGCTGAAGACGACCAGTACCGGGCTCAGGAAGCCGACGTAGAGGCCCACCAGCCCGGCCAGGCGCACATCGCCGAACCCCAGGCCGGCTGGCCACACCAGATGCACCACGGCGAAGGCGAGGAAGGCTGCTGCGCCGGCGGCAGCCGCCCTGGCCAGGAGCCAGAGGTGCCCGCCCGCCAGGGCAGGAGGAAGCAGGAGAGCCGGGGAGGCCAGGACGCCGAGGTGGACCAGGCGCTTGGGCACCCGCCGCTGAGCCAGGTCCACCCCTGCCAGCAGGATCAGCATGGCGGCGAGGAACCAGCAGGCGGGCAGGGTGGGGGCCGTCCCCAGCCGGGTCGCCAGGACGGTGAAGGCCACCGCCGTCATCCCCGCCAGCGCCACCTTGTTGGCCAGGGCCGGCGGGGCGGCCAGAGCCGACGCCGGCGCCCCGAGGCGACTGGAGGGCGCCGGATCCTGCAGCAGCCCGTGCCGGCTCGCCACGGCGGCGGACCAGGAGCCGACGGCCAGCCCGAGGATCCCGCTCCCGGCCACCAGGCCAGGGGTCACGGCATGCCGACCACGCCGGCCGTGACCGCCCCCTCGATGGCATCGGTGATCTGGGATCCCACCAGCTCGTCGTTGCTGATGAGGGCGTCGCGCAGGGCTTGGACGATGTGGAGGTGCTCGGCGACCATGCGCCGGGCGTCGCCCTTGGCTTCCTCCAGGATGCTCTCCACGGCGGCCCGCCCGTCGTCCGATCCGAGCACCTTGGCCACCAGGTTGGCCTCCCTGCCCAGGCTGACGGCGTCGAAGGAGACCAGGGAGCCAGCCATCCCGAAGCTGCCCACCATCTGGGCTGCCATCTTGGTGGCCGAGGCGAGGTCGCCCCCCACACCCGAGGTGGTGTCACCGAGGAGCTCCTCCTCGGCCGCCATGCCCCCCATGGCTATCTGGATGAGAGCCCGCAGCTCGGAGTGGGTGCGGGTGAAGCGCTCCTCGGTCTCGGTGTGGGCCAGCAAGCCGAGGGCCGGGCCCCGCTTGACGATCGAGAGCACCTCGAGCCGCCGCCCCTTGCCGACCAGCCAGGCCACGGCGGCGTGGCCGGCCTCGTGGGTGGCGATGGCGCGGCGCTCGGCCGGGGTGTACTCGACGGGCTGGGGGAGCCCGATCTCCTCGGTCATCTTGGCCCGGTTGAGGTCCTCCCACGTCATCTGGTCCCCGCCCCGGCGGAGGGCCCAGACCAAGGCCTCGTCCAGCAGGTGCTCGATCATGACCGGCGAGTAGCCGAAGGTGAGGTCTGCCAGGGCGTCCCTCCGCACCGGGTCGTCCAGGCCCGGGTCGTGTGACTTGCGGTCCAGGTAGTAGTCGATGATCTCGCGCCGGCCCGCCCGGCTGGGGAGGTCGAAGTAGATGCTGCGGTCGAACCGCCCCGGCCTGAGGAGGGCCGGATCGAGGTCGGCGGCCCGGTTGGTGGCCCCGATGACGAGGACGTTGGCTGGGGAGCTGTGCCGCCGCCGCAGCTGGAGGCCGGGAGGCAGCCACCGGTTGAGGGCCTCGATGGCGGCGCCCGCCAGGCGGACCCCGGCCGTGGGGGAGTCGAACGACTGGAGCTGTATCAGGAGCTCGTTGACGACCCCGGAGATCCCCTCCCCCCGCCCCCCCATGCCGGCCCGGGTGGAGCCAATGGCGTCGATCTCCTCGATGAAGCCTATGGCGCCCCCCTCGGCCCGGGCCGCCCGGCGCAGGGCCCGGAAGAAGGCCCGGATGCGCCGGTTGGTCTGGCCGTAGTACATGGACTGGAAGGCCGAGGAGGAGACGAACAGGAACGGCACGCCGGCCTCCCCGGCCATGGCCTTGGCCATGTGGGTCTTACCCGTGCCCGGGGGCCCCTCGAAGAGCACCGCCCTCCTGGGGGTCCCGCCCATCTGCTCCCGGAAGGACCTGTAGGCGAGGAAGAGGTTGAGGGTCTTCACCACCTCCTCGACCAGCACCGGGGATCCCTTGACGTCGTCCAGGGTCACCCCCGTGTCTCCCGGGCGGTACAGGACGTGCGGGGACCGGCCCGTTCCCACGAGCGGTACCGCCAGCACCAGGCCCAGGAGCACCACGATGAGCAGCGCCGGCCCGAACGTCCCCAGCCAGCCGAAGTGCACCCACCGGGGAAGGACGGGAGCCTGGGTGATGGTCCGCCACCAGAGCCAGGCCGCTACCACAGCCAGCAGAGCCAGCAGGCGGCGCAGGCGGCGGAGGCGGGCCCGTTCCCTCGCCGCCGCCACATCGGCCCGCGACCCCTCCACCAGCTGCGCCCGTGACAGAAGCTTCAGCTCCATCTTGACTCCCGTCCTCCCGGCGAGTCAGGAGTCGGCCCCCCCGACTCGGTGCTGTCACTCTAGACGGGCGCGGGACCCCGGCCCGGTCGTGGTGGGCCGGGGAGGCATGGCCCCCCCATGACGGGGTGAGGCCGGCGGGCGGGTTCCCCCCTACCCGGCCGCCCCGCCGGCTTGGTCCAGCCCCTCAGCGAGGGTGTTCCACGACAGCGTGGCGCACTTGATCCGGACCGGGAACTTGACCACCCCTTGGAGGGCGGCCAGGTCGCCCAGGTCCCCGATGGTGGAGGGGTCGAGGGCGCCCGCCCCGTCGTCGTCCTCCCCGTCGCCGCCCCCGGCATCCAGGTGCGCCTCGTGGATCGACATCATGGACTTGAAGGTCCTGATGAGAGAGCGCACCTCGGCCACCGAGCGGCCCTTCACCGCCGCCGACATCATGGAGGCCGACGACTGGCTGATCGAGCAACCCTGTCCCCCCACCTTCAGGTCGCTCACCTTGTCCCCCTCCACCTTGATGTAGAGCACTATCTCGTCCCCACAAAGCGGGTTGAACCCCTCCACCCGCAAGGCCGGGGGGCAGTCCAGCTCCCCCCGGTTACGGGGGTTGCGGTAGTGGTCGAGAATGATCTCCCGGTACAGGTCCTCAAGCCCGGGCATGCGCTCTCCCTGACACCATGTCTCCCGAACCTAGAAGAAGAGCTTCCCGGCCTCGGCCAGAGCCTCCCCCAGGGCGTCGACGTCGGCCTCGTCGTTGTAGAGGTAGAAGGATGCCCGCGCCGTGGCCGGGACCCCGAGCCTGCGCATGAGCGGCTTGGCGCAGTGGTGGCCCGCCCTCACGCACACCCCGGACTGGTCGAGCACCTGGGACAGGTCGTGGGCGTGCACGTCCTTGTAGGCGAGGGACAGCACGCCGCCCCGAAGGGCCACGTCGGCGGGGCCGAAGATGCGCAGGTCGTCGCCGTGGCGGTCCGCCAGGCTCCTCAAGGCGTAGGACGTGAGGGCCACCTCGTGGGCGCGGACCGCATCCAAGCCGATGGCGGAGAGGTAGTCGATGGCCGCCCCCAGGCCGACCGCCTCGGCTATGGGGGGTGTCCCGGCCTCGAACTTCCAGGGCACCTCGTTGGTGGAGAAGCCGTCCAGGCGGACGTCGCTTATCATCTCGCCGCCGCCCAGGAAGGGCGGCATCTCCTCCAGCAGCTCCCGGCGGGCCCACAGGCACCCGATGCCGGTGGGGCCGAGCATCTTGTGCCCCGTGAACCCGAAGAAGTCGCAGCCCAGCTCCCTCACCCGCGTGGTGATGTGCGGCGTGTACTGGGCCCCGTCCCCCAGCACCAGCGCCCCGGCGCCATGAGCCGCCTCGGCCACCTGGGCCACGGGGTTGATGGTGCCCAGCACATTGGAGACCAGGGTTATGCCCACGAGCTTCACCCCGTCCAGGAGGCGCTCCAGGTCGGAGAGGTCGAGCAGGTAGTCCTCTCCCACCGGCAGATAGCGGAGCTCGAGGCCCCGCTCCTCGGCCAGCATCAGCCACGGGACAAGGTTGGCGTGGTGCTCCATCTCGGTGAGGAGCACGGCGTCCCCGGGGCCCAGGTGGCGCCGGCCCCATGTCTGGGCCACCAGGTTGATGGCCTCGGTCACGTTCTTGGTGAACACCACCTCTGAGGCCGACCCCGCCCCGATGAAGCGGGCGACCTTGGCCCGGGCCTCCTCGTAGCGCCTCGTCGCTTCCTCGGCGATGGCGTACACGCCCCGGTGCACGTTGGCATGGGTCGTCTCGTAGTACTGGTCCATGGCCTCCAGCACGGCTCGAGGCCGCTGGGACGACGCCGCCGAGTCCAGGAAGACCAGGCGCCGCCCGTAGACCTGGCGCCCGAGGACCGGGAAGTCAGCCTTGATGCGGGCCACGTCCAGCTGTCCCTCCCTGGCTCGGGGCTGCAGCGCGGGCCCGGTGCCGGCAGCGGCGGTGGTGCTGGTCATGCCGCCCTCCATGCCTCGTAGCCCTCGGACTCCAGGCGCTGGGCCAGCTCCGCTCCCCCCGACTCCACCACCCGCCCGTCGATGAGCAGGTGGACCCGGTCGGGCGTGAGCTCCTCGAGGATCCTCTGGTAGTGGGTGATCACGAGGGCACCCAGATGGGGACGAGCCTGGCGCACGGCCTGCACTCCTCGGGCGACCACCCGCAGGGCGTCGATGTCCAGGCCGGAGTCCGTCTCGTCCAGGATGGCCATGTCGGGCTCCAGCACCGCCATCTGCAGGATCTCGTTCCGCTTCTTCTCCCCCCCGGAGAAGCCCTCGTTGAGGTAGCGATCGGCGAAGGAGGGGTCCATGCCCAGCCGCTCCATCCATTCCATGATCGACACGCGCAGCTCGAGCACCGACAGGTCCATGCCCCGCCGGGCGGAGAGAGCCTGGCGCAGGAACTGCACCACCGGGACGCCCGGTATCTCCTCGGGGTACTGGAAGGCCAGGAACATGCCCGCCTTCCCCCTGACGTCAGGCGCCCACCCCGTCACGTCCTCGCCCCGGAGCAGGATCTGGCCCGCCGTCACCTCGTAGTCCGGGGCGCCCAGCAGGGTGTTGGCCAGGGTGGACTTTCCCGACCCGTTGGGTCCCATGAGGGCATGCAGCTCGCCTTCGCCGACGCAGAGGTTCACCCCGCGCAGGATCTCCTGGCCCTGCACGGCCACATGCAGGTCCCGTACCTCGAACAGGGGAATGCTCACGTCCCGAGTCTATTAGCACTACGGGCGTAGGGGAAACCTAGAGAGGGACCAAGGTGCCCTGGTCCCCTGACGGGAGCCTGCCCCCAACCGGGGGCCCGTATCGGTGCCGCCGCCGGCGGCCCCGGGGGCAGCGGCCCGGGTCCTATGCTGCGCCCCCGGTGGAAGACGCCTCGGCACTCGGGCACGGTCCCGGCCCAGCCCCGGGCTGGGCCCCCTTCCCCAGCCACCCTGGGCTGGACGGCACGGTGACCCTGGTCGAGGGGGCGACCTTCTGCGTGTGCGACCCCAGCGGGGACCTGGTGGCGGAGCGGCCCGAGGGCCTGTTCATGCGGGACACCCGGTTCCTCTCCCGCTGCGAGCTGCGCGTGAACGGTGGTCGCCCGGAGCGCCTGGCCGTCTCGTGCCAGGATCCTTTCAGCGCCATCTTCGTCTCGAGAGCCCGTTCGGGGGCCAGTGAGCCCGGCCATGCCGGCGAGGACGGGCTGTCGGGCACGACGGGGCCCCCCAGCCTCATGGTGTTCCGGTCCCGGTACGTGGGCCGGGGGATGCGCGAGGACATCCGGGTCCGCAACTTCGGTGCTGAACCGGCCTATTGCCTGGTCGAGCTGTTCCTGGACGGGGACTTCGCCGACGCCGCCCAGGTGAAGGCGGGGCGGGTGGGGGTAGCGGACTCCGACCGCTCGGCGGAGGTTGTCGACGGGTCGCTTGTCCTGCGCTACCGCAGGGGGGCATCGACGCGGGAGACCAGGGTCAGCTTCAGCCACCCCATGACCGTGTCCGGTCTCCTGGCCAGCTCCGAGGTCATCGTGCCGGCGGGGGGGGAGTGGTCGGTGTGCCTGCAGGTCTCCATGGCCGTGGACGGGACTGCCATCGAGCCCCGGTACCTCTGTGGCCAGCCGGTGGAGCGGGCCACCCCGGCCGCCCGGCTGGCCCGCTGGCGGCGGGAGGTCCCCTTGGTGGAGACCGACCACGAGGGCCTGCGCGCCATGGTCGGCCGCAGCGCCGAGGACCTGGGCGCCTTGAGGCTGTTCGACCCCGAGCACCCCGAGCGCGCCGTGGTGGCTGCCGGCGCCCCCTGGTCCATGCAGCTCTACGGCCGGGACTCCCTGCTCACCTCGTGGATGGCCCTGCTGGTGGACCCGGACCTGGCCTTGGGGGTCCTCCAGACCCTGGCCCGGTTCCAGGGGCAGCGGGAGGACCCCCGCACGGAGGAGGAGCCGGGGCGGATCCTGCACCGGGTGCGGTTCGGGGACGCGCCGACCGGATTGGGGCATGACGCCGCCCCCTACTACGGCTCCGCCGACGCCACCCCTCTGTTCGTCATGGTCTTGGGGGAGCTGCGCCGCTGGGGCCTGGCCCGGGAAGTGGTGGACCGCCTGTTGCCCCATGCGGACAGGGCGCTGGCCTGGATCGAGGAGTACGGGGACCGGGACGGGGACGGCTACGTCGAGTACCAGCGGGCCAGCGACCGGGGCCTGGCCAACCAGGGCTGGAAGGATTCGCCCGACGGGATCCGCTATGCCGATGGGCACCTGGCCCGGGCCCCCATCGCCCTGTGTGAGGTTCAGGCTTACGTCTACAGCGCCTACCTGGCCCGGGCCCATTTCGCCCGCGAGGTGGGGGACACCGTCACCGCCGAACGCTATGGCCGCAAGGCCGCCTCGCTGCGGGAGGCCTTCAACCGGGACTTCTGGCTGGCCGACCGGGGGTGGTACGCGGTCGGCCTGGACCCGGACAAGGCCCCCATCGATTCCCTCACCTCCAACATCGGCCACTGCCTGTGGACCGGGATAGTCGACGAGGACAAGGCCCCTGCCGTGGCAGCCCGTCTGTCCTCTCCGGCCCTCTCCAGCGGCTGGGGCCTGCGCACCCTGGCCAAGACCATGGGGGGCTACAACCCGCTCAGCTACCACTGCGGCTCGGTGTGGCCCCATGACAGCGCCATCGCCGCCGCCGGGCTGATGCGCTACGGCTTCGTGGCCGAGGCCCAGCGGATCGTCACCGCTCTCATGGACGCGGCCCGCTGCCAGGGCGGAAGGCTCCCCGAGCTGTACGCCGGTCTTGACCGCTCCGAGCTGCCCATGGTCGTCAGCTACCCGGCATCCTGCTCCCCCCAGGCCACGGCGGCAGCCTCCCCGCTCCTGGTCCTGCGCACCCTGTTGCGCCTGGACCCCTGGGTGCCCTGGGGACAGGTGCTGCTTTGCCCCGCCCTCCCGGAGGGGATGGGCTACCTGCGCGTGGACCGCATCCCGCTGGGAGGAAGCCGGGTGACCGTGGAGGTCTCTCACGATGAGGTGAAGGTCGAGGGCCTGCCCCCGGGGCTGGAGCTGCGCCTGGAGGCCCGCCAGCCGACCACGGCGGTATAGCCACCCCTTGGTACCCCCGGTGGAGGGGTCCCCGGCTCAGGCCGGTGACCCCCCGGCACGGTCGGCACCGTCCGGCCCCATCGGCGGTGAGGGCTGCCACTCCGTGACCAGGCCGTCCAGCTCCGGTCGATGGGGAGCGGGGGGTCGCCCGCCGGGCAGACTGCCCAGGTAGAGGAAGCCCACGACGGCGTCCTCCGGGCGGAGGCCGAGGGCGGCCTTGACCTCGGGGTCGTAGGCGGCATCCCCCGTGCGCCACATGGAGCCGTACCCGAGGTCGGTGGCGGCGAGCAGGGCATTCTGGGCCGCCGCGGCGGCCGAGGCCAGCTGCTCGGGCTCGGGAACCTTGGGATGGGGGCGGACGCGGGCGGCCACCACGAGCACCAGGGGGGCCCGGCCCAGCTTGCCCCTCTCCTTGGCCAGCTGGCCCTCGGTGGGCTCCTGGCCCCTGGCCCGGCAGCGGGCGGCGTAGGCGTTGGCCAGCACCTCGCCCATGGCGTCCTTGGCCTCCCCGGCCAGCACCACGAAGAGCCAGGGGCGCAGGTGCTCGTGGTCGGGAGCCGAGGCGGCTGCCTCCAGGATGCGGCGCAGGTCGGTGGGGCTGGGCGCAGGAGGGCCCAGGCGGCTCGCCGAACGGCGGGCGGCAATGGCGGTGAGGGTCTCCATGGGCCGGGGCCTTCTACCAGCCCCTGTCCACCCACTCCTGGAGGTGAGGGCGCTCGGTGCCGATGGTGGTGTCCGCCCCGTGGCCGGGCATGACGATGGTCGCGGGGGGCAGAGAGGCGAAGAGCCGGCGCTCGATGGAGTTGATGATGGTGGGGAAGTCGCCCAGGTCCGTCCGGGTGTTGCCCGGGCCGCCGGGGAACAGCGTGTCTCCTGACAACAGGACCGGCGAGCCCTCGATGCGGAAGCACATCGAGCCGGGCGTGTGCCCGGGAGTGTGGATGGTGTGCAGGCGCAGCCTGCCCACCGGCACCACGCTCTCGTCCTCCAGGAGGTAGTCGTAGGAAGGGAGCATGCTGGCGTCCTCGGCGGTCACCCCCACGGCTATGCCGGCCTCCCGCACGGCCGGTACGGCCTGGATGTGGTCCCAGTGCCCGTGGGTCTCGATCACCGTGGCCACCCCGAGCGACCGGCACAGCTGGAGCAGCTTCTCGTGTTCGTTGGCGGCGTCCACGAGCACGGCCTCGCCGCTTTGGCGGCAGCGGACCACGAAGACGTTGTTGTCGATGGGCCCCACCACCAAGCGGTGGATGTCGACCTGGCTGTCCCGGTAGTGGAGGGTGGGTGCTTCCTGGGCCTGGGGCATCTTGACCGCCCGGTCTAGTAGCTTCGTCGTTGGGCCGTCCAGCGTAGGCGGTGGCGAAGCAGTCCTGGAGAGAGAGTGAATTTCGCCTTTAGCGAGGAGCAGGAGGAGCTGAGGCGCTCGGTCCGTCGGTTCCTCGAGGACAAGTCCCCCCTGGCCGAGGTGCGCAGGCTCATGGAGACCGAGGAGGGCTACGACCCCGCTGTGTGGGCCCAGATGGGCAACCAGCTCGGCCTGCAGGCCCTCGCCATTCCCGAGGCCTACGGGGGAGCCGGGTTCTCGTACGTGGAGCTGGTGCTGGTCCTGGAGGAGATGGGCCGGTCACTGCTCTGCGCCCCCTACCTGTCAAGCGTTGCCCTGGCGGCCAACGCCCTGCTGACCTCGGGGGACGAGCAGGCCAAGAAGGAGCTCCTGCCGCCGATCGCCTCTGGCGAGGCGGTGGCCACCTTGGCCCTGTCCGAGGACGGCGGCCGCCTCGACCTGGAGGCCGTTGCCACCAGGGCTCACGCCAACGGGGGGAGCGGATGGACCCTCGAGGGGCAAAAGACCTTCGTGGTCGACGGCCACGTCGCCGATCTCCTGCTCGTGGCGGCCAGGGCCCCCGCCGGGCTCAGCCTGTTCGCCGTGCAGGGGGATGCCCCGGGCCTGACGCGGGCCCCCCTGCCCACCATGGACCAGACCCGCAAGCTGGCCCGCCTGCAGCTCTCCGGCACACCCGCCCGCCTGGTGGGAACCGAGGGGCAGGCCGGGGCGGGGCTGTCCAGGTGCCTGGACCTGGCCTCTGTGGCTCTGGCCGCCGAGCAGGTGGGAGGGGCCCAGAGGTGCCTGGACATGAGCGTCGAGTACGCCAAGGCCCGGGTGCAGTTCGGACGCCCCATCGGGTCCTTCCAGGCCATAAAGCACAAGTGCGCCGACATGCTCCTCGAGGTGGAATCGGCCCGGTCGGCGGCCTACTACGCCGGTTGGGTGGCTGCCGCTGCCCTGGGCGGCCCGGACGTGGCCGGCGGCGACGGGACCAGCGGCGAGGAGCTGCCGGTCGTGGCCAGCCTGGCCAAGGCTTACTGCTCCGACGCCTACTTCCATGCTGCCGCCGAGAACATCCAGATCCACGGCGGCATCGGCTTCACCTGGGAGCACGATGCCCACCTGTACTTCAAGCGGGCCAAGTCGTCCCAGCTCCTGCTCGGCGACCCCACCTTCCATCGGGAGCTGCTCGCTCGCCGCATCGGGATCTAGCTCGCCTTGGCACCCGAGGGTTGGGGGGCGCTGGCCGGGATAGTGGTGGTGGGTGCCTTGATGGCTGCGGCCGCCTGGAGGGGGGCGAAGGCCCGTAACCGGGCAGAGGGCTGGTCCTCCCTCGACCTGAACCGGCTGGCGGAATGGGTGGCCCTGCGCCTCCCCCCGGAGGTGAGCGCCACCCTGTCCCTTCCCGACGTGCGCCGCATCGTGGAGTGGAACCATCAGTACTTCCTGTCGCGGTCGGTGGCAGGCAACGGCCACGGGGACCAGGCGGCGGCTCCATTGGTGGTGACGGGGGCCGAGACCGTGGACTGGGTCCTCTCGCGGGCCGAGGCCGAGGAGCGTGGCTACACGGCCAGCCAGGTGCATGCCGTCCTGGCCGCCCAGGTCCGCTACCTGAGCGAGCACGGGCTCACCGGGTAGGCCCCTCAGACGGCGCCCGGGGGCCGCCCTCCTGAGTGCTCCGAGGTCCTCTAGGTCCGGGCCCCGGCCTCTCCCGGTTGGTGCCCCGACGTTCGCACGGGCCGAGGGGAGGGGATACTGGACGGCAGTGGAGACCATGGGTGATCCCGAGGCGGGGGGCGAGCTCCGGGCTTCCGACGCCGACCGCGAGAGGGTGGCCGAGATCCTGCGCCAGCACTGCACCGCCGGCCGGCTGGACCTGGATGAGTACTCGGAGCGCCTGTCCCGGGCCCTGAGGGCGCGGACCCTGCCCGAGCTCCTGTCGGTCACCTCCGACCTGCCCCACCCGGACGCGGTGGTGCCCACCACCCCGCCTCATCGGCGGCGACCTGGGGGCCGGGCGCTGGAGCGGCGGGCATCGTGGGGGCCCGTGCCCACCGGGACCGCGGCCTGGGCGGGCTTCGCCATCGCCATCGCCGCCCTGGTGGTCTCCGTTTACGGTCCGCTGGCCTGGGCCATCTGGGTGTTCTGGCTCTTCGTGGCCGTCTTCGTGGCCGCCGGGGTCAGCCTGGCCCTGCGCCGGCTGCTGGGCGGCCCGGGCCGAAAATGATCGGTGGGCCGGCCCGGGCGTGTATAGAGTTGGAGCACCAGAGAAAGGAGGTGGTCCAACTGAGCGATAGAAGTCTTGGGACCCTGGAGGTGGCTGGCCGCTAGGCGGCCCGCTGGACCACCTGGTGAATCCCAGCCAGGCACCGCTCGGCGGGCTGTCGGGAGCTGGTCCCGCCCGACACCACATGACAGGCTCGCCGGGTTCCTTTCCAGCAACGCTGTGAGGTAGAGGGGCGCCCCCCGGGGCGCCCCTCTATTCGTTCCCCGGGTCGCAGGAGGGGGTATTGGGTACGGTTTCCGGAGTGAAGATCACCGGCGGGGGGGTGGTCCTCCAGGGTGTGTGGGCTCGACCTGCCCACCCTGGCGAAGCTTCGGGAAGGGTGCTGGTTCTCTGCCACGGCTTCCCGAGCGGTCCGCGCCAGGGGGACCACGGCGGGCAGACCTACCCCCAGCTGGCCGAGAGGCTCGCCCACCAGACCGGCTGGCAGGTCCTGGCCTTCAACTTCCGGGGGACGGGCGACTCCGAGGGGGACTTCTCCCTCGGGGGGTGGCTGGGCGATCTCCGGGGCGTCATCGACCATGTGATGGGCCAGCCGGGCGTGACGGGCGTCTACCTTGCGGGCTTCAGCGTGGGGGGAGCACTGGCCCTCTGCGCCGCCGGCGAGGACGACCGGGTGCGAGGGGTGGCCAGCCTGGGGGCTCCGGCGAGCTTCGACGACTGGGCGGCCGATCCCGGGTCCCTGGTGGAGGTGGCCCGGCGCCTGGGCATCATCCGCACTCCCGGGTACCCCGAGGACCTGGGGGAGTGGGCACGGGAGGTCTCGGAGCTGCGTCCCTTGGGCCTCATAGGCAAGATCCCTCCCCGGCCCCTTCTGATCGTCCACGGCTCTGACGACGAGGTGGTCCCCCTGGTCGATGCCCGGGCTCTGGCCGATGCGGCTGAGAGCCAGGCCCAGCTGCGGATCCTGCCCGGGGCCGGTCACCGCTTGCACCACGACCCCAGGGCCATCGCCGTCCTGCTCGGCTGGATGGAGCGCCTCGAGTCGTAGGCCCCGAGCCGGCTCGGGTCAGCTCTGGCTGGCCAGGGCCTCCTCTATGGTGCCCCTCAGCCGGCGGGCCGCCTGCTCGGGGTCGGGAGCCTCGGTCAGGTACCTCACCACCACGAAGTGGCGGGCGCCGGCAGCGGCCAGTCCGGCCACGGTGTCGGGGCTCACCCCCCCGGTGACGAACACCGGCCTCCCTGCCCGCTGGTTGGCGTAGCGCACGTAGCCGGGACCTGTGCCTGGGCGCCCAGGCTTGGTGGGGGTGGCCGTGACCGGGCCGGCCGACACGTAGTCGACCGGCTCGCCGAGGCTGGCGTCGAGCTCGGTGGGCTGGTGGGTGGACAGGCCCACGATGGCCTCGGGACCGAGGATGCGCCGGGCCAGCCGGGCCGGAGCGTCGTCCTGGCCGACGTGGACCCCGTCAGCCTCGACCTCGAGCGCCAGGTCCGGGCGGTCGTTCAGGATGAAGGGCACGTCATGGTGGCGGCAAACCTGTCTGGCCAGGCGGGCCCGCTCCAGGAGGGCCCTGGCCTCCAAGGCCTTTTCCCTGAGCTGGACCAGGTCGACTCCGCCCCTCATGCAGGCGTCGAGGAAGGTGGCCAGGTCGGGCCGGTCCGGGCTGCACAGGTACAGCCGGCGAGACCCGAGGTCCGGGCGGCTCACGCTAGGCGGCCGCCCAGGGTGGGGTCCTCACGGCCGGCCCCGGCCGCCGGCGCCGGCGGCCGCCCTGGCCCCGGCCTTCATGGCCGCCTTGTGGGCCCGCACCTCGGCCAGGGTCTCCGGGCCGGTGATGTCGGCCACCGAGAGGCGGCTGCCCGGCTCTCCGAACGCCCCTGCGGCCTGGCGCCATCCCTTGGGGCGGATGCCGAGCTGCTTTCCGAGGAGGGCCACGAAGATGCGCGCCTTGTTCTCGCCGAAGCCGGGGAGAGCCCGGACCCGTCGGAGCAGGTCCGTGCCGTCGGCCGCCCCCTCCCACACCGAGGCGGCCTCACCCCCGTAATCGGTGACCAGCACCCGGCACAGGTCCTGCACTCGCCGGGCCATGGAGCCGGGGAAGCGGTGCAGAGCTGGCGGCTGGGCGAAGATGTCGGCCAGCTGGCCCCCGTCCATGGCCGCTATCTGGGTCGCCTCCAGCCGTCCCCCCAGGCGGTCACGCAGGTCGAGGGGGCTCCGGAACGCCCGCTCCAAGGGGATCTGCTGGTCCAGGACCATGCCGATCAGCAGGGCGAAGGGGTCCTCCGAGAGGAGCTGGTCAGCGGCAGGGTCCTGGCTCAGGTGGAGGATGGCCCCGCTCACGGCAGCTCACAGTAGTACGAGGGGCCAGGGGCATTGGGCTGGCTAGGGGCAGGGGGACGGGTGCCCGATGCCATTCCGGGCCAGGAGGGCGCACACGGAGCCGACTGCCTCGCCAACGGGGACCTGGTGGGCCGGGATGGTGAGGTCGGGGTCGGCCGGCTCCTCGTAGGGGTCGTCCACCCCGGTCACCCCGGTGGCCTGCCCGGCCCGGGCCCGGGCGTAGAGGCCCTTGGGGTCCCTCCTCTCGCACTCCTCGAGGGGAGTGGACA